>Ga0209006_10000853_pt1 | contig 28181 bp, 20 predicted proteins | sample JacPin_JW_Ref_O2_FD_188567 | JGI IMG/M metagenome (GOLD analysis project Ga0209006, IMG submission 188567) | Forest soil microbial communities from Algoma, Ontario, Canada - Jack Pine, Ontario site 1_JW_Ref_O2 (SPAdes) (version 2) | ecosystem: Environmental > Terrestrial > Soil > Boreal...
CCCGTGTCGTTCCGGAAGGAGTGCAGGGTGTTGACCGCCTTGAAAAGCAGTCGTCGCCGCAGTGGCCACTCCGAGGGCATCCGCTCATGCATCCCGTACCTGGTGAGGTTGCGTCGCAGCAAGTCGAGGTACAGAGATCGGATGTCGTAGTCGGCCACGGTCATAACTGCCTCTATCTCCGGTTCCGGCATTACCGGCGCTGAGTCTAGGCAACTATTGGGCGCGTGTTGAAGAATTTTCGAGATCAGATCACCGCAGTGTCGGCGCCCGTTCTCCGAACCGAGGCGTTATCACACACCTGTTGAACAGATTAGGTATGTTGGCGGATCATTGCGTCAGCTTCGTCGGCTTGGGAGCCTCTGGCCGAGAACCTGGAGGTGAACAGGTGCGCGTAGTCGACAGTCCGACAGTCGACCGTCGAGCAGTGGACCGGACGAATCTGCACCGCATATGGAAAGCGATTCTCATTGGCGTTGCGCTCGCTGTGGCGACAGCATGTTACTTCGCGCCTGTTCTGCTGGTCGCGATTGGTGCACTTCTAGTCCTCCTCGTTTGCGCACGCTTGGTGTATCGGGGTCGTGGCCGCTACATTCCCAATTTGTATGCTCGGGACATCCGGGTTTATGAGGACGCGTATCGCTCGTTTATCGGCCGCACGCTTGCGGATCTGCGCCGGTGCAAGATTCGAGGCCACCCGCTTTTGTGGGAAGCGTCCCGTCTGACAAGATCTGGCCGCTCGGATTCTGACGAACTGCTGCTCGATCTAGGGGTCTGGCTCGGCTGGTCGACCAGGCTCATATCTGACGCTAGCGACCGCGTCGTGTACGGCTTCGATACATTCGAGGGCCTTGTTGAAGACTGGCAAATCGACGACCAGATCCTTGTTAGACAAGGAACTTTTTCGCTAGCAGAACCGATCGCACAACGGTTTATGCGAGACACCGGTGTGAGCCTGCACGAGGGGCTGCCTGCTCCGCTCGGTCGCAGGGTGCAGTTCATCAGGGGCAGCACCTACGAGACGTTGGTCCCATTCCTGGCCGACCGACCGGCAGCCCCAATTGCGTTGTTCCACATGGATTTAGATACGTATGAGAGCTGCCTGCACGCCCTGGAAACCTGCAAGGACCGCTTTGTCGAAGGATCCATCCTCGTTTTTGACGAGTTCCTCGTCACCAATGGCGAAATGCGGGCGTTCTACGAGTTTCAGAGCCAATACGGGCTGGAATATCGATACCGAGCGTGGGGCCTTGAGATCTTCGAGATGAATCTCGAGATGGTGACTGCGCGTTGGAGGCGGATAGCGTACTTCCTTGTCTTAATTGCGGGATATTGGCTGAAGGGGGACGGTAGCTACGGGTGGACTTTTTTCCGTCGACGGTTTTGGCGATTTTGGTTGGGCGCACCGATTGGCGACATCCTTTTCATGATTGGCGCTGCTGGACAACGTAAATCGGTAAGCCTTGAGATTACCGGTCTAGGAAAGCTTGATCGGACTCGCCAACATGCATAAGACATCGTCCGTGCTCATTACTGGCGGGGCGGGGTTCATCGGGTCCGCGCTCGCGCGCCGTCTCGTCAAAGGTGGTTACGACGTCGCGGTGATGGACGTCCTGCATCCGCAGGTGCACGGCGAAGGGAAGGCAATCGACCTGCCGTCGTCAGTGCGGTTGTTCACCGGTGACGTCACCCATGCTCCTGACTGCGACGCGGTGCTTCGGCTGGTCCAGCCATCCCAGATCGTGCATTTGGCGGCTGAGACAGGAACGGCGCAATCGCTCTCCGAGGCAACGCGCCACGGTTCGGTGAACGTCGTGGGTACCACGCAGCTTCTTGACGCCTTGAGTCGCGCTGCACTTGTGCCCGACCAGTTCGTCCTGGCTTCCTCCAGAGCCGTCTACGGCGAGGGCGCGTGGCAGTGCGGGTCTGAGGTCTTTTACCCTCCGCCGCGCAGCCACGCTCAGCTGCTGGCCGGCATCTGGGATCCGCAGGGGCCGACGGGCGAATCTGTTGTCCCGCTTCCGAGTTGCGCCGGACGAACAGAGCCGCGGCCGACCAACATCTACGCCGCGACCAAACTCGCCCAAGAGCACATCCTGGCCGCCTGGACGGCTGCCCATGACACCAAGCTCAGCGTGCTGCGTCTGCAGAATGTCTATGGGCCAGGCCAGTCACTGACGAATTCGTACACCGGAATAGTTGCTCTATTCGCGCGATTGGCACGTGAGCAACGCACGTTGGATGTCTACGAAGACGGACGGATCCTGCGCGATTTCGTTTTCATCGAAGATGTCGTCGAGGCGCTGTTCGCCGCGATAGCGGCACCTGCAGTTGAAACCCGTTGCCTCGACATCGGGTCGGGCATCCTGACCACCATCCATGAGTTGGCTAACAAGATCGCCGCCATCTGCGGTGCCCCAGAACCGGTCGTCGTGGCGAAATTCCGCGACGGAGACGTTCGCGCCGCGAGGTGTGACATCGAGCCGGCGAAGAACAAGCTCGACTGGCGTCCAAAGTGGGTTCTCGAGGACGGCCTGCGGGCTCTGCTTGACTGGATCGGCGAGGGAGACGAATTATCTGCTGCGGCAAGCGATCACAGACGTATGGCAGCCGCCCTGAAATAGGGCATGGTTTGTGTCGACGCCGATCAGACGACACGCCGCAAACGGGCGAAACTTTCTACTAGATCGGCGGCGGCTGCAACGCTTTCGGCGGGTTTGGTCATCCGGGTGGCGAGTTCGCGGGCCCGGCTGAGGCACTGGGGGGCCAGGACGGTGCGAAGGTCCGCGACCAGCGATTTCTCGGTGGTAGCCGAAAAACGCCGTCCAGAACCAACTTTTAATCGTTTAACCCGAGCTCCCCACGCCGCTTGATCGGGCAACGTCCATAAGACCAACGTGGGGAGTCCGGCGCGCAGTCCGGCGTTCGTGGTCCCCGCGCCACCGTGGTGAACGAAAGCGCGGCAATCCGGAAGGGCCGCAGCGTAATTCATCACGCCGACCACCTTCACGTGCTCCGAAGGGGAGACATTGTTGAACTCGGTTCCGGCAGCGCAAATCAGTGCGCGCTCGCCTAACTGTGCGCAGGCCGAGCTGATCATGGAGAGCGTGTCGGCAGCAGATTCGACACCTACGCTGCCAAAGCCGAAGCAAATCGGCGGTTTTCCCGCGGCGATCCACGACGCGACCTCGTCATCGGTGTCCGTCGGCAACTCCATCGTCAGCGCGCCGACGAAGGGCCGGTGGCCGTTCCACTTCGCCCATTCGGTCGCCAGCCCTGGGTAGCACATTTCGTCGTAAGCCTGAATCTCCAGCGCTCCACGTTCGGCGATCCGTCGTGTCCAGGGGCTTGTGGCCTCTGGCAGACCGAGCTCACGGCGCTGCGCATCTTCGATCTTCTTGGGCCCACGCCACGATAGCCACTCGAGCGTCTTCATTGCGGCACGGCCTAACGGCGACGGCAGGAATGGCAGGAGCTGGCCGTTGGCTCGCCACGGGAAGATATGCAGCGTGGCCAACGGAATGCCGCAATACTCCGCGACGTTCGCGGCGGTGTCCTCGTAATTCATGCCGGTAAGTAGCAGGTCGGCTCCTTCGGCCAGCGACGTCAGCGTCCTGCTGACCTCCCCCCGGCACTGGGCAAGAGGCTCCTGGACTTCGCGCCACATACCGCCCAGCTGCGGGATTTTCCAGGGGCTGCCAAAGAAATACATCCAGAAGTCGCGGTGCGGGTCCAGGATCACCTTTAGATCCGGTCCGTAAGCGACCGCGGCAGGCCCTGCCGACTCTACGAAGTCAACCATTTCCGGCGCGACAGCCATGCACACGTCATGCCCGCGGCGCACCAATTCACGGCCGACAGTGACGTAGGGCTCGACTTCGCCACGGGTTCCCCAGTTTGCGAGCACAAATTTCATCGCGCAACCTGACCTTTCACTTCCCACGCGGACTCAGCGGAATGAAAGCGGCGGCCCCGCACCCCTGGCTCAGCCGTCCAGCAGCATAACCCGACGCCCGCGCACCACCGAGCCGAAAGCCAAGAATTTTGGGCGTGTGTTCAATAACGGGATAGCTGGTCGGCGCGCAGACCAGCGATGAATATGACCCGCGCCGTGTTAAACGGGTGTGTAATAATGCCTCGTCTCAACGACGCGTCCTCATAACTAGGTAGGTGACCGTGCGCCAGGCCGGCAGCGCTAGCCCTACCGAAGAAAAGCAGAGTCAGCCCACCGAACAGTCGAGATTTCGACCGGATATCGAGGGCTTGCGTGCCGTCGCGGTGTTGGCCGTCGTCCTATTTCACGCTGAGGTGCCGGGTGTGGCGGGTGGGTTCGTGGGCGTTGACGTGTTCTTCGTCATCTCGGGCTTCCTGATCACCGGCCTGCTCTGGCGCGAGGTGAGCACAACCGGCACCGTCGGGCTGCGCCGCTTCTACGGGGCGCGCGCTCGCCGACTGCTGCCGGCGTCGGCCACAGTGGGCGTCGTCACCATGATCGGCTCGGCCGTCTTACTACCCCTGTTGCAGGCCCCAAGCGTCCTCCGGGAGGGCATCGCCAGCGCCCTGTACGTCAGCAACTACTGGTTTATTGCTGAAGGCGTCCACTACTTCGGCGGGCACCTGCCACCGTCGCCCTTTCAGCACTACTGGTCGTTGGGCGTCGAAGAGCAGTTCTACCTGGTGTGGCCGGCCTTGATCATTGGGACGGCGTGCCTGATCCGGTTTGCGCGCCGTCGCACCAGGGCTGCTGCCCCCTCGTCGCAGCGCCCGTATCTGGTGGTGCTTGCGCTGGTCGCGACCGTGTCGTTCACGCTGTCGCTGGTGCTCACCTACGTGATGCCTGCTGTGGCCTTCTTTTCGCTGCCCACCCGGGCCTGGCAGCTGGCTGCCGGCGGTCTGGTAGCCCTCACCGCCGGTCATTGGCGGCGACTGTTGCCCGGAGCGGCCGCGATCACAGGCTGGGCCGGGCTGGGCGTAATCCTGGTGGCCTGCACCCTTTTGAGCCCGGCCACTCTGTATCCGGGTAATGCCGCGCTGTTGCCAACGCTGGGCGCCGCACTGGTGATCGGCGCTGGCTGCGCTACACCATCGCAGGGGTGCGGCCGCGTCCTGGGATTGTCACCGATGCGAGCGGTTGGGCGGATCTCGTACTCGTGGTATCTGTGGCACTGGCCAGTCCTCGTGCTCGCACCGGCGATGCTGGGCCATCCGTTGGGATTGGCCGCCAGGCTGACGGCGGCCCTGGTCTCCGGCGGGCTGGCCGTGCTCACCCTGCGCTTCATCGAAAACCCGCTGCGATTCGCTGCTCCGATCCGCCGGTCTGGCCTGGCCAGTCTGGCGCTCGGCGGTGTCGCTACCGCGGTCGCGGTCTGCGTGGGCGTCGTGCTGCTGGAACGGGTTCCCGCCCCGGTCGGCCGAGGCCCGGCAGTTGCGCCGGTGACCATCACCGCGACGACCCCCCTCGCCGGCGCCAACATCGACGCCTATGACGCGGCGGTGCAAAGCGCGTTCGCCCAGGTGCAGACCGCGGTCGCAGCAGGAGCCGAGCTGAAAGCTGTCCCGTCGAACCTGAACCCGCCCCTTGTCGACGCGGCAGCCGAAGCACAGGAGTATCTGCTCAACGGCTGCCTTCGCACACCGTTCCAAGGCGGACAGCCCGAGTGCGCGACGGGTGATCGCGCCTCGCCGACGACGGTGGCCCTGGTCGGCGACTCGCACGCCGCAATGTGGAAGCCGGCTTTCCAGGAGATAGCGGCGCAGCGGCACTGGCGGCTGGAAATGTTGGGCAAGGGGTCCTGCCCATTGATGGACTTGCCTATCGCGAACAAACTCTTCACTGGCCTCGTCGAAGGCGTTGAGCACTGTGGGCAATGGCGCGGTCAGATCATTGCCCGGTTGCGCGCGGAGCATCCGCGGTTGATCGTGCTGGGCCTGTGGCGGGGTTACGGCAACGGCAACGGCAACGGTTGGATGTCAGGCTTCACATCGTACGACCCGGCCTGGGTCGCTAGCCTAACCCGCTTGGTGCAGCAGTTGCGCGACACGGGCGCTAAAGTGCTGGTGCTGGGGCCGACCCCGGATCCGCACACGTCGGTGCCGATCTGCCTGTCCGGCAACCTCGATAACGCGGCGGCCTGCTCGCCGGCACGCTCGACCGCAGTCAACGAGCCCGGCATCGCAGCGGAGTCGGCCGCTACCGACGCAGGCGGCGCGCAATACGCCGACCTGACCGGACTGTTCTGCACCGCCAACCGCTGCCCGGTCATCGTCGGCGACACCCTGGTCTACCTGGACGAGAGTCACCTGACGCTCGAATACTCCCGGCTGTTGGCACCGGTAATGGGAGCTTTGGCCGACCGCGCGCTCGCTGAAGCTTGAATATGTTGCGCTCTGCGGCAGGCTAGGACTTCGTCAAGCAGTACATCCGGTAGGACTGTTTTCCGCTAACGGTGTCCCGGTACATCGGGCTATCTTTCGTGGGCGCGTGGGCTACTAGCCGCACAAATCGCGGTGCCAAGCGATCCCACACCCCTTCCCAATGCGCGTTGTTCAGATCCATGCCTCGCAACACTTCGACATTGATTTCCCGTCCCGACAGCATGCGCATTCCCATGCCGTCGAGGTCCTTCTCCCATTCTTCGCATTGGAACGACTGTCGCATGTCGGTATACAGGAACGTCCCTCCTGGGCGCAGCACCCTAGCGACCTCGCTGAGGAACCGATCGAAATGGGGATACAAGTGCGAGGATTCGACATTGAGCACGGCGTCGAATGACTCTGACGGGAAGGGGAGGTTTTCGGCGTTGCCCTCGATGAACTCCAATCCGGGTAGTTGGTGGCGGCGCCGACAGAATTCGATACCGGCCGCGTTCAGGTCCAGCCCGACATAGGATTCCGGCCTCAATGTGCGGGTGAGGTAGGAAGCTCCACCACCGTGCCCGCACCCCACTTCTAGTATCCGTTTGCTCGCGAGTCCACCGTTTTGAGTCGCGGTGGCGTGGTAAAGCTGGATGGGGTAACGGGAGGGTTCATCACTGGGGTCCAGCGGAAGGTCCATGGGCGGGTCTTCTTCGTAGGCCCAGTTCAGGAACAGCACGTCGTCGCGGGCGCGGCGGGCGACGTAGGCGTAGACCGGTTTGTGGACGCTTGTGTTGAGTCTCCACAACAAGCTCCGGGCCGCGCGGTCTATAGCGGTCACTATGCACCAGCCTCAGGGTCAGTAGCGGCGTAGGGTTCGAATTCGACATGTGTTTTCCGGTCTGTCGACGCGAATTTCATTGCAGATCTTGACCTTTCACCTTGTATGCGATTCTTCGAATTCCAGGTATGCCCGAAACCGTCCGCCCAGGCTGACGCGCGCGGGCCAACTTCCCCAATGCAGCGGCTCACTCGTTGGTGAAGCAGTAGATCCGGTAACTGATGTCGTTATTCAACAATCTGCGGTAGAGAATCACCCACATCGCGAAGCCGAAGGATTCCCGAACGCGAGCCTTCTTGAACAGCAAGAGCGGATATATTTTCTCCACCCCTCGGGCAACCTCCTCATTGATGAGCCTTTTCGAGATGGGCCGCAAGGGAGCTTCGCTCAAGTCCTCCTCCCACCTAGCCACCTCGTGGCGCCGGCGGACGTCGGCGTAAAGGAAATGGCCCCCGGGTCGCAGCACCCGCCCCACCTCGTCAAGGAACTGGGGAAACCGCGGGTAGCAGTGTGACGCTTCGACATTGATCACGGCGTCGAAGGATTGATCGGGGAACGGAAGCTTCTCAGCGTTGCCCTCTACGAACTGCAGGCCAGGCAGTTGGTGCTTTTTTCGACAGAAGTCCAAGCCGACCGGGTTCAAATCCAACCCCGTATAGGCGGCCGGGCCCAGCGTGCGCATCACGTAGGACGCGCCGCCACCGTGCCCGCAACTCACCTCGAGCACACGTTTGCCGGTGAGATCCACTTGGGCCGCCACGCTGTGGTACAGCTGGATGGAGCACCTGTCGGGTTCGTCGGTTTCCGTCAACGGCAAGGCCATCGGCGGATCTTCCTCGTAACCCCAGTTCAAGAACACCGTATCGTCGTTGGTGAAAAATCGGCTGTTGAGGCGATACCAGTACCGGTTGAAAATTGGATGGGTCCGGCGATCTCGCCGCTTTTTGTGTTTTTTCGGGACCACTGTGGATGCGGTCATGAGCTACTCCTCCCAAGGCGTTTGAGTTGGTCGACGAATATCTTCGGCATGGAGAGCTGATCGAAGGGTTGGCCAAGTCTGCTGCGTCCGAGGCGACTTCGGCGATCACTGCTTGGTGGGCTTGAGTCGAAGCCGGCGGTCGCATCGACGCTCTGCTCATCGTCAACATGGGTGAATTCTGATCGCGTCGGGCTACTGTCCGGAGCCAGTGCAATGGTTCTCCGCGCAAGACGAGTCTTCAGAGACAGCGCGGGCTTTTCGATCAGGAACCAACTCAGCGCGGCCAGTGGGAGGGTGGCGATGGCTGCAATGACCATGAAGACCCATGGATTCAAAACGGCAAGCCCGCAGATGACCAGCAATACCTGCATGGGCCACGCGTAGATGTACACGCCGTAGGACAAATCTGTCGGCAGGTGCAAACGCTTGTTGTGGATGAGAGAACCCGAAACGATGATCGCGTAAGCCAGCGGAATGGCGGCGACCAACCGGTAGTTCGGTAGCAGGCTCGCCGCGAGGACGATGACAAAGCTCACTGCGACCAGTGACCATCGAGCGGGGATCACGTTTCGCAACTGATACAAGAGTGCTCCAGCCAGGAACATGGTGGCGAAACGCGCCGCGACTGCCGCCACGACCAGCATCACTGTCGCGCTCATGTGTTGCTTGGTGCCAGGTTCTTCCACAAAGAGCCCCCACGGCGGGAGCAGCGTTGAGCAAATCAGCGCCATTACCAACATCGAAGGGATAAGCCACCGGCGATGTAGAAGCCCGGCTACGCCGAAACCGGCAACGGTGATGTAGCAGAACATCTCCGGTACGAGCGTCCAAAGAGAGCCGTCCCACCAACCCGGGAGTGGGATCCCCCGCGGCGTTCCGCCGACATCGGGCTTAAACATCGGCACTACGCTGTTTCCTAGGACGTACTCAAACGGTGCGCGGGAGAGCAGCAGCTTTGCGGCCGAGCCGCCCTGAACCGCCACACCGATAGGGGCGATGACAAAGGCCGTGATAACCAGGCACCCCCACAACCCGGGGTAGATGCGAAGACCCCTAGCGACGAAATAGTCGCGGGGCCGTGGGCGTCTGAACCAACTCCAGGTGATGAGAAATCCTGATACTGCAAAAAACCCGTCGACCCATACTTCGTTGAGGAGCTGGTGAGCTGGCGCGAACGACACGCGGCGGCCCGTGAGGGGCCAGGAATGGCACAGGATAACGCCTGTCGCAAGCACCAACCGCCACGCGTTCAACGCGTTGCTTCGAGAGTCGAATGCCTGTGCAAGTCTGGGACTTTTTGCCGCTCGGCGCTCGGACCACAGAGGGACGTTTTCGTCGGGGCCATCGACTTTCAGGCTCTCGCTCATTCCAGGTATCCTTCGAGCTCAACTGGCCTCCGAGTGATATCAGGCCCGTTTTGCTCGTAGCGGTCGTCCCGGTCGGCTGTGCTAGCCGTTCGCACGGGCGCGTGTTTCGATCTCGGGTTCATCGGCCGCTCGACGCCTGGTTTGCAACGGGTTGTTTGAGGTACCACGGGTTAACGCGCGCCCACTCGACGGTGCGTCGGATCCCTTCCTCGACGTCGACTTGCAGGCGCCATCCCAGTTCCTGCTGCGCCTTTCTCGAGTCGGGGATCCGACGAGGGATGTCCTCGTACCGACCCCCGTAAAGCGCTGCAGTGTCGACAGTTTCGGCGCTCGTAACTGAGTCGACATCGGCTATCTTGATCGCCAGCTCGACAGCATCGCGCATAGTCGTCTCGGTCATGCTCCCGAGATTGAAGGCCTCACCGATCGCCAGGCTGCTCTCGGACGCGAGCAAGGTGCCGGCGACGGCGTCGTCGACATAGGTGAAGCACCGCGACTGGTCACCGGAGTCGTAGAGCAACGGCTGGTGTCCGTTGAGAATCCGGTGAATGCTCTGCGAGATCACGAATATCGGATTCTGCCTCGGGCCATACACGTTGAAGTAGCGAACTACCGTCACCGGCAACCCATGCGCGTCGTGCATCGCGAAGACGAGATGTTCGGCCATCGCCTTGCTGGTGCTGTAGCTCCAGCGCGCTGTCCTTGTTGAACCGACAACGCGATCGTCGTCCTCGGCGAACGGCGGGTTGGGGTTTTTGCCGAAAACTTCAGAGGTGCTGGCGAACACCACGCGCGTCCCGTGCCGATTACTAAGCTCGAGCACGTTGCGGGTCCCGATCACGTTGACGTCGAGTACCCGGAGCGGATCGTTGAGATAGTTTTTGACACCGACGACTGCGGCCAAATGGAAAACCGTGTCGACGCCCGGAGTCAATGCTTCTTCGAGTGCGGTCAGATCGGTGACGTCGCCTTGCACGAACCGGAAGTTTGGGTACCGGTCAAAGTCAATGCTGGTGTCGCGGGAGTTCTTTGCGAAGTCGAAGACCGTGACTGAGTCTCCGCGGTTCAGCAATGCGGAGACCAAGTGTGATCCGATGAAGCCGTAACCGCCTGTCACGACGACATTTGTCATGAAAGCTCTTTCATTTCTGGGGTTTACGTTCGCCGATCGGCCCGTTATCGGCCGATGCCCTTGTAGACAAAGCCGGCGGCGCGCACTGCCGCCGGGTCGAAGCTGTTGCGTCCGTCGAGGAATACGCACTTGGCTGACGCCAGCTCCGCGAGCTGGGATAGCGGGGTTTGGTGGAACTCACGATGGCCCGCAAGGACCACCAAGGCGTCGGCACCCTCGACCGCGGTCTCGATGTCTGCGGTCAAGGGGACACTCGTCACCGTGACGGCATCTTCAACGCTCACCCACGGATCATGGATCGAAAGTTCGCAGCCAGACTCATCGAGCAACGCGACGACATATTTTGTCGGCGTGAGTCGGCAGTCACCGGTGTTGTTCTTGAATGCGATGCCCAGCACCGCAATTCGGCTGGTCTCGATTGCCTTGCCCTGATCGGCGAGTAAGTCCTTGAGTAGTCCGTAGGTGTAGGCCGGCATCGTGTCGTTGACGTTTCTCGAGGTTCGCGGAATTGCCAGATCCAACCCGAGGGATTCTCCCAGATGGTTGACGAACCAGGGATCCTTCGTCAAGCAGTAGCCGCCGACGCCCATGCTCGGTCGCAAGATGTTCACCGGGTGACTACCCTTCGGCATCGTGTTGGCGGCCTCGATGACTTGCAGGGCGTCCATCCCGAGCCGGTCGCACACCTTGGCCAGCTCGTTGGCCAGCGCGACATTGAGGTCCACCCAGAGGTTGTCCGCAAGCTTGACCATCTCCGCGGTCCGCGGATCCTCGACGATCACGGATTCCACCCCGAGGGCATGTCGCCACAGCGTCGCGCAGGCGCGAGCGCTGCGCTCGTCGACAGCACCGACAACGACGGGGATCGATGTCAGCTCATGGATGGCCTGGCCTTCGGCGAGCCGCTCGGGGCAAAACGCCAACCCGAAGTCGACCCCGGCGCGCAGCCCCGAGGTCTCTTCGAGGATCGGCCGAACAAGGGTTTCAGTGGTGTCCGGCGGCACCGTGCTCTTGAGGATGACGACGTGACCGGGCTGCAGATGTTCCCCCAGAGCGCGCGCCGCGGCCTTGATGTCGTCGACGATCGGCTCGTAGTCCGGACCGAGCGGCGTACCGACGTTGACGATGATGAAGTCGTTGTCCGCGATGGCGCCGAAATCCGTTGTGGCGCGGAGCCGGCCCACCCGGACGTTATTAGCCACCAGCTCGCTGAGCCCGGGCTCCGCCACGGTGGTCTTGCCCAGGTTGATCTCGTCGACGACGCTCTGTCGCACGTCGATCCCCGTCACGGGCCAGCCTCGATCAGCCAGCACCGCCCCGATCACCGTGCCGATGTAGCCGAAGCCGACTACCGCAATTCCCGACCGCATACCGCGGACGAGGAGGTCGATCTCGGCATCACTACGTCCGAAGGCACCTTCGAGCATCGTGGAACCTCACCCTTCAGTCCCCCGAGCATGTTCTTGAAATGAAAACGGCCCCCCACCCGGCTGGCCTGCAGGCAGTCTAATCCAACACCTGACTAATAAGACTTGAAACTCAGATGTTTAGGCCGATTCTCCGGATGCCGGCGGTCCGCGCAGGTCAGCCAACACGATCGAGGCGGGCGAACTTTTCCACCTGTTCGGCGGCGGCCGCTGCGCTTGTGACTGGCTCGGTGATCCGCGGTGCCATCTCGCGGGCGCAGGCGACATATTGCGGGGCAAGAATCCGACGTAGGTCCGCGACCAACGACTTCTGGGTCGTGGTTGAAAAGCGCCGTCCGGCGCCCACCTTGAGCCGTTTGAGCTGAGCCGCAAAGAACGGCTGATCGGGCAACGTCCAGAGGATCAACTGGGGGATTCCGGCCCGCAGGCCCGCCGCGAGGGTGCCCGCGCCACCGTGGTGCACGACCGCGCGGCAGGCCGGAAATATGGTCGCGTAGTTCACCACGCCCACCACTTTGACGTGCTCGCCCTCGGGGATCTTGCCGAAATCAGTCGAGCCGGAGCACACCAACGCCCGCTCGCCCAGCTGCGCGCAGGCCGCACTGATCATGGCGAGAGTGTCGGACGGAGACTCGACTGGGACGCTGCCAAACCCAAAGCAAATAGGCGGCGTTCCCGCGGCGATCCATGACGCGACCTCCTCATCGGCATCCGTTGACAATCCCATCGCCAACGCGCCCACAAAGGGTCGCTGGCCCTCCCATTTCGCCCATTCGGTAGCCAGTCCAGGAAAGTACACTTCGTCATAAGCCTGGATTTCCAGTGACCCGCGCTCCGCAATCCGCTGCGGCGCAGGGCCTTTGGAGTTCGGTAGACCAAGTGCACGGCGCTGCGCGTCCTCGTCCTTCTTCGTGCCGCGCCAGGCCAGCCAGTCGTTGGCCGTCATTACCGCGCGGCTCAACGGCGACGGCAGGAACGGCAAAAGCCGCCCGTGGGCCCGCACCGGGAAGAAATGCAGTGTAGACAACGGGATGCCGTAGTACTCCGCAACGTTGGCAGCGGGCTGCTCGAAGATCAGGCCGGTGAGTAGCAGGTCGGCGTCGGCCGCCGCCGACGCCAGCGCCGTGGTCATCTCGTCCCAACATCGGGTGGCGAACTCTGCGGTTTCGCGTCCCATCCTGTTCAGCTCCTTGAGCTTCCAGGGTGTGCGGAAGTAACACGTCCAGTATTTGCGTTGCAGGTCCATGATCGGCTTCGAATCCAGCCCGTACGCGATGGCCTCAAGCCCCGCCGCCTCGGTGAAGCCGACCAGATTGGGCGGGACGGCCATCCGCACGTCATGCCCACGACGTAGCAGCTCCCGGCCGACAACGACGGCGGGTTCTATATCGCCGCGGCCCCCATAGCTTGCGAGAACAAATTTCACCGCTAACCTGGCCTCTCAATTCGACGCACGCATAATATCTGTGGCGTCGCGAGTTGTGGCCGGTTCTTCGACTACAGGTTGGGCTTCGGCAATTGGCTCGTGACCATCACGTTGAGGAGCTCCATTCTGGCTGGCAGCGAACTGACTGCGCACGAGGCGGAACACGTCATGTGGGACGTCATCGTCGTCGGCACCGGTATGGGCGGCGGGATGCTCGGCTATCGGCTCGCCCGGTCGGGCCGCAGCGTGTTGTTCATCGAGAAGGGTCGTTCGACGCTGCCCGGGTCGCCTGGGACGATTCGCTCGGCGATGCCGGAGCTGGTCGAGCCGCTGGCGGCGCGTTCCACGGAGACCTACTACGACGCCTTGGCACGAGGCGGGCGCTCGACCGACGAGATCGAAGACATCAGCGGACGCTTCTCGAAGCGGTTTGTGCCGTTCATCGGCAGCGGGACGGGCGGGTCATCGGCGCTCTACGGCATGGTTTGCGAGCGGTTCTTCGTTCGCGATTTCATTCCTCGACAGAATTTCCGCGACCCCGGCGATTCCACGGTGCCGGAAGCTTGGCCGGTCACCTATGACCAAATGCGACCTTGGTACGCGGAAGCGGAGAAGCTGTTGGGGGTTCGCGGACAGCCCGATCCGCTGCGGCCGGAGGCGGCCGAGGTGGGTCTGCCTGCCGCGCCGCCGTTTTCGGCGGACAACCAGCCGCTGGTCGACTATCTGGCCGGTCACGGATTGAATCCTTATCACTTGCCGATGGCCTGTGATTACACGGCTGATTGCACCACCTGTCAGACCTACCTCTGCGACCAGTCATGCAAAAACGACGCCGCCCGCAATGGTGTGCTGCCGGCCATTGCCAACCACGGCGCCCACCTGCTGACGGAATGTCGAGTACTGCGCCTGGACGCGGACCGCACCCAGGTTCGGAAAGTGATCTGCGAGCATCGCTCCGGCATGCTGGCTCTCAGGGGCAAGGTGGTCGTGCTGGCCGCCGGTGCGCTGGCCACCCCCGTGTTGTTGCTCAATTCCCGCTCGGGCGATTGGCCGCGCGGACTGGCCAACGGCTCAGACTGGGTGGGGCGCAACTTGATGCGGCATCTGCTCGACCCGATTGAGATCTGGCCGCAATCCGGCCACAAGACTGTCGCCTCGAACAAGGAGATCGGGTTCAACGACTTCTACTTTCTGGAGGGGCAGAAATACGGCACCGTGCAGTCATTCGGTGCGATACCGCCCATGGAGTGGCTGACCAACCGGCCCGGCGGGCGGGGGAGGGCGTTGCGCTTGATGAGTCCGGCGGTGCGCCGAATCTACGAGCGGTTCTTCACCGGCGGACTGGTTTTGGCCGCGATGCTGGAAGACCTGCCGTACCTGGACAACCGCGTCCTGCCGAGCGACCGTCCTGGCGTGGACGGCCGCCAGCGGCTGCGGATGCAATATCGCTTGCACCCCAATGAAGTTGAACGTCGCGCCGCGTTTTTGCGGCAATTGAAAGAGGTGTTCAAGCCGTTTCGTACGCTTCCTTTGGGGAGTGGGAAGGACAATGCAAACCTGGGCCACGTCTGCGGCACCTGTCGCTTCGGTACCGATCCCAAGACGAGTGTGCTTGACCCACACAACCGGGCGCACGAGGTGGACAACCTCTACGTGGTGGATACGTCGTTCTTCCCGTCCAGTGCCGGTCTGAACCCCAGTCTCACGGTCGCGGCGAACGCCTTGCGGGTGGCTGCGCACGTGGATCAGACGCAGTTCGCTACCTGAGCAGCCTAGGTATCCGGAGTGCTAATTGGGAGAACGGATCAGCGTTTGGCAAAGCTTGCGCAACTTTTCGTCGTCGGCCGCATTGCCGCTCAGCCGACTGGCCGCCGGCGAGCGAAATTCTCCATACGATCCGCGGCGGCCGCGACGCTTTCGGCGGGTTGGTTCATCCGAGCGGCGATCTCGCGAGCGCGGGCTTTGTATTCCGGGCTAAGGATCCGCTGCAGGTCTGAGACCAGCGACTTCTCGTCGGTGGCCGAAAAGCGCCGAGCAGTGCCCACTTTCAGCCGTTTGAGGGCAGCACCCCACATGAATTGGACGTCGGCCATCCAGAGGATTAACGCGGGCACTCCGGCGCGCAGGCCAGCCGCCGTGGTGCCCGCGCCACCGTGGTGAACGAGCGCGCGGCAGGCCGGAAAGACCGCCGCGTAATTCATCGCGCCCACGACTTTGACGTGGTCGAAATGGGGGACGTTGCTGAAGTCGCTCCAGCCGGCGCCGATCAACGCCCGCTCGCCTAACTGCGCGCAGGCCGAGCCGATCATCGCTATCGCATCGGCAGGAGATTCGACCGGGATGCTGCCAAACCCGAAGAAAATCGGCGGTGTTCCTGCGGCAATCCACGACGCGACCTCCTCATCGGCATCCGTCGCCAACTCCATCGTCAGCGTGCCGACAAAGGGCCGCTGGCCGTCCCATTTCGCCCATTCGGCTGTCAGGCCGGGAAAGCACACCTCGTCGTAGGCCTGGATTTCCAGCGATCCGCGTTCGGCGATCCTCTGGGGTGCGGGGCCGGTTGCCTTCGGTAGACCGAACTCGCGGCGCTGCGCGTCCTCGACCTTCTTCACTCCACGCCAAACCAGCCACTCGTACACCGTCATCGCCGAGCGGATCAACGGCGCCGGCAGGGACGGAACGATGTGCCCGTTGACCCGGATCGGCAACCAGAGCAGCGTAGCCAACGGAATGCGTTGGTACTCTGCGACATTAGCAGCGAGTTCCTGGTAGCTCATGCCGGTCAACAACAGGTCGGCGTCTTCCGCGAGCGACGCCAGCGTCGTGCTCATCTCGCACCAGCTCTGCGTGCCGGGCTCCCGAGATTCGCGAAACAACTGGACCATCTCGCGGATCCTCCAGAAGTTACGGAAGAAGCGCGCCCAGAAGTTGCGCGTCACTTCTAGCCACGCCTGCGTATCCGGCCCGTAGGCGACTGCCGCAAGCCCAGCGGATTCGGCGAATCCAAACAGGTCGGGTGGGACGGCGATGCATACGTCATGTCCTCGGCGTAGCAGCTCGCGACCGAGGGCGACACCGGGCTCGACGTCACCGCGAGTTCCGTAGAACGCCAGCACAAATTTCATCACGCGGTCCCGGCTCGACACTTCCCTCGCGCGTTCGGCGGGATCATCCGCGTCCTCCGCTCGCCACTAGGCCCAAGTCTCGCTGCGTCGACGAGCGATCGCGTTGACCTCGATGAACAGGTTCACGATCGATATCGGGATGAGTCTGTAACGCCTGTACAAGCGGTGAAAATCCTCCAACGCCGTGGGGAAATCTTCCTCGCTTGTCCGGTACGACTCGAATACGCGATCCAGTGCAGACTGATCCCAGGGCTCGTCCCGCGCGGCCGCGCTCAGCGCTCCGTAGGCCGTGGAAAACCAGTCTGCGCCCAAGAGTTCAGTCATCGAGCCACGGTGTCGGTGGTTGCGGAGACTTGGTGCGAGAAACTCCTCGATTGCGGCCTCATCCCGAGCACCCAGATCGATCGTGAGCGCAGCTGAGATCCGCTTTATTTGCAGGCGCCAGTCGTCCATGAGGTTCGCGTATTCGACGAATACGCGCGGCAGGCCGCGCGTATTTCTCTCCGCTAACAGACTGTATTTCAGCCACAGGGCACCCCCTAAATCCGGTGAGGTGCCAGCGGCGGCCATCGTTGACTTGATGGCTTCCTGCGGATGACGTACCGCAATCACGACCATGGGATCGAACCCGGCCTGACGTGCGGCTTCGAACCATATGCAAGACAGCGCCGTTATCTTCGGGTCCTTGATGACCACGGTTGGCGCGGCCGGTAACTTGGCGAGGAATGCCCGGATTTTTGCGATGTAAGCGGCCTTCTCAGGTCCATCGAAGGCACCGTCCTCCTGCAGGCCCAGCCTCGGGTCAAACCCAGCGCTGTGGTGGCGGCGCAAAATTCTTCCGTTGAGGTAAATGGCTGCACGCGGCTCCCAAAAGCCAGCCGGATAGTTCTTGGTGGCGCCCAATAGCCGAGGTGGGAGGCGCGCACCGCACAACGAGAGGACGCGCGTCAGCGCCGACGTCCCGGATCGGGCATAGCCCAACACGAACAAGGCGACGGGTTTCGGAGGGATGCGGCAGTGGTACGTCATGGCGTCGGCTACTCTACATGTGACGAATTGGCCGGGCCGCACCAAACATCCCACCGTCCCGCATGGTGTCATCCTCCGTGACGAGGTGTACGCCCCTGCGGGTGTGGCGGGCGGATCGGTCCCGTGATCTCGGAGGCTGAATCTTGGCAGTCCGGATAGGTCCTGCACGCGCATCCTTTAATAGCCGAGCGTCCAATGGTGATGCGCCGCCGGACAACCGGCTCGCATTGGTGGACCAAGGCTTCTTCGCGGGGCAGAGGGCCTCCGGCCAGAACGAAGTCATGCAGGTCGTGTGGCTTTATGAGCACCCCATCGACTTCGATGGGCTCAGGCGTTTTCACCACAATCTCGGTCTCGGGTTGTTGGGAAGGCTCATCGAGCGTTCGCCGCTGCCCTTTGCGCGACATCGGTGGGTCTTAGATCGCGGGCCGTCGGACATAGATATCGCCGAGAGCGCACGTCCGCGCTCCGAACTCACCGACTGGGCCGACGAACGTTCACAACTGCCTGCCGATCCCGAACAAGGACCGGGCTGGCATCTCGGTGTCCTTCCCCTTACGGACGGCTCGACCGCGGTAAGCCTGGTCGCTTCCCACTACCTGCTTGACGGACTCGGCCTTATCGTCGCGCTGGCTGAGGCGATGATGGGCAACGCGCGCGATCTTGGCTACGCGCAGCCGCGTTCACGCACTCGGCTGCGCGCGATGGTTCAGGACGTCCGCCAAACAGCCGGGGAGGCACCTCAAGTTGCACGGGCGGTGGTCGCGGCGGCAAGGCTGGCCCGGAAACGTGCGGGTCGCCAGCACGATCCTGCTGCCCGATCACTGGCGCCGCGATTCGACACACGTCGTGGATACGACGGCGATACCCCCGTCGTCGTGCCTGGTATCACGATCGGCATCAACCTGGATGATTGGGATGCCCGTGCGAAAGCTCTCGGCGGAACGAGTAACACGCTCGCTGCCGGGTTGACCGCGAGATTCGCGGAGCGCATGGGGCGCCGACATGACGGTGACGGCGCCGTCACCGTGCAACTCGTTATCAGCGAACGCACGGACGGCGATTCACGTGCGATGGCAGTCTCCATTGCCCGCGTCAAGGTCGACCCGGCGCGGGTAACGACGGATTTGCGTGACGTCCGCGCCACCATCAAGCAGGCGCTGACGGCGCGGCGGGAGACTCCAGATGAGTCATTGCAGCTCGCTGCGCTGATCCCGTTCACGCCCAAACGGGCATGGAAACGGGGAGTCGAGGCGGCGTTAACCGACCCGGAATATCCAGTGGTCTGTTCCAATCTTGGCGACGTGGGCTCGATAGTCAGCCGTGTCGATGGCACTGACTGCGAGTTCGCCTACGCACGAGGAACCAAGCAAGACGTAACGCGCCAGTGGCTTGAGCGAACAGGCGGGCACATGCAGTTGCTGTCTTTCCGCTTGCCGGTCTGCGGCAAGATGTCCATCCACCTGCTCGCCTACCAACCGGGCGCCGAGAATACAAAGCCCGCTTTACGTGAGCTGGCGGCCCGCACGCTAGCTGAGTTCGACTTGACTGGAGAGATCGACTAACTGTCTCCGTGCGCCCTGAACTACAGTTCTGCGGCGTCGATGGCGTTCTTCACTTTCTGCGCGTGCGCTACTTGCTGTGCGGTGTACCTGATGAGTAGCGCCACCCCGCAGAGGACGATGACTACCCCGGCTAGCCACAGCAGGCCGTAGGTGTAACCCTTGTCCAGCGCATGGAGCTGGGTGGCATCCATGCCCTTTACCGGACCGTTGGTACCACCCAGGTGCAGCGTGCGGGTCGTGATGATCACTTGGATGGCGACCAGCACCAGCGGTCCGCTGAGGTTCTGCAGCATCACCGAGATCGCCGAGGCGGGCCCGATGCGGTCGACGCCGACACTGGCGAATAACGACAGCGCCAGCGGGACACTGATCATCCCAAGGCCGATGGCACCGACGATGATGGGCACCACAAGATTCGGGAAATACGACACGCCGCCGTTGAGCGCCGAGGCGTACAGCATCGCGCCCAGCACCGGAATGCCGCCGGCGATTACCATCACCCGCGGCGAGAACCAGGTCACCAGCCGCGACGACGCGGCCGTCCCGATGGCCATCGCGACGGCGAACGGGATGAAGCCGATAGCTGCGCGCAGCGGACTGTAGCCCATGATGTTCTGCACGTACATGGCGAGCAGCACGGTCATGGTGAAGCTGATCCCACGAACCAGGAACATGGCCGCGAACGTGGCTACCCGGTCGCGGTCAAGAAACAGGCTGAACGGCACGATGGGGTTCTCCGCGGTGCGCTCGACCATCAGAAATGTGACGAAAGCGGTAATTGCCACCAGACCTGGAACGATTGTGGTGGCCGACAGCCAGCCTTTTTCCGGCCCCATCGACAGGCCGAAAACCGTAGAGGTGCAGATCAACGTGGCCAGCAGCGCCCCTGTGGCGTCGAGCTTTGAGCGCTCCTTCGGGGTTTCGGACAGCATGGTGCGGGCCAGGTAGATCACCAGCAGCCCGATCGGCACGTTCACCAAGAACGCCAGCCGCCACGACACCCCGGTGAGAGCCCCGCCCACCACCAGGCCCAGCACCGCACCGACAGCGCCCATCGCGCTGAACATCGCCGCCGCCGAATTGCGGGTGGGCCCCTTCGGAAACGTGGTTGCCACCAGGGCCACGCAGGTCGGCACAACGACTGCGGCGGCCGCGCCATGCAGCAGCCGCGCCAGAACGAGGACGCCCCCATCCCAGGCGATCCCGCAGATAGCCGAGGCAAAGGTGAACACCGCGACCCCGACGACCAAGGTGCGCTTGCGACCGACGGTGTCACCGAGCCGGCCGCCCAGCAGGATCAGGCCGCCAAAAGTCAGTGCATACGCGGTGATCACCCAGCTGCGCGCGGCGTCCGACAGACCCAGATCGTTCTGGATTTTCGGAAGTGCGAAGACCGCGACGGGGCCGTCCATCGACGCCATCAGCTGCATACCGCCGATCGTGACGACGACGCTAACCAACTGGCGAGTTGGCAGCCTAATTGTGTTGACGGGCTGCGGGGCAGGGCATTCCGGGCGTTGTGCCGACCAACGAGGTATTGCCCGCTCTGCGTCGTCGAGAGCCGCCATAGCGGATCACCTTATAACACGCGTGCACAGTAAGGACGCCAAGCGTGGCGCAGGACGACGTGCAGCGCTGTGACCGGATCTATCCGACACCTGGACGTTTTTACCGAAACCCTGGATCGGCTTGTGCGCCTCCAGTATGTTTTTGACTTGTTCCACTCATGTCAACTAAGCGCCCAGGAGACGCGGTGAGTATCAATCTGTCCGACGACGACACCGGCAGGAACGCGCTGTCGACCTCCGCCGACGTTTCAGCCGCCTTCGTACCTGGATTGGCCGGTCATCAATCGCGGGTCCAAACGGGTGACACCGTGCCGAGTATGGAAACGGTTGAAGGGAATTCGCGATTTTCAGGGTGCTGAGGCAGCTGTGGATTCCGTTGGTCATCCTGGTGGTGATCGGCGCGGGGGGATGGACCGTGTCGCGGCTGCACGGTGCCTTCGGCGCTGAGAAACAGCGCTTGTATACCGACACCCGAATCGGCAACACCACGTCTTTCAGCCCCAAGCACATGACGTATGAGGTCTTCGGACCGCCAGGGACCGTGGCGAGCATTAGCTACTTCGACGTCGATGCTGACCCGCGGCGGGTCGAGGAGGCACCTCTGCCGTGGTCGGTGGAGTTCGCCAGCACCGAGGCAACGGCTCTGGCAGGCGTCGCGGCGCAGGGCACCAGTGACAGCCTCGGCTGCCGCATTTTGGTGGACGGCGTGGTCAAAGCGCAAAAGATCACACACGAAGCGAGCGCGTTTGCATCCTGCAAGTTGAAGGACGAATGAGCAACCATCAGCTGGCCGATGGCCGGCCGTTCGTGGCGCGCACGATCCATCGATTGGCGGTGCCCATTGTCTTGGCATGGTTGGCGATAACCGTCATCGTGACTATTGGCCTCCCCCCGCTGGAGCAGGTCGAGAAAGAGCATTCAGTTTCGGAGACACCCAAGGATGCGCCGTCGTTCAAGGCGATGGATCGCATGGTTGCGGACTTCAAGCAAGCTAATTCCGAGACTGTCGCGATGGTGGTCTTAGAGGGCCAGCAACCCCTGAGCAACGACACTCACAGGTACTACGACCAGCTGATTCGTCAGTTAAAAAACGATCCGAAGCATGTGCAGCACATTCAGGATTTCTGGGGAGATCCACTCACCGCGGGCGCCGCGCAAAGCGGCGACGGTAAGGCCGTCTACGTTCAGTTGGACCTCGCCGGTCACATTGGCACGGCCTTAGCGCACGATTCGACGCAGGCCGTTCGCGACATCGTTGGGCGGACGCAACCTCCGGCGGGCGTCAAAGCGTATGTCACCGGGCCGGCCGCGATCTCTACGGATATGCGCAGCAGTGGCGACAGCACGGTAAAAAGAATCACAACTGTCAGCCTCGTGGTGATCTTCGTTGTGTTGCTCCTCGTCTACCGCTCGGTTCCCACCGTAATTCTTTTATTGCTAATGGTCGGAATGGAATTGCAGGTCGCCCGGGGGTTCGTCGCGTTCCTCGGCCACCACGGGATCATCGGTCTTACCACTTTTGTCGTGAATATGCTGGCATCCATTGGGATCGCGGCGGGAACGGACTACGGAATATTTTTCGTCGGCCGTTATCAAGAGGCACGTCAGGCCGGTGAAGACCGGGAAACGGCGTTCTACACCACGTATCGCGGGGTCGCTAAAGTTGTTTTAGCCTCCGGTTCGACGATCGCCGGGGCACTTTTCTGCCTGAGCTTTACCCGGCTGCCCAGTTTCCAAGCCATGGGCGTCCCTTGCGCGGTCGGCGTATTCGTCGCGGTCGCGGTGGCTCTCACTCTCGTGCCGGCGGTGATTGCCGTCGGCAGCCGCATTGGGTTGTTCGACCCCAGGCGCATGATCAGAGTCCGTGGCTGGCGGCGGGTGGGCACCGCGATCGTCCGCTGGCCGGGGCCCATTCTCGCTGCGACATTGGCAATCGCGCTGATCGGGCTATTAACGCTGCCGAGTTATAAACCCAGCTACAACGACCAGCAGTTCATCCCCAAAAATATCCCCGCCAATCTCGGGTACGAAGCTGCAGGCCGGCATTTCTCCCAGTCTCGAATGATGGCGCCCGAGCTCCTGATGGTGGAGGCCGATCACGATCTACGCAATCCGGCCGATTTTCTGATCCTGAACAAATTAGCCAAAGCCGTCCTCGCGGTTCCCGGAGTTTCCAGTGTGCAGTCCATAACCCGGCCTACCGGGGTCCCGATCCCGCACACGTCCATACCGTTTATGCTCAGCATGCAAAATGCGAGCATGCTGCAAAATATGGGGTTCCAGAAAGACCGGATGAAAGACCTGCTCACGCAGGCCGACGATATGGCGCAATCCGTCAGCTTGATGCAGCACATGTATGGCCTGATGCAACAACTGAACATCACAACTCATCGCATGGTCGGCGAAACCCATGACATAGACAACGTGCTCGACGAATTGATGGGCCATATTTCAGATTTCGAGGATTTCTGGAGGCCGATCCGCAGTTATTTCTACTGGGAAAAGCACTGTTACGACATTCCCATCTGCATTTCGCTGAAATCCATATTTGACACACTCGATGGGGTCGACGAGGTTAGCGAAAAGATGCGGGATCTCGTTAAAGACATGGACCAACTAGACCTGCTCATGCCGCAAATGCTGGCCCAGCTTCCGCCGATGATCGCGACCATGCAGAGCATGCGGACCATGATCCTGACTATGCACAGCACCATGTCCGGGATCTTCGGTCAGATGGACGAGCAGAACACCAATGCCACCGCAATGGGGAGAGCGTTCGACACTGCCAAAGATGACGATTCCTTCTATTTGGCGGCGGACGCTTTCAAGAATAAGGATTTTCAGCGCGTCCTGAAAGTTTTCGTGTCGCCGGACGGGAAAGCCGCCCGTATGCTCATTAACCAAAGCGGCGATCCCGCGACACCCGAGGGTATTTCGCGGGTCGATCCCATTAAAAGCGCAGCCGAAGAGGCGCTCAAGGCAACTCCGATGGAAGACGCCAAAATCTACCTCACCGGCACGGCAGCGATGACGAAAGACATAGTGGACGGGTCCAAATACGATCTACTGATCGCCGGAGTCGCTGCGCTCTGTCTCATCTTCATCATCATGCTGATGATGACACGCAGTTTGATTGCCGCCCTCGTAATCGTAGGGACGGTAGCGCTTTCCCTGGGCGCATCCTTTGGGCTATCCGTGCTCGTCTGGCAGTATCTTCTCGGCACGCAAATACATTATGTAGTGCTCGTGATGTCAGTAATCGTCCTTTTGGCGGTGGGGTCTGATTACAACCTACTGCTGGTATCACGAATGAAAGAGGAAATAGGCGCCGGGATAAACACCGGCATCATCCGCGCGATGGCCGGTACCGGGAAGGTCGTGACGAACGCGGGCCTCGTGTTCGCATTCACCATGGCCTCCATGGCGGTCAGCGACCTACGCAGTATCGCTCAGTTGGGTACCACCATCGGTCTGGGTCTGTTGTTCGACACGCTGGTCGTGCGCGCGTTCATGACGCCGTCGGTGGCCGCGTTGCTCGGACGCTGGTTCTGGTGGCCGCAACGAGTGCGCCCGCGTCCCGCCAGTTCCCTACTTCGGTCGTCCGGCCCGCGTCCGCTGGTTCGTGCCCTGCTGTTGAGAGAGCCATCCGCCAACGGCGGGTCCGCGGTTCAGAACGGGCATCACGCCGCGAGGAATTCGGGACGACAGAACGGTGGACGCGTCGATACCGGGCGTGACGACGACGACCTGGGCGAGAGCGTTTACGTGGGGCATGGCCATCGCGGGCCGTTATGAGCGTCGAACGTCCCCATTCCTTCGCGGCACGGGCAATCCGCAGGTCTTCGCCGTTGGTCATCCTGGCCTGGGTGGCGCTGACGCTGCTGGTGACTTTCTCGGTTCCATCACTGGAGGACGTCGGGGACGCGCATGCCGTGTCGCTGGCACCCCAGGACGCGCCGGCGGCCCAGGCCATGAAGCGCATGGGCAAGGACTTCAAAGAATCCGATTCGGACAGCTTCGCGATGATCGTGCTGGAGGGCCAGCAGCCGCTTGGGGATGACGCTCACAGCTACTATGCCGACTTGGTTCGTAAGCTGCGAGGCGACCCGAAGCATGTCGAGCACGTGCAGGATCTGTGGGGAGATCGACTCACGGCGACGGGCGCGCAAAGCCCCGACGGTCAGGCCGCCTATGTGCAACTGAACCTCGCCGGCAACCAAGGCACGACCGTTGGCGAAGAATCCGTGGCGGCCGTCCGGAGCATCGTGGACCACACGCCGCCGCCACCCGGAGTCAAGGTCTATCTCACCGGCGCGGCACCGCTCGTCTCGGAAATGCAGCACACGGGCAACAAATCCATTGTGAAGATCACCGTGGCAGCCGCCGCGATCATTTGCGTGGTTCTGCTCGTGGTCTACCGATCGATCACCACCGTAATTCTGCTGTTGATCATGGTGGGAATCGAATTACTCGCAGCCCGGGGAACCGTCGCGTATCTCGGCCACCTGAATCTCTTTGGTCTCTCGACGGTCGCTACCAATTTCCTGGTGGCCCTTGGGATGGCGGCCGGAACCGACTACGGGATATTTTTCTTTGGTCGCTATCAGGAGGCGCGTCAGGCCGGCGAGGACCGTGAAACGGCCTACTACACCGCATACCGCAGCGTCGCGCCCGTTGTCTTCGCCTCCGGTTTGACGATCGCCGGGGCGATTTTGTGTCTGAGCTTCACTCGGCTGCCCTACTTTCACTCCCTGGGCGTCCCGTGCGCAGTGGGCATGCTCGTCACGGTCGCGGTCGCGGTCACGCTGGTTCCGGCGGTTCTGGCCGTCGGAGGCCGTTTCGGGCTGTTCGATCCCAAGCGCAAGATCGGGGTTTATAGATGGCGCCGGGTCGGTACCGCCATCGTCCGCTGGCCCGTGCCGATTCTGGCGGGAGCGTGCGCCATCGCGCTAATGGGCCTATTGGCGCTGCCGGGATATAGGACGAGCTATAACGACCGGCTGTATCTCCCCAAGGACATATCAGCTAATCAGGGTTATGCGGCCGCCGATCGTCATTTCTCCCAGGCGCGAATGATGCCCGAGATCTTGCTGCTCGAGTCCGATCATGATCTGCGCAATCCATCGGATTTCCTGATACTGAACAGGGTCGCGAAGGCGGTTTTACGGATTCAGGGAATTTCACGCGTGCAGGGCATAACACGACCTGAGGGAACTCCGATTGAACATACATCGATCCCGTTTCTCCTCAGTATGCAAAGCGCCGGCATGCTGCAAGACATGAAGTTCATGAAGACTCGCGTAAGCGACATGGGCCAGCAGATCGAAGAGATAACGAAAATGATCGTGGTACTGCAGCGTCAGTACAGCCTTTTGCAGCAGATGACCGCCGTTACTCATGACACGATCGCGGGAACGAAGGAAATCAACGCTATCACCGTCCAGTTGCGGGATTATATTGCAAACTTCGAAGATTTCTTCAGGCCGATCCGCAGCTACTTCTACTGGGAAAAGCATTGTCACGATATCCCCATCTGCTGGTCGCTGAAATCCGTATTTGAAACAGTCGACGGTGTCGACATTCTCAGCGATAAAATGCAGGAGCTCATCAAAGACCTCGATCAAATGGATGCGCTCATGCCACAACTGGTAGCCCAGTTCCCGCCGATGATCGCGACCGTGGAGAGAGCGCGAACCATGATGCAGACCATGCACAGCACCATGGCAGGGATCTTCGGCCAAATGGACGACCTGAATAAGAACGCCAATGCCATGGGTCAGGCGTTCGACTCCGCCAAAAACGATGATTCTTTCTATTTGCCGGACGAGCTTTTCCAGAACAAAGACTTCCAGCGCGCGATGGGCTCATTCTTGTCTCCCGACGGGAAAGCGGCTCGGTTCATCATTTCCCAACGCGGCGATCCCGGGAGTCCGGAGGGTCTCAGGCGTGCCGAGCAGATAAAGCCGGCGGCCGAGGAGGCGCTCAAGGCAACACCGCTCGCGAACGCCAGGATCTACGTCGCAGGCACCGCGTCAACGTTCAAAGACTTTCGCGATGGCGCTAAATACGACCTGCTGATTGCGGGGATCGCCGCCCTCTGCCTCATTCTCGTCATCATGCTGATCATGACACGGAGCTTGATTGCCGCGCTGGTTATCGTGGGCACGATCGCGCTATCGCTGGGCGCATCGTTTGGGCTGTCGGTGCTGGTTTGGCAATATATGTTGGGCATCAAATTGCACTGGATGGTGCTTGCATTTTGCGTGATCATCCTCTTGGCGGTCGGGTCCGACTACAACCTATTGTTGGTGTCCCGGATGAAAGAGGAACTGCGCGCCGGTATAAACACCGGCATCATCCGCGCGATGGGTGGTACCGGCAAGGTCGTGACGAACGCGGGCTTGGTGTTCGCGTTCACGATGATGGCCATGGTGGTCAGTGAACTGCGCATTATTGCTCAAGCGGGTACCACCATCGGCCTCGGTCTGTTATTCGACACTCTGATCGTGCGCTCGTTCATGACGCCGTCCATCGCCGCGTTGCTGGGCCGCTGGTTCTGGTGGCCGCAAATAGTGCGTCCACGCCCCGCGAGTTCCCTCCTGGAACCACACGGCACCCGTGCGGCGGTTCGTGTTTTGTTGAGACAGCCAGAAGCGATCGCCGATCGCCCCGGCGGCCGGGAGGGGATCGAGCCGCGACGACCCATCGCCGACGAATCCGACACGCAGCCACTCAGCCTCGTCGGACCCGGCCATCGCCAGCAAGTCCTCATGCCTGATCGATTTACCGCTGCCTACCGCCGGCGCACGTGACGGCAGAACCTGAGAAGTTCGCGAAAGATCTCCCATACCCATTTGCTATTGAACATGCGTCGAGTAACTTGCGAAGGCGGGGCTGAGAACGCCGGTATCGGCGATGGATTCGAGCAAAGGCTGGATGTTGGCAGGTCGGCACGCAAAGCGGAAAACTCGGTCACGTGGTAGCGCACGGCTCCGGGTTTGTGCGGTAGTCGGTCTGCCGACGACCGCGGGGGCGTTCCTGGCGGCCGCAGTGGGCTCGATTGTGCCCGCGCCGCAGGCCAAAGCCGACTTCGGCATCGACGATCTGATCATGAACTTGCTCGACCCCGGCGTACTCGCCGCTGCTGCCGAGCCCGCAGCGACTTTAGACTTGAGCACTCTGCTGGCCGATCTTTTCAATGGCACGGGAGTAACCGACGCCGCCGCTCTCGCAATCCCTGACCTAGCCGACCCCGGGTCGGTTGTGGCTGCTGCCGTCGACCCGGCGGCGGTCTCGGCTGCCGTCGACGTCGCTGACCCCGGTGCGGTCACCGCTGCTGCCGAACCCGCCTCGGCTGCAGTGACCGCCGAC
>Ga0209006_10000854_pt1 | contig 28162 bp, 26 predicted proteins | sample JacPin_JW_Ref_O2_FD_188567 | JGI IMG/M metagenome (GOLD analysis project Ga0209006, IMG submission 188567) | Forest soil microbial communities from Algoma, Ontario, Canada - Jack Pine, Ontario site 1_JW_Ref_O2 (SPAdes) (version 2) | ecosystem: Environmental > Terrestrial > Soil > Boreal...
CCTCGCCGGTCCACAGCGCGCGGATGATCTCAATACTTTCCTCGAAACGTTCGACCCGCTCCTCGAGGCCGACGCCGAACGAGGCGAACTCGTTCTCCCGGTACCCCAGGCCGAAGCCGGCGATGACCCGGCCTCCGCTGAGGTGATCCAGGGTGGCGAACTCCTCGGCCACGCCGACCGGGTGACGCAGCGGCAAGATGAACATGTTGGTGCCGAGGAACATGCTCCCGGCGTCGGCGGCCAGCGCGGCCAGCAGCGGGACCGGCTGCAGCGTGGGCATGTTGCCCAGGTAGTGCTGCAGCACCCAGATCGAGCCGATCCCCGCCTCGCGAGCCGCGCGGACCTGCTCGCGAAGGAGCGGCACGCGCTCGGCCGCGGCCGTCCCGGGCGGAAAGTCGTTCATGATCGCCAGGCCGAACTGCATCCGTCACCCCTCGCGGCATAAATTGATGCTATTCATATGTATATATTGCTGGTTACACTACCGGCAAAGGACGGCGCTGTCGAGCGGGCCGCCCTGACCGCCGCCGGTGATACTCCGAGGGAGACCGCATGCGCGCCGCAGTTCTGCACAGGTTCGGCGAGCCGCTGACCGAGGCCGACGTGGAGCTGGCCGAGCCGGCCGCGGATGAGGTGCTGGTCCGGGTCACGGATTCCGGGATCTGCCACTCAGACCGCACGGTGCAGCTCGGCAGCCAGGACCGGCCGCTGCCGCTCATCTTGGGCCATGAGGCCGCCGGAGTGGTCGAGCGGGTGGGGTCCGGGGTAAGCGGGCTGCGCCCGGGTGACCATGTGGTCGGGTGCAACTCGGCCCACTGCGGGCAGTGCTTGTGGTGCGCGCGCGGCCTGCCGCAGCACTGCTCCGACAAGGGTCAGGCGCGCGCCGACGGCTCGCCCCGGCTGTTCCGCGACGGCGACCAAGTGCACGCGTTCGTCGGCCTGGGCGGCTTCGCGGACCACATGCTTGTCGCGCAGCGCGCCCTGGTGCGCATCCCCCCGCAGATGCCGCTGGACAAGGCGGCCTTGCTCGGCTGCGCCGTGCTGACCGGCATGGGCGCCGTGCTGCACCGGGCCGAGGTGCGGGTGGGCCAGACCGTGGCGGTGATCGGCTGCGGCGGCGTCGGGCTCAACGCGGTGCAGGCCGCCCGGCTGGCGGGCGCCGCGAGGATAATCGCGGTCGACATCAACCCGGTAAAGCTGGAACGCGCCCGCCTTTTCGGTGCCACTGACACGGTCGACGCGTCCCGCGAGGACAGCGTCGCTACGGTCCTCGGCCTGTCCGGCGGCGGGGTGGACCATGCGGTGGAGGTGGTGGGATCAGGCCCGACCATCGAGCAGGCGTTCCAGATGACCGGGGTGCGCGGGACGACCACGGTGGTGGGGGTGCCGCTCCCGGCCGCCACGGTGACGCTGCCGGCCTTGGTCTTCATGGCCGCCGAGAAGAGGATCCAGGGGAGCCGCATGGGCTCGGCCAACTTCAGGGCCGACATCCCGCTGTACTGCGAGCTCTACCTGCGCGGGCAACTGCTCCTGGACGAGCTGATATCAGAGGTCATTGACCTCGGCGAGGTCAACCAGGGGCTGGCGGCCCTGGACGGTTCCGATGGCGCGCGCAGCGTGATCCACTTCGACTGAACCCCGCGGCCGTGCTCGGTCTCAGTAGGACCGCGGCAAGCCGAGGACCTTCTCGCCGAGGTAGGCCAGGACGAGTTCGTTGGAGATGGGCGCGATGCGCTGAACGCGTGCCTCGCGCCAGTAGCGCTCGACGTGGTACTCGCTGGTGTAGCCGTAGCCGCCGTGGACCTGCATGGCCCGGTCGGCGGCCTCGAACGCCCACGTCGAAGCCAGCAGCTTGGCCTCGTTGGCCTCCTTGGCACACGGCATGCCGTTGTCATACAGCCAGGCCGCCTTGCGGATGAGCAGTTCCACGGCATCGAGCTTGGCCAGCGAATCGGCCAGCGGGAACTGGACGCCCTGGTTCATCCCGATGGGACGGCCGAAGACGTGCCGCTGCTTGGCGTACTCCACGGCCCGGTTCAGCGCCGCCCGGCCCATGCCGAGACAGCCGCCGGCCACGATGATGCGCTCGGCGTTCAGCCCGGCCAGCAGGTACTTGAACCCCCGGCCTTCATCCCCGATGCGGTCCTCATCGGGGATGAACAGGTCGTCGATGAACAGCATGTTCGTCGAGATCGCGTTGCGGCCCAGCTTGGGTATGGGCTGGACCCTGATGTGGTCGCGGTCCATCTCGGCGAGGAACAGGGTCATGCCGTCGGTGGGCTTCGGGCCGGCCGACCGCGGCGCGGTCCGGGTGATGAGCAGCAGGCGCTCGGCCTGCTCGGCCCGCGAGATGAACACCTTTCGCCCGTTGACCCGGTAGCCGCCGGGGACCTTTTCGGCGAAGGTCGTGATGCTGGTGGTGTCCGTTCCGGCGTCCGGCTCGGTGATCCCGAAGGACACCTGCAGGTTGCCCTGGGCCGCCGGGCGCAGGAAGCGCTCACGCTGTTCCTCGGTGCCGTACTTGACGACCGGCTCCAGACCGAACAAGGCGACCTGGACGGTGGTGCCCGCGTTGAGCGCCCCGCCGTTGCCGGTCACCTCCTCCAGGAGCAACGCCGCCTCCTGGACGCCGGCGCCGCCGCCGCCGTACTTCTCCGGGATGCAGATGCCGATCCAGCCGGCCTGGGCCATCGCGTGGTAGAAGTCCCACGGGAACTCGTGGTCCATGTCGTGCTGCATCCAGTACTCGTCCGGATACTTCGACAGCACCTGACGCAAGGACGCGCGGATCTCGCGCTCATCTTGCGCGCTGATCATCTCGACCACGCGACACTCCAACCATCAGCGAGCTAAATTCATGCCTATGATTCGTATAATATAGGCCCGAGCATGCTGAGGGCAATGGGCTGGGGTGCTGAGAGCAATCGGCCGAGCGTGCTCAGGGCAATGGGCTGGGGTGCCCTGAGGGCGGGGGTCCGGGCCTTCAATTGAGCGTTTGGTTGATGGCCGGCTCGTCGTCCGGTACGGCGGCTACCTCACTTGCCCCGCCAGCCTCACAGTCCCCATTTGCGTGGTAATTCCGGCTTTCGTGGAACATCCGGGCAACTGGGATTGCCCGGATGTTCCACGGAAGACCGATTTTCCACGGTAATTTCCGGATGGTGGAACTGATGGACGAGGACGGAGGCCTACGGGGTTAACGGGACGGGTGGGGTCTACGGGACGGGTGGGGTCTGCGGGCAAGGGCGGCTGCTCGCCTGGTCTCGCGGGCCGGCGGTGGGACCTATCCGGTCCGGTAGATGGCGCGGGCGTTCCCGGCCAGCACGGCGGTCCGCTCGCGGTCGGTCAGACCCGAGCACGCGGCCTGGGCGACCTCGCAGACGCGGGGGTAGGAGGCGGCCGGCGTGCAGACCGGCCAGTCGGACCCGAAGATCAGCCGGCCGGGGCCGAACGCCTCGAGCGCGATATCGAGGTAGGGAGCCAGCTCGGCGTAGGTCCAGGCGGCAGACGCGATGGTCTGCAGGCCCGATAGCTTGCAGGCGACGTTGGGTTCGGCGGCGAGCGACCTGATTCCGGCGGCCCACGGCTCGAGCTCACCGGTGGCGATCGGTGGCTTGCCCAGGTGATCGAGCACGAACTGCAGGGCGGGATGCTCGCGCACCGTCCGCAGCGCGGCCGGGAAGTGCGCGGGACGGATCATCAGGTCGAACGGCAGGCCCGAGGTCGCCAGCGCCGCCAGGCCGCGCCGGACTGCGGGTGATCGCAGCCAGCCCGCCGGATCCGCCTCGGCCAGGGCCTGGTGCCGGAGGCCGAGCAGCCAGCCGGTGGCGACGAGCTCAGCCAGCGCCCCGGCGAAGTCCGGCGACCGCAGGTCCGCCCAGCCCACGACGCCGCGGACGAGGTCCTCGCGGATGGCGCACGAGATCAGGTCGGTCGTTTCGCCGGCGTCGTTGATGGCCTGCACGAGGATCACGGCGTCCACGTGCGTGGCGGCCAGCGCGCCACGCAGGTCGCCGGCGTCGAAGCTGCGCCGGATCGGCGAACCGGCCGGGATCCACGCCTGGTCACGGACGCCCAGGTCCCACAGGTGGACGTGCGAATCGAGCATCGGGACCGCTACGTCGCTGGTCACACCCGCCACTGGATGTGCTTGACCTCCAGGTACTCCCGCATGCCCCACTCGCCGAGCTCGCGGCCGATGCCGGAGCGGCCGTAACCGCCGAACGGCGCGTCCGGGCGCATGGCGCCGCCGCCGTTGATCCAGACCGTGCCAGCCCGGATCTGCCCGGCCACCCGCCGGCCCTCGGCCAGGTTGTCGCCGCACCAGATGTTGGCGGCCAGCCCGTACGGCGTGTCGTTGGCCAGCCGGATCGCCTCGTCGGTGTCCTTGAACGGCAAGATGACGGCCACCGGCCCGAAGATCTCCTGCTGCACGGCCCGGGCGTCCGGAGGCAGGTCGCCGAGCAGCACGGGGTTGACGAACCAGCCCCGGGCGGGCAGCGGCTCGGTCACCTCGAGCAGCTTGCGCCCGCCCGCGGCCACCGAGTCGTCGATGAACCCTTGCACCCGGGCCTGGTGGTCCGGCCTGATCATGGGGCCGATGTTGGTGGCCGGATCCCAGGGATCGCCGACCACCATCTGCCGGAAGGCCGGCTCGCTGGCGGCCAGGAACTCCTCGTACAGCGAATCGTGGACGAGCAGCCGGGCCAGCGCGGCACAGCCCTGGCCACCGTTACGTGACCACCGCAGGTGCGTCTCCACCGCGACCTGCCCGACGTCGGCGCCGGGCAGGACGATGCTCGGCGATTTCCCGCCCAGCTCCAGGGTGACGCCAGTCAGGCGCTGCGCGGCCTGGGCCATGATCAACGCGCCGACCGCGTCGGAGCCGGTGAAGGAGACGCGGTCGACTCCCGGGTGCGAGGACAGCTGCCGGCCGACGTCCGCGTTGCCGCTGATCACGTTCATCACGCCGGGGGGCAGCTCGGCCCGGCGGATCAGCTCCCCCAGGAACAGGGTGGTCAGCGGCGTGCGCGGGGAGGGCAGCAGCACGACCGTGCACCCGGCCGCCAGCGCGGCCCCGAACTTGAAGATCGCCAGGTTGAGCGGGTAGTTGTAGCCGGTGATCGCGGCTACCACGCCGGCCGGCTCGAATACCACGTCGCTCATGGTGGCCACCGGCTCGGACCAGGGGCCCAGGTGCTGGGTCCGGTCCACCTTCGCGGCGTCCGCCGCCCAGCGCAGGTGATACTCGACGGCCATCCGCACCTGCAGGAAGGCAGCCAGGGAAACCGGCGTCCCGACCTCGTTCACGATCGAGGGCAGCAGCTCGTCGGCGGCCTCCCCCAGCACGTCGGCCAGCCGGTGCAGGTGCCGCGATCGCTCGTCGCCGGACAGACCGGCCCAGCCGGGGAAGGCCGCACGGGCGGCGGCCACGGCGGCATCGACCTGCTCGGCGGACGCGCCGCCCACGGTCGCGATGACCTCCTCGGTGGCCGGGTTGTACACCGGCCAGCGCTCGCCCCGCGGGCTGGCGAACTCGCCGCCGATCAGCAGGTCCCGGGTACTGGGGACCCAGTCACGCAGCGGGTTGGCGGTCGGTGAGATGACGTTCATGAGGCGCCCTTTCGCTGGGAGCGGCAAGTCAGATGGTGGTCCGCGGCTCGACCGCGCGCAGCGCCGGTACCACCTCGGCGCCGAGCCGGCTGATGGCCGCGATCGTCTCGTCCGCGTCCATCGTCGGCCACTGGGGACGGACCAGCAGCGGGTCGACCGGGAGCGTGGTGACCAGGTCCAGGAGCTGCTTGGTGACGTCGGCTGCGGTCCCGATGACGGCGTGCCCGGCCACGGCCGAGGCGAAGTCGCGCTCGAGGTCGGTATCGGCCATGACGTCCAGGCCGCGCTGCGCGTAGGTGATGTACCGGCCCTGCGCCACCCGCGCGTACTCGGTGACCGCCTGTTCCCTGGTGTCGGCCACCAGCACGTTGCGGCGCAGCGGCTGCGGGCCGAACGCCTTGCCGCGGGCGTCGAAGCCCGCCTTGACCGCGGCGTACCGCTCGGCCGCCTCGTCGACGGGCGTCTCGGGCGGGCAGGCGTAGGCGTCGCCGTAGCGCCCGGCGCGACGCGCCCCGGCCAGGCTGTGACCGCCGATCCAGATCGGCGGATACGGCGACTGGACCGGTTTGAGGTGCGGCCTGACCTGTTCCAGGGTCCAGAATCGGCCGTGGAAGTCGACCTCGTCCTGCGTCCAGAGCTGCTGCATGAGCTCGAGCGACTCGTCCATGCGCGCGGCGCGCTGGGCGAACGGGACGTCCAGGTAGCCGAACTCCTCGGGGCGGTATCCCAGCCCGGCACCGAAGACCAGCCGTCCCTCGGTGACCACGTCCAGCGTGGCGATTTCCTCGGCCAGCAGGACCGGGTGATACAGCGGCGCGATCATGATCTGGGTGACGAGCCGGACGTCCGGCCCGACCTCGGCCGCGAGCCGGGCGAGCAGCGGCACGGGCTGCAGCCAGCGCAGGTCGCCGTACAGGAAATGCTGCCCGATGGCGATGTAGGTGAAATCGTTGGCCTGCGCCGCCTCGACGATGCGCAGCACGTCACGGAACTGCTGTGACGGCGACACCGAAGTGGGTACGTCGCTGAGCAGCAGACCGACCTGGACCATGACATCTCCTCAACAATTGCCCGGAAGGGTCAGCCATCCTCGGCCGGGAGGCCGTTGGCCAGCCATCCGCCGTCGACCGGCAGGACGACCCCGGTGATGTAACTCGACCGTGGCGAGCACAGGAAAAGCACCGCCTCGGCGATCTCCCGCGGCTGGCCGAAGCGCCCCATCGGGATGCGTGACAAGAACAGCTCGGCCGAGGCGTAGCCGGTGTCCAGGAACTTGGCCTGCATTTCGGTGGCGATGGTGCCCGGAGAGACCGCGTTGACCCGGACGGCCAGCGGGGCCCACTCCACGGCGAGCGAGCGGACCAGACCCTGGACGCCGGCCTTGGCCGCGCAGTAGGCAGCCCGTCCGCCGAAGCCCAGGTGGCCGTTGACCGAGGAGATCATCACGATCGATCCGCCGCCGGGCATGTGGCGGCAGGCGGCCCGAGCGCCGAGGAACGCGGCGGTGAGGTCGACGGCGAGGATCTGGTCCCAGGCCTCGCGGGGGTAGTCCAGCGACCGGCCGGGCCGGGCGATCCCGGCGTTGGCGACCAGCGCGACCAGCCCGTGGGCCGCGCCGCGTTCGCAGGCCGCCTCCATCACCGCCTCGTCGGTGACGTCACCGACCACGGCCTGCGCCCCGGGCAGCTCGGTTATGACACCTTTCAGCCCGTCGCCGTCGCGATCCACGCCGATGACCGTGTAGCCGTCCTCGGCGAACCGGGTGGCGATCGCCGCGCCGATCCCGCGGGCGGCACCGGTCACGACCACCGCCCCGGCCACCGGGGTCATCGGGTGGTCGTCCCGGCCGGTACCGGCGGGACGCCCGCGTATTCACTGGTCCCCGCGGGGATCGCTACCACCCGCTCGACGGTGATCCGCTTGTGGCTGAACCTGAACTGGCCCTCGACCTCGCGCAGGGAGTCGGAGTACTGCCCGATGACCAGCCGAGTCTGCTTGCCCGGGTCGAACATGGTGGCGTGGAAGTAGGACAGGGCGCGCACGTCGCCGTCCGGCTCGGGGAAGGCCTGCACGTTGGTGATGGCGTGCTTGCTGCCCAGTACCGGGGACGCGGCGAACGCGCGGTACAGGTCGAGGAACACCTCGATGCCCTGCTTGGTGCCGTCGGACCTGGTCAAGAACACGTCCGGCAGGGCCAGCGCGCGCAGCGTCTCGATGTCACCCTCGTCGACCGCGCGCGCGTACGCGTACAGGACCTGAGCGGCCCGCGCCGAGAGCCCGGCGTCGCCGACGCTCACTTGGCCACCAGCCCGCCGTCGACCGGGACGGCGACGCCGGTCACCATAGCCGCGTCGTCGCTGGCCAGGAAGGCGACCACGGACGCGATCTCCTCAGGTTTGGCGGCCCGCCCGAGCGGGATATTGGCGATGAAGCCGGCCATCAGGTCCGCGACATCCGCGCCGGGCTCCCGCCCGAAGAACTGCGGCAGCATGGGCGTCTCGACCGAGCCCGGGCAGACGACGTTGGCCCGGATTCCGTCGGCCGCCCCGACCAGCGCCATCGCCCTGGTGAACGACACGATCGCGCCCTTGGTCAGCGAGTAGATCGGGCTGTAGGGAGATCCGACCAGCGCGGAGGTGGAGGCGGTGAAGGTGATCGAGCCCTTGCCCTCAGCCTGCTTGAGCAGCTCGTAGCCCAAAGTGGCCCCGTAGAACGCGGACTTGACGTTGACGTCGATGTTGCGCTGCCAGTCCTCCTCGGACACCGCCAGGCCGGCCGGGCCGGGCATGCCGACCTGGTTGTGCAGCACGTGCAGCCGGCCGTGCTGCTGGCCGATGCGATCGAACAGGCCGCGCAGGTCCGCCAGGCTGGTGGCGTTGACCTCCTCGGCCTGGGCCAGGTGACCCTGACCGAGGATCTCCTCGGTCACCGTCTTGGCCGCGCCGCCGTTCAGGTCCGCGACGTGCACGTGGGCACCCTCCGCGGCCAGCCGATGGCAGATCGCACGCCCCATGCCCGAGCCGCCGCCGATCACGGCCGCGACGCGATTCTCGAACCGACGTGTCATCCCGGATCCCTTCTGAAGTCTCTGTAGGGGCTGCGGCGCGATCGGCCTGCGATTGACAAGGATTAAATCTAGTATAACCATTATTACGTTGTGATGACCAGACCCCAGGATGGCGGCATGGCAGAACAGGGACGTGAACCGGTCGTGGCCTTCGACCACAACTCCCAGCAGCACTCGGCCGACCCGGTGGGCTCCTATCGCGCGCTGCGTTCCAAGTGCCCGGTGGCGTGGAGCGAGGCGCACGGCGGCTACTGGGTGATGTCTGGTTACGACAGCGTGTTCGAGGCCGCGCGGGACGATGAGACCTTCTCCTCGGAACGCAACTCATACGGCGGCGAAGGGCTCAGCGTCGTCATCCCCAAGACACCCATGCACCACCACATCCCGATCGAGATCGACCCGCCGGAGTTCCGCAAGTACCGCAAGCTGATCAACCCGATCGCCTCACCGAAGGCGGTCGCGGACATGCAGGAGCTCATCTCCAGGTACACGACGTGGTTCATCGACGAGGTCATCGAATCGGGCGACTGTGACCTGACCCAGGTGATCGGCGTCCCGTCGATCGTCACCGTGGACTGGCTCGGCCTGCCGGTAGCCGACTGGCACCGCTACGCGCGGCTGCACCACGCCATCTTGGCCGCGGTCCCTGGCAGCGCCGAATACGTCCAGGCCACCACGGTCGACATGCCGTTCTGCTCGCAGCAGATGCGGGACGTCATCGCCGCCCGGCGGACCGAGCCACGGCAGGACATCATCAGCTACCTGGTCCACCAGGAGGTCGATGAGCGCCCGATCACCGACGACGAGGTCTTCTCGATGGTCGAGCTGCTCCTGGCGGGCGGCGTGGGTACGACGGCCTCGCTGGTCAGCCAGGCCCTGGTGTGGCTCTACCAGCACCAGGACGTACGCGCCGACCTGATCGAGCATCCGGACAAGGTGGCGCAGGCGGTCGAGGAGTTCCTGCGGTACTTCTCGCCGACCCAAGCGCTGGCCAGGACCGTGGCCCGCGACACCCGGTTCCACGGCTGCACGCTGCACGAAGGCGACCGGGTGCTGCTCGCCTGGGCATCGGCCAACCGCGATGCCGGGCAGTTCAGCGATCCGGACACCCTGGACATCGAGCGCTGGCCGAACCGCCATACCGCGTTCGGCGTGGGGATCCACCGCTGTGCCGGGTCCCACCTGGGCCGGGCCATGGCGATCGAGCTGCTCGGGCAGATCCTGCAGCGGATGCCGGACTACGAGGTTGACGTCACCGGGATCCAGACCTACCCGCACCAGGGAACCAATACCGGATGGCGGTCCATACCGGCCAGATTCACTCCCGGGCGGCGGCGCGGGCCGGTGCTCGATCTCGGCTAGACATGGTCACCGCCACGAGCAACGCCTATGAGGTACTGGCCATCCGGTACGCGAGCCGCCAGGCGGTCAAGAGCGAGGTCTACCTGAACTTCCACCTATACGGTGAGCCCGATGACGCGATCGGCATGGATTACTTCGTCTGGGTGGCGCGGAACGCACAGCGCACGATCCTGGTGGATACCGGCTTCTCGGCCAGCGCCTGGCGGCGACGTGGCCGTCCGGCCGCGCTCGCGCCCGCCGCGACGCTGGCCGGGCTCGGCATCGACCCGGCTGGGATCACCCAGGTCGTCGCCACCCACGGGCATTATGACCACATCGGCAACCTGGGCGATTTCCCCGCGGCCGAGATCATCATGAGCCGCCGCGAGTACGAGTTCTGGACCGGCCCGCTCGGCTCCCGCGGCCAGTTTGCCTGGGCTGCCGAGCCCCGGGACGTCAGCGAACTGCGGCGGATCCGCGCCGACGGCCGCCTGACGCTGTTCGAGGGCAGCTACGCCCCGGCGCCGGGGATCGAGCTGGTGGAGGTGGGCGGACACACGCCCGGGCAGGCCGTCGCGGCGGTGGCGACCGCGCACGGCAGCGCGGTGATCGCCTCGGACGCGGTGCATTACTACGAAGAGCTCGAGCGCGACCGGCCGTCCGCGGTGGTCGCGGACCTGCGGCAGATGTACCGGGCGTTCGACCAGCTGAGGGAGCTGGCCAGCCAGGCCGGCACCGAGATCGTGGCCGGCCACGATCCGGCCGTCTTCAGCCGCTTTCCCGGCCGCGGCGCCGGCTCTGTCTATGCCCGGCACGTGATCCGGATCGCGGAGCTGGACACACACACAGGACGATGAGAGGAGACCTGCCATGCGCGGGTTGTATTTCGAAGAGATGGAGGACGGCGCGCAGTTCTCGCACCCGTTCACGCGCACGGTGACCGAGATGGACAACGTGCTGTTCACGTCGCTGACCATGAACGTGGCCCCGATCCACCTGGACGAGGAGTACGCCAAGGCTCATCTGCCCCAGGGCCGACGGCTGGTGAACAGCCTGTTCACGGCCGCGCTGATCGGCGGGATGATCGTGCCGGACCTGACCTTCCGGACCACGATCGGGAACCTGGGGTACGAGAAGATGACGTTCCCGGCGCCGGTGTTCCACGGCGACACGCTGCGCGCGGAATCGACGATCCTGCGTAAGCGCGAGTCCCAGAGCCGCCCGGACGCGGGCATCGTATGGTTCGAGCACCGGGGATACAACCAGCATGACGAGCTTGTCCACCTGTGCCACCGCACCGGGATGATCATGAAGAAGCCGGCCGACGGCGGCTAACCGGGCACCGCGCCGGCCGCCAGAGCCAACCACAGCCCACCAGAGCTAATCAATGCTATTCATATGCATATATTTTGCGTAGGCTGTAGGGAGGAACAGCGCTGTCGAAAGGATTGCCGTGACCGAGCACCTTGGCCATGACGCCGCGAATCGAGCCGAAGGTTCGCTTCCCGACGTGGACGCCGTGGTGGTCGGCGCCGGCTTCGCCGGGCTGTACGCGCTGCACCGGCTGCGCGGCCTGGGCCTGTCGGCCCGCGTCTTCGAGCGGGGCGAGGACGTCGGCGGCACCTGGTACTGGAACCGCTACCCCGGCGCCCGCTGCGACGTGGAAAGCCTCGACTACTCCTTCTCCTTCTCTGAGGAGCTGCAGCAGGAGTGGTCCTGGAGCGAGCGTTACGCCACTCAGCCGGAGATCCTGCGCTACCTCAACCACGTCGCCGACCGTTTCGGACTGCGGTCCGACATCACGTTCGGCACGCGGGTGGTCTCCGCCGTCTACCACGAGCCATCGGCGCACTGGGTGATCCAAACCGACCGCGGCGAGCGGGTGACCGCGCGGCACTGCATCATGGCCGTCGGCAACCTGTCCGTCGGGCGGATCCCGGAGTTCCCGGGGCTCGATTCGTTCCGCGGCCAGACGTACCACACCGGCAGCTGGCCGGAGGACGGCGTGGACTTCACGGGGCTGCGGGCCGGGGTCATCGGCACCGGCTCATCGGGCATCCAGGCGATCCCGATGATCGCGCAGCAGGCGGCGCACCTGACCGTCTTCCAGCGCACCGCGCACTACACCATCCCGGCCCAGCACCACCGGCTCGACCCGGACTGGCTGGCCGCGTTCAAGCAGCACTACGCGGACTACCGGCGCCGCATGCGGGTCTCCCGGGGCGGGGTGAGCCGCGACTACAGCGAGCGCCGCGCGCTGGAAACCCCGCCGCAGCAGCGGCGGAACACCTACCAGGCACGGTGGACCTTCGGCGGGGCCGAGATCCTCGGCTCGTTCGCGGACCTGCTCACCGACAAGCAGGCCAACTCGACCGTCGCGGAGTTCGTGGCCGGGAAGATCCGGGAGATCGTCCGCGACCCCGAGGTGGCCGACCGGCTCATCCCGCGCGGCTACCCGTTCGGCGCCAAGCGGCTGTGCGTCGACGCCGGCTACTACGAGACCTACAACCGGGCCAACGTCACGCTCGTCGACGTCACGGCGGCGCCCATCGAGGCGGTCACGCCCGCCGGGATCCGCACCTCGGCCGGGGAGTACGAACTGGACGCGATCGTCTTCGCCACCGGCTTCGACGCGATGACCGGCGCGCTGCTGGCCATGGACGTGCGCGGCCGTGGCGGTCTGACCCTGCGGCAGGCGTGGGAGGCCGGCCCGAACACCTACCTGGGTGTCTGCGTGGCCGGGTTCCCGAACCTGTTCATCATCACCGGGCCGGGCAGCCCGTCGGTGCTCAGCAACGTGGTGCTGTCCATCGAACAGCACGTGGAGTGGGTCTGCGACTTCATCGAGCACCTGCGCAAGCACGACCTGGACTGGGCCGAGGCGCGCCTCGAGGCCCAGCACGACTGGGTGGCGCACGTCAACGACGTGGCCAGCCGGACCCTGTTCCCGATCGGCAACTCCTGGTACCTGGGCGCCAACGTGCCCGGCAAGCCGCGGGTGTTCATGCCCTATATCGGCGGGGTCGGCCGGTACCGGGCGATCTGCGACCAGGTCGCCACGGCCGGCTACAGCGGCTTCGACCTGGGCCGCGCGGGACACGTAACGGAGCAGGAGCAGGCGCCGACTCTCCAGCGGGTCCTGAGCGTCACCGAAGCAGAAGCGACCGCCGACGCCGAGGGCGCGTGGGGCTGAGAGAAGGAGACCGCACCAGTGATCATCACCGATCGCCCGCAACTGTTCATCGGCGGCACCTGGCACGACCCCCGCAGCGGCGAGGTCACCGAGGTCCGCAACCCCGCCACCGGCGCTCGGCTGGCCACCGTGGCGCTGGCCGGTCCCGCCGACATGGACGCCGCCGTGCGGGCCGCCCGGGCCAGCTTCGACGCCGGCCTCTGGGCCGGGACGCCGCCGCACGAACGGGCCGCGGTCCTGCACCGCGCCGCCGACCTGCTGGACAAGCGCTCCGACGAGCTGGCCCAGGCCATCACCGCCGAACTGGGCTGCCCGCTGTGGTTCAGCCAGCGGGCCCACGTGCCCAACCCGATCCGGCACCTGCGCTACTACGCCGACCTGTGCCGCGACTTCGGCTACACCGAGCGCCGCGGCGACGGCACCAGCACCAGCCTGGTCGTCCAGGAGCCGGTCGGCGTGGTGGCGGCCATCACCCCGTGGAACGGGCCGCTCAGTACCCCCACGCTCAAGACCGCGCCCGCCCTCGCGGCCGGCTGCTCGGTGGTGCTCAAGCCGGCCCCCGAGACCCCGCTGACCGTGTACGCGCTGGCCGAGGCGCTGACCGAAGCGGGCCTGCCCGAGGGCGTGCTCAGCATCGTGCCCGCCGACCGGGAAGCCGGCGAGCACCTGGTCAGGCACCCCGAGGTGGACAAGGTCGCGTTCACCGGGAGCACCGCGGCCGGCAAGCGGATCATGGCCCTGTGCGCCGAGCGCATCGCCCGGGTCACGCTGGAACTCGGCGGCAAGTCCGCCGCGGTGATCCTGGACGACGCCGACCCGGACCGGGTGATCCCGGCGCTGCTGCCGATGGCGCTCATGGTCAACGGCCAGGCCTGTATCGCGCAGACCCGGGTGCTGGTCCCCCGGTCCCGCGAGCAGGAGTTCACCGACGCCCTGGCCGCGGCCTTGCAGGCCCAGACGGTGGGCGACCCGGTCGTCCCGGACACCACGATCGGTCCGCTGGTCAGCCAGCGGCAACGAGACCGCGTCGAAGGCTACCTGGAGGTCGGGCGGCAGGAAGGCGCGCGCGTGGTGACCGGCGGCGGGCGCCCGCAACTGCCCGACGACCTGGCCGCCGGCTGGTTCGTCGAGCCGACCCTGCTGGCCGCCGTGGACAACGGGATGCGGGTGGCCCGGGAGGAGATCTTCGGCCCGGTCATGGCCGTCATCGCCTACGACAACGACGAGGCGGCGGTGGCCATCGCCAACGACTCCCCCTACGGGCTGTCCGGATCGGTGTGGAGCAGTGACCCGGAACGGGCACTGGCCATAGCGCGGCGCATCCGCACCGGCATGGTGAGCATCAACGGCAGGCCGCAGGCCTTCGGCACGCCGTTCGGCGGGTTCAAGCAGTCCGGCGTGGGCCGGGAGATGGGCCCGGAGGGCTTCCGCGCCTACCTGGAAGTGAAGTCGATCGCGGTCGGCTGACACCCCGGCTCGTTCGGATGAAAGATTTTGACCGAACGGACCATGGTGCGTGCCCTGGGTAAGGGCGCCGGCTCGGCCGGGCCGTGGCCGTTGATCCAGGGCAGGCCGGAGCGGAGCAGGCGCTCCCAGCGGAGGGCGGCGCGGCGGGCGCCTAGGGCTACGACGGCCTGCAGCTTGCCGTCGCCACCGCAGGCGGCGACGAACTCGGCCTGGTCGGGGCCGCCTTCGACGTAGACGAGGTGGTCGGCGGGGCGGATCTGACCGAACACCTGCAGGCGCGCGCCGAGCTGGTCGGACCACACGTACGGCAGGGGGTCGAACGGCGCCGCGGTCCCGGTGAGCGCGGCCGCGACGGCCAGGGCGGAATCGCCCGCGTTGGTCCAGTGCTCCAGGCGCAACGGCCCGGCGTACCGCGCGGACGGCCAGCGGGCGACGTCACCGACGGCGTATACCGAATCGGTGCCGCACACCCGGAGCGAGGCGTCGCAGCACAGGCCGCCGTCCACGGGCAGGCCTGAGGAGGCCAGCCAGCCGAGGGCCGGATCCGCCCCGATGCCCACCACCACGAGGTCGGCGTCGAGGCTGCTCCCGTCGTCCAGGACGAGTCGCTCCACCCGCCCGTCGCCCTCGGCGCGGGCCACGGACCGGCCGAGCCGCAGCGTGACGCCGTGGTCGGCGTGGCGGGTGGCCAGCACCGTGCCCAGGGCCGGGCCGAGCCCGCGGGCCATGAGGGCCGGCACCGGGTCGATGATGGCCACATCCAGCCCGAGGGCCCGGGCGGACCAGGCCACCTCGGCGCCGATGAAGCCGCCGCCGATCACGGCGACCCGCGCGCCCGCGGCCAGCGCGGCACGGATCGCAAGCGCGTCATCCAGGGTGCGCAGGACGTGCACGCCGGGCCAGCCGTCGATCGCGGGCAGGTGGCGCGGCAGCGAGCCGGTGGCGATGACGAGCGCGCCGAAGGGCACCGGCTCGCCCGAGGCCAGCCGGATCTGCCTGGTGGCCACGTCGACGGCCGCGGCCCCCTCGCCGAGCCGCAGGTCCAGCTCGAGCCGGTCCAGCCGGTCGCCGTCCAGCAGGACGATATCGCCCTCGGCGGCGTGGCCGGTCAGGAAGGCCTTGGACAGCGGCGGCCGGTCGTAGGGAAGGTGGGGCTCGGCGCCGATCAGGGTGATGCGGGCGTCGAAGCCGCGGCGGCGCAGCGCCTCCGCGGTCCGCACCCCGGCGACCGAGGCGCCGACGATGACGACGTCATCGGTCATGCCGGTGCCGGCTGGGGGGCGAGGTCGGCGGTCATAGAGGGTCGTGCCGGTCCAGGCCGAGCAGGCGGGCCAGGTTGTTGCCGAGGATGGCCTGCTCGGCGGCGGGGTCCAGGCCTAGCGAGCGGACGGCGGCGATTTCCGCGGCCGGGTCGGCCATCGGCCAGTCCGAGCCGAACACCACCCGGTCCGCGCCGTGCCGGTCGATGATCCGGCGCAGCCGGGCGGCGTCGAGGTCGGCGAGCCGGGGCGGCCAGGACGTCTCCAGGATGGCGCGCGACCCGACCAGGAACTCCTCGGCCTCGTCCAGCCGGTGGTAGCCGCCGAAATGGCAGGTGATCAGGGTCAGGTCCGGGATCTGGTCCAGGGCCGCCCGCACGTGCCGCGGGGCCGCCTTGTCGCCGGCGCCCTCGCCGGCCTCGCCGACGTGCGCGATCACCGTGATGCCCTCGCCGGCCAGGGCGGCGAGCAGCTCGAGCACCCGCGGGTCGGCGAAGGACAGGTCCTGGAACATCGGGTGCAGCTTGACCCCCCGGATCCCGTGGTCCCGCAGCGACTTCAGGTTGACCTCGGCCGGCAGGTCGGGGTGCACGGTGCCGAACGGGGTGAACCGGGAGCGGTCCAGCGCGCCGATGAACTCGTTGGTCCGTTCGACGGTCCGCGCCACGTTGGCCACGCCCAGGCACATGGCGTGGTCCACGCCGGCCGCGGCCATGGTCCGGCGCAGGCCGGCGATCGTGCCGTCGTGGACCGGGTCCAGGTCGGCCGGGCGCCCGGCCAGCACCTTGGCGGCGATGTGGTCGGGCCATACGTGGCAGTGGGCGTCGACGATCACGACGCGGCTCCTTCGCGCTCCGGGTTCTGCTGCTTCTTGACCAGATGCTTGGCCAGGGAGTCCAGGATGACCTCGGTGGATCCCTCGTAGATGCGCATGGGCCGGGCCTCGCGGTAGAGCCGTTCGATGAGGCTGCCGCGTACCAGGCCGAACCGCCCCATGACCTGGACCGCCCGGTCCGTCACCCGCCCGGCCACCTCGGTCGCGCCGACCTTGGCCATCGACGACAGGTTCAGGCTGGCCAGCGGATCGCGGGCGGCGGCCGCCGCGGCCCGGTAGGCCAGCGAGCGGGCCATCTCGATCTCGGTCCAGGACAGCGCCAGCGCGCTGGCCACCGGGCCGAGCCGGGCGATGGGCCCGCCGAACTGCTCCCGCGCCGTGGTGTGGCGCAGCGCCTCGTCCAGGGCGGCCTGCGCGAGCCCGACCGCGGCGCCGGCCACCGAGACGCGGAACGTGGCCAGGGTGGCCAGGGTCAGCCGGAACCCGGTGCCGGGCTCGCCGAGGCGGTGGTCGGCGGGCACCCGGACGCCGTCCAGGATGACGTCGCCGAGCACGTGCGGCGCGATGATCTGGTGGGGATGCTCGACGCGCAGGCCGGGCGTGTCGGCGGGCACGAGCACCAGCGAGTAGCCGGCGTCCTCGCGGCACAGGATGCTGTAGAAGGACGCGTCTCCCGCGTTGGTGATGAACGACTTGTGGCCGTCGATGACCAGCTCGTCGCCTTCGGCGCGCACGGTGGTGGTGATGGCGCGCAGGTCCGAGCCGACGTCGGGTTCGGTCAGGGCCAGCGCGGCGATCGCCTCGCAGCTGGCCACGGCGGGCAGCCAGCGCTTGCGTACCGGGTCGCGGCCGCCGGCCGACACCGGGTAGCTGCCGATGCCCTGCATGGCGAACAGCGAGTCCAGGTGCGCGCTCACCCCGGCCAGCGCTTCGCGCACCACGGTGACCGCGAGGGAGTCCACCCGCTCGAACCGCCCGCCGTACTCGGCGCCGACCGTGACCGCGGCCAGCCCGCTGGCCGCCAGCCGCTCCCGCATGACCGGGTCGACCCGGCCGGCCTCGTCGGCCTCCGCGGCCTGGTCCGCGACCGACGCGGCCAGCTCGCGCGCCTCGGCCTGGAGGGTCCGGTACCGCGGCGGCAGCTCGTACAGTAGCGGTTCGTCAGCCACGTTGTCGCTCCGTTCTATTCATGCTAACCATAGCGATGGTTTTGCCCGTATGCTGGGACACATGACCTTGCCTGAGCCGCCGTCCTTCGACCTGTCCGGGCGGGTGGCGCTGGTCACCGGAGGAAGCCGGGGGCTGGGCCGGGCCATCGTGGCCGGGCTGGCCCAGGCGGGCGCCGACGTGATCATCGCCAGCCGCGACGGCCAGAACTGCGCCGATTACGCGCGCGAGATCACCGAGCGGACCGGCCGCCGGGCGCTGCCGTACGCGGTGCACGTCGGCCGGTGGGCCGAGCTGGACGGGCTGGCCGAGGCGGCCTACGCGGAGTTCGGCCACGTCGACGTGCTGGTCAACAACGCCGGGATGTCGCCGGTGTACGGCGACGTCACCGACGTCAGCGAGGAGCTGTTCGACAAGGTCATCGCGGTCAACCTCAAGGGCGCGTTCCGGCTCACCGCGCTGATCGGCTCGCGGATGGCGGCCGGCGACGGCGGCTCGATCATCAACATCAGCAGCGCCGCGGCCGCGCGACCCCGCCCTGAGGTGCTGCCCTACGCGGCCGCCAAGGCCGGCCTGAACGCGCTGACCGCGGGGTTCGCGCGCACCTTCGGGCCGACGGTGCGATGCAACGCGGTCATGGCCGGCACGTTCTTCACCGACGTGAGCAAGGCCTGGGACCCGGTCGCATTCGAGGCGCGGGCCCAGACGTTCGCGCTGCGGCGCGGCGGGCAGCCGGACGAGATCGTCGGCGCGGTGCTGTACCTGGCCAGCGACGCCTCGAGCTACACCACCGGCGCGGTGCTCACCGTGGACGGCGGTCAGTAGTACCGGGCGTAGCTTGCGCATCACGCCTGGCGGACGACCTGGGCGGCGGCCAGGCCGTCGAATTCGGCGTCGGCCAGGCCCAGCCAGTCGGCCAGCACGGACCGGGTGTGCTCGCCGATCTCGGGCACGCCGTGGTAGCCGGGCCCGTCGTAGCCGCGCAGGTGCAGGACCGGGCCCGGCATGAGCACGCCGCCCAGGATCTGGTTGCCGGTGAGCTCGGTCAGCGTGCGCTCGCGGAAGTGCGGGTCGGCCACGATGTCCGCGGCGTCGTTCACTCCGGCGCTGACGACCTCGAACTTCTCCAGGATCTCCAGGATCTCCTGCCGGGACCGGGAGGCGACCCACTGGCTCACCTCGGCCTGGATGGCCTCGTTGTTGGCCAGCCGCGCCGGGTTGGTGGCGAACCGCGGGTCCTCGATGAGCTCGGGCTGGCCCATCGCGGCGAACAGCCGCCTGGCGATGGTCTGGTTGGAGGCGGCGATCGACAGCCATCCCCCGTCGGCGGCCTGGTAGATGCCGCGCGGCGAGGCGGACCCGGTACCGTTCCCGACTCGGTCCTGGATCTCGCCGAGCGCGCCGTACTTGAGGATCAGGTCACCGACGATGAACATCAGCGGCTCGTACAATGCTACGTCGATGACGTCCCCGGCGCCGGTGCGCTCGCGCCGGTACAGCGCCATCGCGGTGCCCATGGCGGCGGAGATCCCGGCGATGGAGTCGGCGAAGCCGAACGGCGGCGAGGTGGGCGGGGTGTCGGGCCAGCCGTTGATGTAGGCGAAGCCGCTGGCCGTCTCGGCCACGGTGCCGAAGCCGGGCCGCTCGCGGTACGGGCCGGTCTGCCCGAAGCCGGAGACCCGGGTCAGGATCAGGCCGGGGTTGTCGCGGGACAGGGTGGCGTAATCCAGGTCCCAGGCCTCCAGGCGGCCCGGCCGGAACGACTCGACCACCACGTCGACCTGGGCGGCCAGCCGCCGGACGAGCTCGCGTCCTTCGGCGCGGCGCAGGTCGATGGCGGTGGACCGCTTGCCCGCGTTGAGCCGGGCGAAGCCGAGCGACAGGCCGTCCTTCTGCGGTGGCCAGTGCCGGGCGAAGTCGCCGGTGTCCGGGTCCTCGACCTTGGTCACGTCGGCGCCGAAGTCGCGCAGCATGCGGCCGGCGGTCGGCGCGGCGTACATGGTGCCGAGTTCCAGCACCCGTACTCCGGTCAGCGGCCCTGGCGCGCTGGTCATCGCGGTTCTCCGTTCTCGTCCCGGTGGCTGATCGCGCGGGCGTTCCGCAGCCACAGCACGGCCTTGTCGTAGTGGGCCTTGTCGATGTGCAGGCCGCGGTAGCGCAGCGCGCCGTGGCCTTCGCCTGCGGCCTGATCGTACGCGGCGACCAGCCCTTCGTAGAAGGCGATATCGCTGGCCGAGGGGGTGAACACGTCGTTGATCACCGGGACGTGGCTGGGGTGGATGGCGACCATGCCCCGGAAGCCGAGCTGGCGGCCGCGGACCGCGAACTCCCGCAGCCCGTCGAGGTCATCGAGCCGCTCCCACAGCGCGGTGAGCGGGTGGATGCCCGCCTCCCGGCAGGCCAGCAGGACCCGGCTGCGCAGGTACAGCGTCTCGAGCCCCTCGGGTGTCCACTCAAAGCCCACCTCGCGGGCGATGTCCGCGTGCTCGGCGGTCGGGCCGATCATGGCGCCCACCCGCGGCGAGGCCTGGGCGATGGCCCGGCAGTTCGCAATGGCGGGCACCGTCTCGACCGGCACCACGTACTGCAGCCCGGCGACGCCGTTGCGAGTCTCGAAGTGATCGAGCAGCGCGTCGTAGCGCAGCACGTCCGTGGCCTGCTCGATCTTGGGCGCGAAGATGCCGTCCAGGCCCGGCACCACCACCTCCTCCAGGTCGGCGCCGGTCAGCCGGGTAGCCAGGCTGTTGACCCGGACCAGCAGCCCGGCGCCGGTGCCGGTGCCGCGCAGCCGTTCGATCGAGTCGCGGACCTGCCGCCGGGCGGCGGCCTTCTCGGCCTCCGGGACCGAGTCCTCCAGGTCCAGGACGATCGCGTCGGCGCCGGCCTTGACCGCCTTGTCGGCCCAGCCGGGCTTGTGCCCGGGAACGAACAGCAGGGTGCGGTAGGGATGCATTAGCGGCTCCGGTCGAAGGTGTCCTCGGTGACGCCGGCGGCGCGCAGTTCGGCCTTGCGGATCTTCTCCGAGGGGGTCTTGGGCAGCGCGTCGACGAAACGCAGGAACCGGGGGATGGCGAAGGCCGGTATCCGGCCCTGGCACCACTGCCATATCTCCGCGGCCGGGACCGGCTTGGCCAGGGTCAGCACGGCCATCACCTCGTCCTCGCCGGCTTCCACGCCGGCCGCGACGCCGATCACCGCGCACTCCTCCACCGCCGGGTGGCCCAGGATGGCCTGCTCGACCTCATACGAGCTGATGTTCTCGCCACGGCGCCGCAGCGCGTCCTTGTACCGGTCGACGAAGTAGTACCAGCCGTCCGCGTCACGGCGCAGCGCGTCCCCGGTGTGGAACCACAGGTTCCGCCAGGCCTCCGCGGTCTTGTCCGGCATGCCGTAGTAGCCCAGGCTGCAGGTCCAGGGGTGCTTGTAGCGCACCACAAGCTCCCCGAGTTCACCGTCCGGCACCTCCTCGTCGGTGTCCGGGTCGACCAGCCGGGCCTCGAACCAGTCCGCGGCGAGCAGGCCGGCCGCGCCCGGCGGGCGGATCTCCCCGTAGGGCGACAGGATCGGCGCACAGGTCTCGGTGAGGCCGAAGGCGTCGACGAACGCCTCGACGCCGAACCGCTGCATGAACCCGGGCAGGATCGACGAGGCGGTGGGCGCCGCGTAGACGCAGCGCAGCACGTTGTCGGCGTCGTCGGCGCGGGCCGGCTGCTTCCAGACGAAGTCCATCATGACGCCGATCAGGTTGGTCACCGTGACCTGGTCCTGGCGGAGCTGGGCGGCCCAGCGGCTGGCGCTGAACTTCGGCCGGACCACGATCCTGGCTCCGGCGATCAGAGCCGGGAACGCGGCCATGAACTGGGCGTTGCCGTGGAACAACGGCGTCACGGTCAGGTACGTGTCGCGGTCGGTGAGCCGGGTGAGCGCGACCACCTCCTGGCCGAAGAAGTACATCTGGGAGTGCGGCATGGCCACGCCCTTGGACGGTCCCGTGGTGCCGGAGGTGAAGAACACCGAGGCTACCGAGCGGGCGGCGGGGGCGGGCAACTGCAGCCGGCCGGCCTCCAGCAGGTTGTCCCAGGCCTGCGCCTGCCAGCCGGCCGCGCGCAGGGCGGTGACCGCCTCGGCCTGGCTTCCGGTATCGATGACCCAGAACCCCTCCAGCGCGGGCAGGTCCTCGCGCAGGGCGGTGAACCGCTCGGCGTACACGTCATCGATGACCGCCCAGCGCGCGCCGACCAGCCCGGCCTGATGGGACAGGAATAGCCCCTCGTACGCGGTGTTGACCGGCACCTCGACCAGGTGGCCGAGCCCGCAGGCCAGCCAGGTAAGCACGAAGCGGGCCGAGTTGGCGGCCATGACGACCACCCGGTCGCCGGCCTGCGCGCCCGCGCCGCGCAGCCCGCCCGCCACCCGCTCGGCGTCGGCGAGGGCCTGCCCGTAGGTCCACTGGCGTTCTTCTTCCGGCACGACCAGGAACGTGCGGTCCGGTGCGCGCCCGGCCTGGTCGCGCAGGGCATGCACGACCGTCCACCGGCTGCGATCTGGCTCGGCGGGGTGCAGGTCCGTGTAATACCGGGTCACTAGTTCGTCATCCTCCCGCGGGTTTCCTATCGGCGCTGGTCGAACCGGCGCCCGAGCAGTTCGGACACGATGCGGATCCGCTGCATCGTCGGGGTGCCGCCCGCGACCGCCCACCCGTGGGCATCCCGGTGCAGTCGTTCGATGCCGTACTCCTCGGTCAGGCCGTTGCCGCCGTGCAGCTGCATGGCCAGGTCGGACACGCGTTTGGCCATCTCGTTGGCCGTGCATTTGGCCAGCGAGACCTGCAGCGGGTCGGGCAGCCCGGTTCCGGCGTGCCGCGCGGCCCGCTCGATGAGCAGCCGCGCGGATTCGACCTGCAGCACCATGTCGGCCAGCACCATCTGCACGGACTGGAACTCGATCAGCGGCTTGCCGAACTGCTGGCGCTCCTGCACATAGGCAATGGTGCGGTCCAGGGCCGCCTGACCGATGGCCAGGCTCATCGTGGAGTTGCCCAGCCGCTCGACGGAGAAGGCGCGGAACAGCTGGCCGAACCCGCCGGCCGGGACCAGGAGGTTATTCCCGGGCACCAGCACGTCGTCGAAGATCACGTCGGCCGACGGGATCCCGCGGAAACCCATGAGCCGCTCACGGGCGCCGAAGCTGACCCCGTCCCGGTCCGCTTCGATGATGATGGCGCCGATCCCGCGCGCGCCGGGCTCGTCGCTGAGCCGGGTGTAGACCAGGTAGCAGTCTGCCTCACTGCCGTTGGAGATCCAGCGTTTGGCCCCGTTGACGGTGAAGTCGCCGCCGGTGGACTTGGCTCGCGTGGTCATATCGGTGGCGGCCGAGCCGGCGTCGGGCTCGGAGATGGCCAGGGCCATGGTCGTCTGGCCGGCGATGATGCCGGGCAGGAAACGGCTCTGCTGGTCCTCGGTGCCGAGCAGGGCCAGCACCTGGGCCGGGCCGGTGTTGGCTTCGAACACCTGGAACGCGGCCGGCCGGCACTCCTTGGCGAGCTCCTCGATCACCACCAGCGCGTGCAGCAGCGGTGCTCCGCTGCCCCCGAAACGCTCGGGCAGGCAGATGCCCAGCAGCCCCAGCGAACCCAGGTACCTGCGCTCGTCGTGCGGAAAGGGCTCGCGCGCGGTATCCCAGGCCGCGGCACGGGGTGCGTACCGCTCACGCGCGACCTGCCGCGCCATGGCCGCGAGCTCGCGCAGCTCGCTGTCGGCGTGCCATCCGGTCTCCACTGTCACCTCACGTTTTCATGCTCTCGGGGCTGGCGCTGAAACTAGTAAACCATGATAATGATTGCATGGAAATGGTTCAGGCTGTGATCGTCGACGCGGTCCGCTCGCCCATGGGCCGAGGCAAGGCCACGGGCTCGCTCGCCGCCCTGCATCCGGTCGAATTGCTGGCCCAGGTACTGTCCGCGCTGGTCACGCGCAACCACCTCGACCCCGGCTCGGTCGACGACGTCCTGGTGGGCTGCGTGGGCCAGAACGGCGAGCAGGCCGCCAACGTCGGCCGGCAGGCCTGGCTCGCGGCCGGGTTCCCGGTCCACGTGCCGGCCGCGACGATCGAGCGCAAGTGCGGCTCGGGACAGCAGGCCGTGGACTTCGCCGCGCAGGGCATAGCCGCGGGCGCCTACGACATCGTCATCGCGGCGGGTGTGGAGTCGATGAGCCGGGTGCCGATGGGTTCGGCCGTCATGGGCGCCGACCCGTACGGGCCGTCAGTGCGGGCCCGCTTCCCCGACCTCGTGCCGCAAGGAGTGTCCGCCGAGCTGGTGGCGGAGAAGTTCGGGCTGAGCCGCGAGGATCTGGACGTCTACAGCGCTCGCTCCCATGCCCGGGCCGCCCGGGCGGCCGAACGCGGGTGGTTCGACGCGGAGATCGTGCCGGTCCGCCGGCCGGACGGCAGTGAGGTCCGGGACGACGAGACGATCCGGGCCGGGACGACCGTGGCGGGCCTGGCCCAGCTCAGGCCCGCGTTCGGCACCGAGGAGATGCGCGCCCGGTTCCCGTCCGTGGACTGGAAGGTGACGGCGGGGAACTCCTCGCAGATCACCGACGGCGCGGCGGCCGTGCTGCTGATGAGCGAGCAGCGGGCCGGCCGGCTCGGGCTGCGGCCCCGGGCCCGGGTCGTCGCCTCCGCGGTGTGCGGCGACGACCCGGTGCTCATGCTGACCGGGCCGATCCCGGCCACCGACCGGGTGCTGACCCGGGCCGGGCTGCGCCTGGACGACATCGAGGCGGTCGAGATCAACGAGGCGTTCGCTTCCGTGCCGCTGGCCTGGCAGCAGCACTTCGGAGTGGACGAGGACCGGGTCAATCCGCGCGGGGGCGCCATCGCCCTGGGCCACCCGCTTGGCGCGTCCGGGGGCCGGCTGCTGACCACGCTGCTGGCCCACCTGGAAACGACCGGGGGCCGCTACGGGCTGCAGACGATGTGCGAGGCCGGCGGGATGGCGAACGCCATGATCGTCGAGTGCCTGGCCCGATAGGAATTGCCTGATAGGAGCTGAGATGGACCTGACTAACGCATCAGCGATCGTGACGGGCGGGGCGTCCGGCCTGGGCCTGGCCACCGCGCGGCGGCTGGCCGCGCGCGGAGCGCACGTGGTGCTGATCGACCTGCCGGGCTCGGACGGCGCCGCGAGGGCGGACGAGATCGGCGGCAAGGCGAGCTTCGCCGCCGCTGACGTCACCGACGCCGACGCCGTCGCCGATGCGGTGGATACCGCCCGGCGGCAGGCTCCGCTGCGCGCGGTGGTGCACTGCGCCGGCCGCGGCGGCACCGTCCGGGTGCTGGAGCGGGACGGCTCGCCCGGGCCGCTGGAGCTGTTCGAGACCGTGCTGCGGGTCAACGTGATCGGCACCTGGAACGTCCTGCGCCTGGCCGCCGCGGCGATGGCGGCCAGCGAGCCGCAGGACGGCGACCGGGGCGCATTCGTGCTCACCGCGTCGGTGGCGGCCTGGGAGGGCCAGATCGGCCAGATGCCGTACGCCGCGTCCAAGGCCGGGATCGTCGGCATGACCCTGGTCGCCGCGCGCGACCTGGCCCGCCGGGCGATCAGGGTCTGCACCATCGCGCCCGGCGTGTTTGACACGCCGATCCTGGCCAGGTTCTCTGCGGAGCTCAAGCAGGGACTGGCCCAGTCGGTGCCGCATCCGTCACGGCTCGGCGACCCAGACGAGTTCGCCCGGCTGGCCGAGCACATCCTGGACAACCCGATGCTCAACGGCGAGACCATCCGGCTGGACGGCGCAATCAGGATGGCCCCGCGATGACCGGCACTCAGCTACCTTTTTCGGGCAAGGTCCTGGCCGAACGAGAGCAGGGCGTGCTGACCATTACGATCAGCCGGCCCGAGGTGCGCAACGCCATCGACGCGGAGACCGCGCACGGCCTGGCGGCGGCGCTGGGGGAACTGGACTCCGATCCCGGTCTGACGGCCGCCGTGCTGACCGGCGCGGGCGGCACGTTCTGCTCGGGCATGGACCTGAAGGCCTTCCTGGCCGGGGAGCGCCCGTCGACCGAGGGGCGCGGGTTCGCGGGCATCGTCGAGCGGCCGCCCGCCAAACCGGTCATCGCCGCGGTGGAGGGAGCGGCGGTGGCGGGCGGGTTCGAGGTCGCCCTGGCCTGTGACCTGCTGGTCGCGGCGCAGGACGCCCGGTTCGGCCTGCCAGAGGTCAAGCGCGGGCTGGTGGCGGCGGGCGGCGGGCTGCTGCGGCTGCCGCGGCGGGTGCCGTACCACCTGGCCATGGAATGGGCGCTCACCGGCGAGTACATCCCGGCCGAACGGGCGGCTCAGGTCGGGCTGGTCAACCGGCTGGTAGCCCCCGGCACCGCGGCGGCGGAGGCGGCCGGGCTGGCCCGGGCCATCGCGGCCAACGGCCCGCTCGCCGTGGCGGCCACCAAACGGATCATCGTGGAGTCGGCGGACTGGCCGCGCGAGGAGCAGTTCGCCCGGCAGCGCGAGATCAGCGAGCCGGTGCGTGCCTCGCAGGACGCGCGGGAGGGCGCGCTCGCGTTCCGGGAGAAGCGGCCGCCCCGCTGGCAGGGCCGCTGACCGGGAAAGCAGCCGCCCGCTGGCGGGGCCGCCATTCGGCCGGTGTTCGGTCGCTGATGGCCGGGCGCACGCATCACGGACCGTTCGGCGAAATGATTCTGACCAACGGCGGCCGGTGAGTGCCGCACGGTGTCGCCGCGCCGGGCCTGGCCAAATCGATGATAATGTTGATAACCGAAGCCTATTGTGCCGAATCCGGAGATCATCATGGCCGAAGAGCAGCTCAGCGCCGCCGGAGCGGTCAGCAGCATGGCGGCACGGGACCATCGTCCGCCGAAAACGGCCATGCTCGTCGCTCAGCGTATCGTGCGCGACATCGTCCGGTCCCGCATGTCGCCGGGCGAATTGCTGCCGCCCGAGCGGGTCATGCTGGAGAAGTACGCCACCGGCCGGGGCACGCTGCGCGAGGCCCTGCGCTTGCTGGAATTCCAGGGCGTCATCTCGCTCAAGCCCGGTCCGGGGGGCGGGCCGGTGCTGCAGACCCCGTCGGCCTCGCACCTGGCCAGCACGCTCATGCTGCTCATGCAGCTCAACCACGCTCCGTACCAGGTCATCGTCGAGGTGCGCAACGCCATCGAGCCGGTGATCAGCGAGCTGGCCGCGGCGCAGATCTCGGACGCGTCGCTGGCCGAGCTCGCCGCGACCGTCGAGCAGATGCGGACCGAGATCGACGACCGTGACCTGTTCCTGGAGGCGAATAAGCGCTTCCACGACATCATCGCCTGGTCATCGGGCAACGTACTGTTCGCCTACATCATCGACTCGCTGCTCGGCATCCTCGACGGCACCATCCTCGGCATCGACTATCCCCGGGACCGGCGGACCGCCATCCTCAAGGCGCACGAGGAGATCTACCGGGCCCTGGCCGAGCACGACCCCGAGGCCTCCAGGGAGCGCATGCGGCGGCACATCGAGGAGTACACCCGCTACGCGAAGAAGAAGTTCCCCTCGGTGCTGCAGGAGACCATCACCTGGGACGGTTTTCTCGGCTGAGTTTCTGTTGAGGCCTATTCCTCCTAATCATCATCAGGTATTAGACTCCTCGCGAGGCCGAGGAGTGCTGATGGACATCGATGACCCGGCGCGCGCGCTGCGCCGCCTGCTGGACCGGCAGGAACTGCGGGACCTGACCCTGCGGTACTGCCGTGCGATCGACGACTCGGACTGGGCCGCGCTGCGCGCGTTGTTCGGGTCCGGCGGTGACGAGACCGTGGATCAGCTCCGCGCCATCCGCTCGACCTACGGGCGCACCATTCACACGGCGCACGGCCAGCTGGTCGAGTTCACCGACGACGACCACGCCACCGGCATGGTGCCCGCGCACGCCGAACTGGACATCCAGGGCGAGACCGTGATCTGCGCCATGCGCTACTACGACGACTACGCCCGCGAGGCCGGCGAGTGGCGCTTCGCCCGGCGGCAGATCAAGTTCGCTTACGCGCTGCCCTGGCCGCGGATGGACGGCGCGCTGACGCAGGACCTGCCCGTGCACTGGCCCGGCACGGTGGCCGCGGCCCCGGACCGGTTCCCCGGGACGTCCGCGTGAACGCGCCCGCGTCCGCGGGCCGCCGGCTGGAGGGCCGCGTCGGGGTGGTTACCGGCGGGGCCAGCGGGATCG
>Ga0209006_10000855_pt1 | contig 28157 bp, 21 predicted proteins | sample JacPin_JW_Ref_O2_FD_188567 | JGI IMG/M metagenome (GOLD analysis project Ga0209006, IMG submission 188567) | Forest soil microbial communities from Algoma, Ontario, Canada - Jack Pine, Ontario site 1_JW_Ref_O2 (SPAdes) (version 2) | ecosystem: Environmental > Terrestrial > Soil > Boreal...
TTTGCCGGCGGCAGAAGCCTGAAACAACGCACGTAGCGATTTCCGCTGGAGTCATACCGCGCCTCGATGTGCGCCCGCGATTCTGACAACTCGGCCTTCAACTGACGCAGCGCGTCGGTACAGGGTGGCACTTCAATGGTGCGCGTGCGGACTTTGGGATGCTCCATGTTTAGCGTTCTGGCGAATGCGCCCGCGACGCTGGTCGGGCCCAGCACGGCAAAATATTTATCCGGTTCATTCATTGCGATTGCCTGGTGAGCAGCCGCGAGGAGAAAATTCAACTGTTCTTCGATCGGAGCTGCCGACATGCAGACGACTACGCCGCTACTGGGCAATGCGGCTCGCGAGAGTGGCCCGACTAAAGGATTATCGAGTGGACCGAAGATCTTCCAGTTTCCGGATCGCGCTGACTTGATTGCTGGATAATCTCGAAGAGCACGAGGCATCCAGTCGACGAGGAAGGCGCGATACCAGCTGTCGATTCCGGCGGGCACGGTCTCCGGAGCGGGGGCCGTGCTATCGGAATTGCGCATCTGTTCCAGCGCTTGTGCCAAGCCGCTTACAGTCGCATCGGCGAAGCTCAGAGGATTTGAGGGAGGCCTGACGCCCAGCTCGCGGGCTGCGGAAGCCACGATCTCCCCCACGACAATAGAGTTGAGATGAAGATCGTGAAGCAATCGCGCATTTTCGGCTATCGAGTCTGATGGCAATTCCGCATGCTTCGCGATCAAGGAGCGAATCAGTTGCGCGGCGCTTCCGCTATGGGTGTTCGGGGTCGCCTTAACTTTCTCCTGCGGAAGGCTCCGCTGGGCTCTTTGCGGTTTCGGAGCACCTACCGGGCGAGATTTGTCGTGGAGTTGCGACGGAACCGGAGCGAGTTCGCAAGGGTTGACAAAAAAACTGGGCTGGCGGTTCAGATCAAAAGGCCGAGCAAAGCGGTCTTCGAATAAGGCGCTCAACTTCAACGGCGCTCCGAGAACATATGCCGCGCCCAGGGCTTTGAATAAGCTGCCTAGTGACGGTCCGGCAATGTCGAGTGAGATCGTGGGCGCACGAGTAATAGAGCTCGATAGGTGAGTTAGAACGCTTCCCGGGCCGACCTCGATAAACAGATCCACGGCGCGTTCGGCCTCTGTCAGGGCTTGCATGAATTGGACCGGATTCGTCAGTTGACTGACCAGCAAGTCGCGCAACGGAGACCTATCGGCAAGCAGCGCGCCAGTTATGGTTGAGACTACTGTTTTGTCCAATGGTCTCAGTTCGAAGTTAGTGAGGTGCTTGCGGAACGGCTCCTGTGCCGTGGCCATCAGAGGAGAGTGAAATGCGTTGGCGGTGGAGAGAAGAGTCGCTGTCCATCCGCGCTTTTGAGCGCGGACCGCGAGCTTTGCAACTGCGTCGCTTTCCCCGGAGACCACGGTCTGCCGACCGGAGTTCACGCAGGCGATAGCAACCCTGGAGGAATCTTCAAGCTTTGCCACCGCCTGCTTTCCCTCAACTCGCTTTCCGTCGACAGATATGGACTCAAGAATCAATGCCTCGACATCCGATACACTCGCGCCGATGCTCGCCATCGAGCCGCGAAGCCGTGACGGCTGCGACATCACCGTGCCTCTCAGTCGGACTAAGTCGAGAAGCGCATTTTCCTTGAGCGCTCCAGCCCAGCAGTACGCGGTAAGCTCACCGAGGCTGTGGCCCACGGCGACCGTACCTTCAATCCCGAACCGTTCGAGAATTCGCAGGCCCGCGATTTCGGCTGTAATAATCGAAAGTTGCGCGACCGCCGTTGAATCATTGTCAAGGTTCTCAGGAAGAGCGGCCGTCTTATAGGCTTCAGCGATCTCTTCGAAGCGTCGTCCGTGAATGCCCGGACGCATCCGAACGGGCGAAGCCTGTCCGGGAAACAAGAGCCCAATACGCGGTGCGTGACAATCGACGCCGAGAAAAAATCCCTCGGCGATATCAAGGTACCGGAGTTCGGCACCTTGCAGCAGTTCGCGTAGCTTGAGTAACCGTTCTTCAAACTCAGTGGGTGTTGCAGCGACAATTGCGGATCGGGCCGATCCGGAATCGAGTTGAGTGGCCAGCATGCTGGAGACGTCGGCCAATTCCGAGTAAGAAAGGTTGGGCGCAACATCTGCGAGGCGCTCAATTTTCAAGAGCAGCCCGGCGGGCGAGGAGGCATTCACAAGAAACAACTCTGTATCTTGGGCACTGGCAGCCAGCAGTTTTTCGGTTGCAGAAAATTCTGCGTTGCGTTCGACGTTGCAACCTTCAATCGTAATGTGGACATTAATGCCGCCGAACCCGAACGAGTTGACGCCCGCCCTCACTGGCATGTCCGTTGGCCAGGGCTCGGCTTCCGTAAGAATGCGAAGCGTGGCGTCTTTGTCTTCGACTTCGGGGCGAGGCCGCCGGACTCCGGTGGTTGCAGGCATCACTTGATGATCCACCGCCAGCGTGGCCTTGATCAGGCCCGCGATTCCTGCCGCCGCCTTGGTGTGACCGAAATTCGCTTTGATGGAACCGATTGCGGCTGCGCGCGTTTTTTCCCCAGCCACGCGCCGCCGAACAGCGGACAGCGCCTGCAACTCGACCTCATCCCCTACCGGTGTGCCCGTACCATGGCCCTCAATCAGCGCGACCGAGTCCAGTCCGTAGCGTGCTCGATGGTAGGCGCGCTCCAACGCCAGCGTCTGGCCTCGAACTTCCGGGCGGGTAATGCCTCCGCCGCCATCGGAAGAAATCCCCCAACCACGAATGACAGCATAGATTCGCAGATGCTGGGCGATGGCATCCGCCAACCGCAGGAGCACAACGAACCCGCTGCCTTCGCCGGGTAGAAATCCGCTGGACTCTTTGTCATAGATGCGCATCTCGCCGTGCGCCAGGGCACCCGCCTTGGCAAAGCCCACGAGTTCGAAAGGGTCGAGGCTCAGATCCACGCCTCCGGCGAGCGCGGCATCGAGTTCGCCCGCTTCCAACGCGGAGCAGGCTCTGGCCACTGCGAGTAAAGAAGACGAACACGCGCCGTCGACCGTGTATCCTCCGCCGCCCAAGTGGTAGTGGTTGCATATGCGTCCGGCAATCGTGTTCGAGAGCGAACCGGCCAGGCTCTCTTCGCCCACTGCTGGAAATGGCGACTTGAAGTCTTCTTCGAGCTGGCCCAGGAATTCTGAACGGCGTGACTGATCCCAGACCTCCGCCTCGAGTCGCGCTTGGAGCACCCGGCGAACGTATGGCCAGCGCAAACGCAGCGTCGCCGCGCGCGAGAATTCGCCGGTCAGCGTATTGCCAACCAGCACGCCGGTAGTGTCGAGGGGAAGTCCATGTCCATCGGGGAACCCCGCGTCGGTCAACGCCTGATCCGCTACGTCAAGGGCCAGCCAGTGAGCCATATCTACGCTGCGGAAGGTCGGTCCGGCGACGCGAAACCGCAGGCGGTCAAATTCATAGCCTTGAATGAGGGCAGCTTCGCTCGCATAGATCGCGTCCGGCGCGCTGAGATCGGCGGAAAAATAATCCTGTAACCACAGGCGTTCCGGCGGTAGTCGACGGAACGCCCGGCGTTGCGCCAGCACATTTTCCCAAAGCTCGTGCGGATTTCGAGCGTCCGGATAACAACAAGCCATTCCAACGATAGCAATTGCCGAACTCATACGCGCCCCGCGGCGGTCATCGGGGGAAAGTTCTCGTAGATGTCTTGGCTGACCTGCAAACGCAGGCGAATAAGGCGCCGCCATTCTTCATAGGCTGGAACCATGTAGGAGGGAGCTTTACCCGTGGTCGAGTCGCGCAACGTTTCTTCGCACAATTCGGCAGCCCGCCGTGCCGATATTCCGCAGAGTGCCTGACAGCCTGCTTCCGTTTGCGCAGAGACATTTCCTGCCCGATGTCTCGCCCCCGCCGCAAATACCGCGCCCTGCCCGAGGTGCGGCCAGTGCGGCCCGGAGGCAAGACGGAGCGCGTGAAGATCGGAGTTCCGGGCGCCGCCAGCGTAGGTGCTGGCCAGGCCGATGCCGCTCCACAGATCGTCGCGCTGCGGCTCCGGGAAACGCAGGATGGCCACGGAAATATACTCGGGGTCTGCGCCACCAACGAACCATAAGCTGCGGCCCAGGCCCTGGTGGAAAGCGCGCGATCCGTATCCACGACGCCTTAGGAATCGCGGTACTTCTCCCGCGGCGTAACGCGGCCAATGAAAATACCCTTCGTGAAAGCCGAAACCATCCAGCGCCAGCCACTTCAGCAGAGGATCCAAGCGAGCGAGCCGTCGTTCGACTCCCAGGCGCCAGCGAGCCATTGACCAGCCGACGCCCACATGCACCATGTACACATGCGCGCTCCCGGGCCCGCTCAGAAAGCTCTCGATGCGCCGAGCTCTCCGCGGGTGTAACTGATCGAGAATGTCCAGCGCCATGGCAGAGCCTTCGAAGGCAAAGCCGCGAAATTCGAGATTGATCGCGGTCAACCGCTCTGCCATTGATTCGCTTCCTTGATCCGCCAGAGCGATGTGATACCCGAGTAAGAACGTTTCTCCAGAAAGTTCAAGGCGTTGTCGGGCGGAATCTCGCAGAAAATGAAACTTACGCTGGGCAAAGCTCGCGTTTGCGGTTGGAATCCTTAACAGCCTTTGCCAAATGCTCGACATAATTTTCCTTTCCCATACGCGAGCGCGCAAAACCGATCAGGCAGTCTTGCGCAAAACAGCAGTCGCTGGCACCGGAACCTTTGCCGGATAAGCACTCCGACTAAAACTTTCCACGTATTGCGCCAACCCGCGCAACCCCGTGACCGTCGTCAGAGCAAAGAAAAGGCCGAATGCCACATGTAGGCAAACCAACGCGCCATACACCGTTGCCACCGATAGCCCAAAAATAATTTGGCTCTTCTTGTCGAAGGGCGTAGTCGCTGGGTCCGTCACCATATAGAAACTGAACAGAACAAACGCGACGCCGGTCATCGGATTTAAGGCGGCAATGAATGATGTGCCAAACAACAGGCTGCGCACCGCCGCTTGCGTCACAAACCCGCCCCACCATGCTGCGATCAGAGGCAATCTTCCGGTGAAGCGTTGGTTAACGGCGGAGCCAGAGACGCAAGTGATGGCCGGTACGATCCAGTACCAAGCGCCTCTCAGGTTCTCAGTGAAGTGATAGGGCGGCGCAATACCGACCCAGGGAAAAAGAAGCAGGGTGACGGTGATGCCGAAGTTCGATGGATTGAGAAAGTGCCGCACGCTCCCGTTGACTTTCACGCGCAGCGTGTTCTTGGATGCGATGGCGACTGCCGCCGCGAGGACTGTCGGCAGCAGCCTGTCACCGCTGTATAACAGCATTGCAACCGCCAGTCCTGTGATATGTGCCGGCAGCAGGAAGTCGACGAACTCCCGACAACTTCCCAGGAAACGCGGACAGCGGGCTTCGCTGCAAGCTTCCATCCACTCGCAAAACAATTCGCAAGAGTAGGTGGTGGCTAAGGAAACCAACGGCTGCGCCCACGATTGTTCGAACCCAAGCACGGTGTGGCCCAATATGTTAAAGATGGTGATCGCCAGCCCGAATCGACGCAGGCCACCGATGCGCCGCGCGTGAGCCCAAGCATCCATTTGGTTCGCATTCATTTTTCAAGCCCCGCCAATTGAACTGTGTGCCAGCCGGGCATCAAGTTTGCGTCTTGATGGCGCACAATGCCCTGCCGATCACGCCAATCGAAAGCGACATGAAGCGGGCGCTGGTCCACCGCGCCGCCCAACCCGAAGTGAATATCGGGGCTACTCTTGCCAGAGTGCCCATTGCCGCCGTCAACTTCTTTCACGAGCTTCCTTCCACCGGGTAGATAGACGGTCACTCGCGTTCCGAATCCGGGATAGGACCGAATGCCACTTCGTCCATGGCCATCGCTAATCGAGGTGGCGCCGAGCAACACCTTGACAAGCACGTGAAGTCCGAGAAATGCTCCGTGGTTTTCGCTGAGGTTGCGAAATAGAAGCGAATCTCCCCATTGATTTGCTACAACAAAATCCAGCCGCCCGTCGCCATCTATATCGCCGACGGCAATGCCGCGCGTAAGTTGTGCATCCGCCAATCCCACATCCGAGGCCAAATCGAAATACCTTCCAGAACTGGCGCGCACAAAAAATCGATCATGGTCGCCAGCTCCGCTTAAGTCATCTCCCGCGCCAAAATGCGGCCAGTGTGCGGGATCTCGCAACATCAAGTCGTTACCCATGGCCAGCTCCTGCAACTCCGGCCACCGGTCAACTGATCCTTTTGCGAATCCCGTAGCCTGCACAACCTCGGGAACGCCGTCGTTATCGAAGTCTCCAAAGCGCACGTCCCACGACCAACCACTCCTGGCCAAGCCCAAGCTCTCTCCGACTTCACGGTAGGGCGCGGTTCCGGTCGAAATCGATTTCGTGTCTGCGGTGCTGACATACACCAGATTACTTTCTTGCAGCGCATACGAATCGGTGATGTTGCCGACCATGAGATCTGGAATGCCGTCGCCGTTCAGGTCGGCGCAGTCGACTCCCATCCCTTTGAAAGAATCTTGTCCGATAACTTTGGATTTGGGAGTGGTCCAACTGCGATGGCCGCGCAGTCTTCGAAACGCGAGATGTCCCGGAGTGGACTCGTTGTGCAAGAACACATCGGGGCCAAAATCGTTCGCGATATAAAGTTCAGGGAGCAGATCACCGTCAACATCGCAGGCCGCCATAGCCAGAGTCCAACCGGTGCCGAGGATGGATTCAACTCGCGTAGCGCGTTCGTATCGGACCTGCGGCATTTCTCCGCCGTCGGCGAACTTCCACAAGAGAATCGCTTTGCTTCCTCCGTTGCTCGCGCGGGACATTGACGCTTGCATCTCAACCGGCCCGTCGCCGCCTAAAACATCAGAACCGTCGGGAAAGTAATTTCCGAACACAAGGTCAGAATGACCGTCTCCGTCCATATCGGCGATTAGGCCAGCGTTTGTGTACCAGCGCTCCCCGCCGGGAACCAATTCCTGGCAGGCAAAACTTTGGGCAGATAATTTCAGGGTCGAGGGTTCGCGCCGCAAAAAAGCGATCGGCGTTCGACCCCAGTAATACACGACCAAGTCCAGCAGGCCATCTTCATTGAGGTCCGCCATCAAACATCCCATGGGTGCCATGGTTGCCGGGTCGTACATGGAAGGATCTGGCCGCAATGCAAAGGCGCTATATCGGTCGCCAGTTCCGGGTAGAGGAGAAACCACAACGTCATCGGTTCTGGGATCGACCAGGCAGTAGTCGTTCGCCAGTCCGTCGTCATCGAGATCTCCGAGCGCTACTCCAGCACCGACCGAAGAGATCCAGGAGGAGATTCCTTTCAACTTTGGATTAACCTTCCGTTGATTCTGTAGAGCGGGCCGGAGCGGAGTCAGAGCCGTGCGTTGAAAATGGAAACGACTCGCCATAGCGGCCGCTTCGCGAAGGTGCAACTCAGGCAATCGGGCAAGCCACCAAATCATGATGATCCCGCCCCACAGCACAAGTCCTTTGACGCGGAATTTCATAAACCGGCGGATTTTCGGAGCCTCGATCATGATCTCAGGCCTTTTTGAAACACAAAGAAATTGTTCTATGCGACTTGGCGCATGCCATGATCCCTTCCCAGCAAAACCGGAAGATTGACGAGAATTGGCGGGTCGGTAGGCGTTCCCGCCCTAAGGCAAATCTCTCCGCAGTCGACCGTGCCCTCGTCGGCGCGAACAACTTCTCCTCCGCCACGCAGCGCGGAATCATGGTTGAAGTAGTCATCGATGTTATCGGGCCACGCCAATCCCACTGCAAAAATGTAGTGCGACCCTCTGGGTATCCGCGCCATTTCAAATGGCCCCGGCGAATATCGGATGGCACAGGTCACCGGCGCTCCTTCCGGAATTGCATTCGCGAATAGCCCGATAAAAATCGGCCCTGAAAACGAGGAAGGCGCTGCAATCCGTCCCACAATCGAAGGTTCAAGACTCCCCAACCTTTTCCCCGCGCTCGTCTTAGATTGCGTGAGCAAATTGGTGGCCGGCGTTTTGCGCAGCACACGCAATTTCATTGGCGACATTCCCAGTACGCGGGAAAATCGCCGACTGAACGTGCCCAGGCTGTTGTAACCAACGTCCAGGCAAATGTCAGTCACACTGTGATCCGTATCCAATAACAAGCGGGTTGCCTCTTGTACTCGCAATGCACTCAAGAAGCGTCGCGGTGGCAAGCCGGTTATCCGGCGAAAAGTGCGATTGAAATGGAAACGGCTCATATGGGCGAGGGCTGCCATTTCTGTCAGCGAGATGGTGTCGTCTAAGCGGCTGCGGATGACCTCGATTACCCTCTGCACGGCCTGGGTGTGGCACTCAGCGGTATCCATGCGTTTCGGTCTGGCGGTTTCGGCCTCAAGCATGATGGACTCCGTCCCCGCGATGCACCATCAGCGTCACAGTCTCCGCGAAATCCGCTTCAATGAGCCATTCTACTTGACCCACTTAAGAGTTCATGTCTGCCAAAGGTACTTAGTGCATAACCTCAGCTATGCGGGATATACAATCACATGAGGCATATGTCTATACTCTTGCCTCAGTAATAACAATGATCCACCGGTCCAAAAACGGACTAGTTCACATAGGTTGTATAGTCCGTTGTTGTCCCTTTATGCCACTCTGTATCTCCACTTAGTTCTCCGCCCCGCGTTTGTTCGGGTTACGTAACAAAAGTGCCGGTCGTGTAAGAGCAGGGTCATCGCTTGCTAATCTGAAAACACTTTACGCGGTTGGTGATTGTGCTCATCCCCAACCCCGGCGAGGCAGGTCATGGCACTGGCAGAGCAGATCTTGGTGGCCTACGGCTGGGAACCCTTGCTTTGCGACATTCTCGTGGCTGCCCTGTCGAGTCGCGGTTGGCGCGTCGTCGGATCCCCCGCGCGGCACGCGGAGCCGGGAGAGATCGGTCTCGTGCTAATCTGCGGTTCCCGCCCAACCGCAGTTGTGGTGGAAGATTTGCGGCATGCTCGCGCCGAGTGCCCTAACGCGAAAATAATTCTGATGGGCGGAGAAGTTACGGATGACGAAGTGCTGGCATTTATCCGGGCAGGGGCAGGCGCTTACATAGATACCCAGCAAGGCCTTCCCGAGTTATTGAATGCCATGAACATGCTACGGGAAAACCGCAGTCCGGCCTGCAGTCGCGTCACCTGGCTTGTCCTCGAGAATATCAGCCGTCTTTCAAGCAAGCGCGGTTCTGACACCAGCACCGCACTTTCCTTCAGGGAGAAGCAGATCCTCGAGCTAGTCAGAAAGGGCCTGAGCAATAAAGAAATCGCCGACGTTTTATCTATCGCTCCGAACACAGTTAAGAACCACGTCCATCATTTGCTGGAAAAGCTTAACGTGCGGAGCCGCCACGAAGCCGCCTGGGTGGAAGGTCACAGGCTACTTCAGTCTGCCGGTTAACCGCTCACACGAATTGTGAAATTCCTGTTAGGAAACGCATGGCGACCGCCTCGTGCTCCATAATTACCGTGCTCGCCGCGAGCGTGTTTCGCGCCGAAGCTCTCGCCCGGTCGATATCCAGAGGCATTCAACAGGAGGTTGCGTTTGTGGCAGAACCGCGATCCCGCGCACCCGTTCTTACTTCGAAGGTTCTCGTTGAAGTGGATACAAATATAGATGCCACGCTGGACCTGATCCAGCACGCGGCGTCACAGGGGTCGGATGCGGCGGTTGTTGTCCTCGGTACCCTTGAATCGGAGGAACAAATCGCTCGACTCGCAAAGGCTGGGGCGAGCGGCTACGTCCCTGCCCACGCTTCTTTCCAGGAGATGCTTGCAGTCGTACAAAGCGCTCGCAAAGGCGAGTTTGCATGCACGACCGACGTCACTTATATTTTATTCTCCCGCCTTGCGCAGTTAACACGAAGTCAGGAAGTGAAGGGTTTCCAGACTTCCGGGCTCACCATTCGAGAGAGACAGGTTCTAGAACTCCTGGCTCAGGGTCTCAGTAACAAGGAAATCGGTAACTCCTTGTGTATATCTGAGGTTACAGCTAAGAATCATGTTCACCGCCTTCTAGGCAAGGTTGGTGTCCGTGACCGGCGGGTAGCGGCTCGATTGCCTCATTTGTCTGCGATGAATGGCAAATGATACAGGCCAAACCGTAATGGCGAGGAGAAGAAGCTCTAAACGCGCCCCGCAATCCGCAAAAGTGCGCATTGGCTCCGATACCGACCGTGGGTCCGACCAACTCAGGAACCAACAGCAGCATCTCAATTTCGCGCAATTTGCTGCGGGCGAACCTTCCTCGGCCTTGCGCACCAGATTCTAGTTGTCGGAGGCCATTGCTTCGCTACATTATGGAAGCGCCCATGCAAAGAGCACGCCGCCGCTGCTGGTCAATACGTATTGCTGGCCGTCGAGTTCGTAGCTGATGGGAGAACTCACGATCTGCGAGCCCGAGCCTGCGTGCCAAAGCGTCTTGCCGGTGATTGAATCGAGCGCCAGAAAGTTGCCCATCGCGTCGCCGGTAAAGGTAATTCCCGAATCTGTGGTCAGCACTCCCGCTCCCGATCCTTGCGGCCCCAGCTCATGGCTCCAGCGAATCTTGCCGGTTTGATAGTCGATAGCCTCGATCACTCCTTTGCCCCAAACGCCGTAGTCCGCGCCCGCCCAACCGTAAACTCCATCGGCTGGCTTGGCAAAGTAGATGCTCCAACTGGGATGCGCATCGACAATGAATAATCCGTTTTTCGTATCGAAGCTCGGAGAACGATAGTTAGTCATCCCGCCTTCATCCGGTGCAATCAGGTGTCCATCGGGCGCGGGTTCCTTGGCTGGATTAGGAATCGGACGCCCTTGCTCATCGATCCCCAGCGTCCAGTTCACCGGGCCGAAAGGAGCAGTCAGGAGATTTTTTCCATTCGTGCGGTCGAGCACAAAAAAGTAGCCGTTGCGCGAGCTCTGCATCAACATCTTTTTCGGCTCGCCGTGAAAATCTCCATCGACCAGCACCGGAGTCTCAGCGGCATCCCAGTCGTGCGTATCGTGTGGCGAAACCTGAAAGGCCCAAGCCAGCTTGCCCGTATCCGGATTCAGCGCCACGATGGTGCAGGTATAAAGATCGTCGCCGGGCCGCGTCGAACCGTTTAGCACCGGCGTGGGGTTGCCGGTCCCCCAGTAGACGAGATTGAGATCGGGATCGTAAGTTCCCGTCATCCACGTCATTCCTCCAGTCGTTTGCCCGGGCGTTCCAACTGGAGGAGTGGAATTCCATTGCCATTGCGTCGCACCGGTCTCGGGATCAATCGCGCGGAGATAGCCGCTCAAATTATCGAAATCGCCGGAGACTCCGATCAGCACATGGTTCCCGACAACCAGCGGCGCCATGCTGGTCCAATAACCTTTCGTCGCATCGGCCACTTCTATTTTCCAGCGCACGGTTGCATCTTTGGCGTTGAGGGAAATCAAATGTGCATCGGGGGTCAGAAAAAACAAATATCCGTCGTACATCGCCACGCCGCGATGCCCGATGTGCTCGCCCTCGCTGCGTGGATTGGTGTAATGCCAAATCTGGTGTCCCGACCGCGCATCGACTGCCCAAATATTCTCGGGGACGGTGAAATACAAAATTCCATTCACCAGCAACGGCGAGGACTTGATGGCCGAAAGCTGGTCGGTTTGGAAAGCCCACGCGAGCGTGAGATTCTTTACGTTCTGTGGCGTAATCCGCGTTAGGGAAGTGTGACGCCTGCCGGAATAATCGCCATGATATCCAGGCCAGCTGTCAGCGGGTGGATGCAGAAGCATCTGCGAATCCGCTCCTTGCTCGCGCGCCGCCGGCACAGGCCCTACTTGCTCTGCTGCACTCTGCGCCAGCATCAGGCCCCGCGGCGTAATCGCAATCAACGCGCTCGCGGCAAAAAGAAATGCAGCCTTCAGGAAATTCATATCGATTGAGAATCCTTCGAACTAAGGCGCAGGGGCGGAGCCTGGCGCCTGGCGCAGAGTCTGCAGATATGCCATTAAATTGTGAATGTCGGCATCCGTGTACTTACTGAACAACTCGACATGGGCGTTCAGCCCCGGGTCAACTTTGTACTGCACATCACTGGTTCGCCAGGATCGGTAAACACCCGTGGGATCAATGAGCCCAACCGTAAACTCATCGAGATAGTCGAGCGTGCCGATAATGATTTCGCCGGAAGTCATCGTCACTGTAACTTTGGGCTTTACATGTTTGGGATACAGCATCCGCTCCTCGAGTTGGAGGCCTTGATAGCGGGATGCGATACCGGCAAGATCTCCGTCCGGCGAATGGCAGGTTGCGCAGCCGCCCGCACCATTGAAATATTGCCTGCCCGCCTCGGCGTTGCCGGTCTGAAGATCGGAAGCGTCTACTCCCTTGCGCCCACCTATTTTTGCGTGTCCGGCATTATTCAGCTGCGTATGGATAAAGGCCGCCAGACCAGCTATCTCTTGATCGGAAAAATCGAAGCGCGGCATTCCCTTGTCAGGACGGCCGTTTCGAACGACAGGGCCGATTTTGTTTCCACCTACATCCTCAGTCACCAATCTGGAACGCGTGAGATCCGGTCCGCTCTCGCCACCGCCCGCATCGCGTCCGTGACAAAAAGAGCAATCCCGCCGGAACAGGGCGCTCCCGCTCTGCACCAGAGCTGGTGGGTACGACGCGGGTGCAGATGTGCCTTTATTGATTCGGCTCGGAGCCGGCGGAGTGTGAGTTGGTGTTTGGGCTGCGGCAACGACAAAGCTCACGAGCAATAGAGCCGCCAACTGCGCTGTCCAGTGCAAAGTTGATCGAAGGAGATTCATCGGATCGGGCCCTTAATTCGAACCACCGGGCATTTGCGGCCGCGGATGGGAAGCCGTACTGCCTTCCGTCATGCCCAGCACCCACTTGATTGCTTCAAAATACATCGTGCGGATGTCCGGGTCGCTCCACGCTTCCTCCGTATGCCCGAGGGTCGAATAAAAAACCCGCCCTTTGCCGTACATCTTGTCCCACGCCACGGCGAAGTCATGATCCGTTCTGTGGACGCGCGGATTGTTTTCATAATTGAGTTTTGTTGGATCGAGGCTGAGCAGCACGTTGACCTTATCCCGCGACCACTCTTTGGGCTGATAAATCTCATCGTACTTCACGAACGCTTTGGGAAAGTGATGGACCGCGGGGAAGCTCGGATCTTCATTCACGATCGGCGCGTTAAACGTGGACCAAGGATGCTGATCGAACCAGCCGCCAATCATTTCGCCATATTCCGGCCACTTGTAATTTGTATCGAGTGCGGCGTGGACGCCGACAAAACCCTTGCCATCGTCGTGAATGAACGACCGCATGTCTTTTTTCTGGCTCTCGTCCAGATCAAGCTCGCCCGTCGTGCTTACGAATACAATGGCATCGAAATAGTCGAGATTCTTTGCATTCTTCTCGAGCTTCTTCTTTGTGATCGGCCCGACATCGGTGCGCAGCATGGCATCCCACAGGCCACTGTCGCGCCCCATTTCATATATGGCCACCATGCCTTCCGAAATCGAATCGTGTTCCCATCCCTTGGTCTGGCCGATCACCAGAATGTGCTTGAGATGGATTTGTTTGGTGTGGGGCGGCAGAGCGACGGAAGGATTGACGGCCGGTTGCTCTTGAGCGGCCATGGAGACAATTAGGATTGGCAACAGCAGAAGTAAAAATGGAGCGATTCGAGTCTGGCGCAAGCGATCTCCCTCAAAGCCATAAAGGTAACATAAGGCGGCGTAACCCCGCCGCCCCGGCGGCCGGCCCGTGGGCGATCGCCTGGCGCCAGGGGCGAGAATCCCAGAGGACAGTGGGAAGATGCTAGCGGTACCCGTCAGCTGCGATAGAATGACCAGTTTCGTACTAGGATAAGATTCCGCAGGAGATCACTATGCGCGTTGGAGTGTTCACTCCTCTGCTGTCGCGAATTCCGCTGCCCGCCGTGCTTAAGAAACTCGCGGCGTTGCAGATCAACACCGTCGAACTGGGCACGGGAAACTACGTTGGCGACGCCCATTGCAAACTCTCGATGCTGGAAGATGCCGCCCAGCTTGGCGAGTTCAAAAAGGTGCTGGCCGACCACGGAGTCACCATCAGCGCGTTGAGTTGTCACGGCAACCCGCTGCATCCAGAAAAAGCCCGCGCCCAGCAGGATCGTGAAGTCAGCCGCAAGACTATCCTGCTTGCGGAAAAACTTGGCATCCCGGTGATGATCGACTTTTCCGGATGTCCGGGCGATTCCCCGCAGGCCACCGCGCCAAACTGGGTGACTTGTCCCTGGCCTCCCGACTTCCTCAAAGTGCTCGACTGGCAGTGGAACGAAGTGGTCGCGCCTTACTGGATCGAGCATGCGAAGTTCGCCGCCGATCACGGAGTGAAGATCGCCGTCGAAATGCATCCGGGATTTGTTGTCTATAATCCGGAGACCATGCTTCGGCTGCGCTCCATCGCCGGCGCCAGCGTCGGTTGCAACTTCGATCCCAGCCATCTCTTCTGGCAGAACATCGATCCCATCGCCGCCGTGCGCGTGCTCGAAGGCGCCATCTTCCACGTCCACGCCAAAGACACGCAGTTATACACGGCAAACCTACCGCGCACCGGCGTCCTCGACACCAAGTTCTATACGCAAGAGCGAGACCGCAGTTGGATTTTCCGCACTTGCGGCTACGGTCACGGCGCGGAGTGGTGGAGCGAGCTGATTTCGACATTACGCATGTTCGGCTACGACTATGTGCTCTCCATCGAACACGAAGACAGCCTGCTCTCGCCGGAAGAGGGTCTGACCAAGGCCGCCAACTTCCTCAACCGCATCGTCATTCGCGAAAAACCTGCCGCCGCCTGGTGGACCTAACACGCGATCCTAGAGAAGGACCACAGAGAAACGAAAAATGAAACCAATCAGAACGGCAATTTTCGGCACCGGCTTCATGGGCCGCGTGCACCTTGAGGCGGTGCGGCGAGTCGATTCCGTGGAAGCCGTGGCCATCGCGGGTAGAAACGCCGACGCAGCGCGGCGCCTGGGGGCGGGCTTCTCCATTCCTGCGATTACCGCCGACTATCGCGAGATCCTGCGCGATCCCTCGATCGATGCGGTCCACATTTGCACGCCCAACGCGCAGCATTTTCCCATGGCCAAAGATGCGCTCAACGCGGGCAAACATGTGCTCTGCGAGAAGCCGCTCGCCATCAGCGTAGAAGAAGGCCAAGAACTCGTCTCGCTCGCCAAGAAACAAGGACTGCGAAACTGTGTCTGCCACAATCTGCGCTACTACCCGATGGTGCAGCAGATGCGCGCCATGCGCGAGGCCGGCGACCTGGGTGAAATTCTTGTCGTGCAAGGCACTTATTCGCAGGACTGGCTGCTCTACGATACGGATTGGAACTGGCGCGTCGAAACCAACGCCGGTGGCCCTTCCCGCTGCATGGCCGATATCGGTTCGCACTTCTTTGACATGGCTGAACACGTTACCGGACTGCGCGTGACTTCGCTCTGCGCCGATCTGCAAACCTTCCATCCCACGCGTAAGCAGCCGAAGCATTCGGTGGAAACATTCGCCAACAAGTTGCTGGGACCGGAAGACTACATTGAAACTCCGGTCGATACCGAAGACTTCGGCGCTGTGATCTTCCGCATGGGACCACGCACGCGTGGCTGCATGACCGCCAGCCAGGTTTCCGCCGGACGCAAGAACGGCCTCAGCATTGAGATCTACGGCACTAAATCATCCGTGGCGTGGAATCAGGAACGGCCTGACGAACTCTGGTCAGGTCATCGCAATGAAGGCAATCAAATCTTTATTAAAGATCCATCGCTGCTCAAACCCGCCGCGCGCGCCTACGCCGACCTTCCCGGCGGACACAGCGAAGGTTACGACGATACCTTCAAACAGGTTTTTCGCCGCTTCTACGCTTCCATCACGACACCAGGCGGAACGCCCGAGTACCCTCAGTTCGCCGATGGAGTGCGGCAACTTACCATCCTCAACGCAGAATTACAGAGCCATCAGGCGCGGCGCTGGACCGACGTCGTTCCCGCAGCGAGAACCGGCGAATAAGGGAAAACGAGCATCAACTCGGGACAGGCGGCTGGCTTCAGAGCCAGTTTCGCCGATCTCCTGAAACAGATCCTCGATTGGTTGGATTGAAGAGGGGCAGTTAGCAATGGCAGAGGGCCCAGTCTGGCGCTAACCTTTCTCCGCGAAATTCCCTGCTAACAATCCGGGAGTCTCTCCGATTCTCTGGAATAAAACCTGGTACTGTCGGTTGTACACAACGAGCCTGAGTCCGAGAGCAATTACCAGAGTAAGCTCTCCATTCTCGGATCTAGGCCGGATGGAGTTCTCATTTGAGGAGGAACAATGAAACGAATCGCTTGGTTGTTAGTAGCTGTTTTGGGGCTCGGAATCTCGCTGCTTGCCGACGATATGGGCAAAGCGACCGAAATGACTGGGTCGCTTTGTAACAACAAGTGTGTTACGCAGACCGCGGGCCACGCGGCTTGTGATCAGAACTGTGCCGACAAAAGCGGAGATGTTGTCATGGTTGACGATCAGGGCAAGGTTTTCAAGATCGCGAACCAAGATAAGGTGAAGGGGCTAGGTGGCAAGAAAGCTAAGATGAAATGCAGACCAGTGAAAGGCACGACGGACACAATGTACATCGACAACTTATACCTGGGTGGGTAGTCGGCCGGATGCCTCCAGTGGGAGAACCTGAAATCAGGATCTCCCACTAGCCACATGTGACCATGTCTTTGTTGGAAAGTTTTCTGCCTGTTTCAATCCCTCCAGTAATCGCGATCCTGCCTATCAACGCCCGATATGGAAAATGGTGTCAGCAGACGACTGGGCGAATGAAGCTAGCAATATCCCAACTTAGACGGCGCAGGGTACGTACAACTGCAAACCAGCGGACTATCTCTTTGCTCCATCGCACACAATAAGTTTTCACTGCGGAATAAAACTGAGCGTTCCCGGTTCTACACAACGAGTGCACGAGCGCGGTGGAGTCACCGGCAATGAAGGTGCGGAAGAACCGTGGCGCTCTTTAGCAATACTTAGGAGACACAACATGAAAAACAATCTGAGAATGCTGTGCGTGGCGTTGTGCATGCTGCCACTGTATCTGCATGCCGGCACAGGAGGCGATCCTAAACAGACATATCAGGCTGCAGATTCGATTCCGGCAGGCACCACTGTTCCGGTCATCTTGAATTCCACGTTGCGTTCGGACAAAAGCGAAAGCGGCGCGACGATCACCGCGACCGTCATGCAGGACGTGCCGCTGGGCGCCGGAAAAACGCTGCGCCGAGGATCCAAGGTTACAGGCCATATAGTCGAAACCGTTACTCCGGGAAAGGGATCCGATGAGTCAAAGATCTCATTTCAATTCGATGGGGTCCGATTCGAGAATCGCACAGTTCCCATCACCGCGAACGTCAGAGCCCTGGCGTCGTTTACGGAAGTAGAGGCGGCTCAGGTCCCGACAACCGGAGGGGATGGGATTTCCGAAGCTGGTTGGAGCCTGATCAAAATCGGTGGTGACCAAATCCGCATAAGTCCCAAATTGAGCGCGGAACGTGGAGGCGGAAGCAAAGCCAACAACGCTGCGCAAGCATTCTGGCTTTTCTCCCCGGATGCCTGCGGGACATACGGACTTGGTGACATGCAAATCGTCCGTTCCGAAGGTAACGCTCCGGTCGGTGAGGTCACGTTGGCCTCTAACAGCCGGCCCGTGAAAATCGTCAGGGGCAGCGCGATGCTTTTGAGCGTGGATGGCAGTGAGGAACCTGGTCACACGACTCTTTCTCGGGCGACAAAACGATAACAGGAGGTGGGTCGCGGCGGACTTGGTTTCGTCAAGCCAGGTCCGTCGCAGCAATTTCATTCCAGCTTAGATGGAGTACGGTGATGGTAAATCCTTTCGATCTCAAGACCGCACTTTTGGCGAAACACGCGCAGCATGTGGTGCTAATACATTTTCCAATCGGCTTGTTCATCACGGCCGTGGTGTTCGACGTTATCGCGCAATGGAAGAAACGACGCGGCTTGGCGACAACGGCCTACTACAACTTGCTGGCGGCCGCGATTTCAACAATCCCCGTTTTCGCCACTGGGCTACTCGCGTGGCAGTTCCAACTCGAGGGGCAGAAGCTGAAGGGAATTCTCTTGCTGCACCTCGTTCTGGCGTGTGCTTCAACGGCGATGATCTGGCTGGTGTGGTGGGTGCATTTCCGCGCCCGGCGGCGGACGGTATACCTGCCAAGCTATCGTCTGGCCCTTGAAAGTTTAACAGTAGGTCTTGTCGCCTTGACGGGGCACCTAGGTGGATTTCTGAGTGGTGTAAACGGACTCGGTTAGGCCTCCCGATCAGTCGCAGATTAAGGTAAGTACACGGAGAGCGAACCGACAGAAGAAACATTCGAGACATTATTGGTAAGGGTTTGCAAGAGCGGTGCCCGAAAAATCAAATCTTCACTGAAACTTTACGCAACAGTTACATCCTGCTGACAACCGCAAAGTGTCGCGAAAGCTAGCTTCTTCACTGTCGAGAGTGATGCTGGCGTATCCCGCACGGTGGTCGCTTCGCTAGATGAAGCCCGCGATGGTTCCCCACAAGATTCAGGCCGCCCTTCGACTTTGCTTGGAATAAAAGTCACTCGTGCAAGTTATTTACTCGGAATGCTGCAAACCAAGGAGGGCAGATGCCGCACAAAAAGCAAGACCTAATCGATGTTCAGTTACAAGGCCTGAACAACGATGGTGTCGATCGTCACGGGTTTCTGAAGTGCATGAAACATTTCATCAGAACCGCACCGTCTCAACTGACTTATTCTGTTCTTTGGATGGTCGTCTGCGCCGCAATGCTAACTCTGAATGCAGCGGCTCAAACCGGCGCTTGGCTTATGCCCTCGCATGACGGGGAGCATAGCGCACTTTCTACCGTCCAATCCCAAGCACTCGACACGATTCATTGGCATGTTCCCGTGGACTTGAACCCGCCGCAGGGTGAGGTTCTTATCCACTACGGTTCGCCGCTGGTCACCGCGGCGAACACGGTGATCGTCCCGGTGAAGACCGGCTCGAACAGTTTTCGTGTCGAGGCTCGTAATGGCGCCACCGGCGAGCGGCTCTGGATGCAGAAGACCGGCTGGCAGGCACCGCAGGCAACTTTCGTCCCCGGGCTTGGACCTACGCTTTCGAACAACTCGCTCTTCGTTCCCGATATTGCCGGGGGCGTGCTGATGCGGTCGAATCCCGATCAAGCCATGGGCACTGTAACTCGTCTTTACTTCTATGGCGCAGAGAATTTCCATAACGACCCTACCACTTACTCGCAAAACGTGCAGATCAATACCCCGCTCTCTATCGACGTGAACGGCAATATATACTTCGGATTCCTCGTGCTCGGCCCCACGCCGATCAACCTCCAAAGCGGCCTCGCACGCATTGCCGCCAATGGCACCGGAACCTGGGTTTCCGCAGCGGCCGCCAGCGGGGATCCTCTAATTACGCAAGTCGCCATCAGTTGCGCGCCGGCTCTCTCACCGGACGGCAGGCTCTTGTATGTCGCAGTGGATAACGAAACCACGGTGGCTAATGCAAGCGTTGGATACCTGCTTGCCCTGAACAGCACGACGCTCGCGCCGGTAAACCAGGTGCTTTTGACCGATCCGTCCTCGGGGCTGGACGCATTTCTGTTCGACGGCAGTTCCGCCACACCCACCGTCGGGCCCGATGGCGACGTGTATTTCGGAGTGCTTGAAAATCCCTTTCCCGATCACAACAACCGGGGCTGGCTGCTGCACTTCAACAGCGATTTGTCGCGGGCCAAGATTCCCGGCAGCTTTGGCTGGGACGATACCCCATCCATCGTTCCCGCTTCGCTCGTCCCGAGCTATACCGGGAAATCGAGCTATCTGCTCATGACGAAATACAACAACTATGCGGGTGTCGGCACCGGCAATGGGAAAAACAAAATCGCGATCCTCGACCCGAACGCCATCGAGAAGGACCCCATCATTCCGAGCACGCTGGTCATGAAGGAGGTCATCACGATTCTTGGGGTCACACCCGATCCGGGGACGGGATTTCCGGGGGCGGTTAAAGAATGGTGCATCAACACGGCCGCGGTCGATCCGTTCACGAAGTCGGTTCTCGCCAACAGCGAAGATGGCAAACTCTATCGCTGGGACCTGACTTCCAACACTCTGACGCAGGTGATTACGCTTTCCGCTGGCATCGGCGAGGCCTACACGCCGACGGTGATCGGCAGCGATGGCACGGCCTACGCCATCAATGAAGCGATCCTGAACGCGATTGGGACGAAGGCACAGAACGATGCTTCTCAACCATAGATTTTGGTGAGAGCCGGACGGGAACATCTGGCCTAGCAAATCGCCAAATCCCTCCTGGCTATCAACGCAACGTCCGGTGTGAATTTCAGGACGCTCAGCAGAAGGGCCGAACAACTTTATGTTTGCCCTTCACTTTTGAATCGGGAATAAAAACGACTCGCGGCAGTTATCAACTCAGAACGCTACAAACCACGGAGGGCAAAATGACGGGTAAGAGTCAAGATCTCATCGATCAGAATTTACAAGACCTTAATAATGACGGTGTGGACCGTCGCGGATTCCTGAAGTGCATGGCATGGGCGGGTACAGGCCTGGTTTGGACCATGAGCGGCGGCATTCCAGTATCCCGGGCATTCGCCAAAACTTACGGCAAAGATGCCGGCAAAAGCACGGATTTCACCTTCGTGCAGATCAGCGACAGCCACATCGGCTTCAACAAACCGGCGAATCCCGACGTTACTGCGACTCTCCAGACGGCAATCGAGAAGATCAACGCGATGCCTAACAAACCGGATTTCATTATTCACACCGGTGATCTGAGTCAGCTCTCGAAGCCGAGTGAGTTCGATACTCTGGACCAGGTATTAAAAGGAGCGTCGGCAAAGCAAGTCTACTTTGTGCCTGGAGAGCACGACATGCTCTCCGACAACGGCGAACAATTTCTTCAGCGCTATGGAAAAGGTACAAAGGGCACGGGATGGTACAGCTTTGATCAGAAGGGCGTCCATTTCGTTGGCTTAGTGAACGTCGCCAATCTGAAGGCCGGAGGCATGGGATCGCTCGGCAACGAACAGCTTGAATGGCTTGAAAAAGATCTGAAGGGGCGCTCGGCCAGCACTCCCATCGTGCTCTTTGCCCATATTCCACTATGGACCATCTATCCCGATTGGGGCTGGGGAACCGATGACAGCGAACAGGCTTTGTCTTACGTCAAACGCTTCGGTTCGGTGACGGTGTTGAACGGCCACATCCACCAGGTCATGCAGAAGGTCGAGGGCAAGGTCTCGTTCCACACGGCGATGTCGACCGCCTTTCCTCAACCTGCGCCTGGAACGGCCGCTTCGGCTGGGCCCGTGAAAGTAGCAACCGACCGGTTGCCGCAGGTATTAGGTATTACCGATGTGAACTATGTAGTCAGCGGTCCCAGTCTCGCGGTCATTGATACCCCACTCGGAGCCTAGGGGGCCTCTGACGTCGGGGAATGACGAGGGGCCGGTGTGTTGTTGACCCGGCCCCTGTAGGCCGCCAAGGATCGGGTTTCCAAACAGGAATCGAAAGCAAGAATATCAACTCTCGAAAGGAGCAAGACAATGAAGGGAAGAAGCGTTTGGGCAGCAAGTGTTACAGCTTCGGTGTTGATCGCGATTGCGCTGCTGGTAGCGGGATCACCGACCGTTACGGCGAATGACCAACCCTCCGCGGCAAACGGGGAAGTGAAAATCGACAACTTCAGCTTTGGGCCGCAGACACTCACGGTACCGGTCGGAGCCACGGTTACCTGGACGAACCGTGACGACATTCCCCATACGTCGGTCAGCACAGAGGGCGTGTTCAAGTCCAAGGTGATGGATACAGATGAGAAATTCTCGTACACGTTTACCAAGGCAGGAACGTATCCATACTACTGCACGATTCACCCAAAGATGACCGGCCAGGTCGTGGTGAAGTGAAACGTACGCACTCTCATCTCCAACAAAACGACGGCTGCTAAGTGTGGCCGTCGTCCAAAGCGAGTTGAACGAATATGGAGACACAATCAGCACAACTCGAAGTGAGAGCCACGGAAAGCAGCGATCTGGATCTTGTGCATGCCAGTCAGAATGGCGATGTTGAGGCCTTCGAGCAACTGGTAAAGCGATACGATCGCAAGCTTCTCAGAATCGCTCAGAGCGTCACCCGTAATAGAGAAGATTCCCAGGACGCGGTTCAGGAAACTTTCTTGAAGGTCTTTCAACATCTGGGCGAATTCCGGGAAGATTCTCAATTCTCGACATGGCTCTTTCGCATCACGGTGAATCAGTCGCTTATGAAACTGCGAAAGCAACGCTGGGCACAAGAGCTATCCCTGGACGAGAGTTTTGAAACGGACGGAAACGCGCTTCCCATCAAGGTAACCGATTGGTCTCCGAATCCCGAACAACTCTACGGCGTTTCCGAAATACGGCGCATCCTAAGCAAGACTCTGGAAGCTCTACCACCTATTTTGCGGATGGTTTTCGTGCTGCGGGATATCGAGGAATTGTCGATAGATCAAACGGCAGAAATCCTGAAGGTGAGCCGTAGTGCGGTAAAGGCCCGTCTATGGCGCGCTCGGCTGCAGTTGCGCGAGCGCCTGAACGAATATTTCAGCGAAAAAACAGAATCTGAGCAAGCAGATTGCGCCTTAACAAACATGCGACAGATTTGTGACACGACCCGCCTCGCATTCTCATAGTCTGTCCTGCTAGCGCAAGATCAGCCACTTCTGGCAAGCGCCTTACTCTCCCCAGCTCAGAGGCGAATAGCCCTCCCCAGTCAGCAATCCTGCGCCCACCCGCCCTTACCATTTGCGGACAAACAGTTAACAATCAATTGACATCCATCCGGTATCTCGCCTTTTGCCAGTCGCGTCTAAGGTACATGTGCCCAGAAACACAGCGTACTCACTGAGACACATGATCCGCACTATGGAATAAACCGCGACGAGCGCATTTATCAATAGTGAAACACCAAGACAAGACACACAAAGGAGAACTTATGAAGAAGTCGTATGTGAACGTTGCACTTACTCTGACCGTTCTGCTTGGCGCAGGCTTAAGTGCCCGCGCACAAGATCCTGACAGCGTGGTTGTGAAGGTTCCATTTGAATTCGTGGCTGGAGCCAGCACACTGCCTGCGGGAACCTACACCATTGGCCGCACCTCCCCCGGGGCTGGCTCAGGCTTGAACATTCGCGGCGATGAACACAGCGCGTTTGTGCTTCCCAGCGATGCCGATAGTGTTCCTGGCGGGCTTCCCAAACTCAGCTTCGAGCATGTAGGGGGCAAGTATTTCCTCAGCGCAGTTGAGACGCCAGAGCGCATTTATAACCTTCATACCTCGCCCGAGATGATCAAACTAGGTCAGATGAAGGGCAACAGCAACGTGCCCTCAGCGGGCGGTAACTAAGTTGGACGCACCATTGGTTGTCACGCGGATGGCAGGAAGTTCGGTCATGGATCAACCAGTCTATGGCGGGACTGTCCTGTCCATCCGTTGACCAATGGATGTCTAACGACAACGTATTTGTGGAATAAGCGTCGTACAAATCATAAGGAAAGTTGCGGAGAACATCATGAAAAGGACACTTTTGTTATTCGGTTTGCTCACGGCATTCATAATTCCGTCAGGCTTGTGGGCGCAACAGGCCGGCTATTCCCAGACCAACCTGGTCTCCAATACTGCCGGCATAGCTACTAATACAGATCCTCAACTGTTAAACCCGTGGGGGATTTCTGTTCTTCCCGGACAAGATTTCTGGATCGCCGACAATATCAGCGGCGTCTCCACGCTCTATGATCAGAATGGCAACAAAGACAGTGGGCTGATCGTGACCATACCGGTGGCCGCGAGCAATCCAAACGGCAATTGCAGCCCAGGTTGCCCGACAGGAACTGTCGCCAACGCCAGCGGTTCTTTTTTTTCCGGCGCATCGTTTCTGTTCGATACCGAGGACGGGTTGATCGTCTACTGGAACGGCTCCAGCAACACCGCGATTGTCGGTAAAGACAATTCCGCCGGTGGCGCGGTTTACACGGGCCTCGCCTTGCTGGGCACAAATCTCTTGGCGGCAAACTTCAATAGCGGCAAGGTCGAAGTGTACGACTCGAACTTCAACCTGACTTCGCGGGCTGGCTCGTTCACCGACCCCAACCTTCCCGCGGGTTTCGCTCCCCACGGCATCCACATAATCAATAATCAGGTTTACGTCGCCTATGCCATGCAGAATACTGCCAAACACAATGCCATGTCCGGAGCCGGCCTGGGGCAGGTGGATATCTTCGACACCAACGGCAATTTCGTGAGCACCTTGGTCGCTGCTGCTGCCACTAACAACCTCAACGCGCCTTGGGGCGTGGTACAAGCTCCGGCCAGCTTCGGAGCATTCGGGGGCGATATCCTCGTCGGAAACTTCGGCGATGGCACCATGAGCGCGTTCGATACGACTGGAAAGTTTCTCGGCCAGCTCACCGACTCCGCAGGCAACGTGCTGGTGAATCCGCGATTGTGGGATATGGTGTTCGGCGGAGGCGGCGGTGAAAACAATAATCCAGGCAACCTTGGCACTCTTTATTTCACCGCCGGCAGCGCCACCAGTGTGTTCGCCAGCCTCGTCCCTGTGGCCGCAGTGGGCACTCCGGGTTTCTCACTGAGCCTCTCGGCCCAGAGCGCAACCGTCGCGCCCGGCGGTTCGGCTAACCTCACGATCAGCGCCGCCGCAGTGGGAGGATTCAACAGTCAGATTTCTCTCACCTGTACCGCGCCGGCTGGTCTGACTTGCGCTTTCACTCCTTCAACAATCTCACCCGGAAGCACTTCGTCCTCCACCTTGACCATTTCTGCCGTGTCGACACCGCCCCCTATGGGCTACAACGTACCCGGCATGATGGCCCTGCTGCCTGGTCTGGGACTCTTCGGAACATTTCTCACAACTCGCAAACGCAAACCGCTTACCCGCAAGAGCATTGGGTGGATGAGCTTGCTGGGCCTGATGCTTTTCGCCTCTCTATTTGCCCTGGGATGCGGCAGCAGCAGCAGCAATTCAAGCACACCAACGCCGTCGTCCCAGCAGGTCAATGTGATGGTAACAGGGACATCGGGCTCACTAAGCCAGACCGCAGCGGTAGCAGTCACCATCAACTAGAAACATACCAGCCCGCAAGGACGCACTCCAACGCGTCCTTGCAAGGGCTTGTCTATTTCGTCGCCGGTTACTCAATCGAGTCTGTGTAAATAGGCCCTAGATCGCCCTGCTGGCGTGGTGGTTAGGAGTCTCACAAGAAAGTAACAAGTGAATGATAGACCTTCTTATGGCTCGTTAATTGGTCCACAAGTCTCACGCATACTTAGAAAAACTTGTAGCACAAAACAAAATGGAGCATACACATGACAAAAGCAGAACTCTAGAAGGACTTTTTCAGCCGATGCATCTGCCGGTGACTTTCGGAATTGCACTGCTTGTGTTTGGTCCGAAGAAGCTCCCGACGGTCGTTGACGAGCGACGAATTTACTGTCGTGTCAAGCCTTGGATTCGACGATAGTCCTCCATTTCGCGGCTGACGAGAGCGGACTTACCCTGCTTTCTATGGATTGAGGCGAGAAGCAGGTCAGCCTGTGCAGCAAGCGGAGTATTTTGCTCGATCTTAAGCACGCTCGTAAGCGCCTCCTCGGCTGTGCTTGCATCCGCGACGGCCAATGCACGCCCCATCGCATAAAGTGTTTCGGGCATATTGGGACGAAGTGAATCGGAGCGCCGCAGTTCGTCTGCTGCCTCTTTCATTTTTCCTTCCTGGACGAGCGCGTCGCCCAGCCGAAATGCAGCCTCTGCACTGCCTGGATGCAACGCCGTCTCGGAGCGAAATTGCTGTTCTGCCTTCGGCCAGTCGGCACGCCCAGCATAGATTTCCCCGAGTTCGAGGTGCAGGCCGGACAAGTCGGGGCGAATTGCGATTGCCTGCTCGTACTCTTTCACGGCCTCAGAAATCATCTTCATCTGGTAGTAACCCTGCCCACGAGTCTGGTGCGCTCGCGCCGAATCGGGAAATGCCGCAAGCAGTTTGTCGGCTGATTGCGAACCAAGAACCGTTGCGGCGCGGCTCACATAAAAAAGAAGGTCGGGATTCCGGGGATCGTTTTCCAACGCGGACTGCAAGTTGACTATCGCCTTGGCAGGCTCGTCGTTCTCCAGCTGTGCGATTCCCAAGGCTCCAGGATCACGAGCAATCTCGAGATGCGGAATCGCCTCAGCGGCATAGCCTTGCGCCAGCAGCCCGTAACCCAACAACTGGTGAATGGGAACGGAGTTGGGGCTCAGTTCGGCGGCGTGCTTCAGGGGTGCAATTGCCTCGGCAGCGTCATGTTTCTTCATATAGGCGTCGCCCAGGCGGAGAAGAACTTCTGACGAAGATGGATCCAATTCTGCAGCCTTGCGAAAGTCCACCAAGGCATGGTCGAGGTCATGGCGGTTTTCCGCGTCGATCCCCGACTGGAGCCAGACCTTCGCTTGAGCCGCCGGTTGAGGCGCGACGGCCTGTGGCTGAAGAAACAAATGCAGGAATAGGAGTGCCTGGATCACTTCCGCTCAGGCTCCTTCATGGTAAGAAATTGATCTGCTGGAATATCTCGCAAGGTCTGGCGAATTCCTGACGGCCAGCGGACTTCAATTTCAGCTTTCTTATTATCTCCCAAGCCAAAGTGCAATCGCTTGTCGCTCGAGGAAAGATAACTTCCCGAGGCGGTCGCGAACCTCACTTGGCCGTTGACCTGAACGCGAGCCCCATAGCCGTCACGGTTGCTACTCGTCCCACGAAGCGTAATCGTCAGCCAGTGCGATTTGCCGCCGCGATTCAAATAGAATTGCGGCCCGTCCCCGAGTGAAGTCGTAACTGCGTCGATCCACCCGTCATTATTAAGATCCCCGAAAGCGCCCCCGCGGCCGGCTACGGCCAGAGTAGGCCCAACGTTCCCTCTTTCGAAGTGACCGCGATTGTTCAAAGCCAGCAAAGGAACGTCGCGATACTGAAGCGAGTTGTCGTAGGAGTGCACATTGTCGAAAACGTGACCCTGCACGATGAATGCATCTTTCCAACCGTCATTGTCAAAGTCCTCTAAACCAACGCCCCACCCGGACGAGGTTTCAGAGAGCGCACCGAATCCGGTCTCCAGTTCCTGCGCGCTGAATGATTTGTTTCCATCATTGTGAAACACGACATATGGCTCGTGGGGCAGTTGTGTAATAAGAAGATCGGGCAGGCGGTCGTTATCATAGTCCTGGAAAGCGACGCCCATTCCCGAAAGCATTTTGCCGGAGTTGTTCAGGGCCGCGCCTGAGTCCAGCGCGACTTCTGTGAATGTTCCGTTTCCGTTATTGTGAAAAAGGAACTGCTCGATTGCGTCATTGGCGACGAACATATCCATGAAGCCGTCCCCATCATAATCGGCAAAGGCGACTCCCAGTCCCCGTCCTTTCTTCGCAGCGATTCCGGAAGCCACGCTTACATCCTCAAACGTCCCATCCCCTCGGTTGTGGTAAAGAATGTTCGTTGTAGAGCCGAATACCGCCGGAGGGCAATACATTGGCTCCTCGATCCGGCCACAGGTCTTGCTTGTCTCCGGAGTCCAATCGAGGTAGCGTGTCACAAAGAGATCTAGCTTTCCATCATTGTCATAGTCAAAGAACCCTGCCGATGCCGACCATCCGCCCGCCGCCACCCCCGCTTTCGCCGTGACATCCGTGAAAGTACCGTCGCCATTGTTGTGGTAGAGGATGTTCTTCCCGAAGTTCGTTACGTAAATATCGGGAAAGCCATCGTTGTCATAGTCCCCGACGGCAACGCCCATTCCGTAGTTAGTGTCCCCGGCGTGCTGCAGACCGGCTTGCACGGTGACGTCGGTAAACGTGCCGTCTTTGTTTTGACGGTAAAGGCGGTTCCAATATGCAGGGTTGTCCCGCTCGAAATGAACCGGGCTCCGGAGTGGGTTCGGCACGCGGCCTGCATTCACCAGAAAAATATCGAGCAGGCCGTCATTG
>Ga0209006_10000856_pt1 | contig 28148 bp, 28 predicted proteins | sample JacPin_JW_Ref_O2_FD_188567 | JGI IMG/M metagenome (GOLD analysis project Ga0209006, IMG submission 188567) | Forest soil microbial communities from Algoma, Ontario, Canada - Jack Pine, Ontario site 1_JW_Ref_O2 (SPAdes) (version 2) | ecosystem: Environmental > Terrestrial > Soil > Boreal...
GGGGCGAAAGATCATCGTCGACACCTACGGCGGCATGGCCCGACACGGCGGGGGTGCCTTTTCCGGTAAGGATCCTTCCAAGGTCGACCGCTCCGGCGCGTACGCCGCGAGGTGGGTCGCGAAGCACGTGGTGGCCGCGGGTGCCGCAGAACGCTGCGAAGTACAGGTGGCCTACGCCATCGGGGTTGCGCGACCGGTCTCGGTGTTGGTCGACACCTTCGGTACCGAGCGCGTTGATCGTGCCAACATCGCCAAGGCCGTCGACGCGCTCTTCGACCTTCGCCCCGCGGCCATCATCCGCGACCTCGATCTGCGCCGTCCGCTTTATCAGCGCACGGCCGCCTACGGCCACTTCGGCCGTAGCGATCAGGGCTTCACCTGGGAGCAGACTTCACGAGTTGACGATCTGCGCCGAGAACTGTCGCTGTAGCGGTGGGCGCCGAGCGCGCTGTACGAATCATCACTGAGGTTGCAGCCGTCGATCGACCGTTCGATTACCTCGTCACTGAACGAACATCGCGAGTGGCGGTCGGTGACCGGGTGCGCGTGGACTTCAACGGGCGTTCGGTCCGTGGTTGGGTCGTGGACGACGCGAAGGTGATTCCGGAACTGAAGCCCCTCACGAAATGGTTGGGCTACGGACCGCCGGCGCGGTTGCTCGAGCTGCTGACCTGGGCCAGCGAACGTTGGTACAGTCCGCTCAGTCGCTTTCTCATCTCGGCATCGCCTAAACGACTTGTGACCGATCTGCCGAATACGCCGGAGCCCAAGGCGTTGGCGCATTCGGTGTTGCGTGACGTGCATGAGGTGGAACCCGGCGTGCTCGAAGTCGCGCCGACAATTGACCCGTTGCCTCTGATTCTCGCCGCCTATGAATCGACGCGCGAAAAGGAAGGCTCGCTGCTGGTCCTCGTACCGACCGAGTCGTGGGCCGGACGACTGCGCGGCCGTTTGGAACAGCGCGGGTGTGATGTCGCATCCGGTGATGATCAGTGGGACCGTATGCGCGCGGGATGGCCCGTCGTCGTTGGCGCTCGGGGTACGGCGCTGGCACCAGTGCCGAAGGTCTGTGGCGCGGTCATCGTCGACGCCGATGACGAGGCCTATCGAAGCGAGCGGACGCCGACGTGGGACGCCGTGTCGATGCTGCGCGAGCGTTGCCGTCGTGACGACGCACCGTTGTGGGTCACGTCGATCGTGCCGTCACCGTCATTGCTCGACGACGGTCCGTATCGGGCGTGGGGTGAAACTTCCGGAGCGTGGCCACGCATTGACGTCGTCGACCGACGTGGCAGCGATCCGCACGACGGAGTGCTGGCGCGCGAGTCCCTCGAAGAAGCTCATCGCGCTCTTGCGGGCGACGATCCGGTTGCGGTGGTGGTGGTCTTGCAACGACTGGGCGACGGGCGGCTCTTGGCATGTGCGAAGTGTGGGGAATTGGCTCGATGCGCGATTTGCGGGCAGGCGGAGGGAGAGGTCGAGGACCAGCTGATGTGTCGTGATCGTCACGAGCCTCGGGCAAACTTCTGTCGATCGTGCGGGGCGACGAATCTCAAACGTGTGCGAATGGGCGTGACAACGTTGGCCCGTGACGTCGCGGCCCAACTCGGCCAAAAGGTGAGTGAGGTCACGGCGACCACCGAACTTGACGAGACTTTTGAACGAGTGGTGGTGGGTACGGAAGCCGTGTGGCAGCGGGTTCGTCACTGTGGTGTCGTCATCTTCGCCGACTTCGATCAGTACCTTCTCGCGCCGAGGGACTCCGCCCTTCGCAGTGCCATCACCGCGGTCGGAAAGGCTGGTCGTCTGGTCGGGCCACGTCGAGAAGGTCGCGGAGCGGTGGTGTTACAGACTCGTCGTGGTGATGACGCAGTGATCGAAGCGCTCGTCCAAGAGAAGTTCGATGCCATCATCGACGACGACGTGGCGACGGCCCGACTTCTGCAACTCGCGCCCTACGGCGCCGAGGCAGAAGTGACCGGTGAGGGCGCGGCGTCCTTTGTCGCGGAGCTATCGGACACCAAGGTGTCGGTCAGTACTTCAGCTTCCGGATTCATTATTCGAGCGAACGATGTGACGACGTTGACGACGGCCCTACGTTCGGCCGCGCGACCTCTCGGCAAAGTGCGTGTGGCGGTTCGCTGAGTATCAAGGGAGCTCGGCCGTGACCGATATTGCTCGGCGATAACGTAGGGGAGTGACGACGCTTCCCATCCGAATTTACGGCGACCCGGTCCTGAATCAGGTCACCACCGAGATCGAGAACATCGATGGTCGTATCGCCGCCCTCGCTCAGACGATGATCGAGACAATGAACGAGGCGCCGGGTGTTGGCCTCGCGGCGAATCAAGTCGGCGTCCAGAAGCGTTTATTCGTCTACGACAAAGGCGAAGGTCCGCACGTGGTCGTGAATCCCCGGATACTCGAGACCGACGGTGAATGGACCTTCGAAGAGGGATGTCTCTCGGTGCCTGGACTGAGTTGGGAGATCACTCGGGCTAACTCGGTGCATCTGGTCGGATTCGACCTTGATGGAAATGAGATCGACGTGCAGACCGACGAGTATGAAGGAAGAATCTTCCAGCACGAGATGGACCACCTCGATGGCGTGTTGCTCGTGGAGCGTCTCGACGCCGATCAACGTCGCGAGGCGAAGCGGATTTTGCGACAACGCAATCTCGAACTGTCCGGATCGGATCCCGACGGATTGCACAGCCTGCTGGGTGAGTAGGTGCGTCTCGCATTCCTCGGCACGCCCGAGGCAGCGGTGCCGTCATTGCGTGCTCTCGTCGACGCGGGTCACCACGTAGAACTCGTCATCACTCGCCCCGATCGAAAGCGCGCTCGGGGAGGTCAACTGTCACCCAGTCCGGTAAAGGTGTGCGCGCTTGAGCTCGGTCTTCCGGTTCGTCATCGTTTGAGCGATCTCGAGTACTTGGACGTCGAACGAGGTGTCGTCGTGGCCTACGGACGGATTATCCCGGCCGATTTGTTGGCGCGTATTCCGATGCTGAACGTCCACTTCTCCTTGTTGCCACGGTGGCGCGGCGCGGCACCTGTCGAGCGCGCGATCCTCGCGGGTGACGAGGAAACCGGCGTGAGCATCATGACGCTTGACGCCGATCTTGACACCGGACCGGTCCATCTTGAGAAGCGCGTCGAGGTCGACGAGAAGTCGCTTTCGACTCTGCTCGATCAGCTCGCAAACGTGGGCGCTGCGGCACTTATCGAAGTGCTGGCGTCGCCAGAGCTATTGAACAATCCAATTGCCCAAGTGGGTGAAGCAACGATCGCGGCGAAACTAAACAAAGAGGACTTTCACCTGATGCCGACATTGTCCGCGGAACAACTCCTTCGAATCGTTCGATTGGGTCGTGCGTTCATGATGGTGGGTGGTCGTCGGCTCCTCGTTGAGAGTGCGGAACGTGTCGCGGCGAGCGACGTGCCCAGTGGATCGATTGAAGTTCGAGACGCGCTGGTCCTTTTGGGCGCGCTCGACGGTGCTATTGCTCTCGATCGGGTGCGGCCCGAGAGCGGTAAGTCGATGAATGCGATTGCGTGGTGGAATGGTTCGAGACTCGCACACGACACGGCTCGATGGACGTGAAGAAACCCTTGCACGAATAGGCTGCGCTTGTGACTTCTATCGACGCTGGCCCTTCTGGAGCGTTACGCGTCGCGCCATCAATACTGGCCGCCGACTTCGGATCCTTAGCCAATGCGGTGCGTGAGATCGACGCCGAGACGGACTGGCTCCACGTGGACGTTATGGACGGTCATTTCGTCCCGAACGTGTCCATAGGACCTCCCGTCGTGAAGTCGCTTCGTCGCTACAGCGCTCGATTCTTCGACTGCCATTTGATGATGAGCGAACCGGGCCGCTACCTCGAAGCTTTCAGTCTCGCCGGTGCCGACGGTTGCACGGTGCATGTCGAGGTCGGTTCCACCGCAACGTTGATCGACGAGGCGCGTTCGATGGGACTGCGGGTAGGCCTGGCTGCGAATCCCGACACACCATTTTCGAAGGTCGCTCCGTTTCTGGGCGAGATCGACCTCTTGTTGCTCATGACGGTCTTTCCCGGATTCGGCGGTCAGTCGTTCATCGCTGATGTGATGAGTAAGGTCAACGAAGCTCGTCGAGAAGTCGACGCAAACGAATTGGCGCTCGATATCGAAGTCGATGGGGGTATCGACGTCGAGACAGCCCCAGTCGCCGTCGAAGCCGGTGCCAATGTGTTGGTCGCAGGATCGGCGATCTTCAATCGTCCCGATCCACTGCATGCGGCCCACGAACTGAGAGCAGCCGCGAGGTCTGTTCGAGAATGAAGTTTTCCAATACCGAGTTGATGACGATGGCCATGGGTGCCGGTGATAAGGCGCGCTACCTCTCGCCACCGAATCCCTGGGTTGGGGCACTCGTCGTAAGCGATCGAGGCGTCGTCTTGAGTGAGGGCCACACGCAAGTGCCCGGTGAGTCGCACGCCGAAATTGAAGCTCTGCGACGAGCCGGCGAGGGCGCTCGCGGCTCGACAATGGTCGTCACGCTCGAACCCTGCTCGCACCAGGGTCGCACGGGGCCCTGTGTGGAGGCGATCGTCGAGGCCGGAGTGTCGCGAGTGATCGTGGGCACTGTCGACCCGGACCCGCGAGTCTCGGGATCGGGTGTGGAACTTTTGAAGTCCTCGGGCATCGACGTCGAAGTGGGCGTGGAAGAGGTCGCGGTGCGCGCGCAGCTCGCGCCATATATATGGCATCGAGTGACCGGTCGGCCCTACGTCGTGTTGAAGGTCGCCAGCACACTCGACGGCGTGGTTGCCATGGCTGACGGTACGAGTCAGTGGATCACCGGCGAAGAAGCGCGACGCGACGCTCACGTCCTGCGAGCCCAAAGTCAAGCGGTCCTCGTCGGGGCTGGTACCGCCCGAAGCGACGATCCGGCCCTGACAGCACGTCTTGGCGACATGGTGCTCGAACCGCTGCGCGTGGTTCTGGGGACAGCGCCAGGCAAGGCCAAGATGCGACCCTGTCTTGAGTTGAGCGGCGATCTCGCCCATGTGCTCGACGAGATAGCGAACCACGATGTCCTCCAGCTTCTGGTTGAAGGCGGACCTACGACGGCGAGTTCATTCCTCGAGGCTGGATTGGTGAATCACATTGTCTGGTACCAGTCGGCATCATTTGCAGGCAGTAACGGTACGCTCGGCGCTCTGAACGGACTTTCGACCCCGACCATCGCGGCGCTTCGCCGAGGAAGAATCGTGGACGTCCGGAAACTCGGAGAAGATATTCGTATAGACGTGGAGGTCTAATGGCACTATCAACCATCGAAGAGGCGATCGATCAGTTGCGCAAAGGCGGGATGGTTGTCGTGGTCGATGACGAGGACCGCGAGAACGAAGGCGACCTCATCATGCCCGCTGAGGACGTCACGCCCGAGGACATGGCGTTCTTCCTCGAGTACACCTCGGGTGTGTTCTGCGTACCCATCGAGTCAGCGCGGGCCGACGCGCTCGACCTTCCGCTGATGGTGGTCGCCAATACCGAGGCGCAACGCACGGCCTTCACCGTGACCGTTGATTACCGCCACGGCACGTCAACCGGCATCTCGACGAGCGACCGCGCCGCAACGGTGCGCGCGCTCATCGATCCCGAGACCCGCCCGAGCGACCTGAATCGTCCCGGACACATCTTCCCCCTGCGCTACAAGGCCGGCGGTGTCTTGAAGCGCGCCGGTCATACCGAGGCGACGGTGGATCTGTGTCGGCTTGCCGGCAAGGCGCCCTCGGGTGTTCTCTGTGAGATCGTGACGGCCGACAAGTCAGGCATGGCACGATTGCCGGAGCTCGAAGAGTTCGCCGAGAAGCACTCTCTGCCGATCGTCTCCATCGCTGATCTGATTCGTTATCGTCGGCGCCACGAAAAACTGGTCAAGCGCGTAGCCGAGGCTTCATTGCCGACCGAGCACGGACAGTTCCAGGCGTACGTCTACGAGAATGTCCTCGACGGTGAACAACACATGGCGCTCGTGTACGGCGATATCTCGACGACGCCCGACGTACTCGTGCGAGTGCACTCGGAGTGTCTCACGGGTGACGTCTTCGGATCGATGCGCTGTGACTGCGGACCTCAGCTGGAAACCGCGCTCGCCAAGGTCGCGGCAGAAGGGGCGGGAGTAGTCGTGTATCTGCGAGGTCATGAAGGGCGCGGCATTGGACTCGGGCACAAGATTCGTGCCTACGCCCTCCAAGAAGAAGGACGTGACACCGTCGACGCCAATCTTGAGCTCGGCTTTCCGGTGGACTCTCGCGAGTACGGCATCGGCGCTCAGATCCTGGTCGATCTCGGGGTCACGTCGATGCGAGTCATGACCAACAATCCTTCGAAGTACGGCGGCCTCGAAGGCTTCGGTTTGAACATCGCCGAGCGGGTCCCACTCGAGAGCCTCCCTACGGCCTTCAATATCGACTACCTACGTACGAAGCGCGAGCGTCTGGGCCACATGCTCGGGGGTCTCGATGACGTCGAGTGACCAGACGCAGCTCGACCCTCGTCGGGTGACAGAGTTGCGCAAGCGAGTCGGTGAACATCTCGAAGGATCGCTGAGTGGCCGAGGCGTTCGAATCGCGATCGTCTGTAGTCGTTTCAACGGCGCGATCACGACACGTCTCCTCGAAGGCGCCCTCGACGTGTTGCGCGAAGCCGGTGTCGATCGAAGCGACATCGCGGTCGGATGGGTGCCTGGTGCGTTCGAAGTTCCATTGATGGCGCTGGCTTTCGCAGACGGGGATCGTCCCGTCGATGCGGTGATCACGCTCGGGGCGGTCATTCGGGGCGAAACCACTCACTACGAAATCGTCTCCGAAGAGTGCGCCCGTGGCGTCCAGGACGTGCAACTCAGCACTCGAGTTCCCGTCGTGTTTGGCGTGCTCACCGTGGAGAACCTCGAGCAGGCGCTCGAACGTTCTGCCAGTGGTGAGTCCAACAAGGGACGTGAGTCGGCAGTGACTGCCTTGGAGATGGCGTCGGTGCTGCGTCAAGGGTCGTTGGGTTCGTAGTGATCATCGACGGTCAGGTCGAGACCTTCGATGAACTTCGTGGCGATGGCGTCCTCGTAAGCGACGGCGGCACGACGTTCTATTTTCACTGCGTGAACATTGCCGATGGGTCGCGGAGCGTGAACCCGGGCCAAAAAGTCAAGGCACGGCGAGGCGTTGGGCACCTCGGACGCGACGAAGCGTTCGCGATCGAGAAAATATCCGCGGACTGAGGGAACTACGCGCCGACGAACCGACGAGCCCGCGGGCGTGGTCGACGTAGGACTACGCCGGAAAGGTTGCCCTTTTTACCGGTGGACGGGTTTTACCGGCGGATTGCCGAGGAGGGTGAGAGCGTTCGAGCGATTGATGGTGGCTTCGGTGATCGCGTATCGATAGTTCGCTCGGGCGCTGATGCGTTGCGTCGCGGTACTGGATGGACCGGTCGCGAGGGTGAGATTGTCTTGAGCGGCGTTCACCGCCGCGAGAAACGCAGTATTAATCGCGCGCAACTGTTCGTGGTAGATCCTGTCCGCGACGCGCCACTGTTTCATCGTCGTGATGACGGTCGCCGACGTCGAGGTCGTGGTGCCGGCATACGCCAGTACCGGCGTGCCCAAGCCAAGCGTTGCCACGATTGCCACTCCGGCAATGGTGCGCTTTACGATGCTCGTCATTCGTGACCTTTCACAGGAACATACAAATGGTATCGAGAATTCCTTTGAAAATGATGTGAATCAGATGAAGAAAGGTTGTGAAACCTTGGCGTAACTCTTCACGAAGAATTTCTCAGACTTACGACATAACTGGAAAGTATCCGCTCCGTGGCCAAAAAAGCAATCCGCACGCTGTTGGCAGGAACAGCGTGCGGATTGGGGACCGCGGGGGAACTACAGAGTCGTTGTCGTTGACGCAACCGTCGTGGTCGTGGTTGGTGCAGCACCGGAATTCACCGGAGGCGGTCCCAGCGCTACGAGCGCTGCGGCGCGGGCAACGGCGGCGTTGGCAATGGCCAACTCCAACGTGGCTCGAACAGTGGCGCGCTCAGCTGCGGTCGTGGTGCTCGGGAAGGTCGCCGCGAACGCGGCATCGGCGGCCGCAACCGCATTGCGGTACGTCTGGTTGATGGCCTGCAGCGAGTCAATGTAGGCCGAACGTGGCGTGCCGGCCGGTGGCGCCGGAGGAGCACCGAGTGCGGTGAGCGCCGTGGCGCGCGCTTGCATCGCGTTGGCAATCGACAGCGTCAAGGCAGCTCGGGCCGTTGCACGCGCGGCTAGGCGATTTGGCGAGCCAATGGAGGCCCTGATCGCCAGGCGGTACTCGTGACGAGCGGTGTACACCGAAAGCCTGAAGGTGTGGTTGATCGCGTGTAATTGCGCGAGGTAGGCGTTCTCCGCCTTGCGCCATGTCTTCCAAGGCGTGGTGGAACCGTGGTTGACGTGAATTGTGGTGGTCGTGGACGAACTGGTGCTCGCCGTCGCAATCGCGGGGGCACTCATGCCCAGGGCTGCGAGTATGGCCACCGCCACAACGCCTGTCGTGAACTTCCTCATGTGGACCCCTTTCAAAGGAACGGGACCAACTGTAAAATTCGTGATTTCGAAAACCCTGTGAAGTGCATGTTTATTCGCTGTGAACGATGCCGAACGGACAACTCCTCATCACAAGGCATATGTGAGCGATACGCTCACAACATGCGAGCAACGCTGTGACGAAGATTCTGATTGTCGATGACGAGCCAGGGGTGCGTGATCTGCTCCGTGACGCCCTCGAGGTCGCCGGCTACCAAACGGAGCTCGCCTCCAACGGTGCCGAAGCCTTGGACCTTCTACGTCGACACGACTGCAATCTCTGTGTTGTCGACATCAATATGCCCACGATGGACGGGTTCGAGTTCCTCTCGAAGTTGCGCGAACACGACACGACGACGCCGGTCCTGATGCTTTCGGCGCGCGACTCGCCCGTCGATGTCGCCAAGGGACTGCGGTACGGCGCCGACGACTACGTCCGAAAGCCCTTCAGTCTGGAAGAGATCCTCTTGCGGATCTCGGCGATTCTTCGAAGGTCCAACGCCGACACGACCGGCGATCTGGTGTTCTCGTCGGGGCCGATCGAGATGAACGTTGACACTCACGAGATCACCGTGGACGGCGTAGCGGTCACGCTGTCGGCGACGGAGTTCCGACTCCTAGAAGTGCTGCTCGAACGCAAGGACCGTTTGGTCACCAGAGAGCTGTTGTTGCGCGAGGTCTGGAACATCGACTTCGACTCCGAGACCTCGGTGCTGGACACCTATATCTCGTACCTCCGACGAAAGATCCACCACGACGGCTTCAACCCCATCACCACCGTGAGGGGGGTGGGGTTCAAACTCGTTACGTGGACCCCTGGGATGTGAAGATTGCCACTCGACTGACGATCCTCCTCGTCGTTTTGACGATCATGGTGGCGTTCTTGGTGGGATGGTTCGCGGTGGAAGCGAGCACGCGGTCGCTGTACTCCGCCCTTGACCAGCAGATCAACGCCGTGATCCATAGTGGGGCCGGTCACCCCGACGCCGCGCTCAGCGATGCCGTCAACATCGTCCAGGAGAATAGTTATCCCCTCACGCTCGACGTCGTCGACCCCTCTGGCGTCGTGGCGCAGATCAACACGCCGGCGGCACCGCTGCGAAAGAAGCCCACGCTGGCCAACGCCCGCGCCACGCTCGGGGGCGTCGACGTGCTAGCGAACCTACCCGGCTTTCGCATCCGATCGATGAACGTGGGGGGAGGCGACTATCTCGTGGTAGCGGCGTCGACCGCAGCGATAGCCCATCAAGAACGTCGCTTGGCCCTCGACGTCGCCCTCATCGGATTGTTGATCGCCCTCGTGATGTTGGCGCTCGCTCGCCTGGTGATGCGAAAGGACCTACTCACCATGGAGCATCTCATCAGTTTCGCGAGCGACGTCGCCCGTGGAGACGAGCGCGGCGAGATTCCCGTGAGTGCGGGCAGTCGCGACGTTCGCGAACTGCGGGCCGCCCTGGCCACGATGGTCGTCGCCCTGCACGAGCAGATCGCCATCGAGGAGCGGAGCGTCGAAGCGATGCAACAGTTCGTCGGCGACGCATCACATGAACTGCGAACGCCGCTCACCGTGATCAAGGGCTACAACGAACTCTTGACGAACCCGTCGATAAATGAGGAGCAGCGCGCGCGTGCCGTGGCACGCGTTCGTCGCGAGATCGATCGAATGGACTCACTGGTGGCCGACCTCTTACTCTCGGCCGAAGTTCGTGAGGCACCTCAACACCTCAACACCTCAGTCGAGCTCAGTGCGTTGGTTGAAGCACGCACGGAAGAGTTTCGAAACGACCACCCCGAACGCGAAGTGACTCACGAAATGATGAGTGGAATCGTGGTGCGCGGACGTGAAGATCTACTCGAACGCCTGCTCGTCAACTCGTTCTCCAACATCGTGCGTCACACGGCCAGTGGCACGGCCGTTCGCGTCACGTTGCGGCGCGAGGATTCGCGTGCTCTGTTGAGCATCGAAGACGGGGGCGAGGGCTTACCCGAATACGGTGTGCGCCCCCAACGTTTCCGTCGATTCGATCAGTCGCGCTCTCGAGAAACCGGCGGCTCGGGTCTCGGCATGAGCATCATGGCCGACATCGCCGAAGGCCTCGGCGGATCGATGGTGACGTCCAAGAGTTCCCTCGGAGGTCTGGCGCTCACCTTCACCTTCACCATCGAAGCCTGAAGGAGAGAGCGCGTAGCTAGGTCGACGGCGCGCTCGCGGCTCGCACGTAGAGCTGCTGCACTTCAGCCAGGGCATTGCGATAGAGCTCGACGTGTTCGCCGAGTCGCTCGCCCCCGGCCTGGAGCATCGCCGCGACCGTGTCGATGACCAACTGGGCGCCCGAAAGGTTCGGCGGGGTGGAGGAGAGTTGCAGGGCCGCCAACTGCAAGAGGACGAAGAAGTGATTTCCGAGGACGGTTTCGACGGGCGTCGAACGCAGATAGTTGATCTCTTCGGACTCGTCGAATCGTTGGTCGCCCTGATCACTCATCGAACTAACGTAGCGCCGAGCGTCGCTTAGGCGTCGGCCGCAACGACACGGCGCGCGAAGCTCGAACGGGTCCACGACCAGGTCTGCTAACGTAATTGGGCAGTTCAGCAAGTGAGGTTGGCAAGGCCAACGTCCACCTGGCCACCGATGTGCGCCGGGTTTCCAGGAGTTTTGCGCCCCGCTTGCCGTGGTGACGCCATTCAGGCGTCACGAAGAGCAAGGAGAGAGTTATCGCAACAGTGCCTGGAGACCACCGCGTCAATGACAGAATTCGCGTGGAGACTGTACGTCTGATCGACAACGAGGGCAACCAACGTGGCGTGATGGCAACCCGTGATGCATTGGCGTTGGCCCGTAGCCTCGACCTTGACCTCGTAGAGATCGCGCCCACCGCGCAACCACCCGTCGCTCGCATCATGGACTACGGGAAGTTCAAGTTCGACGAGGCTCAAAAGGCCAAGGAGTCGCGTCGTAAGACCCTCAATGTGGGAGTCAAAGAGATGAAGTACCGCCCGAAGATCGGACCCGGGGACTTCGACACCAAGACTCGCCTCGTCGAGAAGTTTCTCAACGATGGTCACAAGGTGAAAATCACCATCATGTTCCGCGGTCGCGAGTCAGCTCACCCCGAACTCGGAAAGAAGATCCTGGACCGGATCGTCGAGAAGTTGGACGACGTCGCCAAGGTCGAGTCTGCCGCGAAGCTCGATGGACGCAACATGATCATGGTCCTCGGACCAGAAAAGAAGGCGAAGCCGAAGACGGCCGAGAGCCCGAAAGTCGAAGAAGTGCAAGAAGTCGTGCCGAGCGTTTCGGCCGAAGTATCTGTAGAGGAGGGCTGAAATGCCAAAGATGAAGACTGACAGCGGAGCGAAGAAGCGCGTCAAGGTGACCGGCAGCGGCAAGCTGCGCCGGGGCAAGGCCTTTCGCGGTCACCTCATGGAGGGTAAATCGTCCGTTCGTGCCCGTCGACTCGGTCGCGAGACCGATTTCTCGCCGGCCATGGAAAAGAAGACCAAGCGCCTGATGGGCCTATAGAGATCGAGCCGGGAAAGAGGAACTGTTATGGCACGTGTCAAGAGGGCGGTTAACGCCAAGAAGCACCACAAGGCGATTCTGGAAGAAGCGAAGGGTTACTACGGTGACCGCAGTCGCACGTTCCGATCAGCCAATCAAGCTGTCCAGCACTCGGGCGTGTACGCGTTTCGCGACCGTCGTGCGCGCAAGGGCGACATGCGTCGGCTTTGGATCCAGCGGATCAACGCGGGTACTCGGGCGCACGGTATGAGCTACAGCCGATTCATCGCTGGACTTAATGCTGCGGGCATCGAAGTCGACCGTCGGATATTGGCGGACTTGGCTGTGAACGACAACGCCGCGTTCGCGCAGATTGTCGCCCAAGCCGGCGCCGCGTTGTCCAAGTAGGCAGTCCTGATCGAGTCGTTGGGTTCGTCACACCAACGGGTGCGTCGACTCCGACGGCTCGTCCAGAAACGCGCCTTGCGCTGGAGCGAGGGCGTCTGCGTCCTCGAAGGAACGGATCTGGTGGACGCTGCGCTGGAGAGCGGCGTTGAGTTCGAGGCGCTTTATGTCGACGCTGCCTCTCAGAACTCGACGTCGATTCAGACGCTCACGGAGAAAGCATCCGGACACGGCGTGCGGGTGTTCGCACTCGCCGACGGCGTCTTGGAAAAGATCGCCGACGCGCAGACGCCCCAGCCAGTGCTCGCTGCAGTGCGTTTCGAGCAACGTGAGCTCTCGACGATTCCCAAGTCGGGGCTCGTATTGGTGCTCCACGACCTTCGAGATCCCGGCAACGTCGGTACCATCATTCGATCGGCCGACGCCGCCGGCGTAACGGCAGTCGTACTCAGCGGACAGTCGGTGGATCCGTACAACCCAAAGACCCTGCGAGCGAGCGCCGGATCGATCTTCCATCTTCCGGTTGTGGTGTCGTCCATTGATGACACGCTGACGTATTTCAGGGGCGACGCGCAACTTCTCGCCACCGTCGTTCGTGGCGGTCGGAGCCTGCGCGAGGTCGACTTCACGATGACAAGTGTGGTGGTGATCGGCAACGAGTCCGACGGTCTCGACGCTTCGACGATCGACCAGTGCGATCTGACGATCTCGATTCCGATGTCTGGACGCAGCGAGTCGCTCAACGCCGGTGTCGCCGCGTCACTGATCGCCTTCGAAGCGCTGTGGCAAAGCAGAGACGCGGCCCCGGGCCCGTCACCCCGTAGCCTTTAAGGGTTATGACCTCACCCCTCGCCAATCTCGCCGATCAGACGGCCGAACTTCTCGCCACCATTGCGGGCTTGACGACCATCGAGCAGTTGCGCGACGCCGAGCCGTCGATCACCGGCAAGCGCTCGATCCTTTCGGCCTTGCAGAAGTCCTTCGGCGCGCTCGCACCGGAGGACCGAAAAGAAGCCGGCGCCCAGTTGCAAGAGGCCCGACGAGTGGTGGAGGCCGCGTTAGAGGTACGTCGCCGAGAACTGAGCCAGTTGGCGAGAGCCCAAATCCTCATCGAAGACGGCTTGGACTTAGGCGACGTCGTCGTGCGCGACGTGCGGTGGCCGGCATCGGTTGGTCACCCGAACCTGATCGCCATCACACAGCGCGAACTCGAAGACGTGTTCGTGGCGATGGGCTTTACTGTCGCCGAAGGTCCGGAAGTCGAGAGCGACTGGTACAACTTCGAAGCCCTCAACATTCCTCCCGCGCACCCGGCGCGAGGCATTTGGGACACCTTCTACGTCGATCTCGGCGAACCCGAAACGGTGGTACTTCGCACGCACACGTCGCCGACGCAGATTCATCTCATGGAAGAGGCGGTCGCAAACAACACGCTCCCGATTCACTCGGTGATGCCCGGTCGCTGTTACCGACGCGACACTCCTGACTCGCGCCACCTCGCCACCTTCCACCAGATCGAAGGGTTGGTCGTCGATCGCGGCATCACCTTCGGTGATTTAGCGGGGGTCATCGAGACTTTCACGCGCGCCTACTTTGGGCCGGACATCGCGTCGCGTCTACGGCCGGGCTACTTCCCGTTCACCGAGCCGTCAGCGGAGTTCGACGTGACGTGCACGATCTGTCGCGGTGCCGGATGTCGGACGTGCTCGCACAGCGGCTGGGTCGAGCTCGGAGGATGCGGCGTCCTCGATCCCGCGGTCTTGGCGGCCGTCGGCATTGATGGCCGCGAGTGGAGCGGATTCGCCTTCGGCTTCGGAATCGACCGGTGCGCTCAGATGCGTCACGAGATCGCCGACATGCGGGTATTGATCGAAAACGACACGCGTTTCTTGGGACAGTTCTCGTGAAGATCGCGCTCTCCTGGCTTCGCGAGTTCGTCGAGCTGACCGAGTCGACCGACGAGATCCGCGAGATTCTGGACGACCTCGGCTTGGTCGTCGACGGTATCCAATTCGTCGGCGAAGGTCTCGAAGACGTGGTCGTGGCGCGAATTGACGAGATTCGAGCGATTGAAGGCGCTGACCGAGTGCGACTGGTCATCGTTGACGCCGGACACGGACCATTGGAGATTGTCTGCGGCGCGATGAACATCGATGTCGGTGATCACGTGCCGTTGGCACCCATCGGCGCGGTGTTGCCAGGCGGATTCGAGATCGCTCGACGTCAGATGCGCGGCGTCACCTCGAACGGCATGTTGTGTTCCGCGCGCGAACTCGGACTCGGCGATGACCAGCAGGGACTGATGTTGCTGGACGACATCATGGACCCGGTGGTGGGAGTCGGACTTCTCGACGCACTTTCGATGACGCCTGACGTGGTCTTTGACATCACCGTCGAGGGGAACCGCCCGGATGCCTGGTCGGTCGAAGGGGTTGCGCGCGATCTCGCGACGCGCCTCGGGCGAGCGCTCGCGTCGCCGATGTTGGCCGAACCGAATAGTGACGCGACGAGTGCATCGTTCGCGTCGGCGGGAATCGACGCCCCGGATCTCTGCGGACGTCTCACCGTCTCGGTGTTTCGAAAGGTGACGGTGCGTCCGTCGCCAGCCTGGATCGTCGCACGGGTGCAGAGCGCGGGGATGCGCGCGATCTCCAACGTGGTGGACGCGTCAAACCTGGTGATGCTCGAACTGGGTCAGCCGACCCACGCCTACGACGCCGCGCACGTCGCCGGGCGCACCTTACGAGCTCGACGAGCCCGGTCGGGAGAGACGCTCGAGACGCTCGACGGTGTCCAGCGCGAGCTGGCCAAGTCTGGTCGAGGACTCGGTGACACCGGCGAAGACTGCGTCATCGTTGACGGCGACGACAACGTCCTCGGGCTGGCGGGCATCATGGGCGGCGCGGCCAGTGAGATCAGTGACGCGACGACCGACGTATTGCTCGAAGCAGCGTATTTCGATCCGATGGCCATTGCTCGAAGTTCAAAACGGCACGCGCTTCGCACCGAAGGTTCCAACCGGTTCGAACGGGGGGTCGATCCTCAGCTGGCCCTTCGAGCCGCCGCGCGCTTCGTCTACCTACTGCGCGAGAGCTGTCCCGAGTTGGAGTGGCTGCGTGACCCGCTCGACGTCGAAGGGATACTGCCCGTGTCTCCAACGGTGGAACTCTCATCACACGATATTGAGCGCGTCTTGGGTGTCACGATTTCGAGTGACGACGTAGTGACGATCCTTCGGGGTCTGCGATTCGAAGTCGACGTCGTCGGAGAGAACTTTCGCGTCGTACCACCGAGCGCCCGGCCGGACGTACGCGCGGGCGACGCCGGCAGTGCCGACGTCATCGAAGAGATCGTCCGGCTGTACGGCTACCGGCGCGTGCCGCGACATACCCCGACGTGGCCCGAACCGGGTGGACTCAACTCGCGTCAGAAGCTCCGTCGTCTGGTTCGCGACATCGTCGTCGACCTTGGGGCGAGCGAGTGCTGGACACCGACACTGGGCAGCGACAGTGATTTCGACCTCTTGCACCCGGGCGAGTCTCGAGTGCGAATTACGAATCCTCTCGCGTCGGACGAGTCGGTGCTTCGCGCGACGATGATCACGGGACTCGTGCGAGCGTGGGGAAAGAATCTTGAACGCGGTACCGGTGATGTGGTCCTGGCCGAGATCGGCAACGTCTTCACCCACCCCGACGCGACATCAACGCCACGCGTGACCAAAGGCGGGGTGGGTGGTTCGGTCACGCTGGCACTGCCGCGCGAAAACGAACGGCTCACTGTTGTGCTGGGTCGCGACGACGACGACGCCGCGACGGCAGTTGGTTTCTGGAGCGTGCTGGCCGAACGAATAGGACTCGCTGACGTGGTGATCCGTCACGGTGAGTCACCGGCACTGGGCTTTCATCCCACGCGCGTCGGTCAACTCGTCGACCGAGCTTCTGGCGCCGTAGTGGGTGCGGTGGGCGAGGTCGACGCCCAACTGGTTGAAGATGTCGTCGGTACGGTACCGACTCGGCGTCTCGGACTGCTCGACATTGACTTTGACGCGTTGTGCGATCCGTCGCTCGCCACGCGACGAAGTGACTTTGCGAAGGTACCGAGTCGCTTCCCGAGTGCCGTCATCGATTTGGCCTTCGTGACGCCGGTCGCGCTGCACGCCCAAGACCTGGGTCATGAGTTGCGAACCGCCTCGCCGAACGTTGAACGAGTCGATCTCTTTGACGTCTACCGGGGCGCCAACCTGCCAGAGGGAACCCGGAGCCTGGCTTACCGAGTGCGCTTCAGTTCGGACGAGGGAACGCTGAGTGAAAAAGACGTGGCGAGTGCTCGGGGCCAGTTGATCGCGCGTGCTGAGTCGCTGGGCGCGACCCTTCGCTAGTCCAATGGTCGTCACGCCAAGGTCGCGACGGTGATTGAGTTCGTCGCGCCTAGTGGACGCGGACGTCACTACAGCGGCCAATTCCCCGTTCGTTTGGGTGACGCCGACGCGAGCGGCGTCATTCGCCTGGACGGAGTCGCGCGCGTGCTCCAAGACGTGGCGACCGACGACTGGGAAGACACCGGCCTGGAGTCGACTGACACCTGGGTGGTTCGCCGAACGACGATCCGAGTCGCCGACGGGGGAGAGTGGCCCCGCTACAAGGAAGTACTGACCGTGACGACGTGGTGCGGCGGCACCGGCGCAGCCTGGGCCGAACGTCGTACGAATATCTCAGCGCACGGCCGACTACTCGTCGAAGCCGTCGCACTGTGGGTGCCCGTCAATCCCTCCGGTCAACCCGTGCGGATCAAACCCGCGTTCTATGACGTCTACGGCGAAGCGATGCAGGGTCGCAAGGTATCCGGTCGGATCCCCGCGCCGGTTGTCGCTGCGAACGCGCAGTTCATGACGTGGCCACTTCGACGAGCAGACCTCGACATCGTCGGTCACGTCAACAATGCTGCGGTGTGGCAGGCGGTGACCGAGGTCGTGACGACACCCGTTGCCTGGGTCAGCGTCATCCATTACGGAGCGGTCGAGAGCGGGCACGAGGTGCAGATCGCGCACGCACCGGGCTCACTGTGGCTGTTGGTCGACGGTCAGGTCCGCGTCTCCGCTGAGTACGCCGAGTAACTCCGAATTCGGCTGCTCCTTCGGTCCACTCGTCGCGAAGATGCAGCCGATGAGAACCAACGGGAAGCCGAGGAGGATGCCCGCGGTGAGCGCCTCGTGGAGGCCGACCACGCCCAGCACGACGGCAATGGCGGTGTTGAAATACGTGACGACCACAGAGCGCGACGAGCCAACTTCTTTCACCAATTCGAAGAACACGAGGAACGCCGTCGCGGTGCACACGACAGAGAGGACGGCCATGCAGCTCCACGTCTCGCTCGAGACGTGCGAGGGCCAGTGGGCGACCGACCAAGGGATCCAGCACAGCGCAACGAACGCGGTCGCACCCGCCACGATCACCACACCGGGCACGTGCGCCAACTTCGTGGCGAGGATCATCGGACCTACGCAGTAGCCGAGACAGACGACCATCATCAGACCGATCCACGTGATCGACCCTCCGCGCAGGTCGAGTCCCACTAGAAATGCGACACCGACGGCACCGATGCCGAGGCCGAGATAGCGCCGTCGCGAGATGTGTTCTTCCGTCCGACGAATCCGCTGCGCGAGCACGGCGAAGAGCGGGACGCAACAGATCAACAGACTCGTCAGAGAACTCGAGATGTGTCGTTCTGCCGTCGCCATGCAGTACCACGGGATACCGAATTCGACGACGGCGAAGATGACGATCCAGCGCAGGTTCTTCACCAAGACGGCGACTTGGCCTCGGGCAATCACTATGGGCGCGAGCAGGAGTGATGCCGGACCCGTTCGAAGCAGCACCATGACGCCGGGATCGAGTTGGCGAACGGCCACGCGAATGAGCAAATAGGGGATGCCCCAGATGACGGCCATCGCCAGAAAAAGGGTCCATCCGCGCCGTGACATTCCAGCGATTCTAGTGAGTAGGAGTGACACTTGCGTTTTTATGTCCCGGTGTGCATAAAATGTCATTATGCGAATTGGGGTCGTCGGCGCCACCGGGTACGCCGGATCAGAGGTTCTTCGACTCTGCGCGTCCCATCCCGAACTCGAGGTCGTGCTCGCCACTGGTGAATCCAACGCCGGGAAGCGAATTGCCGACCACGTGCCGGCGCTGGCCGCGGTCTATCCCACAATGACCTTCGTCCCGACGAACCACGTCCTGACCAGCGCTCTTGACGTGGTGTTTCTCGCGTTGCCCCACGGTGAGAGTCAGAAATATGTACCGCAACTTCTCGAACTCGGTGTGACCGTCGTCGACCTTGGTGCCGATTTCCGGTTGAAAGACCAACGCGAATATCGCACCTGGTACGGCGACGAGCACCTCGCACCGGGACTTCTGACCAACGCGGTGTACGGCTTAGTGGAGCGTCACCGAAAAGAGCTCGTCGGCGCCACCTTGATCGCGGTCCCGGGCTGCTATCCCACGGCGAGCATTCTCGCGCTGGGACCGTTCCTCGACGCTGGGCTGATTGAACGCCGCGGCATTGTCGTGAACGCGCTCAGTGGAACTTCCGGTGCCGGACGAGCGGTGAGTGAACGACTCCATTTCTCACGACTGTCGGGTAACGCCGAAGCGTACGGACTTCTGTCGCATCGCCACACGCCCGAGATCCAACAAGAGCTCGGTGCCGAGATTCTCTTCACGCCGCACTTAGTCCCGACGAGTCGCGGCATGTTGGTCACGGCCTATGGTCGCGTGACGGATCCGTCGCTCACGACCGAGTCGGCGATCGCTCTCCTTCGAGAGAACTACGCCGATGATCCTTTCATCGAGGTGACGGACGAACCACCGACATTGAAGGACCCCGTGGGCAGCAACCTTTGCTTCATCAGCGCTCGGGTCGACTCGCGTACCGGCTGGCTGATCGTCTTGAGTTCGATCGACAATCTCATCAAAGGCGCGGCCGGTCAAGCGGTGCAGGCCTGGAACGTCGCGAACGGTCGCGATGAGACGTTGGGACTTCCGATGACCGGAGTGACGCCGTGAAATGCGTCGTCGTCAAGTTGGGCGGGCACGCCCTCGATTCGCTCGCTCCGTCGTCAGCCGTCTTCATTGACCTGGCGCGCGATGTGGCAGAGCTGCGCGATGGCGGGGTCAACGTCGTCATTGTCCACGGAGGGGGACCGCAGATCGCCGAACTCCTCCTCCGCGTGGGACTGGAGAGTTCATTCCGGGACGGACTTCGCGTCACCGACGCCGAGTCGATGCCGTACGTGGTGATGGCCTTGAGCGACGTGAACGTGCGAATCGTGGCGGCCCTCAACGACGCCGGACTATCGAGCGTGGGACTTTGCGGAGCGGACGCGTCGTTGCTGCGTTCCGAGCCGATGGGCGAGTGGCCCGAACGAGTGGGGTTTGCGCCGATCGTCAATCGAAGCGTGATCGACGCCCTGTGGTCCGCAGGGCTCACACCCGTCGTGAGTCCCATTGCCTTGGACAAGAGTTCCGAACCGCTCAACTGCAACGCCGATGCGGTTGCGGGCGCGCTGGCGGGAGAGCTCGGTGCCGACGTCCTCGTCCTCCTGAGCGACATCGACCAACTCCTCGCCGATGTCGAGGATCTGACGTCCGCCATGTCCACGGTCACCGGGGCCGAGATCGAAGTGATGAAACTCACGGGTGCGATTCGTGACGGGATGTATCCCAAGTTGACGGCCGCGCAGGACGCTCTGGAGGCCGGTGCGAAGAAGATTCTCTTGGCGAATGGCACCACGCCACACGCACTGCGCGACGCGTTGGCGCACCGCGTCCCGACCACGGAGGTGGTGCGGTGACACGTCATTTCCTGACGATCGAACAACAAGATGAGTCGGACCTCGACACCATCTACGAACGAGCGACGTCACCTTTCGACGATGAGACGCTGAAGGGCCAGGGCGTGGCACTCGTGTTCGAGCGACCAAGTCTTCGAACGCGCGCGTCGAGTTCAGCGGCCGTGCACGAACTCGGTGGATACGTCACGTTTTTCAGTGACGAGGAAATCGGACTCGACAGCCGCGAGTGCGCCGAGGATGTCGGACGCACACTGGCCGAAATGTACGCGATAGCGGGACTACGGGTTCGCAACCACGCGATCTTCGAACGCATGCGCGCGGCGACGAATGACCGCATGTCACTGATCAATCTTCTGAGTGGCGTAGCCCATCCGACCCAAGCGGTCGCCGACGTGCTCAGCATCGCTGACCAGTTCGCCAAGGGCGACGTGCACGGCCTCGCCGGCCTCGACGTCGCCTACGTCGGCGACGCGACCAATGTGACGCGCTCGCTCGCGGTTGCCCTGCTGCGTCTCGGCGTGAACGTGACCGTGGGGGCGCCAGCCAACTACCAACTGGAACCGGGCGGTCCCGAGGATCCCTCGACTGTTCCTGGACCAGGCATCCTTCGACTCACCGATTCGCCAACTGAAGCCGCCAAGGGGGCCGACGTCATCTATACCGACGCCTGGGTCTCGATGGGCGTGGAACGTGAGGCCGAGCAGCGCCGTCGCGATCTCGCCGCCTTTCGAGTGGACGAGCACCTGCTCAAGCTCGCCAAAAAACGCACCGTCGTGATGCACTGTCTGCCGGCCCATCGTGGCGATGAGATCACGAACGGGGTACTCGATAGTGCTCAGTCACTTGTGTGGCGTCAAGTGTTTCACCGTCGTTCTGCGATGATCGGCGTCTTACGTTGGATTAAAGAGGAGAGTTCATGACCAAGACCCAGCGCCAACATCGAATTGGCGAACTTATCGAGCGAGAGAGGATCTCGACGGCCGCCCAATTGGTGACGCGTTTGCAGTCCGAGGGCATCTCGGCCACCCAGGCGACCGTCACCCGTGACCTCCAAGAGCTGGGCACGATCAAAGTGCGCGATGAAAATGGCGTTCGACGCATCGTCACCGCGACCGCGTCGACGTTCACCCACGCGCCACTGGATCACCTACGTCGGATGATGGGCGAGTGGGTGGTGTCGGTCGAGAGCTCCGAGAATCTCGTGGTGGTCCGCACGCCTCCCGGGTGCGCGCACGTCGTGGCGTCGGCGTTGGACCGCAGTGCACTCGACGGAGTCCTCGGCAGCGTGGCCGGTGACGATACGGTGCTGGTCATTGCTGATGAGAAGCGTGGGGGAATGTCGATCGCCGCGGAGTTTCGTTCGCTCGCGGGACTCGAGGACTCGGCTTCATCGAATCACAAGGAGAAGTAGTCATGGCCAAACGAGTGGTGCTCGCCTACAGCGGGGGACTCGACACGTCGGTGGCGATTCGTTGGATGATCGAAGAGTGGGGCGTCGAAGTGGTGGCCGTGCTCGTCGACGTCGGTCAAGACGTCGACAGCGCAGAGAGCTTTGACGACATTCGCGAACGCGCCAAAGTGGCCGGTGCGATCGACTGCGTGCTGGTGGACGCGCGCGATGAGATGGCCGAAGAGTTCTGTGCCAAGGCCATCGCCGCCAACGCCCGCTACGAGAACAAGTACCCGCTGGTCTCGGCGCTGTCGAGACCGGTTATCGTGCGACACCTCGTCGCCCAAGCCCGCGCGTTCAACGCCCAGGCCGTGGCCCACGGTTGTACCGGGAAGGGCAACGACCAGGTTCGCTTCGAAGTGGGCACGCACGCGTTAGCGCCGGACCTCGAAGTCTTGGCACCGGCCCGCAACTGGGGGATGACCCGGGCCGATTCGGTTGACTTCGCAGAGAAGTGGGAGATCCCGATCAAGGCGACAAAGGAGAAGATCTATTCGATTGACGAGAACCTCTGGGGTCGCGCCATCGAATGCGGGGCGATCGAAGATCCTTGGGCGGCACCGCCGGAAGAGCCCTACACCCTCACTCGCGTGACGACGATGGAGCCCGTCGAACTCACGGTCAGTTTCGTGGCCGGTGTCCCGGTCGCGCTCGACGGCGTCGACATGAAATTGGCCGACCTCATTCTAACTCTCAACGCGCGAGCCGGGGCTACCGGCTTTGGTCGCTTGGACATGGTCGAGAACCGACGAGTGGGGATCAAGAGTCGCGAGGTATACGAATGCCCTGGCGCGCTGGCGCTCATCGCCGCGCACTCGGACCTTGAGGACCTGGTGCTCGAACGCGACGTCGCTCACGAAAAGGGCCGCTTGGAGACTCGTTGGTCGGAGCTGGTCTATGACGGCATGTGGTTCTCACCGCTCAAAGAGGCGCTCGACGCGTTCATCGCCGAGACGCAGCGACACGTCAGCGGAGACGTGCGAATGCGCTTCGAAGCCCCGGGACTGCTTCGAATCGTCGGACGACGTAGCCCGATGGCGCTGTATGACTACGGCCTGGCGACCTACGACGCAGCAGATACGTTCCGACACGCTGACTCCGAAGGTTTCGTAAGGATCTATGGACTCGGAGTGAAGACCTGGGCGCAGCGGCAAGGCGCCAAGAACGCCACGCCGCCGTCGCCATGACGCTCTGGAGCGGACGCTTCTCAGAGGGTATGGGTAGTGCCCTGTGGGATATCTCGGAGAGCTACTCCTTCGATCACGTGCTCTACCCTTTTGACATCCTCGGATCCAAAGCGCACGTGCGCGGACTGGTCCGAGCGGGTCTGGTCAGTGAAGCAGAGGGCATCACGCTGATCGCCGCTCTCGACGAAGTCCTCGCTGAACTCGTCGACGATCGATTCGCTCGCGACGAGAGCGACGAAGACATCCACATGGCGATCGAACGTCGCGTCACCGAACTGGCCGGCGACGTCGGGGCGAAGCTGCACACGGCGCGCAGTCGCAACGACCAGGTGGCCACGACGTTTCGGCTCTTCACCCTGGACGCGGTCCAGCGGGTCGCAACGGCGTGTCTCGAACTGATCGACGTGCTGGCGGCCCTCGCTGAGCGACACCCAAAGGCGTATCTCCCGGGTTACACCCATCTCCAACGGGCCCAGCCGATCTTGTTGAGTCACCATGTACGGGCACACGCGTGGTCGCTCCTTCGTGACGTCGACCGACTACTGGATGCTCGAGACCGCATGAGTGTGTCGCCGCTCGGTGCGGGTGCTCTGGCGGGTACGTCGCTGCCGATTGACCCGGCCTACGTGGCTGACGTACTCGGTTTCCACTCGGCGTTCACTAACTCTCTGGACGCCGTGAGTGACCGAGACTTCGTCGCGGAGACGCTCTTCGACATCGCGTTATTGGGTGTGCATCTCTCGCGCATGGGCGAAGAGATCGTCCTGTGGACGACGACGGAGTTCAACTTCGCGGTGTTAAGCGATGAGTACGCCACCGGGTCATCGATGTTGCCCCAGAAGAAGAACAGTGACGTGGCCGAACTAGCGCGCGCGAAGTCGGGTCGCCTCGTGGGTAATCTCACCGGCTTGCTGATGACCCTGAAGGGTCTTCCGCTTTCGTACAATCGCGACTTGCAAGAGGATAAGGAACCACTCTTCGACTCCACCCGTCAAGTACTGATGGTGCTGGCCGCGTTAGGCGGTGCCTATGACACGATGACCTTCAATGAAGAGGTTGCCGCGAGCGCGGCCGACGATCCCTTCATGGTCGCCATCGATATCGCCGAGGAACTGGTGAGCGAGGGCGTTCCCTTCCGTCAGGCGCACGAGCAGGTCGGTCGATTGGTCGCCGAAGCTGTCGGGACCGACCGAGACTTTCGCGACGTCGTCGCCGGTGCCCCGGACTTCAAGCGATTCGCCTCTCTCTTCGAACCCGGAGTGGCGCTGGTTCGTCGGCGATCACCGGGTTCGTCGGGACCCGAGAGCGCTGAGGTTCAAGGCGAACTCTTGAGCTCAGCACGCGCGCGAGCGGGCGAACGATTGGCCGAACACACTGAGCCGGCACCGGAGGACGTCGTCGGACCATTCGTCTAGAAGCCGACTGTCACAGTTCGCGGTCACACTGGAAGCAATGATTTCGTACTTAGTGTGGAGTTGAATGGTCGAGCGCCTCATAACACCGTCCAAGATCACGGCGTGGCTGGAGTGCTCACACTTCCTCTCCCTTAGGAATCGAGCCGACGCGGGGACGTTGACGATAGAACCTCGGCCCTTGGGTTCGCTGGCTGACTTACTCATCGAAAAGGGCGCACAGCACGAACGCAACTGCCTGCAAGAGCTGGAGGACCAGGGCCGAAGTGTGTATCAGGTGCCGGGGCGTAATCCCGACGAGACGTTTCAGCAGTGGGTAGCTCGAATCGGTGACCCGATGCAAAAGGGCCATGACGTCATCTATCAGATGCCGCTGATCCACGACGGCATTCGCGGCATCGCGGACTTCTTGGTCCGTGTCGATGACGCCGAGGGTTACTGCACCTATGAGCCGGTCGACGCGAAACTGACTCGCATCGAAGGCAAGCCGGGTCACGTGTTGCAACTCTGTTTCTACGCCGACGCGTTGGAGGCTCTGACTGGTCGCGTGCCCCGACAGATGCATCTGTGGCTGGGCTCGGGAGTGAGCGAATCACTTCGTGTCGAAGAGTTTCGCCCGTATTGGCGCCGACTTCGACGACAGCTCGCCACCTTGTTGGACGAGGACGAGATCACCGAGACGAGGCCGGAACCGTGCACGCATTGTGACTACTGCGAGTTCAGTCCCGTTTGCGTCACCCAGTGGCGCAACGAGGACTCACTGGTCTACGTCGCGAACATCCGGACGCCGGATCGCCACGCGCTGGAGAAGAACGGCGTACGCACCGTCGTCGAATTGTCGCGACACGAACCGTCGGTGCCCGAACTGCACGATGAGAGCCTGGAACGACTGCGACGTCAGGCCGCCCTACAGGTCGCTTCACGCGAGCGGCCACACGACCCACCTGTCTATGAACTCGTGGCTCCGTCGGAGGACCCTGTCTTCGGACACGGATTCGAACTCCTGCCAGAGCCCAACGAAGGCGACGTCTTTTTCGATTTCGAGGGTCACCCTTTCTGGAGCGCGCAGCACGATCTCTTCTTCCTTAGCGGTCTGCGCTACAAAGACGGCGCTTCGTGGTGTTACGACGCTCGTTGGGCCCACGATCTCGACACCCAGGCGTCGATGGTGAAAGAACTGGTCGAATTCTTCGCGGCACGCCGAGCAGCGTTCCCGGGCATGCACGTGTACCACTACAACCATACCGAACGTTCGTCGCTGGAACGCCTGACGAGGGGAACCGAGACCGAGAGTCTCTTCGCCACCTTGGTGGCGACAGGAATCTTCGTGGACCTCTACGTGGTCGCCAAGAACGCCCTCCAAGTCGGCACCGAGTCCTACGGACTCAAGTCGCTCGAGCACCTCACCGGTTTCGTCCGTCACGGCGGCATCGAGCAAGGTGCAGGCGCCGTCGTCGTCTACGACCGCTACATGACGACCAAGGATCCGGCGTTGCTCGAGGAGATCGCGCGCTACAACGAGGACGACGTCGCAGCGACCATGGCCCTTCGCGACTGGATCGTCGAGCGACGACCTGCGGACCTCGAGTGGCGCGACGAAGTGCTGGAAGAGTTCGATACGTCGATCGATACCGACGAACTCGTCGAACGGCTGAAGAACTTCGGCGAGCGCAGTCCCGAACACCTGTTGGGTGATCTCTTGAACTACTGGCGTCGAGAACGAGTCGCCGACACCGAACCGAAGTTCGCGGAGGCGGCCTCGGAGTTCTCCGCGCTGTACGGCGACCCTGACTTCATTGCCAATCTCAGTTTCGTCGGTTTCGACGATGTCGTGAGTCGTGGCGTGGCGGCGAAAGACGCGCACTTCACGTGGCCCGAACAGCCGGTGAACCCGGTCTTCGAAGAGAAACGCAACGTGCTGTACACGGGCGTCGGTGTCGAGCGGGGTTACGGGTATCTGCCGCACATCGACCTTGCCAGTCGCACGTTGACGATGCGTTGGCACGAACGTCACGAGGAAGCGGGCGGACTACCCGCGGTCATGACGTTCGACGATTACATCGGGCCCGCGGAAAAGCCGGGTGTGTTGGTGCATCTCGCGTCACAGATCTTGGAACCCGTCGACGACGATCCAGTCAGTCGAGTGGCGATGGCGTTGCTCGGGCGCGAACGACCACGCTTCCTCGATGGATTCGGACCGCCGGACGGACTCTTCAGCGACGACCTGGCCAGCGCGCTGCAGTGGGTCGGTCAACTCGACGACAGTTACGTCGCGGTGCAGGGTCCGCCGGGATCGGGAAAGACCTACAGCGGCTCGCACATGATTCACGCCCTCATCAAGTCGGGCAAACGCGTCGGGATCACTGCGATGAGCCACGCCGCGATCGACAATCTCCTCGCCGCCACGCACGAGGTCTTCGCCGAGAAGGGCGAGCTGTCCGAACTTCGTGCGCTACGTCGTGGCGACAAGCCGAAGAGCGGTCCACTCGCGGGCGTGCGCTACACGTCGACACCGAAAGACGCGGAAGGCACGACGTACAACTTGGTCGCCGGGACGACCTGGCTGTGGGCCCGCCCGCAACTGCGCGCGTTTCCAGTCGACGTGCTCGTCGTGGATGAGGCCGGACAGCTGGCGCTGGCCGACGCTGTCGCCTCGTCGAACGCGGCGAAGAACATGATCCTGCTCGGCGACCCGCTGCAGCTGAGCCAAGTGGCCAAAGCCGAACATCCCGATGGTTCGGGCGCCAGCGTGCTCGAACACATCTTGGGAGCGCACGCGACGCTACCCGAGGACCACGGCGTCTTCATCTCGGAGTCTCGCCGCATGCATCCGGACGTCTGTCGATTCATCTCGAATCAGATCTACGAAGGGCGTCTCTCGAGTCACGACTCGTGCGCTCAGCAGAACACCGAATTCGGAACGGGACTTCGTTGGCTGCAGGCCCATCACCGTGAACGTTCGACTGAATCGCCGGAAGAAGCCGCGATCGTGCTCATGCAGGTGAGCGAAATGATCGGGACCTCGTGGGTCAACCAACACGGCGAGAGCGCGCCGCTGCGCGCCCAGGACTTCATGGTGGTGGCCCCTTACAACGATCAAGTCGACCTGCTGCGCGCGGCCTTCGACGCCACGTCACACCTGCGCGACGTCCAGGTCGGCACCGTGGATAAGTTCCAGGGCCGTGAGGCGCCGGTCGTTTTTTTCACGATGACCACGTCCACAGCCGAGGACATGCCGCGCGGCCCGGAGTTCCTATTCTCTCGGAATCGCTTGAATGTGGCGGTTTCGCGCGCCCGTTGTCTGGCCTATTTGGTGTGCACCGAGGATCTACTCAACACGCGCGCACGTACGATCGAAGAGATGCGCCTGATCGGAACCTTGAGCGCCTTCGTGGAGTACGCCACCGCGAACTCACTTCTCGACAATGTGTAGGTAGTCGAGCTCGAGCTTCGAAAGTGTCGTCACGAACGCGGTGATTCTGCTACTCTGGTTATCCCATCGCAGAGACCGCGGCCAGTGTGATTTGCAGCACGGCAGACGGCGCTGGTAAGGTGGGCATCCCCGTAGCCGGGGTAATTCGGCTGCGGAATCAACGGAGGAATCCCGAGATGGTGTACGTCGCACCGCTGGCTTCGGCCACGTGTGTCGTCGCTCCTTGAAAACGGAAGAACGAGAGCCAAAAGCCAGTACGGGCGACGATGGACTGATCTAACAGGACGCGTCGTTCGTCAAAAGA
>Ga0209006_10000857_pt1 | contig 28128 bp, 25 predicted proteins | sample JacPin_JW_Ref_O2_FD_188567 | JGI IMG/M metagenome (GOLD analysis project Ga0209006, IMG submission 188567) | Forest soil microbial communities from Algoma, Ontario, Canada - Jack Pine, Ontario site 1_JW_Ref_O2 (SPAdes) (version 2) | ecosystem: Environmental > Terrestrial > Soil > Boreal...
AGTCGCCGTTGGACCAACAGCTTGCACCATCCCCCGCTGCATGTCCTGACGGAGTTCTTAAGAACTCTAAAGCGTGTCTAAGTCCATGAATTACAAGGGAACTGCACCAGAAACAGCAGAGACTTCCGGGCGCCTCTGGCGTTTCGCCGACTACGAGTTTGACGAGCTCGCGCGCGAACTGCGCGTGAAGGGAAGACCGGTCGACCTGGAATCGAAGCCCCTGGAGATCCTGCTGCAGCTCCTTCTCCATGCCGGCGAGGTTGTGACCAAGGAAGAATTGCTGGAATCGGTATGGCCGGATGTGATGGTGGTCGACGGCTCGCTGGCGACCGCCGTCTCCAAGCTGCGCAAGGGCATGGGAGACGAAGACCATCCGGCGATCGTTACGGTTCCCCGGGTCGGCTACCGGCTGGCCGTGCCGGTCTATTGCAAAACCCTGGCCGCGTCCGCCGGTCCTGAGCTGGGATTCAAAGCCGGGGACCTGGTTCCGGGGCGGGAGCAGTGGCGGCTTACTCGGCCTATGGAGATTTCAGGGTCGAGTGAAGTGTGGCTAGCGGAAAATCCCAGGACCCACGAACAGCGGGTTTTCAAGTTTGCCGGCGATGGCGCGCGCTTAAAAGGCCTGAAGCGCGAGATTACGATTTCCCGCTTCCTGCGCGAATCGCTGGGAGACCGGCCGGAGTTTGTGCGCATCCTGGAGTGGAACTTTGAGACGCTTCCGTTCTTTCTGGAGAGCGAATATGCCGGGCAAAGCTTGGCGGAATGGGCCGTGTCGCAGGGAGGTCTCTCGGAGATTCCGTATGAGGTCCGCCGGCAATTTCTGGTGGACGTGGCCAAGGCCGTGGCTTCGGCGCACGACATTGGAGTGCTTCACAAAGACCTGAAACCTGCCAACATCCTGATCGTTCCCGCCGGCAACGGAGGCTGGCAGGTGAAGCTCGCGGATTTCGGCAGTGCCTCGTTGTTCGATCCTTCGCGGCTGCAGTCCCTGGGAATCACGAACCTGGGATTTACGCAAACCACCTCGCTCGAAACGCAGCCGATGACTGGGACTCTCATGTATCTGGCGCCCGAAGTTCTGGCCGGACAATCTCCCAGCGCCGCTGCGGACGTTTATGCTCTCGGCGTCATGCTCTACCAGTTGACGGTTGGCGATTTCCGCAGGCCGCTGGCGCCGGGCTGGGAAGCCGAGATTAAGGATCCGCTGCTGCGCGAAGATATTGCGGACGCGGCTTGCGGCGATGCCGCCAAGCGGCTGAACAGCGCGGCCGATCTCGTCGAACGGCTGCTCACGCTGGACGAGCGCCGCATCAAGCGCGACGAACTGGAAGCCGCAAATCTTCGCGCTCAGACTGCCGAGCGCAAGCTGGCCGAAACTCGGGCCCGGCGTCCCTGGGTGGTGCTGGCGGTGATCGCCCTGGCAGCTGGACTTGTCGTGAGCGTTGTACTTTTCCGGCGGGCGAGCCGCGAACGCGATAATGCCAACCGGCAGACCGCCATTGCAAGCGCTGTCAACCGGTTTCTCGCTGACGATCTGTTGGGGCGGAGCAATCCGTTTGTGAGTGGCAAGTCCAGCGAATCACTGATGGAGGCGATCCAGCAGGCCTCGCCCGGCATCGACCGCAAATTTAAAGATGAGCCGCGGGTGGCTGCGCGCCTTCACCAGACCATTGCCCGGGCGCTCGATAACCGGACGGACTATCCCGATGCTCGGCTGGAGTATGACCGCGCCGCGGCGCTCTTCGGGCAAGTGGATGGTGAACTCTCGCAAGATGCCATCATCACTCAACTGCAACGCACCACTCTGGAGGCTCGCAGCTATGAGCGCAGCTCGCTCCCGTTGGCCGAGTCGATTCTCGAACAACAGAAAGCCTTAATCGCAAGACTGAAGCGTCCAAGGCCGGACCTGCCGGTGTGGCTTGCTTCCGCGCAGGGGATGGTCGCTCTCATCGAGAACAACGCCAAGTCCGCCGCAGAAAATTTCCAGGCGGCCGTGCAAGGGGCGGAAGTCCTCCCCGAATTCGACGAGAGCGCACGCCTCACGTTCCAGCAGCGGCTGGGCTTTTCCTACATCCGTCTGGGCGAAGGAGCCAAGGCCGAGCAGACGTTTCGCGAACTCATCACCGCCTTCACGCGTGTCGCCGGGCCCGATAGTCCCAACGTGTTGCGGGTTCGCCTGAATCTGGCGCAGGCCTTCATGATTCAGAACAAACATGCCGAAGCGATTCAGGAGGCCAACGCCATTTATCCGGAGTTTGTGTCCCGCCTCGGGCCGGACCACGAACTCTCGATGCAGTTGCTCGCGACAAGGGCGCAGTCCGAAGGCAGCCTGGAGATGTGGGACGAAGCCATCCGCGACGATTTTGCGATCCACGAGCTTGCCGTCCGCAAGCAGGGTCCACTTTCTTTCTTCGCGGTGGCAACGCTTGCCGATGGGTCGCTTGCGCAGTGCCGGGCAGGCCGCTATCGCGAGGGAGAATCGAATGCGCGCAAAGCCTATGATTCGTCGGTGAAGGCGTTCGGAGCGTCCGCCGGCCTGACCGGAGCCACCGCATACACTTTAGCGAGTTGCCTGATTGGCTTAAGTAAATTGGACGAGGCAGCCACGCTCTTGCAGCAAATCGACGCCCCTACCGTGGCGCAACTCACCGGCGATCCTAATTGGGGCGCCGACGTAACCTTGGCCCAGGCTGACGTCGCATATCGCCGTGGCAACTACGATGCCGCGCGTAGTTACGTTCAGACCGTGACTCCAGTGTTTACCCGCAAAGACGTCGAAGCCTACCAGAAACGTACCTTCGAATCGCTGAAAGCCGCGCTGGACAAGCCTTCCCCACGCAGTTGAGATTTCGTCTCGCCGGGTGTTGCGAGACCTGTCACGAGTCCGGTTGCGAGGCATGGGAGCTGGATCGTGCCCGTTCGAGCCGATGCTGGGGCTTCAGCCCGTCCTGTTCCTTTTTGCTTAGCTAATCATCAAGACGAGAGTGCGGCTGTTTCCACCACTCTTGCAGCCAAGTTCGCCGGAGTTCCCACTCGGAGTCTTGACCAGTATGTTCGTTATTCCAGGACCCGGGATCTCGGCGGTCGTGACGGTGACCTGCAATAGCGTGCTGCTGGTGACTTCAGTGCTTACCTCGATCCCGTTGACCACCACCACAGAAGAAGAAACAAACGCGCTGCCGTTCACGCTGAGAGGATAGCCCCGCTCCACTTCAGCGAAGGTGATCGCGCTAACCGAAAGCGACGCAATGTTCGGAGATGGTCGGGCACTCCCGCAAAACGGGTCGAGGGCGTTGCAGCCTTGAAGGATTAGCGAGGCGAGCAGAATCGTGCTGAGAGGTACCAATAAAGCGATGACACTTTTTCTCGTGGTTCTATGCATATCCCACTCCTACATCGCGTGCTGGATAGTGCTCGCCATCATGTCGATGGCGAATGTCTCACAGATTTGATTGTAGTCGTGAAGTGGCTCAGTGCCATGAAGGCTCTGCACTAAAGTACCTAACGAGCGCGGACAAGCGCCGGGGGAAGCAAGAGGCTTGCCATTCTGCTTCTTACGCGAATGTGTCTGCGATCACTTCAGGGCAGCGATGGCGCTCACGAAGTTGCTCGCATATCGCTCGAAGTGCCGCCCGCTGCGGGCACGTAACATTTCGTCGTGTAATCCATCACCATGCGGTCGGCGTTGAAACGCCAGCCGAGGGTACGAATAGTCCGCTTCATGCGCTTGATCCAGCCGCGCGGCAGACCGTCGTGGTCGCGCTGGTAGTAGAGCGGGATCACCTCGTCATGCAACGTCCGCATCAGGTCTTCTCCGTCACGCGTGTCGTGAACGCTCATGTTGGAGTGAGTCCTGCCAGTTCCGATGGCAAAGCCATTCCTGCCGTCGTAAGCCTCCGCCCACCACCCGTCAAGCACGGAAAGATTCAGCCCGCCGTTGAGAACAACTTTCTGGCCGCTGGTGCCGGAAGCTTCGAGCGGGCGGCGAGGATTATTCAGCCAGACGTCGACGCCCTGCACAAAATGCCGTCCCACATTGATGTCGTAGTCTTCGATGAACACGAACTTGTCGCCGAACTTGGGATCGCGCATCAACTCCGCGATCTTCTGCAACATACGTTTCCCCGGCTCATCGTTGGGATGAGCCTTTCCGGCAAAAACAAATTGCACGGGACGTTTCGGGTCGTTCACCATCAAGGTTAATTTTTCGATGTCGGTCAAGATGAGGTCGGCGCGCTTGTAGGTAGCAAAGCGGCGGGCAAAGCCGATGGTGAGGGCGTCCGGGCTGAGCACACGCACTAGTCGCCGCAGAACTTCCTTGGATTCACTGCGGCGCTCGGCTTGTTCCACGGCGCGATCCCGCACAAACTCGATCAGACTCGATTTCAGGCTGAGATGCGTTTCCCAGAGTTCGCCGTCATCCACATTCGCGATCCCTTCCCAGATGCGGGCTTCGCTGCTGCGTTCGTTCCAGCCGGTTCCGAGGTGCCGGTCGTAGAGGCGAAACATCTGCGGCGCCAGCCACGAAGGAACATGCACGCCGTTGGTGATGTGTCCGATGGGAACGGAGTCTTCCTGCTTCGCTGGGGACAAGCCGGTCCACATGGCACGCGAAACTTCTCCGTGCAAGGCGGAAACGGCGTTGGCGCGCCGCGACAATCTCAGGCCCAGCACCGTCATGCAGAAAGTTTCGTCCAGTGTGGTTGGTTTTTCGCGGCCCAGCCCCATCAGGCTCTCGTGAGAGAGACCCAGCGCATCGCGAAGCGGGCCCAGATGCTCCTCCACCAGATCGGCGTCGAAGCGATCATGCCCCGCAGGCACTGGAGTGTGCGTGGTGAAGACGACTTCGCGCGAAACCCGTGGCACGGCGCTGTCGAATGTGAGGCCTTCGTCTTCCATGCGCATGCGGATCGCTTCCAGCACGGCGAAGCCGCTGTGTCCTTCGTTCAGGTGCAGAACTCCAGGCGTGATTCCAAGCGCGCGCAGCGCGCGCAAGCCTCCCACGCCGAGCAGCAATTCCTGGCGAATGCGGATGCGCCGGTCGCCGCCATAAAGTCGCGAAGTCAACTCGCGGTCTTCGGGAGCGTTGCCCTCAACATCCGAATCGAGCAGCAGCAGGTCGCACCGTCCCACCGCGACCCGCCAGACTTTTGCGCTGATCGAACCGTGGCGCGTGTCGATCTGGACGACAATCGGCCGTCCGTTTCTCCCGATCGCCGCCTGCATCGGCAGGTGATTCACATCCGTCTTGAGATACTCCTCGTGCTGCCATCCGGTGCGATCAAGCCACTGCCGGAAATATCCCTGGCCATAGAACAAGCCCACGCCCACCAGCGGAATATCAAGATCAGATGCGCTCTTGATGTGATCACCCGCCAGCACGCCGAGGCCTCCGGAATAAACCGGCAGCGACTCATGCAATCCAAACTCGGCGGAAAAATACGCGACTGGCCGTGGCCGCAAAACTCCGGCGTGCCGTGTTCCCCAGGTTTTGTCAGACTCCAGATACTCGCGCAAGCGCCGGTACGCGTAGTTGATGCGGCTGTGCAGCACCAGTTCCGCGGCGCGCGCTTCCAGTTTCGCCAGCGGAAATTCCGCCAGCAGCGCGACCGGGTTGTGGTTGAGCTGGTTCCACCTCACCGGATCGAGATCGAGAAATAAACTGGCCGAATCGTGATCCCAGCTCCACCACAGATTTCGTGCCAAAGCCCAAAGCCGTTCCTGCACCGGCGCGATGAAGCGGTCGAGTGTGCGCGCCTCGCTCACCACCGAAGCGACTTGCGTCGCGGCTTCGGTAAGCATGCGAATCTCGTCCTCGCGGAAGACGCGAGCTTCCACCGTCTGTACCACCAGCACCCCTTGCAGCACTCCGCGATCGATCAGAGGAACGCCAAGGAAAGACTGGTAAGCTTCTTCTCCGGCCTCAATGAAATATTTGAAGCGCGGATGATTCTTGACTTGTTCGACGGCCACCGGCCGAACCTGTTCGGCTACAAGGCCGGCTAGTCCCTCATGCACACCCATGCGCAGGACACCGATAGCCTGGCTGCGAAGTCCGAGAGTCGCGGCCAGCACAAGATTGGCGCGATCCGGTTCCAGCAAATAGGCCGAGCACACGTCCGTCCCAAATCGCTTGGCAATGAGGGCGACCACGTTCATGAGAGTCTCGGCCGGTTTACCGCCCTCATGCGCGAGATTGGCAATTTCCTCGAGAGTCAGAACGCTGGCGCCGTCGGGCGAAGCCATCACGCCGCGGGCCTTGTCCATCACTTCATTCGGGCGGTCCAAACTTTTACAGCCTCCACTCGCGCGCGCACCCTTGCGCGGCGCATGAGCTATTGTAGCGTCCCAGTCACGCGCCTCGTCCAATTCATATTGTTTATGCGCAAGATAAGAGAATTCAAACCTGCAGCTTGACCAGCCAGTTCGGCGGTTCCGGAAGAATCGCGAACTTGGGAAGTTCGCCGCGCACCATCGCCACTTCATCGCACGAATGGAAACGCGGGCAAACGTGGCAGTCTTTATAAATCTTGTCCGGCAAATCTTCGCGTTGCGCCACCGCGAAACCCTGCCGCGCAAAAAACTGCGGACTGCGCGTGAACAGGCAAATGCAGGTGACCCGGTGTTTCTTCGCTTCGGCCATCAACGCCTTCATCAGCCGGCCTCCACCGCCCTTGCCTTGTGCCCAGGGAGCGACGGTGATGGAGCGAACTTCCGCCAAATGCGTGCCATACAGATGCAGAGCGCCGCAGCCGAGGATCCGGCCATCCTCCTCGAGCACCACAAAGTCTCTGACGTTTTCGCAGATCTCCGCCAGCGTGCGGGGCAGCAGCGTGCCGTCGCCGGAATATCCCGAGATCAAGTCGTGAATCTGCGTAGCGTCAGGCAAGATCGCTTTGCGCGTGCGCATGAATTTCCTCCCGTAGCGATTCGATTTTTGTCCTGGCACTCTTGATCGCCTGGCGCACCCGCCCCGGCGCCGTGCCTCCCGCAACATCGTGAACCGCCAGCACCGCGGCCAGAGTCAGGCACTCATAGAAATCAGATTCAAACGCCGAGTCGAGCGCCCGCAATTCTTCGAGCGCCAAATCCTGAAGCTCGCAATTTTTCTCCAGGCACAACTGCACCGCTTTGCCGATACGCTCATGTGCCAGCCGTGAAGGAACGCCGCGCTTCACCAGATAGGTGGCAGCCGCCCAGGCGTTGGTGAATCCCGATTGCGCAGCTTGCTCCATGCGCTCGCGATTAAATTCAACAGCCTTCATAAACCCGGTCACCAGCGGCAGCATCGAGAGCATGGTGTCCGCGGAATCGAAAAGAGCCTCCTGCTGTTCCTGCAAGTCTTTGTTGTAAGCCAGAGGCAGCCCCTTCAGCGTGATCATGAGCGCCGTGGCGTGTCCAACAATGCGGCCAGCTTTGCCCCGCACCAGTTCCAGCAAATCTGGGTTTTTCTTCTGCGGCATGGCGCTGCTGCCCGTGGAATAAGCTTCCGGCAAAACGACGAAGCCATACTCCTGCGAAGAAAACAAAATCATCTCTTCCGCCCAGCGGCTCAAGTGCAGCGCGAGCAGCGACAGCACATTCACAAACTCCAGCCCGAAATCGCGGTCACTGGTAGCATCCATGCTGTTGGAAGTCGGATCATCAAAGCCCAGAGTCTCGGCCATGAACTTGCGATCAAGCGGTAGAGTTGCTCCCGCAACCGCACCCGATCCGAGGGGACAAACATTCAACCGCCTGCGACAATCCGCAAGCCGGCTCGCATCCCGCAGAAACATCGCAACGTAAGCCAACAGCCAATGCCCCAGCAGAACCGGTTCTGCGCGCTGCAAATGCGTGTAAGCGGGCATTGCAGAATCGCCAGCCTGTTCGGCGCGATCGGTCGCCACGCCGCACCACTCGGCAATTTCAACCCGCAGCTGATCAATCGCAGCCCGCACATAAAGGCGCAAGTCCGTCGCGATCTGCTCATTGCGGCTGCGGCCGCTGTGCAGTTTGTATCCGGTTTCGCCAATCAACGCGGCCAGTTTTTTCTCGACATAGTGATGCACATCCTCAGCTTCATGGTCGTCCAGAAACGCCGGAGAAGCCGCGGCCTGCGCCCCGATCTGCTGCAGCCCCTGCAGAAGGCTAATCAGCTCGCTGGCCGAAAGAATGCCCGCATCTTTCAACGCGCGAGCGTGAGCGCCGCTGGCTGCGAGTTCGTACTGCAGCAGCCGCCGGTCAAAGCCGAACGATCGCTGCCAGCGCTCGAACTCAGGGTCGAGCGGCTGCCGGAACCGGCCCGACCACATCTTCATCAACCCACCTCCACGCGCGAACGCGCGCGCGACCGCGAGGGAAGTCCCAGGATGCGGATGAAGCCGGCCGCATCTTTCTGGTCATACTCCGCGCCCATGGTGAACGACGAAAGATCGGTACGGTAAAGCGAATGCTCCGACTCGCGGCTCACGATGGAAACATTTCCCTTATACAGAGAAAGCGAAACACTGCCGGTCATGAGCTGCTGCGTGTTCTCCACAAACGCGTCCAGCGCCTCGCGCAGCGGCGTGAACCACAACCCGAAATAAACCAGTTCCGCATATTTCAGCCCGATGTGCTGCTTGAAGTGCGCCACTTCCCGCTCCAGGCACAGCGCTTCCAGCTCGCGATGCGCCGTGATCAGCAGCGTGCCGCCAGGCGTCTCATAGCACCCCCGCGACTTGATTCCGACAAAACGGTTCTCCACCAGGTCGACGCGGCCAATGGCGTTGCGCGCGCCAATCTCGTTCAGCAATTCCACCAGCGCCACGGGATCGAGCTTCATCCCGTTCACCGCTACCGGAATCCCGCGCTCAAAGCCGATGGAAACTTTTTCTTCTTTGTCCGGCGCTTCCTGCGGGGAGCGCGTGATCTGCCACGTCGTTGGCAACGGTGCGTTCGCAGCGTCTTCCAGTTCTCCGCCTTCGTGGCTAATGTGCCAGAGATTGCGGTCGCGGCTGTGAATCTTCTCGCGGCTCGCCGCCACCGGAATGCCGTGCTGCTCGGCGTAATCAATGCAATCCTCGCGCGACTTCAGCGACCACTCCCGCCACGGCGCAATAATCTTCAGCTCCGGCCCCAGCGCCTGATACGTCAATTCAAACCGCACCTGGTCGTTGCCTTTTCCGGTGCAACCGTGAGCCACGGCGGTCGCGCCCTCGCGCAGCGCCACTTCCACCTGATGCTTCGCAATCACCGGACGCGCCAGCGAAGTCCCCAGCAGATACTTGTGCTCGTAAACCGCGCCCGCTTTCAGTGCTGGGAACACGTAGCCGGTAAGAAATTCCTCGCGCAGGTCTTCCACCACCACCTTGCTTGCGCCCGTGGCGTAAGCCTTCTCGACCACCGCCTGCAAGTCTTCTCCCTGGCCGACGTCGGCGACCATCGCAATCACGTCGTAGGAATAGTTTTCCTTCAGCCACGGAATGATGATCGAGGTATCCAGTCCACCGGAATAAGCCAGCACAATTTTTTCAGGCATGAGCGCTCCTCACGGGCAGCCGCACCGCGCCGCCCAGCAACAGATAAAGGATAGCCTTTTGCACGTGCAGGCGGTTCTCGGCCTGCTCGAAAATAATCGAGCACTCCGAATCCATCACCTCGTCAGTAACTTCCTCGCCGCGATGAGCCGGAAGACAGTGCATAAACGCGGCATCGGGTCGAGCCGCAGCCATCAACTCGCGGTTCACCTGGTAAGGCACGAAAATCTTTGCCCTGTGATCGGCTTCGTGTTCCTGCCCCATGCTGGCCCAGGCGTCGGTGTAGACGGCATCGGCCCCGGCCACTGCCGCGAATGGATCGGTGAGCAGTTCAATCTCCGCACCAGTCTGCTTCGCAATTTTCCGCGCGTCCGCCACAATCTGCGGGTTCGGTTCGTAGCCCTGCGGCGTGGCAATTCTGATCGACGATCCCAGGCAGGCGCAGGTCAGCAGCAAAGAATGCGCCACATTATTTCCATCCCCGACATACGCCAGACAGATCTTGCTGAGATCGCCGTAGCGCTCCTGCAAAGTGAAATAGTCGGCCAGCGCCTGGCAGGGATGTTCGAGATCGCTGAGTGCGTTGATCACCGGAATCGAAGCGTGCTCCGCCATACCGGCGATCGTTTCCTGGGCGAAGGTGCGCAGCACGATCACGTCCACCCAGCGCTCCAGGTTGTGAGCCACGTCGCTCAATTTTTCGCGTGTGTCGATGCGGCCGCTGGTCTGATCCACAAAGTGCGCCACGCCGCCGAGGCTCGCCATTCCCACCTCGAACGTCAGCCGCGTTCGCAACGACGGCTTCTCGAAAAACATCACCATCTGTTTACCGGCCAGCGCCCGCTGAAAAACCGAAGGCCGCGTCTTCATCAACTCCGCCAGATGCAGCACCGCCTCCACCCCCTGCGGCCCCAGATCGCGTGTCGAGATCAAATCAGGGCACCAGAAGATACCCGGAAAGACTTCCGGCACCGCTGGCGCATTTTTGGTTAAAGGACTGTTCAACTTTGACTCCTTATGTTCAATTCGTAAATTCGTCACTCTAGACTTCGCCGATGCAGCTTCGCTCATGCGCAGGTCACCTCCGTGCCGCACGACAGCTTGGTGAGGTAAAACTGCGGCAGCAGGTCCGCTTCCGCGGCGGGCAAAATTCGCACGCGTCCGACACCCTGTTTTAACGCTTGTCGGCAGGCTTGCAGCTTGGGCAGCATTCCGCCGCTCACCATCGAGCCAGCCGCCATCTCCTCGGCCTTTTTCGTGCTCAGCCAGGGAATCACCGAACCCTGCGCGTCCTTCACTCCCGCCACATCGGTGAGAAATATGAGCGCGTTGGCGTGGGTTGCTGCGGCGCATGAAGCCGCCATCTCGTCGGCATTCACGTTGTAGTACTCACCATCGGCGCCCAGCGCCAGCGACGCCATCACCGGAATCCCGCCCTGCTGCCATAGCGCCTCGATCCAGCACGGTTCGGCAAAGCAAATTTCTCCGACAAATCCCAGATCGTGGCCGTCAACATATTTCTTTCGCGCCCGAAACGTCATGCCATCGCCACCGCAAAATCCGACTGCCGGCATGCCCGTGGCCTGGATCGCCGCCACCACTTTCTTATTTACCATCCCGGCCAGCACCATCAACGCCACATCGCGAGTCTCCGCGTCGGTCACGCGCAGCCCGTTCACGAATTCGCTTTTCTTCCCGAGCTGCAGCAGCGTCCGGGTGAGCGTGCTGCCGCCGCCGTGAACCACGGCCACGCGATGTCCGTCCTGCGCCAGTTCCGCTACGGCCCGCGCGCACTTCCGCAGCGTGGCCGCGTCCTCCAGCGCCACTCCTCCGATTTTGACCACGATGATCACAGCAAACCTTCTTCCTCTGTCCATCCATACATCAGATTCATATTCTGTACTGCCTGCCCCGCCGCGCCTTTCAGCAGGTTGTCAATGCAGGAGACCAGCACCAGCCGCCGTCCGTCCTCCGCCAGGCAAAAACCCAGATCGCAATAATTAGTGTGCAGCGAAAACTGCACTTGCGGAAGCTTCGGCGTCGCAAAGATCCGCACCCAGTGCTTCTGCGCGTAAAACTCGCGCAGGCATTCTTCCACTTCCGCCGATTGCATCGCGCGATTCAAACGCACATAAATCGTCGACAGGATCCCGCGCGGAATCGGAAGCAGATGCGGAGTGAAGATCAACTCCTGCGCCGTCAGCTGCAGTTGCTCCACAATCTCGCCCACGTGCCGGTGTCCGAAAACCGAATACGCGGAGAAGTTTTCAGCCACCGAAACAAAGTGCGTGCGCGCCGTGGGTTCTTTCCCCGCTCCCGACACTCCCGACTTCGAATCCGAAATAATTCCATGCTCCCGATCGACGACGCCCGCCTGCAACAGCGGCGCCAAAGCCAGAATCACCGAGGTCGCATAGCAGCCCGGATTCGCGACCAGGTCTGCGCCGGCGATGCAATCCCTGTGCAACTCAGGCAGTCCGTAGACCGCTTTTTCCGTGAGTTCAGCCGCCGTCGCCGCATCCGAATCTTGGAAGTTATAAATCGCGCGATGCTGCGCCTGTTTCAGCCTCCACGCTCCGCTCAGGTCGATCACCCGCAGCCCGTGCGCCATCGCCTCCGGCACCAGCGAGCGCGACGCCTCATGCGGAGTCGCCAAAAAAAGCAACTGCACGCCCAGTCGCTGCAACTCCGGCCACGACAGCGCCTGCAGAGGATAGCCTCCGTTGCCGGAAAGTGCAGGAAACACATCCGCCAGATTCAGGTCCGATTGATTCACATCCCCATGGTTCCGATCCGAAACGCCCGCCGCACCGTTGCCTCCGTTGCGCCGCAGCAGCACTGGCTTCTCCAGCTTCGGATGACGATGGAGAATGCGCGTCAGCTCCAGGCCGGAATAGCCAGTCGCTCCAAGCACTGCGGTTTTGAGCTTCGCGGACATTACGTCAGCATGCCCTCGATCCGGCTAGAGAGTTTCTTCGCATCATCCTTGTCAGGGCACACAATCAGAATCGTATCGTCCCCGGCGATCGTGCCGACCAGTTCACTCCAGTCAGTTTCGTCCATCGCGGCGGCCACCGGCTGCGCGCTGCCTACGATCGTTTTCACCACCAGCAGGTTCTGCGCCGAGCGGATGCCAAGCACGAACTCCCGCACCAGCCGCGAAACCGGAGGCAGCGCCAGCGCGGCCGAACTCTCCGGCAGGGAATAGCCGTGGGCGGTCTTGCTCAGGTTTAAATCGCGGATGTCGCGCGATAGCGTCGCCTGCCCAACCTTGAATCCCTGCTTCCGCAGAACGCGCTGCAGATCTTCCTGGCTGGCCACGGGCCCGTGCCGCAGCGTCGCCAGAACCGCCCGTTGTCGTAAGGTTTTATTCATGATGAATAAAAATGCACTCCGGTGAATAAATATGTTTCTATCTTAAAGACTCTGGCCCAAATGTCAAATGAAAACATGTCCCGAGTCGTGTACAAACCAGGTCACGAATGTTTGGTTCAGGAGCGCCGGTGGAGCGACGGACGCCTCGTCCGTTCGGCGCGAGCCTGCTCGGAGTGTAGTCAAGCGCGATCTCCTCCGAATCACGCTCCAGACGACAGAAATTCCGCTGCCGCCCCGCCAGCCTTGTTAGACTACTGCGCGGTTCCGACACGGAGCGTAACAATGGCGATGAACCCAAAGCCCACCTTAGCGGCCGAATTGCTTGCCGAGTTTCTCGGTACCTTCGTGCTCATCCTGTTCGGCACCGGCGTGGTCGCCATGGTGGTTCTGTTCCCCTCGACGAAGCCGGGCGAGACCATTCACGGCGGCTACACCAACATCACCCTGGGCTGGGGCCTGGCAGTCACGATGGGAATTTATATTGCGGGAAAAATCTCCGGCGCGCATCTCAATCCCGCGATCACGCTCGCGCTCGCCGTGTTTCGTGGTTTCCCGTGGCGCAAGGTCGTCCCTTATTCCATCGCGCAAACCGTCGGGGCCCTCGCCGCCGCCGCCCTGGTTTACTGGAACTATCTTCCGGCATTTCATCAGGTCGATCCGCAACTCGATCACACCGCCGGCATATTCACAACGTTCCCTGCGTTTCCCGCAGTCATCCAGGCCGGCTTCCTTGACCAGTTGATCGGCACCGCACTATTGGTTCTTCTGGTCTTCGCCGTCACCGACGAGTTCAACATGCCGCCCGGGGCCAACTTCGCGCCCCTGATGATTGGACTGATCGTCGTCGCCATCGGCATGAGTTTCGGCGGCATGCACGGATACGCCATCAATCCCGCGCGCGATTTCGGCCCGCGCATGTTTACAGTCATCGCAGGATTTCGCAACAATGGCCTTACCGACGGCCCGCGGGTCTGGTGGGTTCCGGTCGTCGCTCCGCTGTTGGGCGGTTTGATCGGCGCCGCCGTCTACGACTTCGGCATCCGCCGCTGCCTGAAGCCGTCGCCATAGGGCGGAAAAAGTAGAGCGGGAAAAACCCGTGACGCGCTCGATTTTGGGTGACCCAGCGCTTCAGCGCTACGATACGGGTACGCTTTTGAGCGCGGCTTTGAACCGCTGAGGTCCAGGCTTGCGTTCGAGGAGGAATCTTGCAATACGTTTTGGCACTCGATCAGGGCACGACCAGTTCGCGAGCGCTCCTGTTCGATCGCGATGGCGATGTGCGAGCCGTCGCGCAGCGCGAGTTCGATCAGATATTTCCCCGGCCCGGCTGGGTGGAACACAATCCCGAGCAGATTGCGTCGTCGCAGATCGCGGTCGCCTTGGAAGCGCTCGCCCAAGCCAACGCACAGCCCAAGGATATTGCCGCCATCGGCATCGCCAACCAGCGCGAAACCACAATCCTGTGGGACCGCGAAACCGGCAAGCCAATTTGCAATGCTCTCGTCTGGCAGGACCGCCGCACCGCCGACGTCTGCGAAGGCCTCAAAGCCGCCGGACACGAGCCGCTGATTCAGCAGCGCACCGGCTTGCTCATCGATTCCTATTTCTCCGCCAGCAAAATTTCCTGGATCCTCGACCACGTGTCGGGTGCGCGAGAGCATGCCGACGCTGGAAAACTCGCTTTCGGTACGGTCGATAGCTGGCTGATATGGAACCTGACCGGCCTCCACGTCACCGACGCCAGCAACGCGTCCCGCACCATGCTCTTCAATATTCATAGTGGAGCATGGGAAGAAGAATTGCTCCGCCTCTTCCGCATCCCCGCATCGCTGATGCCCTCGGTGCGCGGTTCATCGGAAATCTACGGCGAAGTCAGCGCCGTGCCCGGCCTGAACGGAATTCCCATCGCCGGTATCGCAGGCGATCAGCAGGCAGCTCTCTTCGGACAGCGCTGCGTCCGTCCGGGCCTCACCAAGAATACTTACGGCACGGGATGCTTCATGCTGCAAAACACCGGCCCACACGCGGTTCCGTCGTCGAATCGCTTAGTGACGACCGTCGCGTGGACAATAAAAGATAAGACTGAATACGCGCTCGAAGGCAGCGTCTTCGTCGGCGGTGCGGTGGTGCAGTGGTTGCGCGATGGCCTGGGAGTGATCCGCGGTTCGAGCGAGGTCGAAGCACTCGCCAAGTCAGTCGCCGACAACGGCGGCGTCTATTTCGTCCCCGCATTCGTCGGCCTCGGCGCGCCGCACTGGGATTCCTACGCGCGCGGTTCCATCTTCGGCCTGACTCGCGGCAGCACCGCCGGACACCTCGCCCGCGCCGCGCTCGAAAGCATCGCCTACCAAGTCGCCGACCTGCTCGACGCCATGCGGCGCGACGCCGGACATCCTGTCGAAGAACTTCGCGTCGACGGCGGCGCTTCCGCCAACGACAGCCTCATGCAATTTCAATGCGACCTGCTGCGCGTTCCCGTGGTTCGTCCCGCGGCCACCGAAACCACCGCTCTCGGCGCTGCTTATCTGGCAGGGCTGGGAGTAGGTTTCTGGAAATCCATCCCGGAGACCACCGCGAAAGCCCGCCGCTTCGAGCCCAAAATGCCCGAGTCCCAAGCCGCCGCGCTGCGCCAGCGCTGGAACCAAGCCGTCGCACGCTCGAAAGCCTGGGAGAACTCGAACGTGGCGAGTTAGCGGGCAGTATCATGATTAACGTAAAGGATTGACTTGAACGATTGATATGAAAGCCGCGCTCCTTTCCTCGCCCCAGAGCATCTCGCAACGTCCGTTGCGCGTCGCCGAGGTGGAGAAGCCGCAACCCGGACCTGGGCAGGTTTTGCTGCGCGTGCGTGCCTGTGGAGTTTGCCGCACCGATCTGCACATCGTCGAGGGCGAGCTTCTGCCGCTCCACGCGCCGATTATTCCCGGCCATCAGATCGTCGGCGACGTCGTGGAGGGAGCCACCACCGATCTATCCGTCGGCGCGCGGGTTGGTGTTTCCTGGCTCGGAGGCACGGATGGAACCTGCTTCTTTTGTCGGCACGGAATGGAAAATCTCTGCGACTCGCCTACGTACACCGGCTATTCCGTCTCCGGCGGCTACGCGGAGTATGCCGTTGCTCGCGCCGATTTTGTATTCCCGCTTCCCTCCGCGCTCGACGATCTGCAAGCCGCTCCACTGCTCTGCGCCGGGATCATCGGTTTCCGCAGCCTGCGCGTCGCCGGTGTCGAGCCGGGTGAACGCGTTGGACTGTTTGGTTTCGGCGCATCCGCTCACCTGGCGATTGCCGTCCTAAGAGCATGGAAGTGCGATGTGTACGTTTCCACGCGCGGCGCCTCTCATCGCAAGTTGGCGGCGGCGCTCGGCGCGACCTGGGTGGGCACTGAAAGCGAAAAGCCGCCCGTCGAACTCGACCGCGCCGTTACCTTCGCGCCCAGCGGCGACGTTGTGATCTCCGCGCTGGCCAGCCTGCGCAAAGGCGGCGTGGTGGCGATCAACGCCATCCACCTGGATCGCATTCCCCAGTTCGATTATGACCGCCTGCTCTGGGGCGAGCGCCAGTTACGCAGCGTCGCCAACATGACTCGCGCCGACGCCCGCGACTTTCTCGCGCTGGCCGCGGAAATCAGACTGCAACCTAAGGTGACGGTCTTTCGCCTGGATCGGGTGAATGAGGCGCTGATCGCGCTGAAGAATGATGCCATCGACGGCGCGGCCGTGGTCAAACCTTGATACTGTCTGTAACGATACCCTCTTTTGATATCGTCTTTTAACTGGTTTGTTTGGAGCGGGGCACTCTTGCCCGCTGGTTCTTGGGAGTTTGCAAGCAAGCGGGCAAGAGTGCCCGCTCCACACAAACAAAGCGACACCGCAACGAAAAGAAACCAAAACATAAGCTTCTTTAACTCATGAACCACAACGCATGAACCTCACTTGCAGCGCCTTGCTTTTCGACCTCGACGGCGTCCTCATCGACTCCACGCCCGCCGTCGCCCGCGTGTGGCATCAGTGGGCTCTCGATCACGGGTTCATCCCCGAAGAAGTTGTCGCCCGCGCCCACGGCCGCCCCAGCCTCGCCACCGTGCGCGACTACTTGCCTCACGCAGACCACGACGCCGAGAATCGCGAAGTCGAGCGCCGCGAAATCGCCGACCTCGCAGGCGTTATCCCCTTGCCCGGCGCGCTCGCTCTGCTCGCCAGCCTTCCGCCGGATCGCTGGACCATCGTCACTTCCTGCACGCGTCGCTTGGCCGAGGTCCGCATCCAAGCCGCGGGATTGCCGCTCCCCGCCCGCATGGTCACCTCCACCGACGTCACGCAAGGCAAGCCGCATCCCGAACCCTTTCTGAAAGGCGCGTCACTACTCGGTTTCCGGGCTGCCCAATGTGTAGTTCTCGAAGACGCCCCCGCAGGAATCAGAGCAGGGAAGTCGGCCGCCGCCAAAGTCATCGCCCTCAAAACGACAGCCCCAACCGCAGCCCTGCGCGACGCCGGTGCCGATTGGATTTTGAACAACTGCGCCGACATCCGTGTGATCAGCTCCGCCCCCAATCTCACCCTTACCCTCGCCGATCCCCAACCGTAACCAATCCAGAACCGCCTCTCGTAAATGGTACGGGAAGGGCACGGCGTTCAGCCGTGCCGCCCTGGCGCCAAGGATTCTGGCTTCAGCCTCTGAGGTCCGCGCTCGGGTCCAGCCGCCGACGATTTACGAGTTGGCTCCCAGCCGTAAACAAGTCGAATCGCAGCAACCCAGACCAGGCCGCGAAAAAATCCACGCTCTGACTAGAGTTCGCCCGCCACTTGCCGAGCACTCCCCTAACGCCAAGAAGTTGGCCAGGTCAGCAGCCCCTCCCCCCATTCGCAGTGGCCTCAGCGCGCTTGCGTTTTCCCCCGCCCTCGAACTCCGTCCCTTTCCTGCAGTAAAATAAAATCGTCCCGGGGGATCTCAACCGCAAGGAGAACGTCATGAACCCCAAGCTCTTTGTTCTCGCCCTCTGTCTCCTAACGCTTCCCGCCGCAACCATCGCGCAAGATCAACGCGACCAACCCACTGCCCGCTCCACCGAACGGATCATCAAGGAAGTTCGCCACGAACTGCTCATGCTGCCTTACTTCACCGTCTTCGATAACATTGCGTACAAAGTGGACGGCTTCAATGTCACTCTTCTCGGACAAGTCACTCGCCCGGTCACCAAATCCGACGCCGAGAACGCCGTCAAGCACATCGAAGGTGTCGAGCACGTTGACAATCAGATAGAAGTGCTACCGCCCTCGCCCATGGACGACCGCCTGCGGCAGCGTCTGTTCCGCGCCATCTATGGCTACCCCGCTCTGCAACGATATGCGCTGGGCGTGCAGAAGCCCATCCGCATCATCGTCAAGAACGGCCACGTCACGCTCGAGGGTGTAGTCGACAGTGCAGCCGACAAAAATCTGGCCGGCATCCGCGCCAACGGCGTCTCCGGCATTTTTTCCGTCGACAACAATCTTCAGGTATCCAAGTAAAGGAAAAAAAGACGAACAAGAAAAAACGACAAAGACGAAGAAAATTTGGACGAGAACCGGTTTACCCTGTGTTCCTCCGTAGTGAATTACTTTAAGACACTGCCCAGCATTCTTGCGCCCGCCCACCCCGCGAGTATAATTCTCGCCGTAAAGCCAAGAGGATGATGACGCCATGATGATCGATCGCCGCAAGTTTCTGAAGACCTCAGTACAGACCGCCACCGGCGTCACCGCCGCCTCGCTTCTCGCCGACAAGTTCAGCTGGGCCGCCGCCGAGCATCGCATCGAAAGAGTCGGACTGCAGCTCTACACCGTTCGCGACCTGATGAAAGACGATTTCGACGGCACCATCGCCAAAGTCGCCTCCATCGGCTACAAGGAAGTCGAATTCGCCGGATACTTCGGCCGCACCGCCCAGCAAGTCCGCGCCGCCTGCGAGAAGAACGGTCTCGCGGCCATCTCTACTCACATTCAGTATGACGAACTCGACGACAAGTTTCCCGCTGTCGTCGAAACCTCCGCGACCATCGGTCTGAAATACATTATTTGCCCTTTTATCAAGGAGGAACTGCGCAAGTCACCCGACATCTGGAAGCAGGCCGCCGAAAAATTCAACCGCTGCGGCTTGCTGAGCAAGAATGGCGGTATGCAATTCGCCTATCACAACCACTGGTTCGAATTTCTCCCCGTCGACGGCAAACTCCCCTACGATGAGCTACTCAAAGAGTGCGACGCGAATCTGGTAAAAATGGAAATGGATTTGTGCTGGATCACGGCCGCAGGTGCCGATCCGCTGAAGTATTTCAACGCGTATCCCGGACGCTTCCCCCTGGTTCACGTCAAGGACCTCCACACGATTCCCAAAGTGACAACTGGTGGCGCGCAAAACTACGGTGATACCGTCGACCTCACCGAGGTGGGCAGTGGCCTCATCGACTGGAAAAGAATTTTCGCTCAGTCCGACAAAGCCGGCATCAAGCACTACATCGTCGAGCACGATCATCCCAAGCAGCCCTTCGACAGCATCACGAAGAGCTACGAATATCTGAAAACGCTGCGCTGGTAGCTTGAGCGTGGAATGATAACGTCGATCTCAAAGCCCCGTTCGATCACGTTCCGGCGAGCCTCTGTCGCGCTGTCGGTTGCTCTCCTTCTGCTAAGCACGTCCTGCGCGAAGAAGGTCGCCCTGAGGTCGCTCTCTCGCCCCCAGGCGATGGCAACCGAGCGCTTCATCGAACGCGAATTGGGCGGCGGGGGCGGCGGGTCCGTGGGCAAGCTAGATCTCACTGCTGCGCTCGCGGACCCCGGACAACCCGACGCTCCCGACACGCGCAAGATCATCCGCAACGGATCGCTCGACCTACTGGTTAACGACGTCGGACAATCGATCGACAAGATCGGGTCCATCGTCAACGGCGTGGGAGGATTCGTCGAGAAGTCGACGCAGATCAATGGCGGCAGCCATTCCGCATCCGTCACAGCCCGCATTCCAGCCGCTCGCCTCGACCAGGTCATAATCCAGATCAAGGGCCTGGCCACAAATGTCGACCGCGAAAGCGTAGAGGTGCGCGACGTCACCCGCGAATACATCGATCTGGACGCTCGCCTTCGCAACGCTCAGGCCGAAGAAGCGCAATACCTGCAGATTCTGAAAGGTGCCGCGACCATCAAGGATACGCTCGACGTCACCGAAAAACTCAGCGACGTGCGCGGCCGGATCGAGCAGCTCCAGGGCGAGATGAAGTTCCTTACGGCGCAGGTCGACATGTCGACTCTGGAAATCTCGCTTCGATCCGAGGCCGACACAGCCGTAGCTGGAATCCACTGGCGACCTCTACGTCAAGCAAAAATTGCCGCGAGCGAAATGGTTTCAGGCCTTGGAGACTGGGCCGATTCAGTAGTCGCATTCTTCATCAATCTGCCACTGATTGCGGTTTGGTTTTTATCTGTCGTTGCGCTGATCATCGTAGCGCTTCGCGTCTTGCGGTTCTTGTGGCAACGATTTGGGCCGAAGAGAGGCTGGCGACTGCCTTGGAAGCGCCCGGCACCGCTCGTCCCCACACCGGGGCAGGGCTAGGGGAAATCAATGCAACTCGCCCGCTCCCCCAAAACCTACGACGTCTGCATCATCGGCTCCGGCGCCTCCGGAGGCACCGCCGCGAAAGTTCTCACCGAAGGCGGCCTGACCGTCGCCCTTCTCGAAGCCGGCCCGCCCGTCTATCCCGACAAAGATTACAAAGAACACGTCTGGCCCTACGAACTCCCGCATCGCGGCGCCGGCATCGGGGGCCGCGCTCGCCAGGGACTTGAAGATGAATTCCTCGCCCCCAACGGCGCCTGGGAAATCGAAGGCGAACCCTACGTCTCCGCTCCCGGCTCCACCTTCCGCTGGTTCCGCTCCCGCATCGTTGGCGGACGCACCAACCACTGGGGACGCATCGCGCTGCGGTTCGCTCCCGTCGATTTCAAAGTCCGCTCCCACGACGGCATGGGCGACGATTGGCCTCTCAGCTACGACGACGTCGCGCCTTACTACGACAAAGTCGAATCCTACATCGGCGTCTTCGGCACCAAAGAAAATATTCCCAGCGCGCCCGACGGAATTTTTCTGCCGCCCCCCAAGCCGCGCTGCACCGAAACCATCGTCAAAAAAGCCTGCGACCACCTCAAGATTCTCTGCGTCCCCTCGCGCCTTGCCATTCTCACCAAGCCCCTCAACGGCCGCGCTGCCTGTCACTACTGCGCGCAATGCGGACGCGGCTGCATCAGCGCCTCCAATTTTAGTTCCAGCCAGGTGATGATTCCTCCCGCGCAGGAAACCGGACGCCTGACCCTGATCACCGGCGCCATGGCCCGCGAACTCATCGTCGGCAAAGATGGCAAAGTCTCCGCCGTCTCCTACATCGACAAAGCCACACGCGGCGAGAAGCGCATCCACGCCCGTGCCTTCATCGTCGCCGGAAGCACCTGCGAGTCCACGCGCCTCCTGCTGAATTCCAGGTCCACACTTTTTCCCGACGGCCTCGCCAATTCTTCCGGAGTCGTCGGCCGCAACCTGATGGACACCGTCGGCAGCGATGGCGGAGGTTATTTTCCCAACCTCGAAAATATGCCCGCTCACAATCACGACGGCGTCGGCGGAATGCACATGTACCTGCCCTGGTGGAAGTTCGATCGCAAAAATGATTTCCTGCGCGGCTACCACACCGAATTCTACGGCGGACGCGGCATGCCCGGTGTCGGCGACTGGGACGACCTCTGCGACGACGAAGAGGGTTACGGCGCTTCGCTCAAACAAAAGTGCAAAAAAAACTACGGCACCTACATCGGTTTCGCCGGGCGCGGCGAGATGATCCCTAACGAAAATTGCTACTGCGAAATCGATCCCTCGGTCGTCGACCGGTGGGGCATTCCGGTCCTTCGTTTTCACTGGAAGTGGAGCGACAACGAAATCAAAATGGCGCGCGACATGCAGGAAACCTACCGCGCCATCGTCGAAGCCGCCGGCGGCACCTACCTCACGACCACGCACCCCGACGGAAAAAATCCCTACGGCATCGCCGACGGCGGCGTCATCATTCACGAAGTAGGCACGGTCCGCATGGGCGAGCGCCCCGCGACCTCGGCGCTAAATCAATATTGCCAGGCCCACGACGTAAAAAATCTTTTCGTAACCGACGCCGCCTGCTTCGTCACCAACGCGGACAAAAATCCCACTCTCACCATCATGGCCCTGACCTGGCGCGCCTCCGACTACCTGCTCGACCAGGCCAAGAAAGGGAATCTGTGATTCGAAAGTTGGGGGTTCGAGTCCCTGAGGGACGCCACGGTTTTGATTCTATGATCTCGATAAACACGATCTCGATAAACACGATCTCGATAAAAACGATCTCGATCGACATGATCTCGATACACGAGGAAATTGCATGCCCACTCGCCGCGACATTCTGAAATCGCTCACCATGACCGCCGTCACGGGATCGGCGCTCCGCATCATTCCCTTGCAGGCCGCCGAATACGCCCACCGCATGGTGACCGCGGAAAAAACCGCCGCCAAAACCTACACTCCCAAATTTTTCTCCGCGCACGATTACAAAACCTTGCAAACCCTTTGCCAGACGATTATCCCCGCCGACGCCGATGCCGGCGGCGCCACCGAAGCCGGTGCTCCCGAATTCATCGACCTCATCACCAGCGAAAATAAAGACTACCAACTAGCCCTGGGCGGAGGCCTCATGTGGCTCAACGACACCTGCACCGATCGCTACGGCAAGCTCTATCTCGATTGCACCGCCGACCAGCAAAAAGAAATCCTCGACCAGATCGCCTACCGCAAAAACGCAAAACAGGACCCCAGCCTCGGCCCCGGAATCGAATTTTTCTCCCTGCTGCGCAAATTCACCGCCGACGGTTTCTTCACCAGCGAAATCGGCATCAACTATCTCGGCTACATCGGCAACAAATACCTGATGGAATTTCCCGGCTGCCCCCCGGTCCCCGAAGCCTGAGTCGACTCTCAATAATCTGTCATCCAGAGCGAAGCGAAGGACCCCTATACCACCACCGGCCTCGGCTCTCACCACCACTGCAGCCGAGCGGTTCGGAATAATTTCCTATGAAATTGACGTCAGATCCCCAACCCTCATTCCGGAAGCCAGATCAGCGGAGCCAAGGTGGCGGAGGTCGGACGCCGGAAGTTTGCAACCTCACCGAGCCGTCCACCCGCCATCGATCAAAATAGTCTCGCCCGTAATCAGCGACGCCGCACTCGAAGCCAGAAATACGACCGCCCCAGCCACGTCCATCGGCTCGCCGATGCGATGCAGCGCGGCAATGCGTTCCTCCACGTCGGCGCGCTGCGCGGCGTTCGCCAAATAGCTCTCCGTGCCCGGTGTGTGAACAAATGTGGGCGCGACCGCGTTCACCGTGATGTTGTACTTCCCCCACTCCACGGCCAGGCATTTGGTCAGGTGGGCAATCGCAGCCTTGGTCGCGCAATAGATCGACTCGGTCGGCAGCGCCACAAACCCGGCTTGCGAACTCAGGTTGATAATGCGCCCGCTTTTCTGTCCGATCATCGCGCGTCCGGCCGCCTGGCTGGCAAAGAACGTCCCCTTCAGGTTAACCGCCAGCGTCACATCGAAATCTTCCTCGCGCACGTTCTCCGCCAGATTGTCCGGCGCCACTCCGGCGTTGTTCACCAGGATATCGATCCGTCCGAAATGCCGGACGGCCTCATCCACTGCGCGAAAAATCTGATCAAGCCGCGTCACATCCATCGGCAAGGGCAACACCCGTCGGCCCATGCCCGCGATCTGCTTCGCCACGTCTCCCGGCGCATTCACATCCCGCAACCCCAGCGCTACGTCGGCACCGGCATGAGCCAGCGCCAGCGAAATCGCGGCGCCCAGCCCGCGCGCCGCCCCAGTGACGAGCGCCACTTTGCCCTTAAGCTCGAAATTCGGAAAGGCCATGTTTGGTAAAGTCATATGGGGTAAGTCATGTTGGGTACAGTTATATTCGGAAAGCAATAACACGTTCTGCGGCCTACCGCAACGCGCGTCAGTACCCCATCGGAATCACCACGCCCTCATCCGTGCCGTGCGGACTGCAGACTTCAGTGTAAGAAAAGCCGCGCAAGCCCTGGGCAATACGCTTCACCGCACACTTCCCGCACAACGAAACCGGCGGCGGATTCCCCCACGCCAGCAGCGTCTTCGCCAACCCGCGCTTCAAAACAACCTCAAACGTCTTGCCGTCCAGTCCCCGGGATTCCATCCACATGCACTGCGCCGCTTCTCCGCAGTCGCTGCACCGTCCGATTTGTTCCAGCAGACTCCCTACATCCTGATCCAGATGCTGCGCATCCGGCGAAACCCACTGCAGATATTCGCGATTGCGAAAAACGTAGCAAGGCACGTCGCTCACCGGTTGTAATACCACGGCGCGTCCGCGATATTCCGCATAGTCCCGTTCCAATTGTTGCAGCAAACAAGCAGCGCACAGCGGCTCAACGTCCTGATGTGCAGACTCTGCTTTCCGCGAGTATCCATGCTGCGGCGCCGCTTTACAGCGCGCGCAAGTTCTTTTTCGTGACGTTCCGCCGCCCAGAAACCGCCGTGCCACCAAAGCCGTCACCGCGCCCACCACCGCCACCAAACCCAGCACCCAGGCGGAAATCAGCATAGTCTGTCATCCTTTCGCAAACGGATCCTCCAGCGACAAACTCTGCCCCGTGAACAACTCCGCGCCGTTCTCTGTGACGTGCATGTCATCTTCCAGCCGAATGCCGAATTCGCCGCGGATATAAATCCCCGGCTCGTTGCTGGTGGTGACGTTCGCCTGAAGTTTCGCTTTGTTGCCGCGCACCAGATAAGGCCACTCATGCCCGTCCATGCCCAACCCATGGCCCAGGCGATGGGCAAAGTATTTGTAATCAGGCCCATACCCGCCGTCGGTGACAACCTTGCGCGCCGCCGCATCCACCGCGCCGCATTCCGCTCCCGGCTTCGCCGCCGCCAGCGCCGCAGCCTGCGCGCGATGCACAATGTCGAACACTTTTTTCATTTCGTCGCCAACGTTCGCCGGCGGCTTGCCAATCACAAACGTGCGCGTAATGTCAGACTGATATCCCTCCACCACGCAGCCATCGTCAATCATCACGATCGACCCTTCACGAATCACCTGCGGCGTATTCGATCCATGCGGAAACGCCGTGTATTCATCCACTTCCACGCTGGCCTCGCCGGAAAATCCCAGCTTCCCATACGCGGCAGAAATCAATTCTTCCACCTGACTCTGCGTCATGCCCACCCGCAATGCACGATAAACGGCCTCATACGCCGCCAGCGTAACCTGAGCCGCCAGCCGCATCAACGCTATCTCGTGCGCGCTCTTGATCATGCGGCAACCCGCGGTCACGGGAGTCGCGCTCGTCATTGTCACCGACGGCGCAGCTTTCGCCAGGCCATCGCTGAAGAGAAAACGAATGGTCTCTTCGATTCCCACCGTGCCCGTGGCCACGCCGCGTTCTTTAAGTCCCTGCGCCACCAGCCGATACGGACTCTCATCTTCCTGCCAGGTGCGGACGTCCGCGCGCTCGCCGTCTGGAGCTTGGGCAATCTGCTCGTGCGCGCGTCCTTCTTCAAATGCCGGACACACATAAAACGCCGCGCCCTTCGCGGGTTGCACCAGCGCGAACATGCGCTCGCCGCCCCACCAGCGAATTCCGGTGAAGTAGTTCAGCGACGTGCCCGCCATCAGCACGATTGCGCCAAGCCCGTTCTCGCTCATCAACTTGCGGGCACGTTCCAGGCGCTCCTGCCGTTCTTCTTTCGTAATCGGAGTCGCTTCTGTTTTGCGCGATTGCAGCTTCGCGAGCGACGGCGGCAGTTCCGCCTCGCCGGACTCTTGCGCCGCCGCAACTAGCGGACTAGAAGCCGCCGCAACTCCCGCCACGCCACCCACTTCCAGAAACCGCCGCCGCGAAATCATGAAGCCTCCAGACTAGCTCGTGGAGCGACGGACGCCTCGTCCGTCTGGCCTGAGCCTGCCCTGAGCGACCTCGAGAGGCGAAGCCCCGGCCACAGTGCCACTGTCTCCCCGGACGAGGGCGTCCGGGGCTCCATGAGTCCCGGCCATTATAGGGACTGAAGAGAATTTACAGGCGGATGGCAGAAATCTTCCGCGCCCGCCAATGCATTGAAGGTGTTTGTAACTCGTTGAATTCCGGCGCAAGTTGCTGAAAGTGCGTGGAAGTCGTTGAAAACTATGAGCTATTGTAAAGAAGCAAATCCGAAAGCGACCCGCTTGACATTTTCTCGACCACGAGCTCTTGCTGGAACAACCGCCCGGGCCGCTTACGGTCTCGTAGTGCGATGTTTACGGGCTGTGGGATGCTTTCCTCCGTCCGCCTAGCCGAGGAGGCTTACATCGAATTCCAGGGGCCTATCGTTATCGCATCAGGCTATAACCAAATGGTTAATTCCAGTAGTCTCGCACGAAAATCGGGCCCAGCCAGGGAAATGAGAGATAATCTCCAGAAATGGAAGCGGGCTTTCAATGCGCAGGCTGCGGCGAGTGGAACACGACCACCGTGGACTCGAGCGCAGGCCACCGACAAAGCTATGTGGAAGACTGCCAGGTCTGCTGCAAGCCCAACATTCTGCAGGTCGAGTATGATACGTCATCGCAGGAGTTCTTCATCCGGGCCGAGCTGGAGTAAATCTTCTCGAGAGGGTGAAAAATGGTAACCCAATACACAGGTGGCGGAAGAATGGTCGCGCACAATATGGTGACCACGCAATTTGAGCTGGACGGTTTCCGCGTGACCCGCACGCTGGGGGTGGTGCGCGGCATTGTGGTGCGGTCGCGGTCCATCTTTGGCACCATCGGGGCGGGATTGCAGACTTTGGTTGGCGGCAACATCACGCTGCTTACTAATTTGTGCGAGAGGACGCGCGCCGAAGCTTTCGACCTGATGCTGCAACACGCGGCCGAACTGGGGGGCAACGCGGTGGTCGGCGCACGATACGATGCCACCGAAGTGATGCAGGGCGTCACGGAAGTGCTGGCCTACGGCACGGCCGTTTTCGTCGAACCCGCTACATGAGAACCTGCTAAGACAAAATCGGCTACATCAAAATCAGCTACCTGAGACGGGACTAATCCTCGCCGAACTAATTGGCCAATATCCCGCATGCGCGCAGGAGTCGGCTTGTACTCACGTAATCTTCCCGGCTGACTGGAACTTTCTCTACAATTTGTTCACGGCACGCATCAAAAGTGCGGATGCCGGGTTTATTTCTATTGGGGCGTGCGGTTCTGCCCGATTCGTCCATTGCGTTTGGGTCAGCAATTAGGACTTACAACAAACATACCGAAAGGAAATCCATGAAAACCCTGCGACATCTTGCCGTGGTAGTGTTTCTGATGGCCGTCTGCGCCAGTTTCAGTCTGGCGGACGAACCGGGGAAGCATCCCCATTACCTGCATGCGCTTAGCGATTTGCGCGATGCGCGTGCTCATCTCGAACGGATCACGCCTTCCGACCGTCAGAACGACGAGGAGATGCGCGCCATTAACGAGATCGACAAGGCCATTGGCGAAATCAAGAAGGCTTCCATCGACGACGGAAAAGATATTCACGACCACATGCCGATCGACACTCATCTCGGTCACAAGGGGCGCTACCATAAGGCGCTGGAACTGATCGACAAGGCGCACAATGACGTAGCTCGCGAAGAAGATGATCCTTACACGCGCGGGTTGCGGGATCGCGCCATTCATCACATCGATGAAGCGCATCGCACTATCGACCACCTGATCATCAACGCCGCAGGAGACTAATCGGCTGTTTCGTGATCGTGTATGAAGCGAGGCCCGGCAGAGTGCCGGGCCTTTCTTATGTGTGCCGAGCATGTTCGACAGCTAGGAGGTGCAAGTCCTCTACCCAACCTGATGGAGGTGAAGGGTTAGCGAAGCGCAAGGGTGAAATAACACTCGCCGCGAGGCGGGGCCTGAAAGAAGCGTGGAGCAAAGGCGCGAGCTGATGAACAAGAACCGGATAGGAGGCCTACGGTGGCGGGCGAGCGAGCATATGATCGCGAAGCCCATATCCATCAAGCTCACTGGTGGTAAATCCTGCGGTTGCGCGTCGAAGGCGGTCGAACTTACCTCGGGAGATCTGCGGCATGTCACGGAATCGTGACTGAGGGTGAAGCGATTCACTCTGACCGTGTCGCAG
>Ga0209006_10000858_pt1 | contig 28115 bp, 21 predicted proteins | sample JacPin_JW_Ref_O2_FD_188567 | JGI IMG/M metagenome (GOLD analysis project Ga0209006, IMG submission 188567) | Forest soil microbial communities from Algoma, Ontario, Canada - Jack Pine, Ontario site 1_JW_Ref_O2 (SPAdes) (version 2) | ecosystem: Environmental > Terrestrial > Soil > Boreal...
CCTCCTGATAGCTACCAAGTCCCAAGGTCCAATCATTCATTCCCGGGACAACCGATGCGCCTTCGTACCACGTGGCGTCATGATAAAAAACGTCAAATCCCACCCTTTTTGCCACACTAAGTTCCTTCAGAAGCGCTTCTTCACTATTTTTTTCCGTAAGCCAAATGCAGTAAGTGACAAGCGGAGAATCGGGCAGAGGCGCCTGAAACACATACTTTTTCAGATAACGGAATGTCTCATTCCCCGCATTGTCACTGTCGCCTCGGGCGATAGCGAAGAAACTGATCGGTGTTTCCACGGTCTCGCCGGGCGCTAATTCAAAGGTTGGCGCAGGAGCGGCCTTCTTGTCCTTGATAAGAATTGTTCCTGCTCGGACCACGGTGCTCGCAAACGAGCGAAGGATGTTGGCCTTCCAGCCCAGCACGCCGAGACCAGGCTCGCCACCCACCAGCATCGATTCTCCAGCTTCTTCATTCTCAAGCACCAGCCAGTCGGAAAATTCGCGCTTCGGCGCAACGCCCGCGACTGGATGAAACCCGTGCTGGCCTTTGACCGAAGAATATGGCTTCAGGCCCTTCGCGGAATTCCTTAGCGTCAGAAACAGCGGATCGACTCGAGGATCAAGAAGCAAGGCCTGCTGGCCGCGATTTTCTATTCGCATGGCCGTCTGAATCACCGCACCCGTCGGATACAGTTTCAGTTCGAGAGAGAGCAACCCACCATCCGTGGACTGAAAGCGCAGCGTGAGTTGCTCGCCGCCTTTGGGAAGATCGGAAATAGCGTCGTCCTGATAGCGGTACTGATTGCCTGACTTTTGAGGAAAAGCAACGATTGGTTTGTCTGCGACTGCCCACTCAGCGCCGGCGTCGCAGCGCAATGATTTTATGAGAACCGTGTCTGATGAGTGGGTTAGTTCGAGGCGGATGTGTCCGTTTGTCAGCGCCCATCCAGTTTGCGATCTGCTAATCGAAACCTGGGCGGCCGTAGGAGCTGCGATGCAGAAGATGACCGCAGCCGTGAGCAGGAACTTCTTCATCGGATGGATTCCGATATTGTGATCATTCGGCATTTGTCGCAACGAGTTTCAGGCTGCGGAATCGGGACCTCAGTTCTATTACCACACTCAGGCTGAATGCCCAAGTGGGACTTGCCTCGGTATAAGCCGAGTCAAGTCCCTGGTTGCGTTGGGGGAAAGATCAGAATGTGAGATGAGCGCCTACCTGCATACGGCGTCTGAAGTCAACGATGCTGCAGATTTGGCCGGCATCACTAATGTCGACGAATGCCGCACCGGCGCAGGTTGGTTGCCCTAAGTTCTCACGGTTAAGTGCGTTGAAAGCATCCCACTTAAGGTCAAGGTGGGTAGTCTCCGTGAAGGTAAAGGTCTTGGTCAACGACAGGTCGACCAAACCGAGGCCGGGTCCTAGCAGACTGTTGCGCCCAGCATTCCCAAAAGTGTACAGCGCAGGGTCAGCATAGGCCGCTGGGTTATACCACTCGTATTGGTTGGGATGAGATACATGCGGATTGCCAATGAGGTTCGGTCTATCGTAAATAGGAGAATTCAGCACAGTTGGGGAGTTCAAGTAATACGGAGTGAAAGGCAGTCCGCCTTCGAAATTGAAGATTCCGCTGAACCCCCAACCTCCAACCACAGCGTCTGCAGCGCGGTTCAAATGATTCGCATACGCCCTGCCTTGGCCGAACGGGAGTTGCCAGTTAGCTGCGCTCACCCAAGACCAGGGCCTCACTGTGCCTGAGGGGCCGTAGTTGCAGGAGTAGCAGAACTGATTTCCGTTGCCATCTCCAGGGCCGAACGTTCCATCGTCAAGCGACCTAGCCCAGGTGAAGTTACTCAGCAGATACAATCCCTGATGAAATCGCTTTTCCGCGTGGAGTTGCAGAGCATTGTAGTTACTTCGTAGTTCCGGATAGCCTTGGGGCGCGTTACTTCTTTGGTATTCCTCCACGCCCCAGCCGTAGTTCGCGTAGTAAGGCCGGCGGGAGTTGTAGTCGCCCGGTCCCGGAGGCGGCATGTTGACGTCGATGTTGTCCCACAAATGACGCCCGATGTTACCCACATAGGCAATTGAAAATGTAATCTGATGTGGGAAAGCCCTCTCCAGGGTTACGTTATAAGTGTCGTTGTAACTATGCGGATAGGTTCCGACCCCAACAAAGTATTCACTGCCGCCGGGCGCTCCCTGAAATGAAAGTTGCCCATTGGATGGAAATGCGGGAAGAGCGGGAGGCGTCCCCGGTCCCTGATCGAATGTGTAACCTAGAGGTGCATAGGGATTGGCTTGAGCATCAGTCTGGCTTTGCTTGATGGGCCAGCAACATCCCTGCGTTCCAAATCCTGCTCCGTCCGCATTCATATAATAACTTCGCCCGTATCCGGCGCGGAGTACAGTTTCAAAGGGAAGGCGATATGCCACTCCAATGCGCGGCGAAAATTCGGTTTTGGGGGTTGTAACGCCTGCATATTTGCCGGCCAGATTAGTCAATAACAGCGTGTCGGTGGCGACATCGATGTTCCCGTCGCTCTGTCCTTTTTGCGTGAAGATCGGACTCACATAATCCCAGCGCAAGCCCAATGTCAGGGTTAGCTTAGGCGTGACCCGCCAGGTATCCTGGCCATAAAATGCCGCCTTCCATAATTTTTCCTGAGGCTGGACCAGCGTTATATCTCTGTTAAAACCAGAAGGAAGGCCGAGTTCGAACGCTGCTAAGCCTGATCCGCAAAAGGTACCGGGTGCCGGGGATGTGCACGGCCCAGAGGTGGCAGAGTCGTTGACCTGAGTGAGCGATTGGCTGACCGTGAAGGTGCCGCGTCCGCTGACGTCGGTGCGGATGCCAAAGAACTTTCCTATATCCCCGCCCCACTTGAAGGCATGGTGGCCCACCGTCTTAGTCCAATTGTTGTAGAACTCGAAGTTTGCTTCACGTTCAAAGAACGGCAACCCAAAGTCTCCCATACTGAATGGGGTTAATGGGTCGCTAATGCTTATTTCGGGCAGGCCCGATGTGTAAACGGTGCCCAGGTTAACGTCTGGAATGCCTGCGGCGGTCGCCGCGTCTGTGTTGTAGTCCGGCTGTAACTCCGAAATAACGAGTCGCGAAAAAGCGAATCGAGCCTCGGTCAGCAACGAAGGGGAAAAAGTATGTTGATAAGTGGCCATCAAGCTCTTGTCATGATCGGACGAAAGTCCAGCGTTCGCGACTCCAGGACCTCCGAGCGGTGCGCCGCCGCCGGCGACGCCGTAGGCTGTGGGAGTATTAAAGTTGGCCTTAAAGTAACTGAATTTCCCGAATATGACCGTTTTTGAGGTAGCGAAGTAATCACCGCGAGTATCGAACTGATCCTGATTGAAAGTAGCGGGCCGCGAGATCGGGTAGTTTGCGCTGTCCACCCCGGAAACAGTTGGCTGCGGCAACAGCGCGAGAAGGTTTTGTGCGGCCTGACTAATCCGATCGGGGCAAATTACGTTGAGCACGCCATTGCACTGAATCTGCGTTCTTCCCGTTCCGTCCGGATTACCTGTATTCGGATCGTAGATCGGATCGGTTGCCGCGACCGAACTGAAATCTCCAGTCCTGAATGCATCGATCGGCACCGTCTCGTTGCCGGAGGCGAAGAGGCTATTGCGCATGCCCTGGTAGTCTCCGAAAAAGAAGATCTTGTCTTTGATCACCGGGCCGCCAACACTGCCCCCAAACTGATTCCAGATGTTGCGGGGAATACCGTTGGGCTCGGTGAAGTGGTCGGCTGCATTGAAGCCAGACGTGCGATAGTTCTCGAAAAGCGATCCGTGAAATGCGTTGGTTCCCGACTTGGTTGTGATCTGCCAAAGCCCGCCGGCGACTTTGCCATATTCGGCATCGTAGTCGCTGGTGGCGAGTTTTACTTCCTGCACGGCGTCGTTCGGAGTCACAATAATCGATAGTCCCTGGATTGCCTCGGTGTTCTCCACTCCATCGAGCAAGTGCCCGTTAGCGTTAGGTGCGGCCCCGTTGACGTTAAGATTGAAATCCTCGCCCGCGTTTTCAGGGTGAAGGTCCAGTTGGCCGGTCGGCATCGATACCCCGGGAGCCAAAAGCGACAATCGCGTGATGTTGTTGCCATACGTAGGCAAGCCGTTGATTTCCGACGAATGAATGGTTTCGTTTACTTCCGCACTATCCGTTTGAAGAAGAGGCGCCTCGCCGGTCACCTCGACCTTCGCAGTAGTCGAACCGACTGGCAGTTTGGCGTCGACCCGGTACAGAATTCCGGCGTCGATTCGAGTGTCCTGGCGGGTGAAGGTGGCAAATCCTTCTTTCTTGACTGTGACCGAATATGTTCCCGGAATCAAACTGGGGAACCTGTATGCCCCGTCGGAGTTCGTCACGGTTTGGCGAACTACGGAGTCGGCCACGTTCGTAGCTTCTACGGACGCTCCGGAAATGGCGGCGCCGGAAGCGTCAGCCACGTTGCCCTCGATACCTCCGGTGACGGCCGTTTGCCCGTGCAACACGCCCATGCTCAACAGGGTGAGAATTGCGATTAGCGTCAGAAAACGATAGAGGGCGGAGTTCATCGTGGAGTCTCCTGGATAACAACGCTTTGGATGGAAAATAGCCTCCGCGAACGAGGCGCTACGGCGCATGAAGTTTGTGCCCGCTGCAACTCGGCTGCGGGAATAGGCCAGTGGGGCGCTAAAGTTCTCATGCCGAGGCGCACGTTAACTCATGTCGGAACTCAGTGTCAAGATAAATATTGTTAACACTAATGTCTACAACAGTGAGAACACACTACCTATCAGGAACAATTTCGGAGTTGCGTTCTTCGTCATGATTGTTATGGCGCACCCTACTTCTTCCGCTCCAGCTGTCGTCCGCATTGTTGACACAATGGATCAATCGGCTTCTGCTTTGACTCACGGAACCAGCATTGCTTCGTGCCGTCCCGTGGAAATATTCGAGAGGTTGCACCCTAGGCGACTCTTGTGTTTGCGCCAAATCCAGCTTATAAGTTAATGTCGAGCCTGAAATGCGAACAGCAACCAATCATTCTGCCAAGCCCGAACGCGGTGTCTCCGCAAGCAAACGGGTTGAAGCCCATTTGCGTCATGCGATTCACGCTGGCAAATTGCGCCCGCGCCAGCGCATCATTGAAGAAGATCTCGCCAAAGAACTGAAGGTGAGCCGCGGTCCAGTACGGGAAGCACTCTTGCGCCTGGAACGCGACGGCCTCGTGGTTACGACGTCAAGGCGCGGCACCTTCATCCGCGATATTTCGGTGGCGGAAATCGATGTGATCTTTCGAATGCGCGCCAAACTTGAAGGACTCTGTGTGCGCTACATGAGGGAGACTGCATCGAATGATGCTGAAGCCCTGCTGGGTGGCGCTTTGAAGAGGCTGAAAGCAGCTGCGGCCAAGAACAGTGAAGAACAGTTCTTCAATGCGGACATGGAATTGCACCGGACGATTTGGAAGGCAGCCAACCAGCCGCTTCTTTACCGAACTCTTAATCTCCTCATGAACCCCTACATCTTCATGATTGCTCGCGCGTACTCCTCGCGTCTCCCGTTGGCCCACCGGCGCGATAATCATGAGCAGTATGTGCGAATGATCCTCAAAACACCGCTGGATAAAATCGAAATTGAAGTGGAACGTTACTTTAACGGGTTGTATTCCCGCACATTCGAACAGAGCCCGGCTTTTACAGGGTTCGACGCGGACCGTTGGACTAACGACTAGACGCAGCTGAAAAACGCTCGAGTCAAAATCCCGGCAGCTTCCTGTCATCATTTCTGTTGACATCGCAATACTCTGATGCTCCAATGGCTCGCCCGCGGTCCCTGGCGGATGCCAGATATTTCCACCCTCCGCTTAAGAAGCTGGCCATCCTCAGAATTTACAGGAAACTATGTTGACCTCACCAACCGTCCAGGCAATCCTGCTGGTTTTGTGCGCCGCGATCATGAATGCCGCCTACGCTCTTCCCATGAAGCTGAATCGAAAGTGGGATTGGGAACATTCATGGTTTGCGTTTTCCATCCTGGGCGTGGCCGTGGTCCCAACTGTGATCGCTCTGCTTACGGTTCCTGAACTCTGGTCAACATACACAGAAGTCTCTGCTGGAACATTGGCGAGAATGGTTTTGTTCGGCGCCTGTTGGGGAGTGTCTCTGGTGTTTTTTGGTCTCGCCCTAACTCGATTGGGCTTGGCCATTACTTTCGCCGTCTGTCTTGGAACCTCGGCCGCAATTGGCGCCCTTACCCCGCTGGTCGTGCAGCATCCCGAACTTGTCATGACGCGGCAAGGAGGCCTGATCTTCCTTGGTGTGATTGTGATTATCATCGGCGTCACTCTCTGCGGACTTGCGGGAAAGAGCAGAGACGCCGCTCTTCAGCGGGAAAGCAGCACGATCAAAAAAGGTTTTCTCGGCGGATTCCTTTTGGCGTTCATCTCAGGCATTCTCGGCTCAATGCTGAATCTCGGCCTAGCATTTGGAGGAAGCATTCAGCGCTCAGCGCACCAGCACGGCGCGAGCCTCGCGATGATGTCGAATGCGGTGTGGCTGCCGTGTCTCTACGCAGGATTCTTGCCGGGAGTAGTGTATTGCTGGTCCTTAATGCGCAAGAATGGCAGCATCGGCAAACTTCGTTTGCCAGGCACATGGTATTACTGGCTGGCTGCCGCCAGCATGGGGTTCCTCTGGTTTGGCAGCATCGTCTTGTACAGTATCTCGACTTTAAAGCTGGGTGACCTCGGCGCGTCAATCGGCTGGCCGTTATTCCTGGCGTCAATCGTGGTAGCTAGCACTTTTTTCGGTGTGATTACCGGCGAATGGGCGCGTACCGGCACGCGCCCAATAAAAACGATGACGACGGGTGTTGCCTTCCTGGTAGTAGCGATAGCGATCTTGAGTTACGCAGGGCGAGCGTGATCATGGGTGTCACGCGCTTGGCTGTCACCCGGCAGGCGTATCTAAGGACCAGCCCCATACAGTCTTAAGCTTGAACGAACAACGCCACGCGGTCGATCCGTTGTCTTATGTCAACAAAACTGTTGACGATGAACTGAGAAGTCTTGTATGGTTCCTGTGGATTTCGACAGGTGCAGAGAACAATCGAGACAGCACGAGGGCGCCATGAAGTTTCCTGACGGGATAATTCGTAAGCCCTCCGGCAGTCGCAACTCAATCTTCTTGGTTGGCATCTGCGCTAGCTTTTGCCTGCTCGCTCCCTTCAGCTCACTTCTCTTCGCCGCGGTCACTCCAGATGGTGGCCCTCGGGCCGCCGTTGTGCGCACCGGACCGATCCCGGGCGTTCGTTTCAGCTCCGGATCCACGGTTTGCGATGAAGAGCTGCGCAACGGCCGATGGGTAAGCCGCTATTGGGAATCGACTGGCCAGATCGTGGCAGACATTCAAATGGATGGGGAACGGCAGCAGATGGACGCACTGCCGGTCGACGCATTCAAACTTGAAATCGAGGGCCAGGAGCTTTCGGGAACCTGGAAATGGATCGGCGCCAGCCAATCTGAGGTTCACAATCCTGACGGATCACTTGTCACAATCGAACTTGAAAGCAGTGTTCGTCCGGTGCAAGTCAAGGTTCAGACTCTGCTGACCGGTGGTCCTGTGATGGTTCGCTGGCTCGACGTGAAGAATAGCGGCCACCGCCCCACAGACATCTCGAATGTTTCGCCCTGGGCAGGGCAACTTTGGCATACTCCCAACTTCGCGGAAAAGCTTCAGCCGGGTTCTGAAGATGTCTTCGACGTTGGCTATGCTCAATATAGTAAGTGGGGGTACGAAGGAGCGTGGCGCTTCGACCCGGTTGTGAATGAAACGAAGATTATCTCTGGCGAACGTGGCAAGTCTGGCTGGGGCCATCCAACATTTTTCGCGCGCAACAACGCAACCGGCGAATGGTTTGTCGCTTCCCTCGCTTGGAGCGCAAATTGGAAGGTTCAGGTTACCAGCAAAGTAGAAAAGTCTCCCGTTGACCGTTCCGACTCCGTCGACAGGCCGGTGAATGAGGCTCGCCTCTTTTTTGAGATGGGCCCCAGTTCGGTCGACCCAGCCCTGCGCGTGCTGGAACCCGGCGAGACGGTCAAAACTCCAGAGATTCATATCCTCTGCATGAAGTCGGATTTGGACCACGTAACTCAAGCTCTTCAGAATCACGTTCGTCGCGACGTACTTCCCCGTCCCCCCTCTGAACATGTCTTCGATGTAGAAGCGAATCATCGCGGCTACATCGTTGATCACGAAACTGAGGCTGGTATTGATCGTGAGGTCGATATAGCGGCTGACATTGGCGCCGAGACGTTTTTTATCGACGCCGGCTGGTATGGGCCTGAACCGAACCGCTGGTACGACAATGCTGGAGATTGGTACGCCGGAGATTGGCTACCAAACGATGTCGAGCCCATCCGCGAGTACGCCCGTAAGAAGGGCATGCGTTTCGGCTTGTGGGTCGAGATCGAAGCCGCTGGAGCCGCGTCGAAGTTACGCAAAGAACATCCGGACTGGATTTTGACCCGTGACGGTCATCCCATCGCCAACGGACGCCATCTCGACGTGGGCAATCCCGTGGTCGCGAAATGGATGGAATCGGAGATCGCGCGGATCATCAGGAAATATGATCTCGATGTTTTTCGCATCGACTACAACATGTCAGTAGAGGAAGACGGAAATCAGGTGCGCGACGGCTTCGTTGAGAATTCCGGATGGCGTCACGTTGAGAATCTCTACGCCATGTTTGATCATCTGCGCCAGCAATTCCCTAAAGTTATCTTTCAGAATTGCGCCGGCGGTGGTGGCCGGCTCGACTGGGGCATCCTGCACCGCTTCGACAACACTGAACTCTCGGACTGGATGCGCGAACCGAGGGGTGTGAAAATACTGAACGGCATGACGTGGGTGCTTCCACCGGAAATCCTGTTGCGCACGTTCGGCACCGAGGTTCCGGACCTGGCTGGGGACGGCGACACGGATTCGCAGCTTCGACAAGTACAAATGGCCCTGCCGATCTTCCGCGGAATCGCGCCATCGTTGGCCGAGTTGAATCCTATCTTGCGGGACAAAATCCGGACGGCAGTTGATCTCTACAAGAACCAACTAAGGCCGATACTCCGCGACAGCGTGGTCTACCACCACACACCGCAAACACCGTACTTGAGCGAGTCACCATGGCTGGTACTCGAATATGCCACCCCGGACAAAAAACGAAGCGTAGCAAGCCTGTTCCGGACCTCGAACTTTGAAGACTCTGTCTACCGTTTCATACCTCGCGGTCTCGACGCTTCCCTTACCTACAAAGTCACATTTGAGGACCGCGCCGAAACCGTCGAATTATCCGGCATTCAGCTAATAGCGGAGGGCGTTCCGGTCAGGCTTGAAACAGCCGGAACATCAGAGATGTTGTTATTCGAAAACGTTCCTGCAACCACAAAAGGTCATTGAGCAAAAGTAGACCGAGAGCTTCCAGAGATCTACACCATGAATACGAAGACAATAGATATTCGAAAGCTGTTTGATCTCAGCGGGCGCGTGGCCCTCATCACCGGCGCGGGAGTCGGCTTCGGTGAAGCGATCGCGGTCGGTTTCGCGGAGTTCGGCTGTGACATAGCTGCATGCGACCTCAACATTGACAATCCGACACGCACCGCCGAACGAGTACGCAAACTTGGGAGGCGCGCTATTGCGCTACGGGCAGATGTCGCGGTTCCCAAGGACATATCCGCGATGGTCGACGCGACTGTGAGCCAACTCGGCGGCATCGACATCCTGGTGAACTGTGCGGGTATTCCGCAGCACGATCCGGCCGAATCCATTCCGGTTGAAACGTGGGACCGGGTCCTCGATATCAACCTGCGCGGCACATTCTTATGTTGCCAGGCAGCGGCCAGGATCATGTTAAAGAAAGGTGTAGGAGTCATCCTCAATTTCTCATCGATTGCGGGCGCGGTCGGCGTTGGCCGCGGCGCAAATGCGTATTGTGCAAGTAAAGGTGGTGTAAACGCCTTGACGAAGCAGCTCGCTCTCGAATGGGCTGATCGGGGAATTCGAGTCAACGCGCTGGCTCCCTGTCAGTTCATGACGCCGGGGCTCAAAGACGTCTTGGCCGACCCGCAATTTGACGCGAAGAAGCTAATGCACACCTGGGAGTCGAACATTCCCCTTGGCCGCGTGGGCGAGCCGGATGAGATCGTCGGCCCAGCTTTATTTATGGCATCGGACGCATCGTCCATGGTGACCGGCGTGATTCTTCCCGTGGACGGAGGCTATCTGGCTCGATGAATCTTGAGGACAAAATGGCATCGAGTTTGTCATCGCCCCTTCTGGCCAAGATTCAGCTCAAGAGAATCGTCCAGATTGGAATCGTCGTCGCCGACCGCGAGCGAACTACGCAACTGCTGACTTCTTTACTCGGTATCGGACCCTTTCGCTTCGTGGAGTGGCCGAATCGACCTGAGTCTAAGTACTACTATCGCGGCGCAGAACAACACATTCGCTTGAAGCAGGCGTTCGTTCAATTGGGGGATGTTGAGGTCGAATTGATTCAACCGCTCGAGGGGCACAACGAGTATCAAGACTTCCTTGATCAAACCGGTGGCGGAATTCACCACATCCTGTTTGAAGTACCTGACATCGATCCCGTGATTCAGGAATTGGCGAAGTCTGGAGTAACTGTTCTTCAGTCGGGCACAGGAATTCGTCCCGGTACCCGCTGGGCTCTGCTGGATACGAAACACTTACTCGGATTTCTTGTGGAATTGCGGCATCGTCCCGGCGACTCCGATGGATCTTCTATTTCATAAGGACAGCTTGCACTAACTACCAAATACTGACTGAAAATAAGTTCATGCAGAAGACAAGTACAACTCGCCTGAAGACTGCGATTGTGGGATGTGGCAAGGTTGCCGGAACCCACGCCCTTGCTTATCAGACACTTCCGAACTCGCAATTGGTAGCGGTGTGCGACGTCGCAGCAGATCGCGCGCAAGCTTTCGCCAAGAAACTCAACGTTGCCGCTTATAGCGATCTAGCCGAGATGTTGAAGCGGGAAAAAGTGGATGTGCTATCCATTTGCACGCAGCACACTCAGCATCCAGCCGCTGTCGAGATAGCCGCAGCAGCCGGCGTTCATGCCATCTCTGAAAAGCCGCTGGCCATCGATTTGGAGTCTTGTGACCGCGCGATCACAGCCGCTCGCACCGCCGGAATAAAGCTAGGTGTGGTCAGTCAGCGCCGCTGGTACGAGCCTGTTCTCCGAATGAAGGAAGCGATCGACGCCGGCAAGCTCGGCAAGCCGGTGCTTGCCATTGTGACGATGCTCGGATGGCGCGAGCCCGCTTATTACCTCTCGGATCCATGGCGAGGGACGTGGGCCGGCGAAGGTGGTGGTGTGGTTGTAAGTCAGGCGCCGCACTATCTCGACTTGATGAGCTGGTTCATGGGTCCGGCCGTGGAATTACATGGCTACTGGGATACCTACAATCATCCGGGTATCGAGGTCGACGATACGGTAGTTGCTTCCGTTCGTTTCAAGAATGGAGGAATGGGTTCGATTGTTCTCAGCAATTCGCAACGCCCCGGATTGTGGGGAAAGATTCACATTCATGGTTCGTCAGGAGCATCCGTTGGAGCGGAGACTGACAGCGGTTCCCCGTTCATTTCGGGCGTTACGGAAAAAATGGATCCTCCTTTCAACGACATCTGGACTGTCCCCGGTGAGGAAAACAACCTCGCCGCGTGGAACCGCGACGACCGCTCTCGAACCTGGAACGTGATGACTCATTACCATCAGGTGCAACTAGCCGACTTTCTCGGCGCGGTAATCGAAGATCGAGAACCCATGGTCGATGCCGAAGCTGGACGCCGTGTAGTGGAACTTTTTACTGCTGTATACCGTTCGCAGCGCGAACACGCGCCGCAGAAATTGCCGCTTTTGCGATAGTTTCGGGAGGCTTTCATCAATGTCGGAACGAGCTCTGACCGAGCCAATCTCGCAGGAACTCCTCTTCACTTATTACAAGAAGGTACTCGAATTAAGACTTTTCGAGCTCAAAGTTCAGGAACTGTACCGCAATGCCAGGCTTCCCGGATTTGTTCACTTGTATGTGGGAGAAGAAGCAGTCGCGGTGGGCGTTTGCTCCCATCTGGAAACAGCGGACTTGGTCTTCAGCACGCACCGAGGTCATGGTCACGCGCTGGCGAAAGGTGTGCCAGCTGGCATCGTTCTCGCCGAACTATGGGGCAAAACGACCGGAAGCTCCGGGGGACGTGGCGGAAGCATGCACTTATACGCCCCCGAGTTCGGATTTATGGGCACGAACGGAATTGTTGGCGCTCCGATTCCACTGGCCACCGGCGCTGCGCTTAGCGCGAAGTTAAGAAAGAAATCCCAGGTTGTCGTCTGCTTCTTTGGCGATGGCGCGGTCAACAGCGGTTCGTTTCATGAGGCCGTCAATCTCGGTGCTGTTTGGAACTTGCCTGTCATTTATGTGTGCGAGAACAACTTGTACGCGACGGAAATGGCCTTTCAGCGGGCTACCAAGAATACGAGCGTGGCCAGTCGTGCAGCGGCGTATGGAATGTTGGGCGTCGAGGTCGACGGCCAGGATGTAGTTGCGGTGCATGAAGCCGCGGAAGCAGCGATCCAACGGGCTCGCCACGATGGCGGCCCCACTTTGATCGAGTGCAAAACTTATCGTTATGTCGGCCATCACGAAGGCGACCCCGGTACAGACTATCGAACCCGCGAGGAAGTTCAGCATTGGAAACAGAGAGACGCCGTGAAACTGGCTCGCAAGCGACTACTCGACATGGGTATGAATGAAAAAGACATTCAAGCGGCCGATCAGGAAGTAGAGCGGCTTATCGACGAGGCGGTCGAATTCGCCGAGAAAAGCCCGGAACCGTCGGCGGACACCGTCAACGAGCACGTGTTTTAGCTGAGGAGAAAGTATGTCAGACCAAGGCCGAGTAATTACGTACGGGGATGCTGGAGTGGAAGCTCTCCGCGAGGAGATGCGGAGAGACGATAGCATCGTCTACATCGGGCAAGGCATCGGCCCGCGAGGCGGAAACTTCCGCCAGACTCGCGGTCTCTGGAAAGAATTCGGTGACGACCGTTTGCGCGATACCGGCATCTGCGAACTGGGAGCCACCGGCGCCGCGATTGGTGCAGCAATGGCGGGCACGCGCACTGTGGTCGACGAAGTTTTTCTGGACTTTGCTCTGGAAGCGATTACTCAAATCGTGCAACAGGCCGCCAACATTTCTTACATGTCCAACGGCAAGATCAAAGCGCCCGTCGTTATTCGCGGAGCCATGGGATCGGTGCGGAGTGCGGGAGCTCACCATTCACATACTTTTTATAACTGGTTCGCAAATACGCCCGGCTTAAAGGTGGTGCTCCCCGCAACACCTTACGACCTGAAAGGGCTTTTCAAGACTGCGCTCCGCGACCCCGGACCGGTTGCCGTAATCGAGCATAAGTCGCTCTACAACTTCAAAGGTGTTGTACCCGAAGAGGAGTACCTGATTCCATTCGGAGACGCGCGCATCATCCGTGAAGGTAAAGACCTGACGATTGTGGCGATGTCCCGGATGGTGGACTTGGCGGAGAAAGCGGCGGCGGTGCTGGCCGAACAAGGCGTTTCGGCTGAAGTGATTGACCCACGAAGTATCGTTCCGCTCGATCGGAAGAAGATCACTGATTCAATCAAACGGACCGGCAGGCTTGTGGTCATTGATGAATCGCCATCCTATTGCAGCTTCGCGGGGGAACTTCTCGCGATCGCAGTGGAAGACTGCTTCAAAGAATTCAAGGTGGCTCCGAAGCGAGTTTGCTCGTTGGGGGTTCCGAATCCGTTCAGCCCGGTTCTCGAAAACCAGATGATCCCGACGGTCGATCGCATTGTTAATGAAGTGCACGACTTGATGAAACAGTAAAAGGAGAATTCGTTAGCGATGGCGTACAAAATTATCATGCCCCAGCTCGGTCTCACGATGGAAGAAGGTTCGGTAACCGGCTGGTTTAAGAAACCGGGTGAATTTGTGGAAAAAGGCGATCCTTTATTTACTGTGGAGACCGACAAGGTTGAAATGGAAGTCGAGTCGATGGGAAAGGGCTACCTCGGCCCGATCCAGGTGGAGCTTGGCTTGAAGGTGCGGGTGGGAACTCTGCTGGCGATGCTGACTGATGAACCCGAGACCGCTGCCTGAGAAATTCTCCGCAAATAAGACTATCGATACCTAAACCGACGACTTTTTCACGATAGCATCCTTGCGCGCGAGCACCTCGGAACTTAGCTCAACGCCCAACCCCGGTCCCGGAGGCAATGGCAGATCACCACTCGGTCCTGCAACCAGCTTTTGCGTAACCAGCCCTTCGTACTCTTCGCTGTAATGACGCCGGACGCTCTCCATAATAAAGAGGTTGGTTACATTGGCAGACAGGTGCGCCGTCGCGAAGTGGAGAATGGGACCGCCGCAGTTGTGGGGCGCGATCGGCAGATAATAGGTTTCAGCCATGGTTGCGATCTTTTTGCCCTCGGAGATTCCGCCACACCAGGCAACATCCGGCATAATGATTCCAGCTGCGCGATTCTCCAGCAGTTCGCGAAAACCCCATCGCGTCATAAGGCGCTCGCTCAAACATAGCGGTACATCCGTAGAATCTGCCAGCTCGGCGTAAGCAGCAAGATTATCCTGCGGCAGCATTTCCTCGAGCCACATTGGTTTGAATTGTTCCAAGGCCGCGGCGATTTTGATAGCGGAGGGCAGGTTCCAGAAACCGTGAAACTCGATTGCCACTTCCATCGAGTCACCAAATTCCTCGCGGATGAGCCGTAGAGGCTCCATCCCCTGCCGTATTTGCTCAGCAGAAATATGGTTTCCGTTACTTTCTCTGGCGATTTGATCAAACGGCCAGATTTTCATGGCCTTGATGTTGCTGTTAAACAGTTCGCGGGCGAGTCGCACCGGTTCGCGATTGAAATCCACATGGTCGTAACAGGTGTTGTAGGTACGTATGGATCGCCGAGAAGCGCCGCCAATCAAGTTATAGATCGGTTGGCCGGTGGCCTTGCCGAGCAAATCCCACAGCGCGATGTCGACCGCACTGATGGCACGCATTTCCGCCCCGGCCCAGCCGCTATACGAAACAGCGAGAAACATATCCGCCCAAAGTCGATCGATGGCACTCGGATCTCTTCCCAGAAGAACGGCAGCCAGACGCGAATGCACAATGGCTGCTTCCGCCTCAGCGTTCGGATAGCTCTCCCCTAAGCCGATGATTCCCTCGTCGGTGTGGATCCGAACCCAAAGGTAGGTGATGGCGCCCGCGTGCGTGGTAATTCCCCGAGGAAGGTAGATGGTTTCGACAGCCGTGATCTTCATAGGGCAACAATGATGCAACCATGTGCATTATCTCCAAAGAGATTTCGCATAGTCAACAGTATTGTTAACAATTAATTGCACGCCCCGTTTGATTCGTCTTGACTCTGTTTTGCAGCAACACTATTGTTGACGCGGCTATTCTCGAAGATCGTTCCAGCGAAATTGGTTGAAGGCTGTGCAATTTCAGGCACAAACTCAGATTCTCGGAAGCAACCCCGCAATTTGCCTCTGGAAATAAGGACGAAAGCTATGGCCGAAGTCGAACATGTTCTAGAAATTCATAATGTGATCGGGGAGGGCCCCGTCTGGCACTCGCAGGAAGGGTTCTTATACTGGGTAAACTTCATCGGGGAGTTTCAGATCCTCCGATTCTCGCCCCACACGCGACGCCTCGAGGTATTTGAGACGGGCATGCCAGTCATGGCGCTGGGCATCCGCAAGACCGGCGGATTCATCGCGGCGACCGCCAAGGGCATTGCGCATTGGGACATCCAGCGTGGATCGTTTGAGCCGTTTTGCGATCCCTTGGCTGGCCGGACGGGCATCCGTTTCAATGACGCCGCTACGGATAGCCATGGCCGGTTTTGGGTAGGCACATTGAACGAAGCTAACGCGAAGGGCCCCGATGGTGAGTTGTACTGTGTTCAGGCCAGTGGCTCGTGTCAACTGATGGACAAGAACATAACCGTTGCCAACGGGATCGGCTGGAGTCCCGATCGAACCATCATGTACTTTACCGACTCTTTTCGCTATTGCATTTACGCGTATGACTATTCTGCTGAATTCGGAACGATCGCGAATCGCAGAACCTTCGTACAGACGTCCGCCGACGGCGGAATACCCGACGGGCTCACGGTGGATACGGACGGATTTGTGTGGAGCGCCTACTGCGGGGGCTGGAGGGTCGTTCGCTATAACCCTGAAGGCAAAGTTGACCGCGAATACCGATTGCCCGTAGCCAACCCCACAAGTTGTGCTTTTGGCGGCAAGCGGCTTGACGAACTCTACATCACATCGGCCAATTTGGGATTGAGCGAAGAAGACAAGCGAAAGCATCCACAGTCGGGCGATTTGTTTTGCCTGCGAGCGGGCATTACTGGTATGGACGAACCGCGTTTTGCGGGATGATCGGCCCCGCATTGTTGCCGGGCATCCCGAGCTTTTGCTAGCCGTCAACATTCTTGTTGACACTATTCAAAGCCGAGACGTAGAGTGGGCAAGCCGACAGGACGCAGATTCGAGTATTATCTTAAGCCGACGGGGAAAACGGTTGCCGACCGGGCAAGGGATTCCCGATGCGAAACGGTCTTAAATTTCTTGTCAGTTGGTCACTATGCCCCAAGAACTCAGATTACAGGGAAAGAGAGCCCTGATTACCGGCTCCGACACGGGAATTGGACATGAGATCGGCCTGGAATTTGGCCGACAGGGCGCCGATGTCGTTTTCCACTACGTTCAGGCCGATTCCGGAGTAAAGGCCGCCGTCGACGAAGTACGATCGCTGGGGCGCAGGTCCACAGCATTTCAAGCGGACTTTGACTCATTAGAGCAGGTGACGCAACTCGCCGATCAAGCCAATGAGTTCTTCGGCGGCGTGAATTGTTTAGTGAACAACGCCGGGGTCACCATGAACCGGCCGTTCCTTAAAGTGACGCCGGAACAATTCGACAAGATGTTTCACATCAACTTCCGGGGGCAGTACTTTCTCACACAAAGAATTGTTGAGGACATGCTCCAGCGCGGAGGCGGCGTCATCTGCAATATGTCCTCGGTCCACGGACTGCAGGGAGTGCCTGAACACTCGGTTTATGCTGCAACCAAGGGGGCGATCATCGCCTATACCAGGTCGCTGGCGGTTGAACTCGCATATAAAGGCATTCGCGTCAATGCGATCGCTCCAGGTTGGGTCACCGTGGAAAACTATTTCAAGTGCATCCCTGGCTTTACAAAAGAAATGGCGGCAGAAACAGGCTACAGAGCGATTCCGGTGGCACGTTGCGGCGAACCGTTAGATATCGCAAGGCTGGCAGCTTTCTTATGCTCCGATGACGCTTCGTTCATCGTCGGTCAAACCATCGTGGCCGACGGGGGAACCACCGCGCTGATGTCTCTGGTCTCCGATTTCAGGAAAGAATCTACGAACACCTTTGGCAGAGGATATATTCCGGGCGTGTAGGTGGCAGAGGAATGCTGCAAGATCTTATCGCGACGCTTAAAGCGGTCGGTAAATCTACCGAACTGTATCAAACTGACGATGGAACCCGAGTTCTGATTCTGCCTTACGGAGGCCGAATTCTCGGCGTATTCGCGCCAGGCAGCGATGAGAACTTTCTCTGGACGAATTCTGTGCTGAACAGCGTCGAGTCCGCTCGGGCCTACTACGCGAGTGACGACTGGCAAAACTCAGGAGGCGACAGAACCTGGCTCGCTCCCGAACTCGACTTCTTCTTCCCAAAGTTTCCCGATATCGATATTGCTGGTTACTGGCAACCGCGCGGACTCGATCCTGGAAACTATGCACTTACGAAAACAGATCAAGAAGTAAAGCTTACCAACCGTTTGAGTATCGACGCCTTTCGATCCCGGAAGCGCGTAGAGCTGGAGATCACAAAGTCAATTGCAGCAGCTCCGAATCCCCTGCGCTATGACGCCCAGGCTCGTAGCGGAGCGGTTGAATATGCTGGACACACCCTGCTGACGTCGCTGAAGATCCTTAACGCGGGCCCTGATGCCGTTCCCCTAGTCGGCCTGTGGAGCCTTACGCAGATGCCGCACCAGGGAGAATTATTTGTTCCGACCTATTCGAAGACCGAGCCAAGGGTCTATTTTGGTCTGGTTGACACGCCTGCGGACGAAGTCGCGGTGAACGATCGTCTGGTGCGCTTCAAGATGAGAGCCGCCGGAGAACATAAGATCGGAATCCGCGCCGCAGTGACCACGGGGCGCATCGGGTACATTTACCCCACGGAAAACCGGCATGCGCTCATCGTGCGTAATTTCTCCGTGAACCCGTCGGGCGAGTATGCCGATGTACCATGGACGGAACCTGAAGATCGTGGTTATTCGACGCAAGCCTGCAGCGTGAACAGCCGCTGGGGGATGTTCAGCGAAATGGAATACCACGTTCCGGCCATTGGCGGCAGCACCGGCCTGCGTCACGTCGAAGATCGCTCACAACTCTGGGCCTTCCGCGGATCGCGAGAAGATATCATCGAGATCGCTCGGGCATTGTTGTCCAATGAAATCGAGTGATAACGGACTTGCACAGAGAGGCCGCGTAATACATCTCTTTTTCGGTTCAGCGCTTCAGGATGTATGCGGTTCTACCCTTCGTCGAAATCTCTACTTTACTGTCGAAGCCCACGGTATAGCGTTGCGTTGCCCCGATGCTTGAATCGACAGGAGTGACGGAGATGCTGGCCTTCGCCCACTGCGCGGGAAGAGTCCACCGAATAGCGCCGCCATCGACCGAATAGAGGATGACCTCATTGTCACCGATTGGAATAACGCGCCGCTGACCGTCGACACTTTTGAAATCGTGGTCAACCACTGTCCAGGAACCATCGTCCAGAACCGTGGAAACTGTCCCGTCACTAAATCGAGCAATGTTGTTGTTCCGAGGTACGGTGACCTTCTTTCCGTCTTTTTCCACCTGCTTCTCACCCACCTTTTCGCTGCCGAGCCAAATCAACTCCTTCTTTGACAAATAGGATTGAGTGAGATTGCCAAGGTAATAAGTGTCTGCAATATCGCCTTCGCTGTACTTGTCCAAATGCAAACCGCCAAGCGCGTTCGTCTCTCGAAACGCATAGGCCAGATTCATGGACCAGCCTAAAGTCTGCCCGACACCCTCCGAATACTTTCCGCCGCCGTAGATTTTTCCTTGCATCATCATCAGATGGAAGGGATCGGAGATTGCAAATCGATGTTGCATGCCCTCCAACTTTCCGTAATACGCATCCACGGGTCCTTCGGTCAAAGGAGCGATACCGCGCTCAATAAACCATTCAAGGATTTTCCCGCCATAGACCGTCTCTGAAACAATACCGATGTCTTCGCCAGGCCCAACACTAATGTCACAGGTGCGGAACGTATCCAGACGGATGCCTTCCTTAACAGGAACGGTATTTAAAAGCGATTCAACGCGCTTCTGAAAGTAGCCGGAGCGGAATTGCTTCGTTAGAGAAATCCTATAGTCGGGCGGTCCCCCTTCAAACTGATGCGACCAGACATAGGGTTTACCTTCGCGATTGAATTGCAAAACGCTGGGGTCGAAGAACGGGCGATCCGGATAGGCGTCGTCGAGGTTAATGTGAAATTCGATGTTTGCGTTATATTGGGCGGCATCCTTAATGAGTTGTTTCAGCGCCGCCGCTCCGCCGATGCGTTCGTTCACTTGGTTCAATGCAGGATAACCGGTATCGTGGCCGGTAAACTGCCATCCAATCAGAGCAACCCGTTGTTTGGCATTACCCGTCACTTTCGCAACCGCACGCACAATTTCCAGCGCTTCGGCGAATGACGTGATCGGCGGAGCATAGCCTCCCTCCGGCTCTTTGACCGGCTTCACCCAATCCATGATGATGCCGTATACGAAAGTGCGTGGCTCGTAAGTATCGCTCGGTGTCCGCATGTGGTCGCGGTGCCACAGAGCAGCTTCCATCCAGTCGACGGCACCATCGTGATTGCGGTCTTCGGTAAGCACTGCCACGCGCGACTGAAGCAATGGCTGCACTTCGCCGGCGACGCGGTAGTAGTAGGTGCCAAGCCAAATTGCAAAGTCGGTGCCCGGGCCCTCTCCGCCCAAAACTTGCGTCTTCAGTTTCCAGTAAGGGATATTGTTGGAGATGGTCGTCACAACTCCCGGCACATCGGCGGAAGCCCAGTTTGTGTCTTTCGGATACTGTTCTCCATCTGCTTCACTGATCTTGATGAAGTTCGCGGTTGATTGCCACAGAAGATTCGAGTAAGGCTCACTCCATTTTTGCCGCGAGTATTCACCGCGATAGGCCTCCCCCTTCCCGTCATCTGCGGGCACCCGGACCAGAAAGTGATCGGGAAACTCCAGCGTCTGTAGATGGAAGGTCCCGCCTTCCAATACCTTCGTCAACTCGAACACGAGCTCGTTGCCTTCGACGGCAAACCGCCAGTTCAGCTCCAAATCAAGAGATGGAACGCGCATCACATACATCGCACTTGAGCCCGTGGCTTGGATATGGACGTTCAAGTCGCCGGCCGCGAACAGCTGCCCATTCAACTCGATTGTCGGACGCGACGACTCCAACGCCGCCGGAAGGCTCTTTCCGCTCGCCGTCTGATATTTGAAAACACGTGGAAAGTTAGGATCCAGAGTGACTGAAAGAGTCTCTGATCGTATCTCGGGCGAGGTCGGTGCTTGCGCGCGCAGATCCTTCGGTCCCAAAGAAAGCCCCAGAAGGACGGTGCCAATGATTCCGATTCTCCAGATGAGGCTCGATTTGTAAAGGACGGTATCTCGCATCGCACCTGACCGCACCTGAATCCTCCTCTACGCGCCCAAAATAAATTTCGGTTGATTTGGCCCCATCGTAGATCATCGCGAGGCACCAGAAGGCTAGCCCAAGTAGTTTTCATTGTCAACATTCGTGTTAACAGTAGAGGAGGGCAAGCGTGTACCACGGTTTACTCCCGCCAGCTTCGACGATTCCCTCTCGATCATGCAAAGCGACTTCGAAAAAGGCTCAACCGATCCAAGTCCGCTTGCCGACGCCCGGTGGTAAATACGTAGGCCCCTTCCTTCAGTAGCGCTAGGCTTTGGCTGTTTTCCCGCACCGTATGAATCAATCTAAGGCATTTGCCGCAATGTCCAACCGAGACTTTGGTATCGATCGATACGTTCGTCCAATGGATTCGTCGTCGCGCTTCTGTCAATCTTGCCCTGAGCAGTCACTCGCTCTGACATCGAGAAAGGTACAACATGGGCGGCACAAATGAACTGAAAGAGACCACGCGCGTAACCGGGCCTGCCGCGTCGAACACGCTTAGCGTGAACGTTTTTACCGCTCCGGGAAAGGCTATGGTTGGCGAGCGGCCAAAGCCCTTCGGCGAAGCGCTCGGCTTTGATCCGATCACGTCGACTTTAATCTTCGGCGAGTACGACGCGGTGCTGGGCGCGCCTGGGTACCTTCAGCTCGCGAATATTTGGATGATTCTGAACGTTGGAGGCGGACCGACTCCGGATAAGCCGACGGTAACGCTCAGCGTCCCCGACCCAAATCACATCAACAGCTTTATGAATTTCCGGGTTGCGGATATTCAAGCGTGCTACAAGCTATGGAAAAGTCGAGGAGCGGAGTTCATCACGGAACCGATCCCGAAGTACGGCGAGACGCGCTGCTACATTCGCGATCCTGACGGATACATTATCGAAGTAGGACAGAGCACTACCGTCAAGTACGGTTAACGCTCAGTTCGGACGGGATGCGAATTTACCCGAAGCAAAGCGGACCTATCGCGGACATGATGCAAAGGCTTGCATCACAAGTTTTTGGCATTGATTGTGGGGATCGAACTGACAATATCAATCTGCGCCGGCCGCGCACGATTGCATCGGGGAAATGTCGGTCAATTGCAGGGATAGAGAAGATGCTTCTTCAGTGTACTCGTATTCGGGAACAATCAGTTTCATCCGGCCGCGTATTTCAGATTGGCTAGGTGCTGAGTTAATCGCAAGCAATTCATTCAGCTGCCTCTTCAAGTTGCTCCAGTTGCCGGCGCTGCTCCTGGCCAGAGTCACTTTGGCAACCTGTGTAGGACGCCGTTTTTCGTGTTCGTAGAACAGCTCCTCGTGGAGCTTTTCTCCATAGCGCAATCCTGTGAATTCGATCTTTACGTCACTTTCTTTCAATCCAGATAGCTTGATCAGGGTGCGTCCCACATCGAGTATGCGCAGAGCCTTACCCATATCCAGAACCAAAAGATCGCGGTGTTCGCCCACGACAAACGCCTGCAGGACGAGCGTGACCGCTTCAGGGATGGTCATGAAGTAACGGGTAACTTCGGGATGAGTCACCGTGATCATCTTCTTGGTGCGAATCTGTTTTTGGAATAGTGGGACAACGCTGCCCTGCGAACCTAAAACATTTCCAAACCGAACCGCCACGCAGCGCATAGTTGCGGTTGGACGCGCCGCCAGTATCAGCTCCCCGATTCGCTTGGTGCATCCCATAAAACTGGTTGGGTTTACGGCTTTGTCGGTCGAAATAAGGACGAAGCTACCGCAGCCGTATTCTTCGGCAACATCGAGCATCGAGAGAAGCCCGAAAACATTATTTCGCAGCACCTCGCTCAGGTTCTGTTCGGACAGCGAAACGTGTTTATAGGCTGCAGCGTGAAAGATCGTATCGATCTTGTAGTCCGACAGAATGGTTCGCATTCGCTCGCGATTTGTAACATCAGCCAGACGGAACTCGACTCTCGTCGTAGCAGGCAAACTTCCAAGCCGCTGTTGCAGATCGAATAGTCCCGTCTCATCCTGGTCGACACATACCAGCACCGCGGGCTGATACTGAAGGACCTGGTGCACCAGTTCAGAGCCAATCGATCCGGCGGCTCCGGTAATCAGCACGCCGGTTTCCACAAGTCTTCGCTGCACCGGCTCCAGGTCCAGTTTCACTGGATCGCGGCCCAGTAAATCTTCGAGGTTCACTTCGCGGAGCTGTTGCACGCTCGATTGTCCAGTGATGAAGTCTCGGAGGCTCGGCACGGTTTTGTACTTAACTCTGGCCCCGTCACAGACATCCACAATGCGCTGCATTTGAGCAGAGCTGGCGGAAGGTATGGCGATGAGGACCTCGAATACGCGATGTTCGGCACTGAGCGCTGCAATCTGTTCAATCGTTCCCAACACCGGTACACCGTGAATCTTCGCTCCGGTTTTCATTTTGTCGTCATCAATGCACCCGATGACCTCCCATCGTCCGCCCGAGCCCTGCAGTTCCTGGATTAAAAGCTGCGCCGCAAATCCGGCGCCGGCGATGAGCACACGCTGTGAACGCCGGCGGTCTCCCGTTCGTTGCGCCGGCTTCGCGCGTAAATCCCTGAGCCGCACGATTACCCGAATGCCAAGTACGATCACCGACGTGAGGATAGCTTCCAGAATGTAAACCGATAATGGAAATTCCCGGACGTCAAGCCAGTAGCGAAGAGTGATGATAAGCGCGGCAGAACCGGCCGCGATAGCCTTCGCCATTTCCAGCACATCGTGTATGCCGGTATGCTTCCAGTAACCGTGAAGAAGAGAATACCTTCCCATCCCAGCCAGCCGATAGAGAATCAGAATCGGAGCCACGGACAACATGAGAGTGAGGTTGGGCAAGCGGAATTCAAAGCGCAAAAGCCACGCGATGACCAGCGAGACAAATACCAAGAGCGCATGAAAGAGCACGATTGGCACTAAACGATGCTTGGTGGGCATTGAGTTAGAACTCCGGGAACGATTTTGCTTTCACGAAAGTTTCTTTCAGCTCGTGTGGGCTGTGCGAACAGCAGGATGGTGACGGTTATTGACGCCGGGCGCGTCCGGGTCGGTTGCTCGGGCTAATACGTTCTCGATTACGTCACAGGTTGTCTGTATATGACATTCCGACAAAGTGGGATGAACCAGAAACATCAGACTGGTTTCGCCCAGGTGTTTTGCAGCAGGAAGACGATTCTGTTCATGTCTTGAGCCGAATGCCTTTTCCAGATAAATTTCGCTGCAACTCCCGGAAAAACAGGGCACGCCTGCGGCCACTATTTCCTCGAGAACGCGGTCGCGGGTCCAACCGGTTTGAAGCATATCGGGACTCACGAAAACGTAGTACTTGTAATAAGAGTGGTAACAATGCGCCGGAGGCATGGAGAGCCGCAGGCCGGGTAAACCTGTGAGGCGTGAATTCAGGGCAGCCGCGTGATTCCGGCGCTTCCCTACCCACTCTGGCATCTTTCCTAAGGCGACTCTTCCTATTGCTGACTGCATTTCAGTCATCCGCCAGTTTGTGCCAAACGAATCATGAACCAATCGAAATCCTGGCTGATGCTTAGAGTTAGCGATGGCGTCGTAATTTTTGCCATGGTCTTTGAAGCTCCATGCGCGCTGCCAAAGTTCTGCATCGTTGGTTACAAGCATGCCTCCTTCACCGCCGGTGGTCATGATTTTGTCCTGACAGAATGAGAACGCTGCGGCATGCCCCATGGATCCAACCGGCCGCCCCTTGTACATCGCGCCCTGCGCCTGCGCGCAGTCTTCAATTACGTACAGGCCGTAATCCCTGGCGAGATCGAGAATTGCATCCATCTCACACGGCCAACCGGCCAAATGGACCGCGATGATTGCCTTGGTTCTTGCGGTGATCGCTGGAATGATGGTTTCAGCCGTAAGGTTTTGGCTCTGGGGATCGACATCGACGCAAACCGGGTGCGCACCTCGCATCACTATGCAACTGGCCGACGCGATAAACGTGCGAGAAGTTGTAATAACTTCGTCTCCGGGACCTATCCCAAGCGCTTGCAAGGCTGATTCCAGCGCGAGCGTTCCGTTTGCCAGGCAGATGGCGTGTTCGACACCAATCGAACGGGCGAACTCCCTCTCGAACAGTCGACCCTCCTGGCCGGTCCAATAATTCACTTTCCCGGAACGCAAGACTGAAGCGGCGGCTTCAATTTCGTCAGGCTCGAAAGAAGGCCATGACGGAAAAGGAAATACAGCTTGCGCGGACGGAGCTATTCTCCGCTGTGTTGCTGCGAGGCTCATAAAGATAGTTGTGTTTGAGAGACAGATTGCTGGCGAATGATCAACTCATGACAGCGTGGGCGGCAGCGAGCGCAGAAACAGCTTGCCAGGCATCCTGATATTCCCTCTGATCGTTCGCGTCGGGAACTCTTGATCGCCGTTGAATTATGTAATTCCAGAAGCCGAAGTTCGCAGCGTGGGAATAAACAAGCTGTTTGGCTCGAGCCTTGGCAATCTCAATCGCGCTTTCGATCGGATGCTGCCTGATTTTTTTTTGGAACATCACGCAACAATAATCGAGGGCGGAGTTTACTTTCTCCGGCGTTACCGAATTGGGCTCGCGATAAACGTATAACGGCTTCGGTAAGACTGCGTATGGATTGCCATAGAGAGCACGCAAAAGAAAATCGACATCCTCGCTGATGGGAAAGGTCGAATCGAAACCGGTTGCTCGAGCCAAGTCCGCGGCAATCATCGAGGGAGCAAATGCCAGGGGTGGCATGGCTATCTGCCGGAAGCAAGGGCGAATCACCGGAGCGCCGGAGTCTGACTGGCGCACCCCGACAAGGCGATCCCCGGCGTCGGAAATTGCCAAGCCTGTGCTCACAATGGCAAGACCGGGCTCCCCTTCGAGCAGTTCTACTTGTTCGGAAAACTTGCTGGGATAAATCCAGTCGTCAGCGTCGAGAAAAGTGATGTACCTGCCTTGCGCAATCGTCAAACCGTAATGCCGGGCATAGCCGCGTCCGTGGTTGCGATCGAGGCGGTAATACCGGATCCGCGAATCGTAGATCGCAAGGGCAACATCTTGCGATCTGTCGGTCGAACCATCATCCACGATCACGCACTCCCAGGCCTCGCAGGTTTGCGCTCGGAGAGATGCCAAGGCAAACGAGATGGTCGCGGCGCCATTCAACACCGGCATCACAACCGAAATAAGCGGCTTGCTCAAGCCAGCCTCCATCGCATCGGCTGCAAGCGCGCGCCAGATTTTGCATATATCAATCGTTCATGCGGCAATGAGCCGACGATGGCGAATACGGCAAACAAAATCAAAATACCGGCGCCCCCGTAGAAATATTCGCCGCTCATTCCTCCGGCGATCGCCGTAATCAAAGCGGCACGGGTCGAAAGCCCAACTCTGTTTCGTGCTGCCAAGGGCTGGCAGGCCTGCCTCCAGGCACAAATAACAATCGCAATCAAGATGCCTCCACCGACAAGTCCGGTCTCCAGGAACATCTGAAGAAAAAAGTTGTGCGAACCGGAACTCCACAACCCCGACTCACCACCACGGTGAAAGAATCCACTGCCAAACAAAGGTGCATCCACGAGTTTGGGGGCTTCGTGTTGCCATGTCGAAACGCGCCCTCCGTCGTCAACCGACTCTGGATTCGAGTTTCCGGCGGGAGAGAGAGTCGCATCGATGAGCGCCTTGAAGGAAGGCAGCGTCTCGTATGCAGTCGCAGAGATCACGCTGAGCATGACGAGAATCGCCAGCGTCTTAACGGCTTGCGTACGCTTCCAGAAAAGGTAGCCGAAGCCGGCCGCGAACGCGAGCCAGCCTCCGCGCCCATGGCTGGTGAGCGAGCTTGATAACACGACGGAGCATCCCGCGCATACGACGACGAACGCCGCAATGCGCCTCCAACGGCGCGTGCCTGTGTTATCGATCCACAATCCGACGATGTAGGAGCACAAAATCGCAACAGAAACGATCATTAGGTTGTACGACTTGTACCCCTCAATCGTGTCGGATGACGAGAGTGATTGGTTTACCCGCGTACTGGCGAGAAGCCCGAGGCTGAGAAGCGCCAAGGCGGCGACCAGCGACCACATCCACTGTAGGCGAACGATCGGATCAGTGAGTTTTCTGGCAATCAGGATTGTCGTGAAAACATAAAGGGCGAGCCGACAGAGCTTCAGACAACTTCCAATCAGAACCAAACTGTCATCCAGGTAGTCATAACGGAAATGAATGGTCAGGATTGAAAAGAAGGACCAAATCAGAAAGGCCCATAAGAAAGGAATTAACTGTGAAATGCGTTGCCGGTAGCCGGCCGACGGAGCGATGAGCAGCAGGAAAATAAAGGGCACGATCAGCCAGTCAGAGATTTCGAGCACGCCGAACGATGTCTGTTGCGAGGAACCGAAGTTCGGCAGAAAAAGCAAAGGAAAGAAAAACAGCCAGAGTTTCTTCATGCGCTGGCTCCATCTCGATAAGTACAAACCGGCGGGTGCTTCGCGTCACGCGCACCGTCAAACAGGCCCGCGAAGCCGGGCACGAGCGCGCGCAACGTGCGATAGCGCAGTGCATAAGAAGCGAATAGTAAGAAGAGACGCAAGTACGCCACTGGAATTTGAAACCATCGCAAATAGCGGCCGATCACGATGGCGCGGTTATGAGCGAGAGATCCCATGTAGCTGGGGAGACTGTTCACGCGGCAACCTCCGTCGCCAGCAGTTAAATGCTGCACTCGGGCTGCTCCATTGAAGTAAATGTTGAAGCCATATTTGCGCACGCGCAGACAGAGTTCGGTTTCCTCGTACAGCGCCGCCCCAACCGCAAGCGCTTCGTCAAATCCGCCGACAGTGCGCAAAACCTGCCGCCATATCGAAAAGTTGCTTCCGGCGACGTGCTCGGCCACGGATTCCTCACGCGATTCGAAATTACGGATAGGCGTCGCCGTCCAAGAATTGAAGCGGCCGGGCGCGGTGCCGTCCGAAGGAAACATATTGCCCTCATCAACTCCGCCGGCAACCATGCCTGCATTGGGACGAGATAACGCGCGCAAGTGCTCGGTAACCAGCGAAGGTCTGCACCGTATATCGTCATCCACAAAAACGAGCGCTTCGTATCTGGCTCGTTGCCAGCCGTAGTTGCGAGCCAAGGGCAGTCCTCGAAAAGGCACCCTGAAATAAGAGATTAGCGAGGAATGCACACGCGCCAATTCCAGCAG
>Ga0209006_10000859_pt1 | contig 28084 bp, 20 predicted proteins | sample JacPin_JW_Ref_O2_FD_188567 | JGI IMG/M metagenome (GOLD analysis project Ga0209006, IMG submission 188567) | Forest soil microbial communities from Algoma, Ontario, Canada - Jack Pine, Ontario site 1_JW_Ref_O2 (SPAdes) (version 2) | ecosystem: Environmental > Terrestrial > Soil > Boreal...
TCAACAACCTCTCGATCCGCCGCGCTACAGAGGAACTCAAAGTGGCACGCGACTATCCCCAGGTTCGCCGCATCCTGGCCGCAGCCTTCGGCACCAACGACTTCGATGGTTTCGATCTGAAGGTGAAATTGCTGCCGGGCGAGATTATCCCTCCCGAGATGCAAGATGGCTCTCCGGCACGGGGCAGTGAGTTTTCGTTCCAATGGAGCAGGCCCGGAGTCGCCAAGTCGCGGGAAGGCGCTCCGGCCTGGACTCTGGGCCTCGACCTATTGAGCACCGCTAACCGCCGTCGTGGCACGCTGGCAGTTCACCGCGCCTATTCGCAGCGCGCCCTTCAAGTCGATGTGAATCTCCTCACTTCGTCGTTCCCCACGGTCCTCGCCGACGCGCTCGATCGCACTCTCGCTTCTGGTCCGCACGTCATCGCGCTTCCCGACCAGGACGGAATGATTACAGCCCAAGCCGGATAGCCTGAAGTGTCTTAGTTCAGCAATGGCCCATGGGGAACGTTTATGTGGAGATGCTTTTGTGCGGACAGCTGCCCTCGGCTGTCTAGTCGAGCGAAGCTCGACGGGTTTTGGCCGGCGAGTGCGGACACCGCAGATAGTCCGTCTCAGAACCAGCTACAATCCTTGGTCGGGTTCAGTCGATGTGCTTCGTTCGCCTTGTCAGCCCGAGCAGCTTGTCATCCGGAACGGCGCGTTTTTCATCGCGCCGCCTCGACCGCTGTGGAGCGCCAGCCAAGGAAGCCCGCACCGAGTCGCGTGAACGTCACAGTCGCGCATTAGATCACCCATGCACATTCTTCACGTTGTCGGCGCTCGTCCCAACTTCATGAAAGCGGCTCCGGTGCTGCGCGCTCTCGCAGCTAAACCGGGAGTTCGCCAAACTCTGGTTCACACCGGCCAGCACTATGACCGCATCATGTCCGACGTTTTCTTCCAGGAGCTGGAAATGCAGCAGCCGGATTGCAATCTGGAAGTCGGCTCCGGCAGCCATGCCCAGCAGACCGCAGCCGTCCTCCGCGCGTTTGAGCCGGTCATGATCGAGCGGAAGCCCGATCTTGTGCTGGTCTATGGGGACGTCAATTCCACCATCGCCGCTGCGCTGGTCTGTTCCAAGCTCGGATTTCCGGTCGGCCATGTCGAAGCCGGCCTGCGCTCCCGCGACCGCACCATGCCGGAAGAAATCAATCGTCTGCTCACCGACCATCTCGCCGACCTGCTGTTTACGCCCTCGCCCGACGCCGACGAGAATTTGCTTCACGAAGGCGTCGACCGCTCCCGCATTCACCTTGTGGGCAACGTCATGATCGATACGCTGGTCCGCCTGCTTCCGCAATCGGAGCAGCACCGCCGCGCCAATCTTGCGGCGCCTTACATCCTAGTCACGCTGCACCGCCCTTCGAACGTAGACGATCTCCCCTGGCTTCGCGAACTACTGGCCACCCTGGCCGAGCTAAGCCGACACCTGACCGTGGTCTTTCCAATCCACCCACGCACGCGTGACCGCCTTAGCAATCTCACTACCGATGCAGGCTCACACCCTCGCCTGCAGTTGCTCAATCCTCAGCCCTATCTCGATTTCCTCGCCTTGCAGCGCGGCGCCGCTCTCGTGATCACCGATTCCGGAGGGATACAGGAGGAAACCACATTTCTGGGCGTCCCCTGCCTTACCGTGCGGGAGAACACCGAGCGACCGGTCACCATCACGATGGGAACAAATCAGCTAGTCGGAAGGGATCTTCAGAAGCTGCGAAAAGCCGCAGCAGAAATCCTTAAGGAAGAATTGGAAGGCGGAACAAACCAGGGAGCAATAGAAGGCGGCCGAAGAGAAAGCAGCAGCGGAATGGAAACACGACAGCAAACGTGTCACATCCCTCTGTGGGACGGACATACAGCTGAGCGCATCGCAGAAATCATACTGCGACGCGAAACTTCTCTAAGCTAGGAACTTCTCAGCGGTGGCCCGAGGCCGAGGCGACCTAAAGCTTCGCGCTGGCGTAAGAGTTGATTTCGCAGTTCAAGCAAACTTCTTCAAAAGCGGGTGCGGTCCATTGCATGATTGCTTCTCCCATTTCGTTTCGAGCGTCGCTGCCTCGAAACGTTCCTCAAGCTTAACCCACCACAGAGCCAAAATCAAATCGCAAAATTCTAAGTGCTGTCTTGTCTGGAAGATGCTCATGTGGGGACAGCCGCCTCGGGCTGTCCGGTCGAGCGATGTTCGACTGTTTTACTCGCAACCCTAGAGATGGTGCCAAACGAACACACCGAAACCCCGTAATTTGCGGCTGACAACCTCATTAACAGGGAAACGAAGCGAAGAAGCGCCTGAAAGAATAGCGACTGACAAAATTTCTCTCCTCCCGAACGATTTCCACAGCCCGGAACCACTCCCGTCACTTCCGCCTAGCGCGCCACGTGTTTACCGTGGCATCTCCGATAAGCACCCTGCAATGAACAAGCTGGGATGTACAAGCTGGATAAACCAGCAAGGAGTCAGGCAATCATGTTTGGCAAGACCATTTATGGCACAGCATTCAAGGACGTCAATTTTGTCCCTTTGCAATCGGCCACTTTCTGCATCCAGTGCGAACTGATTAGCGCCAACCACCGTCCCTACTGCCTGGCTTGCGGCAGCCAAGCCCTGGTGAGCCTGTCGCGCGTGCTGGGCGGATCGCTGCTTGCGCAGCAAACCGCACATCTCATCACCGATTCCGAGCTGGATAGCCTGGTCCGCGACCTCCTGCGCACCGTTCCCGATCCCCAGGCCGTGAGCACTGCCGATGATTTTGCCGACCGTTCCCGCGTCCCGGCCCTTGCCCACCGCAGCCAGCTTCGCTTGTCGAACCTAGCGCATCCCGCTTCCGGGTTTCGTGCCGTGTCGATCAATGGAGAGCTCGTCGAAGAGATGGAAATCCGTCCTTCCGAGCTGGAACTCGAGCCCGCCATCAGTGCAATAACCGAACGGGCTCAACACCTTACGGGCGCAACCGGAGCCGCGATCGCCCTCCGCGCCGGTGATGAAATCGTTTGCCGCGCCCGCACCGGACGCACCGCCCCCGATCTCGGTGTTCGCCTCCAGACCGACGCAGGAATCTCCGCCGAAGCGGTTCGCACCGGCGAAGTCATGCTCTGCAATGACGCCGAACGCAATCCTCGCGTCGACCTGGCCAGTTGCCGTCGCTTAGGCGTCCGCAGCATCCTGGTTTCCCCGCTTCGCCACTATCGCCGCACTCTGGGTGTGTTCGAGGTTCTTTCCTCGTCCCCCAGCGCTTTTGACCATCGCGACGTGGCCACCATGCAACTGCTGTCGAGTCTTATGGTTGCAGCAATTTCCCGCATCTCCAGCCTGCACCACGCCGAAATCCTGCGCCGCGCCAGCTGAAAAACGTTAGCCACGGATCAGACGAATCTTTATGGATAACGCGGTTTGCTTTCTAGGTTTACGTTTATCCGTGAAAATCCGTGGCCAAATACAGCTTTCTTTATGATACTTTTCCACAGTCTCGGGGTAATATGTACCAGCGCAATTTCGGCCCTTACGACCCTAAATGGCTGCTCCATCCACGCCTCCGCAAGCCCCGCCAGTCAATCGTCGCCGCCGTTTCCGGCACAAGGTTCGCACTCCAGCGTATGCCAGTTTCATCGGCGAATCGAAGGGCGTCGCGCTCGATCTGAACGCCATTTCTGACATCAGCGAAGACGGAATTGCAATCGAAGTAAATTCCGTTCAGGAAACGGGACGCCGTTTCGATCTGCACCTCGATCTTGCTGAATCCTCCGACCCCGTCTACACAAGTGGCGAAGTCATCTGGTCCACTTCGGGGCGCTGCGGACTGCGTTTCGCGGATCTTCCCGTGCCCAGTTTGTTCCGCCTGCGCAGTTGGCTTTTTCTGAACGCGATGACGGCTGTTGCCGATTCTCAGGCTGCCTCAGATCGCGCCCAGCTCGTGCCTCTCGAAGAATCGTCCCCGCGCCCGAACTACAGCGATACGCTCGCGGCCCTCGCTGCCGTGCAGCGCGAGGTTGAATCGCTGGGCGCAGACTTGATTGCGGCACTGCAATTGATCGTCTCCCGCGCCCAGACGCTGGTTCGCGCTTCCGGTGCGGCGATTGCGCTCAGCGGAGAGAACCACGCTGTGATGGTTTGTCGCGCCAGCTCCGGAGAAGACGCTCCTCCGGTCGGCGCCGAACTGCAAATCGGTTCCGGTTTTTCAGGAGAATGTGTTCGCGCGGGAAAGCCGCTGCGTTGCGATGATGCCGAGACTGACGACCGCGTGGATCGCGCCAGTTGCCGCGCGCTCGGAATCAGATCGATCCTGGCGGCGCCGGTGCGCGTCGTGGGCCGGGTCATCGGACTCATCGAAGTATTCTCGCCTCAACCGAGCGCTTTTTCCGAGCACGACGCCATCGTGCTGCAACGACTGGCGGACACCGTGTTAGTCGCGGTCAACCGCGCAGCTCGAGCCGAAGATCTTGAAGTTCAAGTTCCCACTCCCGCAGCGCTGATTCCCACGCAAGGCAGCGTCCTGTTCGCTTCCGAGGTCACGGCGAGGGGGAACGGAACAAGTAATGCAAACGACGAGAGCCACGCTGAGAACCTAGAGCTGGACGCGGAACGTCCCGCCGGAATTCATCTTCCTCAATATCACTTGATTATCCTGCTCTGCGCTGCCGGCCTGATCGTCGGCGTGATCGCAGGTGCACTGGGATTCATCTTGGCTCCGTGGATCCAGTCAACCGTCGCGCCCTGGATCAGCGCGAAGATGGAAGCCCATCAGCCCGGCCCACTGCAAACCGTGCTGGCCTCGGCTCCAACCTCAAGTCCAGCCCCAGGTTTGGCCGCACGTCCAGGATCCAGCGCAGCCAGCAATTCTTCCCGGTCGGTCGACACCTCCCCGCTCGCGCAACTTCGGCAACTTGCCGAACAGGGTGACCCGCTGGCGCAGAATGCGCTGGGCCTCCGCTACGCTCAAGGCGACGGCGTCAAACTGAACGAAGAAGAAGCCGCGCGCTGGTTCGCCAGAGCGGCCGAGCAAGGTAATATCGCCGCGCAATCCAAGCTAGGTTCTCTCTACTGGGTCGGGCGTGGAGTGCCGGCAAGTCTGCACGACGCATATTTCTGGACCGTGCTGGCTCGCGCCGGCGGAGACAAAGGCAGCAAGGAACTCGCCAAGCTTATCGGCGACCACATGAGCCGCGCTCAATCCGAGCAGATCGAACAAGACGCCAACGCCTGGCTCCAGCAGCATCAGGCTTCAGCTAAACCCGCCGCCGGTCGCTAGAAGCCCGCCACGATCAAACGGATTTCCACGGATAGCCCTTCCTGGTTTCTCCATGTTTAAGGTTTATCCACAATAAATCCGCGTGAATCCGTGGCTAAGAATTAAGAAGAAGTTGTCCTGTGCCCGAACCCAGCTAGAATAGATACAGAGGCCCTTCGTGCCGACTCTTCGCAGCATCCTCGATCAGCGAGTCCGCGAAGCCGATCCTCTGCTTTACGAGCGGCTCGACAAAAATCGCGTCCGCTGTGTTTCCTGCGGACACTGTTGCCCTATCCCGGACGGTCAGCCCGGCGTTTGCAAAGTTCGCTATAACCAGGGCGGAACCCTCTACGTACCCTGGGGATACGTCGCCGGAACGCAGTGCGATCCCATCGAGAAGAAGCCTTTCTTTCACGCGCATCCCGGCGCGCTCGCCTACAGTTTCGGCATGCTCGGCTGCGACTTGCACTGCGGCTATTGTCAGAACTGGGTAACGTCGCAGGCGTTGCGCGACCCCAGTGCGATCTCGCCTCCGCTCGAAACTTCGCCCGACTCTCTGGTTCGCGATGCCGTCGCACTGGGCGCGAAGGCCCTGGTCAGCACCTACAACGAGCCGCTGATCACCAGCGAATGGGCCGTCGCCGTTTTCAAGGAGGCGAAAGCCGCGGGACTTCTCACCGCCTTCGTTTCCAACGGCAACGGAACACCGCAGGTCCTCGACTACGTGCGCCCGTGGCTTGATCTCTACAAAGTTGACCTCAAGAGTTTCGACGATCGCCACTACCACGAACTCGGCGGCCGCATCGCGCCGATTCTAGACAGCATCCGCCGCATCCACGACATGGAATTGTGGCTCGAGATCGTCACGCTGCTCATCCCCGGCTTCAACGATTCCGTGGACGAACTGCGCCGCCTCACCGAATTCATCGCTGGCATCTCGCCCGATATTCCCTGGCACGTCACCGCATTTCACGGCGACTACAAAATGCAAAACGATGTCGCTCGCGATACCACCGCTGAGGACTTATTGCGCGCCGTCGAGATCGGCCAGCAGTCCGGTCTGCGCTACATCTACGCTGGCAATCTTCCGGGCATGGTCGGCGATTGGGAAGACACGCGCTGCCCGCAATGCAGCGAAACTCTAATCAAGCGCAACGGCTACCTGATCGAGGATTACCGGTTGACCTTGGATGGACGTTGTCCAAGCTGTGCGACGGAAATTCCCGGCCGCTGGTCTGCGCGCTTCGACGGGCAAGTCAGTTCCCGTCCTTTCTTGCCGCGCAGAGCCTCGCGTTTCGTTACAATCACAAGTCGCTAGAAAGCATTCGGCTATCACAATCCGATACGGCTAATGCCAACTGCCAATTGCTGAATGCCGAGTGCTCGTTAGTCTCATTCATGCGGAAACGGTTCATCTTTGCGCTGTGTCTCGTCATCGCAGGATCGCTCACAGCCTGTTCTCCACGCGACCTGCTCACGCGCCGTCTGGCCGCTGATCTCATCGAGGGCTCCGACGCATTCAGGACTCCGCAGGCGCTCTTTGTGCACACGGGCATCGTGTCCAACAAAGACTATCTCTCGCCCGAATCGCTCGTGCTGCAGCATCACGGCTGGATCTCCGCCACCACCGCGCCTTGCCCGCCCGCGATTGTGCCCCCACCTTGCTGGGATGTTGTGCTGACTCCCTCGGGCGTAGAAACCGTCCGCCCGTTGCTTGCGTCAGCCGACGAAGGCAAGCCGTCGTTCAGCCTTCCGGTGGCGAGAAGGGAACTGGTTGCCATCACCGGCGTCAGCAAACAGGGCAATGTGGCCGATGTCGATTTCATCTGGAGATGGCAGCCCGCAAACGAAGTGGGCTCCGCTCTCTACTCGAGCGACCTGCGTTACCACTCGACTGTCGGATTTCGTGACTACGACGACGGCTGGCGCGTCGTTCCGTCTGCGTCGCATTCGGGTCAGACACTGGATGACGCGCTCAAAAACGCGGAGCTTGCACCGTGAGCAGAGGCTAGGGAAAAAACTCGACGAGACGGATGACCCTGGGTGGCGCAGCGCTTTCAGCGCCGCGATTAAGGTATTGGTTTGAATTCGGCTTAGCCGCTGAGGTCCTCGATAGGGTCGAGTCACCGGCTTTTCAAGAGACCGCTTTCCACCTGAACCGCGGGTCACAATTTGCCTCCACAGAACGCGCCGTTGTATAAACCTAGTTCCCACCGGGAACCCTTATGCGAATCAGAAAAGTTGTGGGAGTGGCCGTACTGGTAGTGAGTTGTGCCCTGTGCATCTTCGCCCCGATCGTCCTAGCCCAAACCAAATCGAAACTAACTCTCGACGAATTTTTCAATTCCGTCAGTTTTCCCACGATCGCGCTCTCACCCGATGGCAACTGGTTGGTGATCGGCGCCGAGCGCGCCGACTGGGACCAGCAAATCTTCCGCAACGATCTCTGGCTCTATCATGACGACGGTGGGGGTGGCGCAGGAAAGATTGCCGCAGACAAGAACGGGTCGCTCATTCAATTGACCCAGTCCGGCCACGACACCGAGCCCAAATGGTCGCCCGATAGTCACTGGATCGCTTTCCTCTCCGAGCGCAAGGCGTCTGCCGAGAAATCCGACGGCTCAGACTCCGATTCCGACGGCGATGCAAAGCACAAGGGCCGGGCCAAAGCCAAAGATGGAGACACCAGCCAGATCTACCTGATTTCACCCACCGGGGGCGAGGCCTTCCCCATCACCACGGGAGATGAGGACGTCCACGATTTTTCCTGGTCCGCCGATTCGCGCACAATTTATTTCGCCACGCGCAATCCCTGGACCAAGACACAAAAAGACGACCATAAGAAGGAATGGAAAGACGTGGTGCAATATCGCAGCGCCGAGCGCGGTGACACCATCTACGCCCTAGACTTGGCAGGTGCGATCGAACGCCACACCGCGGCCCCGGCGAAGGTTGACAGCGATGCCGACAAAGACTCGACCGGTACGCCAGGTGCGCGCGCCATCACGACTTCGCCGCTGCGCGTCGACGATCTCGTTACTTCTCCCGACGGCAGCAAGCTGGCCTTTGCGAGCAACGCCATCAACCAGCGTCAGGAAAAAGTAGAAGATGTCGAAATCTACGTAATCGATCTGGCGAATCCTTCAGCTGTCGCTGCGCCGCGCGCGCTCACACACAACCAGGCAGTCGAAGGCAGATTGCATTGGGCCAATGACAGCCGCCACATATTTTTCAGCGTAGAAGTCGGCGACGTAACCGGACCTTACCGTGATCTCCAGCCTCATCTTTATTGGGTCGACAGTGATGGCGGCGCCGTCCAACTGTGGAGCAAAGATTTCATAGGCCCTGTCGAGCGCTACGCCGTTGCTGGCGAAAACGTGCTCGCCGCCGCGCGTGCTGGAACCGAAGTCCAAGTTTATTCCGTCGGCAAGCCTGCGGAATCGTTGCATCGCGTCAGCGGATGGTCCGGCACCTACGAGGGAATTTCCGCGTCGCCGGGTTCCTCTCGCGTCGCTTTCGTCTACACTTCGATGAGCAAACCGGCGGAAGTCTATCTCGCCGAGAGCGCATCCGCGCTCGACCAGGCCAAGCCCGTCACCGCATTCAACAAGCTTTTCACCGAGCGCGATCTTCCGCAGGGCAAACCTTATCAGTGGAAAGCCGACGACGGTACGACCGTCGAAGGCATGTTGATCTATCCTCCCGGCAAATTCGAGGCTAAGCATCTGCCGATGTTAACGTTGATTCACGGCGGACCCGCCGACGCCGACGGCAATGCCTTCGCCGCCGACTGGTACGAGTGGGCCGCGCTCGCCGCCACCAATGGATGGCTCGTGTTCCGCCCCAACTACCGCGGTTCCACCGGATACGGCGACAAGTTTCTCCTGCAGATTGTTCCGGTCATCGTCTCGCGTCCCGGCAAAGATATTCTCGAAGGCGTCGACGCGCTGGTGAAAGACGGCATCGCCGATCCCGATCACCTCACCGTCGGCGGCTACAGTTACGGTGGCTACATGACCAACTGGCTCATCACCCAGACCACGCGCTTCAAGGCCGCGGTCACCGGCGCGGGCGCGGTCGAGCACATCGGCAACTGGGGCAACGACGACACCACCATGGACGACGCCTACTTCCTCGGTGGACGTCCCTGGGAAGCCCAGCAGCGCTATCACGACGAAGCTGCCATTTTCCAGATCGACAAAGTTCGCACTCCCACGCACATGGTCGCCGGCGCCGACGACATCCGCGTCGCCGTAATGGAAGATTATTTGCTGGAGCACGCTCTCTATTCGCTGGGCATTCCGAACGCGTTGCTGGTTTTCCCCGGCGAAGGCCACGGCCTGGGCAAGAATCCCTGGCACGGCAAAATAAAAGTGCGGGAAGAACTGAAGTGGCTGCAAAAATACGGAGGCGTGCCAGCGGGGAACTGAGGTAGGTCAGGTGGGGACAGCCGCCTCCGCTGTCCAGCCTGGGCGAAGCCCGGCTAGCCTTGTCGACCCGGTCGGAGTTCATGTATGCCTAACGATCACACGGCGCGCCGCGACTTCCTGCGCATCTCCGGCGCAAGCCTTGCTGGAGCCGCGTTGCCCTCACGCCCCGCCGAAGCGCAAGAGCCTCCTCCGTCTCCCAACTCCGCCATCTTCGACGTAAGATTTTTCGGCGCTACCGGAGACGGCAAGACCATCGACACGCCCGCCATCAACCGCGCCATCGAAGCCGCCGCGGCAGCCGGAGGCGGTACCCTCCGCTTTCCCGCCGGCAACTATTTGTGTTATTCCATTCGGCTCAAGAGCAACCTGACCCTCAGTCTCGATCAAAACGCAGTCGTCATCGCAGCTCAACCAGCCGGCGAACCATTTGCTAACCCCGCCGACTCGAGCTCCGGCTCCGGCACCTACGATTTCGCCGAGCCCGACACTCCCTGGGACTCGTACCAGGACTACGGCCACAACCACTGGCACAACAGTCTGCTATGGGGCGAAGACCTCGAAAATATTTCCATCACCGGTCCCGGTCTGCTCTGGGGTCGCGGACTCAGCCGCGGCTGGGGTCCCGGCCCCGTGGCCGAGCACGCCGGAGTCGCAAACAAAACCATTAGCCTGAAGAATTGCCGCAACGTCACGCTGCGCGATTTCTCCATCCTCAAGGGCGGACACTTCGGCGTCCTCGCCACCGGCGTCGACAACCTCACCATCGACAATTTGAAAATCGACACCGACCGCGACGGCATCGATATCGATTGCTGCCGCAACGTCCGCGTTTCCAACTGCTCCGTGAATTCGCCCTGGGACGATGCCATCTGTCCCAAGAGTTCCTTCGCGCTCGGCTATGCGCGCGCCACGGAAAACGTGACCATCACCAACTGCTACGTCACCGGAATCTACAAACTGGGCACGCTGCTCGACGGCACTTTCCAGCGTTTCGACACCTCCGAAAAGCACAACGCGAACGGCCGCATCAAGTTCGGCACCGAGTCGAACGGAGGCTTCAAGAACATCACAGTTTCGAACTGCGTCTTCGAAGGCTGCCAGGGCCTCGCGCTCGAAACCGTGGACGGAGCTTTCCTCGAAGACATCGCCATCACCAACATCACCATGCGCGACATCGTTTCCGCGCCCATCTTCCTGAGACTGGGCAGCCGCATGCGCGGTCCCGCTGGAGTCCCAGTCGGCACGCTGCGCCGCGTCCTGATCAGCAACGTGGTCTGCTCGAATTCCGAAGCGAGTCTAGGCTCCATCCTCAGCGGCATCCCCGGGCACCCCATCGAAGACATCCAGCTCAACGACATCTACATCCAACACCGCGGCGGCGGAACACCCGAAGCCGCAGCGATTCATCCGCCGGAACTCGAAAACAAATATCCCGAGCCGAACATGTTCGGCCCAATGCCCTCGCACGGATTCTTCCTGCGTCACGTGAAAAATGTCTCGGTGAACAACGTGGAGATCAACTCGCTGAAAGTAGACGCCCGCCCCGCCTTCGTCCTCGAAGACGTCCAGTCCGCCGACTTCTTCCGCGTCCGCACGCCGCGAGTGGCGAACGCCCCAACCTTCGCGCTAACCAACGTCACCGACTTCAGCGTCTCCCGCAGCAAGCCCGTCGCCGACACCCAACTCGATCACGCCGACCAGAAGAAACTGTAGGCTTTAAATTGCCAAGTGTTCTTCAGGAACGTTTCGTGTAGGCCGAAGTGTACGTACATTTACCTACAACGTAAATGTAACTGCGAACTGGAGTTAGGACTGCGGACAGGACCGGACGGGACTGACGGGACTAGGCTACATCGACACATAACATGTGTCCACTTATACTGTGCAAATGAACGTAACCCTCTCCATTGACGAGCGGCTTGTCGCTCGCGCCCGACAAAAGGCGGAGGCCCTCGGGAAGAGTCTGAATCAGCTGATCCGCGACTACCTGCGAACGCTTGCTGACGGCGACGTGGAGTGCAGTATTGAAGAGTTCAAGCAGCTCTCGGGTCAAGGTCATTCGCAAGGCTGGCGCTTCAACCGCGATGAGATTCATTCCCGGCGAGACAATGCCGGCTCGTAGCTTCTTCGATACCCACGTCCTGATTTACGCGGATGACAAAGCGGATCCGGCGAAACAGCAGCGGGCCCTCGATCTTGTGGTGGAGCACAGGCGGGGGAGGACCGGAGTTGTGTCGCTGCAGGTGCTTCAGGAATATTTTGTGACGGTGACGCGGCAGTTGCAAGTGGACGCGCGCGTTGCGCGCCGCAAAGTCGAACTGCTCGCCGAGTTCGACGTCGCCACTCCCGAAGTCGCAGACATTCTCGCCACGATCGACCTGCACCGTCTTCACGGGTTTTCGTTTTGGGATGCCCTGATCTTCCGAGCAGCCAAACAAACTGGGTGCAGTGTGCTTTTCTCGGAGGACATGCAGGATCGCGAGATCGACGGTCTTCAAATCGTGAATCCGTTCGGGTAGATTCTAAAAGCGACAACTTCCTGCGCACCGTACCCACCGCTGGGAGTCGACGATCTTGTCAATCTCATCCGCCGTCGTAACGAATTCGTCTTGTACTCCCGACTTCGCGCCCGTGCAGACTGCATCGCTCACGACGCTCTTGGTTCTGCTATCAACGGAGACCGCAATCGATACGCTGGACGTATCGAAGCACCATGCAAAGGCCCTATCGTCCAATGCAAAGAAGTGAGCCTCGTCGAGGCGTTGCAGAATCTTCATGAGATCATTACGCGTGATCGAGGCGGTTTGCTTGCCACTGACTTTCACAAATCTTTCTCCCATGTACTCGATTGCGCCGTCCCCGTGGATGGAGATTGTATAAGCTGGACACGTTCCAAAACAGGTGCCTCGCGACAGTACGATCACCGCTGAGTTCAGGTCTTTCGTGCGAGCCATGACGTGACTCTTGCCAGGTAGCCACACCACCAACAGGGCCGCAACTCCCACGAGAGCCACAATAAGAGTCCAAATGCCGACTCTCTTCTTTCCAGATTCTTCGGTCACGGCCGCCGGTCCAGGCCACACATACAGTAACCAGGCATCACCCATCGAAGGAATGAGCCAGAGCGTTACATGAATCAAATACAGCGCGCGGGTCTCGCGAGGGTAGATCGGAAGGCTCGGGAAGAGAAAGAAACCCCAGAACACAGAATGCAGGAGGATGAGGAAACCTGAAGCCCAACCCGAGATAGCATGCTTGCGACTAACCAGGGCGAGAACGAAGAAAATTGCCAACTCGCTGACGAATACGGAGAACAGGAACCAAGAAAAAGCATTTGGTGACGGCCCTTCGCCAGGCTCAAGTCCGGACGGCCACGTCCATGTATGTCTCCAGACCGCAAGAGAGCACGCCGGTGCCGCAAACAGCGCTGCGGAGCCAGCGATGCGACGGAAGGTCGTACGATTTTCTGGCCGCAGAGCGAAGCCCCTAACCAACAACAGGACTACAGCCGCGGCCGACCACACCATCACCACAAAGGTTGTGACGAGCGCAGTCTGATTCCAGGGGACCGATTCCCCTCGGGCAACAGCGTGGGTTGATACAGGGTTGCCAGCGGCAAGATGCAGAACATCGCTGACTCTGACAAATCCTCGAAGGAAGTAGTATCTTGCGTCGTTCAGCGGCGGCCATGCGCCGACGGTCCGAGATACATAGAGAGACAGCGCGTAGCCGGCCGCGCACGCAATGTTTGCTGAAAAGAGAAGTTCGTGCAACGCGAGAAGGATGTTGCCTCGTCCAGCCCAGAACGTGCTGCTGCGATTCGCATCCATAGGGCTACTTGCCTACGCTGGCCACCTTCACTCCGTGCGAGCCGGCGGCATACCGTGCGATGCCTTTATAGAGCGCTTCGGCGATCTGTTCGCGGTAGCCGTCGCTACGCAGTTTTTGTTCGTCGGTGGGACTGCTGACGAAGGAGACTTCGGCCAGAATTCCGGGCATGGACGTTTCGGTGAGCACGACGAAGCTGGCTTCCTTCACGCCGCGGTCGCGCAGTCCGGGATTTCTGGCGGCCAGGGTTCCGTAGAGTGAGCGCTGCACGCTGTCGGCAAGGCGGCGCGACTGTTCGATTTTTTCGTGGAGTTCCGCCGGGGTGAGCGTCACCGCGGCCGCGGGTTTGCCGTTGGCTCGCGTATCTACATCTTTCGCATTCGGCGCGGAAAAGAAATTCGTGTAATACGTTTCCACGCCGCGCGCCGAGGGCAGATCGCTATAGTTGGCGTGGACGGAGACAAACAAATCCGCCTGCGCCTGATTGGCGATGCCCGCGCGTTCGTCCAGCGGAATGTAGTTGTCATCCTGGCGGGTGTAGATGATCTCCGCGCCCAGCCGGCTCTCGAGCAGCTTGCCGAGCCGCTCGGCCACTTCGAGCACTAGATCTTTTTCCAGCAGACCGCGGCGTCCGACGGTGCCAAGGTCCCATCCGCCGTGGCCGGCATCGACGGCGATACGCAGCTTGGGCACGTGCGCGCGCAACTGCAAATCTTCTTTCGTCGGCGGAGGCACGACGATCGCCATCAGGTTCTTCTCCGTTCCTGCGTTCGGAAACAGATCGACCGAAGTGTTGGGAGTTGCTCCGACTTTGTTCACCATCAACACCAGCCGGTAAGGATTCGGCTCAAGACTCACAGAAACCTTCGCGTCGCCTTTGGTTTCGAGAACGATGCGGGTCATGCCCGTCACGGGCTGCGCAACGCGGATGCGGTTCAGCAGCGCGTCGCCAACTTCCAAAGTCTTGCCCGCCAATTCGGGCGCGAGCGCCGTGTCGCGCAGATCAAAGTAAGTGCGGTCGGGACCGCGGATGTGGTGATACTCGTATTGCACCTGATCTTCCAGGTCGATGACCACGGTGGTAGCGGCGTCAGCCGACGACCAGTGGCGGATGCCGGTGACGCGCGGAAACTTCGAAAGTTCCTGCGTTGTGGCTGGGGTCATCGCGGGTTCAGCGGCGGAAAGGGAATCGCTATTCGGTCCGAAAGCGGCGCCGGTGTCCGGAGTGGCCGAAGAGGAAGATGTGAGTGGTTGATTCGCCGCTGCGCTTCCGGTTGGCTCCGAACCGAGCGGCCTCAGCTCCGGCTTGTGCGATTGCACCATAGAGTTGCCGAGCTGTTCGTTGTTCAACTTCAACCAAATTCCGCCCGCGACGACCACCACAATCACTACCAGCACAAGCGCGAGCAGTACGCCGCGACGGTTGCTGGTCGCTGCTAGCGGTTCGACCGCGGTTTCCGGCTCTGTAATTGTTTGCCTGACGAGCATTGGCTCGCTGACTGTTGCGGCAGCAATTGGCGATTCGGCGAGCGTTGGTTTCGCTATCTCTGGTTCGAGAGGCTGTAGCGCAGCAGGCTTTGGCTCGGACCTCGGCTTAGCAGTTTCCGGCGCAGTAATCTTTGCGAGTTCGGGAGTCTTCGCGAGTACAATCTCGCCGATTACGCTGGACGCGGATGTGGATGTTTTCTCGTCGGGCGCAGGCTTGGCGCGGAGGTCGGCGACAACCAGCTTCTTGTCGGTTGCGTCTCGGTCGATTTTGTGCACAGCTGGTGCCGAATGCTGCGCAGGTACTGCTGGCGACGCGTCAAGAACCTTTGTATTCGCAACGCTCGGGTTCAGAACACCAATGTTCGGCGCTGCCTCCAGCTTGGTTGCCGCGACCTGTGCCGCTTGTGCGAAGCGGTCTTCGTCCTCGGGCTTGAGCGCTCCCAGGATAATTTCCGCCAGCAGTTCCAGGCTGCGCACGTCGCTGTCATTGAAACCAAAGGGATCAATCGAGAAGGCTTCGAGGACACCGATCACGCGCCGCCTTCCGCAAAGCGGTACCGCGACCATGGAGCGCGCGCCCAGTTGGCGGCAGGCTTGCAGATTTACGCGATCGTCGGTTTCCGTATCGTCGGCGCAGACGATCTGCGCGCTGCGGAAACAGGCGCCGGAAAACGCCGAGTCACGGTCGATGCGCGCGCCCACGTCCGGCTTGATTGCGCCGGCCGAGGCGCGCAACACGATCTCATTATTTTCCGCGAGCGCGATCGCGAGGCCGTCCGCGCCGGTGATGGCGATGGCTCGCTCCGCCACCAGTTGCAGGACTTCATCGAGAACGAACCGCTCTCCGGCTTCAAACTCCGGCGTGGCAATCGCCTCGAACCCGCCATTTCGCGCCGCTAGAGCGCGCCGCCGGCGCACGTGCTCGTGCAGCGCTGAAAACGCGAGCAAGGCCTGCAAGGCGTCGCGACCGGAGGGTGGTTGGTCGAAGTCATCGCGATCGAGAGCCCCGTGCATGGCGGGGCTCTTTACCCGGCGCCAGGCAGGCAGATTATTCCCCAGGAACTCCGCGGATGTTTCTATACCGGGTTTTGTGGGGGTCGTCGCCATTTCCAAAGACACCACTGCCTCTCTAACGTTAGCGATCTTTTATCCGCAAGGCAATTACCAGGTCATGACCCTTCGGCCATGTCCTTTGGTACTTTCCTTGCCCTGCCCATATTCGGCTCGAACAAACGGCGAAATCTTCAACTCGCCGCGCGGTCGCTGGAGTCGGCGATCTGAACTCATCGTTAGCCGCGCTCGTCGTTGACCTTACTCGTCCTCGCCCGGCGAACCATTCCAGTTACTCCAGCTTTGCCGACCCGGGCAGATAAAATTTTAAGAGAGAGTTTTCGTCCGACCTGCGATTCCCCGGCGGCGAGCATGCATGCAGCATCCACTTCCACGCGTCGAGCCCGTGCCCAACACCGGCAGAGCCTCCACACTCTGACGTATGTAACTCTCGACGAAGCCAATGGTGGCATCGTCCGCAATCTGAACCACGAAGGCATTGCCATCCAGGCGGTTGGGGCGCTTCGGCTGTACCAGCGCGTGCGGGTGCGTTTCGAACTGCGGCATCCCCGGGTCAAGGTGGATTGTCAGGGAGAAGTCGCATGGGCCGATCCCTCGGGACAATGCGGAATTCGCTTTCTCGACCTAGCTTCCGAGACGAGTCGGCAGATTAACGAATGGATCCTGGGAGACTTGCTGGATTCGATTCCATCGCGAAGCAATTCGATCTTCGGCGGCGTACTGGGCGCTGACACGCAAGACGACACACATGAAGACGGATTGCTGTTGTCGCCCCGTGCCCGCAGGGTGATTGAACTCCAGTCGGAGCGCCCGGCCGGGCGGCCTGCGTCCTCGAAAAACGTCGATGAGAAAATCTACGGAGAGATCGGCGAGAGTGTCGATGAGGAGACCGAGGCAGCCGTGTCCGCCCGTGCGCTGCCCGAGCTGGATTGGCTTTCGCGCCCGATTTCCGGAAAGCAAATAGCGTGGACGCTGAATTCGCTGATCGTGTTTGCGGCATTGCTTTTGTTTTCGCTGGTGTTCCTTGCCGTGACCCACGACCTTCCGCGATGGCCGCTTGACCTCGAGGCGGGATTCGCCGTCGCGATTTTTGTGACCGCACTTTACTGGATATTTTTCCGGTTTCTCGGTGGTTCCAGCCTGGGGGAGCGGCTGGCGCGATTGGCTGAATCGGATGATGGCGGCGACACAGACGGCAGGGAATCTGCGCGCTTCCGTTGAGAATCTTGTTCGGTTGAGACCGATCGTCTGAAACAGAATCGTCGTGTTGGAGAGCCGCTCGCGAAGCGGAGCACTCGACGATCGGGCCCGACTAATTCTGAAAATATTGTTGCGCCAGCCAGAGCTGCAGCGTCCGCTGCTGGCGGGGTGTTACTTTGACAAAGCGGATGCCGACGTTGCCGCGCGTATCCTGCCACGCCACTTCGGCGTGCGCCTTCATGGTGTTTTTCGCTCCGGGCAGGGCGAACGAAACCTGGAACGGCTTAGTCATTTCCACCGGCGAGTCGGAGTGAACCTGCAGGCCGCCCTGGCTCACGTTGATGAGATGCGCCTCGATGGGCGAATGGCGATTGCAGTTCAACGATACGGGCACTTCCAGGCCCGCGCGGTGATAGCGCAGGCGCCCGTCGAGAATCATGTTGCGCGCCGCGGAAAGAGTGCGCACGGCTTGCTCCACCGAAATCGGTTTCTTGAATGCGAACAACGCGCCCGTTGCTTCGACGGTTTGTGACGACGGCGTTCCCATAATGACGAGCGGCACTGTGTTTAACTGCCGCTCACTCTGCTGCAATTCGTGCAGAAACTGGGCGCTGCCGTTGAGATCGCAGTCGACAATCAGGGCGTCGACTTTGGAACGGCTCAGGCGGCTCATGGCCCGCTGCGGTTCTTGTTCGACGGAGACATCCATGTGAAGACCGCCGAGGATGCACTCGAGAACGCTGACTTCCTGCCAATCGCGAGAAACCACCATCGAGGAAAGAGTCATAAATTCAATCTAGTCCGAGGAGGTACTCTGCCGTAGATAACTAACGTAACGAGGGGGACTCGAAAGCCTGGTTGGGGAGAGATCAATCGATCGGTGGATTTTGAGTGCAAAGGCCTGACAGCAACAATCTGAACCAAGAAATTGCCGCGTCGGTTAAAATTTTCCGTTGATGTCCATCACCAATCCCAAGCCGCGATTGATGGCAACTATGCGTTTTACGTTTCTCCACGCCATAGGCTTGCTATTTGTCGTTACGGCAACGAGCGGCGCCACCGATTCGTTGATCGACAGGTTGGCCGACGGGAAAATTCGGCCTGAGCCGGTTGCGGGTCTAAAGGTCGCTTATTTACCCATCGTGTTTCCCAGTTCACATTCATCGAACCTCTTGAATCTGAAAAACGGCGACCTGGTGTGTACTTACTACTCGGGACTCTGGGAGGATAAATCGGGCCTTGCGATTGTCATCTCACGGCTGCCCAAAGGCTCGCACCAATGGACGAAACCTGAAGTCGTCGCGCAACAGGCGGGAGCAGCCTTTGAGAACCCAGTTTTGTTTGAGCCAGGCGCCGGCGTCCTGTGGCTGTTCTACACCTCGCAAGCTGCTGATAATGGACAGACTAACGCTCAGGTCTTCTATCGTACGTCCCATGACAATGGGAGGAGTTGGTCGGGTGGTACCGCTCTATTCGCGAAGCCAGGCTCCTTTGATAGACAGCGTCTCGTGGTGTCCGGCAATGAATGGCTTTTCCCCGTGTACTACACTCCCCGGTCCGACGCGGATCACTATTCGTCCGTCCAAATTTCCACGGACAACGGTAATAGCTGGAAGGACTGTGTTGTTCCCGGGTCAAACGGACTTGTGCAGCCAGATCTCGTTGAAGAGTCTCCTCGTCACTTCACGTTATTTTTTCGTAGTCGTTTTGCCGACTGGGTCTACGTCAGCCATTCCGAGAATGGATGTTCTTGGACGACCCCTCAACCTACCCAGATACCGAACAACAATTCTTCGATTCAGGTGGCGCGCCTGAGCAACGGACACTTGGTGATCGCATTTAACAACATTCAAGCGACAACTGCGAGAGGTAAGCCCACCGACTACGCGCGGTTTCCGCTGTCCGTGGCCCTGTCTGTGGATGGCGGACAAACATGGCCGTGGGTGCGCGACGTTGATATTGGGCAGGGTGTACCTCAAGAAAAAGTTCCAATTACGATGGCAGGTGTTGACGTGAGCGACGAGCAGAAGGCGTTCTTCCAGCACCTTTTTGATTACTCCTATCCTTCAATTATCGAAACGCCGGACGGCCTCATTCACATGTCGTACACGTTCCGGCGCCGAACCATCAAATACGCGAGTTTTGATGAAAATTGGATAAAAGGCGGTGGCACGCTAGGCCTCTTCACAGGGGACCACCCGTAGGAGGGTTGGATGTTCCGAATCGCAAGAACTAGTTTGTTGCGGATGCCGATTGGTCAATCGACGTAACATCCCTATTAGACTCATAAACGTCACTTCCCGCGATACCATCCCACAGTCCTCCGCAATCCTTCTTCAAAGTCCACCTTCGGTTTGTAGCCGAGATATTTTTCTGCTTGCGAAATATCGGCCAGGGAATGCTTGATGTCTCCGCCGCGTTCGGGGCCGTAGATTGGCTGTCCTTTGTAGGAGGTCATGCCACGCAGGAGTTGGAAAGTTTCGTTCAGCGTAACGCGGCGTCCCGTGGCGACGTTAAACACTTTCCCGGCGGCTTGAGGAGCGGCGTGGCACGACAGCAGATTCGCTTCCACCGCGTTGTCGATGTAGGTGAAGTCGCGGCTTTGTTCGCCGTCGCCGAAAATCGTGGGCTGCTCTCCGCGCAGCATTTGCGAAATGAACTTGGCGAGCACGCCCGAATACTGCGACGATGGGTCCTGATGAGGTCCGAAGATATTGAAGTAACGCAGCGACACTGTTTCCAGTCCGTAGCAGCGGAAAAACGAGATCATGTAATGCTCGCTGGCCAGTTTGGCAACCGCGTAGGGAGAGATGGGATCCGGCGTCATCGCCTCATGTTTAGGCAGGGTTGGTGTGTCGCCATAAGCCGACGACGAAGCGGCGTAGACCACACGCTTCACTTTGGCATCGCGCGCCGCCACCAGCACGTTGACCGTGCCGTCCACGTTCGCCCGATTGCTGCCCACAGGATCGAGCACAGACTTCGGCACGGAAGGAATCGCGGCTTGATGCAGAACGTAGTCGACACCCGCGCAAGCTTTGTGCATCGCGTCGAGATCAAGAATATCGGCCTCGCGGAAATCGATTCGAGGCAAAATCTCTTGCAGGTTTTGGCGTTTTCCCGTGGAAAAATTGTCCACACCACGAACCTGCTCGTTTTTTGCCAGCAAAGCCCGCGCGAGCGAAGATCCGATGAAGCCGCCAATGCCAGTGATCAGATAGAGAGCCATATCTTTCCATCATAGCCAACGCAGGGAATTCTGTGGGGTGATGGAGTTACGCTCTTTATTCCGGTTTCGACATTCCGGCGAAAGCCTGGAGAGGTCTTTTGCACCTGTCCCGGCAGTTTTGCCTCTGCCTGGCACTTGCGCAGGATGCGCAAGAATTCGTGCTACGCTCGGTTGCGGAAGCGCGACTCGGCCTGGAAACTACGGCGCTGAAGCCACCACACCATTTCGGAGCTCTCTTTTTTATTATCTGAGATTTACGAGGAAGATTTAGCCCGGCTCCGCCGATTCAGGATGAAGATCTTCTAACCGGAGGAGGATGACTCGGCGGTTCCTGGTTGCTCGGACGCTTGCTTGATTCGCTTCCACAATTCTTCGCGTCCGGCCCCAGTCTTGGCCGAGTACGGCACAATGTGGGCCGTGGGATATTCCTTGGCTAAAGTCTTCAGCGCGCCGTGGAGTTGATTATTCGAAAGCCGGTCGCTCTTGGTTGCGACGAGAAGAAAGTCGCGTCCCGAGGCAGTCAGAAAATCCATCAGCTGGCGGTCGGCCGGCTGCGGAGGCACGTTTGCATCCACCAGCGCAAGACACAGCGCCAGAGTGGGGCGATCGTTGAGATAAGGCTCAATGAATTTCGGCCACTCCGCAGAAATTTCGCGCGAAAGTTTCGCGTAACCGTATCCGGGCAGGTCGGTGAAAATCAGCTCGGGCTGCGGCTTTCCGGCCCAGCGGATTCCAAAAAAGTTGATGCTGCGGGTGCGGCCGGGAGTAGAACTGGTGCGAGCCAGCTTGCTGCCTACGAGAGAGTTAATCACGCTGGACTTGCCGACGTTGGAACGCCCCAGGAATGCGATCTCGGGCAGGCTGGGCTCGGGGAAGTGAGCCGCGTCCGTTGCCGCAGCCAGAAACTGCGCCATCACTCTCATGCTCAAGTGTGCAATGCGGAGCGGCAAACATGCAAGCGGAAGCGGTGATACAGTTTTTGTTCGTGGCAGCCGTGATCTTTTTCGAGACAACCCGGTTACTCTTCCGCTCACACCAAGCCCAGGATAAAGAAGAATTTATCCAGATGCACACCGATCCGGAGGTCCGCCGCTATGTCGGAGGGCAGGCATGGTCTCTCGAGAAAGCACGCTACCGATTCCGCAGCCAGTATCTGGGGAAACCCTCGCGGACGTATGGCTTGTGGGCAACGGTTCTGAAGGAGGAGCAGAAATATATCGGGTGCTGCGGCCTGCGGGCTGCCCAGAAAGAAAAAGCAGCGCATCTTGCCTACTACTTGGCGCGGCCTTATTGGGGAAAGGGAATTGCTTCGGAGGCGGGCACGGCTTTTATCGATCTGGCGTTCACACGACTGCGGCTGAGCCGCCTTCTGGCAGATGTGGATGAAGGCAATGCCGTGTCGAGACATATTCTGGAGAAGTTCGGCTTCAACGTAGTGGGGCGAGGGGAAATTGCAGCCAGCGGCCGCGTGATATTGCTCTATGAACTTCGAGCGCCGGGTGGAGAGATGCCGGTCGGAGAGAAACCGTGAAGCCGCAAAAGAACGCGGTACGGTTGCAGTCGTTTCGGCATCTCGATACCAGTTCCCCGGTTAGCGCGCAGGCTCGCGGCGAAACTGCTTGCTCAGCGTAAGGGCCTGGTGTTGATAGGACGAACCGATATTTGTGCCATAGATCTTTCCCGGTCGCGATAGCAACGGCATATAGTTCAGCCGGCCGACGAACTGTCCGTGCTCGATCAGGAACGGAACTTCATGGGCGCGAACTTCAAGCACTGCGCGAGTTCCTTTGATGTCGCTCGATCCATATCCAAACCCAGGATCGAAAAACCCCGCGTAGTGAATTCGAAACTCGCCATCCGCCGGATCGAAGGGAACCATTTCAGCCGCGAATTCGGGAGGAACACGCACTCGCTCCCGCGACGCCAAAATATAAAAATCCCCAGGCTCGAGAATCAGATTCTTGCTTGGATTCTGATGACGAACTTCCCAGAACTCCTCGGTCGGATAATAGTCGATGCGGTCTAACTCAATCGCCGGAGCGTAGCGTTTGGCGCGGTAGGCAATGATTTCGCCCGGTTCAGCGGCTTCCAGATTCACGGTAATTCTCAAGCCCCGCTCAACTTTCGCTTTGCCGGGGCTTTCTTCGTCCTCCATGTAGACCAGCGGCACATCTTGATTCAAGTCGCGAATTGTCTTGTCGCCGGAGACGGGATTGCCTTGCACAAAACGCAACTGGCTCAGCCTCATCCCCGCGCGAATGGCGACTGTAAAGGTGCGCGAGACAACTTCGGCGTAGAGTTTGCCTTTATAGCCTGGCGGCACATGATCGAATTCCGTGCCGTAATCTGTGATCAGGCGCGTGAAAATATCGAGACGTCCGGTGGTGCTCTTTGGATTGGCTTTGCCCGAGATATTTTCTGGCAAGTTCAGCTCCTCGACCAAAGGCACAATGTAAACGCAGTCTTTTTCAAACACCGCGGAGCCGGTCAGATCGACCCGCGTCATCCGCAGCTCCTTGATTTTGGCTTCCACCGTGCTATTCGGTCCGGGCAGAAAACCTGCGCGCACGCGATGCGCCATGTCGCCCAGCCGCAGGTCGAGACTCGCGGGCTGAACGTGCTCGGGATTGATCGCAGGCCTGGCGCTGATGTTTCCTTGGGCGATCAGATTGGTGATTTCCTGCGAAGGCAGAATTCCCGTTGTGCGGGTTCGAGCTTGTTCGGCAGGCAACTCTGAGCCATTCTCAAAAGCGATTTGACCTTGATTGGACGCGGACATCTTAATAGGCTCCCCTTTGGGCTGGGCGAAAGTGTGGCACTCGATTCTCTGATGAGGACTGCTGTGCACCGGCTGGAAGTGCTTTAACTGTAAGGAGACGAGAGGAAACGTGTCAAGTCAGGTTGTGGCAATCTTCAATTCTTACGACCTTGCCACCAAGAAAAAGAGCCTGCGCGAGCAGGCTCTTTGCAAAAACCGAGAACTCAGAACTGGCTACTGATGGGCGGCCGGGCCCCCCACAGTATCCGAAGTGAGCGGCGCAATCGCTTGGGCCACTTCCGCATCGATGCTTGGCAGCGGTGATTCCAAAGCGATCTGCAGGACCTGATCCATCGTGTCGACGAAATGCAGCTTCATGGCGTTGCGCAGATTCTCGGGAACTTCGGCGACATCTTTTTCATTGTCTTTGGGCAGGATCACCTCAAACAATCCAGCTCGATGCGCCGCCAGAAGTTTCTCTTTGAGTCCGCCGATCGGCAGCACTTTGCCGCGAAGCGTGATCTCGCCGGTCATGGCCAGGTCGCGCCGCACTGGAATCTTGCTCAGAGCGCTGGAGATGGCCGTGGCAATCGTGATGCCAGCCGACGGACCGTCCTTGGGAATGGCGCCTTCCGGAACGTGCACGTGGATGTCGATCGTGCGATAAAAGTCGCGTGACAAGCCGAGATGTTTCCACCGCGAGCGCACGTAGGTGATGGCGGCCTGCGCCGATTCCTGCATCACGTCGCCCAATTTGCCGGTGAGCGTCGGCCTTCCACCTTTGCCTTCGACGACCGTCGCTTCGGTGCTCAGGATCGAGCCGCCGACTTCGGTCCACGCAAGGCCGGTGACCAGGCCGATTTCGCTCTTTTCATGGGCCAACGTGTCGCGGAACTTGATGACGCCGAGGAAATCATTGACGCTCTCGCCCGTCACCGTGACGTTATAGTTTTCGCCTTCCTTCACCACCTTGCGCGCGACCTTGCGGCAAACGTTGCCGATTTCGCGCTCCAGGTTGCGGACGCCAGCCTCGCGCGTGTAAGCGCGGATGATTCCGGTGATGGCCTCGTCGGTAAACTTGATATTCTTTTCCGACAAGCCCGCCGCCAGCATCTGCTTTTTCACCAGGAACTGCTTGGCGATTTCCACCTTCTCCTGCTCGGTGTAGCCGTGCAGCCGCAGCACTTCCATGCGGTCCTGCAGGGCGGGAGGGATGGTGTGCATCACGTTGGCGGTGGCCACGAAAAATACCTGCGACAGGTCGTACTCCACGTCGAGATAGTGGTCGACGAACATGAAGTTCTGTTCGGGATCGAGCACTTCCAGCAGCGCGGCCGACGGATCCCCGCGGAAATCCATCGACATCTTGTCGACTTCGTCCAGCATGAAGACCGGATTCTTGGTTCCCGCCTTCTTCATCATCTGAATGATCTGTCCGGGAAGGGCGCCGATGTAGGTGCGCCGGTGCCCGCGGATTTCGGCCTCGTCACGCACTCCACCGAGCGACATGCGTACAAACTTACGTCCGGTTGCTTTTGCAATCGACATGCCCAGAGAAGTCTTGCCGACTCCGGGAGGGCCCACGAAGCACAGAATCGAGCCCTTGGGATTTTTCACCAGCTGCCGCACCGCAAGAAACTCAAGAATTCGTTCCTTGATCTTCTCCAGCCCGTAATGATCTTCGTTCAGAACTTTTTCGGCGCGCGAAATATTTCGAATTTCCTTCGACCGCTTCTTCCACGGCACAGCCAGGAGCCAGTCGAGGTAGTTGCGCGAAACCGTCGACTCCGCTGACATCGGCGGCATGGCTTCCAGCTTCTTCAATTCCTGGATGGCTTTGTCTTTTACTTCTTTCGGCATGCCGGCGGCTTCGATCTTCTTTTTCAGTTCGTCGAATTCGCTCTTCTCGCCGCGGCCCAGTTCCTTCTGGATGGCCTTGATCTTCTCGTTGAGGTAATACTCTTTTTGTGCCTTCTCCATCTGGCGCTTGACGCGCGACTGGATGGTGCGGTCCACGTTCAACTTCTCAATTTCAATATCGAGCACGTCGGCGATGCGCGTCAGCCGTTCCGCGGGATCGAAAATCTCCAGCAGTTCCTGCTTTTCTTCGATGGAGAGTTGCAGGTTCGCCGAGATCACGTCGGTCAGCTTCGCCGGATCTTCCATGCGCACCGCCGAGATCATGGTCTCGTAATTCAGGGCCTGGCACAGTTTGACGTACTGCTCGAAAAGGGAAGTCACGCGCTGCATGCTGGCTTCGATCGCCGGGTTCATCTCGGTGGTGTAGCGTGCCACCCGAACCGATGCCTGCATGTAGCCGTCCGTGTCAGTGACTTGCAGAATCTTGCCGCGTTCGATGCCTTCGACCAAAACTTTGATATTGCCGTCGGGCAGCTTCAGGCTCTGCACGATGTTGACGATCGTGCCCACCTGATAGATTTCATTGGCCTTGGGTTCATCCATGGAAGCGTCGTGTTGAGTCGCCAGGAAAATCTTCTTGTCCGCCGCCAGCGCCTCTTCCAGCGCGCGCACGCTCGACTCGCGGCCCACCACGAACGGGGTCATCATGAACGGAAAGATCACGACGTCCCGAATGGGCATCATCGGCAGCTTCTTGCTCTCGAATTTTTCCTTGGATGTGGTCAAAAAATTTCCCCCGGGGAATTGAAAGGCCAGAACAACGAAACCAGATTCGCCACTTACGCCCTATGCCTATTCTACTCCAGCCCCTATGGTAGAGACGTAGCTTCTAACGTCTTGCCGGTTCTTGCCGCTTCCTGCAGAGACCTAGCAAGCTAGGTCTCTACGGCCGCGCTAACCGGCCTTTTCCATCACGGCCGTGAACGAGGCGCTGCGCTTCTCTACCATTTCCCGCGTCACTTCAAACTCTTTCAGCTTCTTCTGGCTGGGCAGATTGAACATCAGGTCGAGCATGAGCTCTTCGAGAATCATGCGCAGGCCGCGGGCTCCCACTTTGCGGGCCATCGCCTGGCGGGCAACGGCGCGCAAGGCTTCATCGCTGAACTTCAGGCGCACGTTCTCGAACTCAAACAGCCGCTGGTACTGCTTGATGATGGCGTTCTTGGGGCGCGTGAGAATTTCGATCAGGGCAAACTCGTCCAGATCCTCGAGCATGCCGACCACGGGCAACCGGCCGACAAACTCCGGGATCAGGCCGAATTTGATCAAGTCTTCCGGCTGAATTTCGCTCAGCAGTTCGAAGTTGCGCTTGCGCGAGACCGCCATATCGTCTTTTTCAGCATCTTCGCCGCCGCGGAATCCCAGCGACTTTTTGCCGACGCGCCGCGCGATGATCTTCTCCAGGCCAACAAAAGCCCCGCCGCAAATGAACAGGATGTTCGTCGTATCCACGGGGGTAAATTCCTGGTGCGGATGCTTCCGCCCGCCCTGCGGCGGAACGTTGGCAATCGTGCCTTCCAGAATCTTCAGCAGGGCCTGCTGCACGCCCTCGCCCGAAACATCGCGGGTAATGGACGGGTTTTCGTCCTTGCGACCGATCTTGTCGACTTCGTCGATGTAGATGATCCCCGTCTGCGCGCGGCTGACGTCTCCGTCGGCCGATTGCAGCAGTTTGAGGATAATGTTCTCGACATCCTCGCCTACGTAGCCAGCTTCGGTGAGCGTGGTCGCGTCCACGATGGCGAAGGGCACGTCGAGCATGCGGGCCAAAGTCTGTGCCAGCAGCGTCTTTCCCGTGCCAGTCGGCCCGATCAGCATGATGTTCGACTTGGTCAGTTCGATGCCGTCGCCGGTCTTCTGCCGGTTCATGAAGATGCGTTTGTAATGGTTGTAAACTGCAACCGCCAGCTTCTTCTTGGTCTGTTCCTGCCCGATCACGTACTCGTCAAGGAAGGTTTTCACTTCCTGAGGCTTGGGCAACTGGTTGGGAACACTGGCCTGGGGGGTGGCGCTGCGGTCATCTTCCAGAATGGAGTTGCAGACCGCCACGCACTCGTCGCAAATGTAGGCGCGCGGATAGTCGCTGGGCGAGGAAATCAGTTTGGCGACGGCGTCCTGCGATTTGTGGCAGAACGAGCAACGCAAAATCTCGTCGGAGCCGGATTTGTTTTTCACTCGGCCTTACTCCTTTATACCGGCAGAATCGAGTCCCAGCGTCGTTCGCCTCGCCTGCCGTCCTGCAACTTACCTCTGCCCGGGGCGGTGTTTTTGAATCACGCGCGAAGGCCGATCATACGCTTTTTCCGGTCTTATAGATGATATCGTCGATGATTCCGTATTCCTTGGCCTGTTGCGCGTTCATAATGAAGTCGCGCTCCACATCTTTTTCCACCTTATCGAGTTTTTGCCCGCTGTGCTTGGAGAGTAACTGGTTGGTTATCTCTCGCATGCGCAGGATTTCCCGGGCATGAATATCGATGTCGGTCGCCTGGCCTGACAATCCTCCCATCGACGGCTGATGTATTAGAATCCGCGAATTCGGGAGTGCCAATCTCTTTTTTGCTTCGCCCGATGCCAAAAGTAACGCGGCCATCGACGCTGCCTGTCCCACGCACAGCGTCATGACATCGTTCTTTACGTATTGCATGGTGTCGTAAATGGCCATGCCCGCCGTGATCGAACCTCCGGGAGAGTTGATGTAAAGCTGAATGTCTTTCTCCGGATCTTCCTGAGCCAGAAACAACATCTGCGCGATCACCAGGTTGGCGATGTTGTCGTCAATCGGCGTGCCGATGAAAATGATGTTGTCGCGGAGCAGCCGGGAATAGATATCGTAGGCGCGTTCGCCCCGCCCGGTCTGCTCGATGACCATGGGTACGAGCATCATGTGTGCG
>Ga0209006_10000860_pt1 | contig 28057 bp, 37 predicted proteins | sample JacPin_JW_Ref_O2_FD_188567 | JGI IMG/M metagenome (GOLD analysis project Ga0209006, IMG submission 188567) | Forest soil microbial communities from Algoma, Ontario, Canada - Jack Pine, Ontario site 1_JW_Ref_O2 (SPAdes) (version 2) | ecosystem: Environmental > Terrestrial > Soil > Boreal...
CAACGTGATAGCCTGGTCTTCGATCAACGCAGCGACCTTGGCCGAATTTCGTTCCTCGAGGGTTTTTACTTCATCAAACTCGGCGCGTACTTGAGTTAATTCCTCCCTTAAAATTTCAGCTTTTTTGGTTTGACCAGTAGCATCTGCAAGCGCTGTTGCAATTGACATTCGCTGATTTTCAAGTTCTAGGGAGAGCTCCGAGTTTCGCGTTTCCAAAGTTTTCCGGGTCGCAGCTTCGTTTTCAAGCTGACCACGTGCGTAGTGAAGGTCTCGCTCTAAGCGATTGGCTCGTTCTTGCTCACTGGTCAGAGAAGACTCGCAATCACGAAGACCGGACTTCAGGTGGTGAATATCTTTCTGTAGGACCTCACGTTCCTGTTGGAACGAAGTCTCCTGGCGAGATTTCGACGCTTGAACTCCACGAAGCTGCTCTTCTAGGTCCCGGTATGCTTGTTCCTCAGCTTCTGTAGCTTCAAGGGCGTCAGGTCAGTAAGGAGTATCGGGAGTTTGCAATGGCATCCTTACAACGCCGCCGGGACGATGAGAGGCGCGAGGCTGATAGCACTGTATACAATTCTGGTGGGTGAGCGCATTCGATGATAATTACCTCACCACTCACATGACCGTTCTGCGATACGATCGAACCCAGATTCGAGACTGTCCATTTTGGTAACCAACTTGTCCAAAGCCGCACGCGACTCTCGGATGGCGTCAAGAGCAACGGGGTCGTTGCTGGAATGCGCAAACTGCTCGAGTTCGTCCAGAACGTGGAGCAGCCCTAATTGAAAATGTTGTGTTCGGTGTGGAGATGTGTTTAGAATTGTAAAAATGTACCATCAACGTCCTCTCTTTCCAATGAATACGGTCCGTCCAGACCGCCGGTCGGCGAGAAATCGATTGTAGGAACAGGATCATCCATGCCACGTGTATCGAAAGGTAGCTGACCGTGAACCTCTCCTCGATAGACCTGGCGCCGCTTGCGTTCGCTGGCACTATAATGTGGTCACAACTTCGACATTATGGTGAAGCGTCAACAAAATATGCTTACGAGAGCTTCGCCATAACTTCTAGAATGCTCTGCGCCCTCTGATAAAAGAATCGAGCTAAAAATGATCAGCTAGTACTTCAATTATAGTGTTATTCGATCTCACCGAACTCCTTTCGCCTAACAATTTCGACGACGGTGGCCCCATAAGCATAAAGCATGTTGTGAAGTCGTTGTATATGTGAAAAGCTGTTCTTGCCGCGAAGAGTCGCTTGGAGGTTGGACAATGTTGGAGGGAGCTGCACAAGGTCGTTGTTCAGTGTACTAATCCGCCGAAGTGCACCAACGCATTGCTCTGTATAAGCGTTCTGTATTCTGGAAATGAATAAAGATATTGGGATATCCGGGAAGGAAAGGGCCAACCTTAATGTCAGTGATACGCTTCAATTCATCTCGGAGTGCTGCATCAAACTGTTTAAGCTCTGTGAAGTATCAGCGGAAGCTCCCCTCCATGCTTTTACGAAGGCATACCTAAAACGAGGCCGTCGGCGTTGGACGCTGGACCTATCCGAAGGTAAGCTCGAGATATACCTGGGTGAAAGTGAGACTCACTTTCAAGGGTAGCTGCAGTGTCGGTAATCTTGTCAAACAGCTCTTGGGATCGGCGAACACAAGCTTCATCATCCTCCAGTAAACTAAAAGTAGTTAAAGGGAGGGTATGAATCTAGAGTGGACAAAGTTTACCTGGTCTCTCTCACGGTGGCACGGACTATGTCGGCTCCTTCCGTAAGTCTCGACACCCACTCTTCGGCCTGTAAAAACCGGGACCGTAGGTCATCTGAACGGATCAAAAGCCTCAGATGATTTGTACACTGGATCATTGCCGTTGAGCCATACCATGAGTCCGTGTGCACGTTTCTGCGACTTGTTTCATTTTCACAATCGACACGTAGTCGCCCAATGTTCGAGGTTTTTCTCCCGTTTCAATAGCTTTCCTTACCGCAGGTGACATGAATTCCACATGTATCTTCACCCGTGATATTATCTCCAGATCCGCCTCTAGCCCTGCAACTAAGGCTGCCTGTTTCTCTAATTCTTTACGACAAGTCGTGGAAATGCCCTCAAAAGCATCGGTGATGGCAAGAACATGTAGATCCAGGCTGCTCGACGCGATGCGGACGGCTTCGCGTTGATAATGCAAGGTCAAGGACATACGGTGAATGTGTTCATGGTGGATATGAGCGGTGCGGAGATACGATGCTGCAAGTCGTGATGGTCGGAATGGTGGAGTAGCGGCTATATTATCTGAGTAAATGTGAACATTTAAACGTGTATGGCCAGCTGGTGATATGTTCTTACCTTCTATTGGAGGCTGGAGTGGCGCTTCCACCTTCAACTCTCGTAAGACTTCATCCAAATCAAAATCCAGGTAATATTTATTAAATACGAAAACGGACTGTGAGAAAGTTCAGGGATGGAAATATGCACAAGAAGAGTAGGCGCACCTGATCTTGAGCACCTGCCAACTCTCGAACGTTGTCGTTCCTCAGTCGTCGACCATCGGAAAGGTAGGCTAGAATAGCCTCCTGGTCTACTCCGGTTTCTTGGTGCAAGAAGAATTCCAAGCTTCCAGCCCTAATTCACAGATCACCTAGTCAGGTCCCTGCACTCCGTAGTCAGCTGGGACTTACCTCTCTATATCCCGTACTGTGCCGTTGACCTATTGCGAAGTTCAGCCGAGGATGGGTACCAATACCAACGATGTCTACGAACCTGGAATAGTTCACCATCCTCTGCTCGGCATATAGTTATCATCTTACGTTGGATGGAAGCAAAAGTAGCCAGGTCAAGTGACGTAAACCCAAATATGGTTATTATATCCCAAGGCGGAGTTTACATAATTTTTATTTTATCGTCACGTGTTTCAAGCAAAAATGAAAGCGAATTACAAGGTGGACTCATATCGCTGCAAGATGGTTTAATGCAACCTGACCCAACCTACAGTTTTCAAACATCTGTGGCACTGTTTACCGCCAAGGAAATGTTCTTTTTACACCAGATGGCAGCTCCATACTCAGCCCAGTAGGAAACCGCGTCTCCGTGTTCGATCTCGTGAAGTAACGTGGATACTATGGTTGGCTGTCAGATGGCTCATTGTGATTTCACAGTAATAAAGCCTATACCTTTCCTTTCGAAAATCGTAAGAATATCACTGCGATCGCGCTCAGCCCAGATGCCAATGTACTTATTTCTGTTGATGAAGGCGAGCATCTTTTTTCACATAAGTTCAGCACATTGCCACATTTTTTAGATAAGCTGAATACGCATTACTGAATTCCAGATGGCCGTGCTCTTCTCGCAAACTTTCGTCGGGGAACGGTAATTCATCACTTTAGTTTCCATAAGCCAATCAATGACATCAAGTTCTCTCCCGATGGCAAGTGCGTATTTCCACGCACATACCGCTTGTGTATGATATGAATGGGGAATTTTTATTGAGGTACATCGCAGTAACGCATGACGCGCACATTCAGGTTTGGTGTACGCCAAACCATCTCGTTCGCGAATTTGCTCCCTTTCACATTCATCGGACTTACACTAGTCACCTTAATGATGTGATCAGCATCCAGTGGTCTTCAGATTCAAAGTCAGTCCCCCGTACGTATTCGACTGCTCCAATTAACCCGTGAGTTGCAGGCTATTCCTCACGACTTCACGAGACATGACCGCACGATTGTTTACTCTGAATCCTCTCGATGGCTTCCGCCCAAAAACATTTGCAGGACACAGAGACCTCGTCCTCGGTGCCTTTTTTTCTACTGACGAGAAGTCGGTCAGACTCTTCCTAAACTGGCTTCAAAGACACAGCTGACATATGTTCTAGATATTCACAATTAGTCGTGACGGTGCAGTCTTCACATGGAAAGGGAAAGCTTTCGACGTTGAGTCTGATTCGGATGCTGAGCCTGTCGTCTCGACTTTGGCTGTTACTGGGGACAACGCAACTGCCATCGCGAACACCCGTTGGGGGGTTCATAAAAGAAACTACTTCAACCAGCCAGGCACCAAAGTTGTCTGCACCACCTACCACTCTGCCTCCAATTTGCTTATTGTCGGATTCTCCACGGGGATCTTCGGCCTTTGGGAGATGCCTGGCTTTACCAATATCCATACATTAAGCATTTCGCAAGAAAAAATATCTTCCGTAGCTATCAGCCCATCGGGGGAATGGCTTGCCTTCGGTGCAAAAAGGCTCGGCCAGCTCTTGGTATGGGAATGGCAGTCGCAATCTTACATTCTGAAGCAACAAGGCCACTTTTATGATGTAAACACGCTTTCCTACGCTTCAGACGGACAGACGATAGCCACAGGCGGAGACGATGGAAAAGTCAAAGTATGGTCCGTACACACTGGATTCTGTTTTGTTACCTTCTCGGAACACACCGCCGCCGTTTCCACTGTGGTTTTCGCGAAACATGGTGCTGTGCTCTTCTCCGCCTCTCTGGATGGGACCGTTCGCGCCTTCGATCTCGTACGTTACCGCAACTTCCGCACGTTCACTTCTCCCAAACCCGTTCAATTCTCGTGCCTTGCAGTTGATCCCTCCGGTGAAGTCGTAGTGGCAGGTTCCACAGACTCCTTCGAGATCTATCTATGGTCGGTGCAAACAGGGAAACTCCTTGACGTGCTTGCAGGTCACGAAGGCCCTGTCAGTTCACTCGATTTCTCGCCTTCAGGTGCCAATCAACTTGTAAGTGGCTCTTGGGACAGAACCGTCCGTATATGGAATGTTTTCGGGCGTTCGCGCGCCGTCGAACCCCTCGCATTGAATTCAGATGTCCTTGCAGTGACGTTCCGACCCGATGGGAAAGAGTTTGCTGCCTCTACGCTCGACGGTCAAATTACTTTCTTCGATGTTCAGGATAGCAAGCAAACGAATATTATTGAAGGTCGGAAGGACATCTCTGGCGGAAGAAAAGCCGACGACCGCATGACGGCAGCAAACAACAGCTCTGGCAAGGCATATAACAGTCTCGCATATACTGCTGACGGCAAGTGTCTGCTGGCTGGCGGGAATAGCAAATACGTGGTCTTATATGACGTACGGGAAGGGGAAGGCGTCATGGTGAAAAAGTTCCAGATATCACAGAATTTATCTCTCGATGGGACAGAAGAGTTCCTGGATAACAGGAAGGTGAACGAAGCAGGTATCAATACAGAACTTATTGACGACCGCGGAGAGGAGAGTGATCTTGAAGATAGGATGGACACAACCCTTCCTGGGGCTGGCCGAGGAGACATGTCGAAGCGTCGGTATCGCCCAGAGGCTCGGACGAAGTGCGTTCGGTTTTCTCCTACAGGCCGTGCATGGGCAGCGGCGTCGACGGAAGGCCTTCTCATATACTCGCTCGACGAGACCGTTTCATTTGATCCCTTTGACCTCTCACTCGACCTTACTCCCCAGTCTGTGCTTGGTGTACTCGCATCACTGGAATACCTTAAGGCACTCGTCATGGCCTTCCGATTGAACGAAAAGCCACTGATTCAACGCGTATACGAGGCTGTGCCACATGGGGATATTCGGCTGGTTGCACGGCAGTTGCCAGTGATATATGTGCCAATGTTGTTGCGATTTGTGGCGGACCATTTGGAGCAGAGCCCACATTTAGAATTTGACTTGCTGTGGATCCATTCGCTGTTGATGGCACATGGACGATACTTGAAGGACCATTCGGGGGAGCATGGGAGTGTGTTTAGAATGTTACAGAAGGGGCTCAAGGATTTCGAGCAGTCAATATCGCGATTGTGAGTGATGGTCTGCTTGGAACGTTGTTTACTAAAGGTACCTTTGCTCAGGTGCGAGGAAAATGTGTCCACTTTATCGTATCTCGTTGACCAGTCCAAGATGAAACAGGAGTTAAACGAGGTTATCGTAACTGATTGAGTGCTGGATGTGTATTTTCAACTTGGTAACACTAAGATTTTCGTATAACCCTGTCCTGTTATTTGACTCGCTCGTTTGGAAGCAAATTCAAACTATCTGGTTGCGATGCAGTCCTTCCCGTCTTTTCCCTCACAGTCGTCAAGACTGCGACTAGTTCCAAGTCCAAAGGTATGTCAGACCACATTGCATATGGCAATATCAATTGACTAAATTCTGGTACTCTGGAGAGTCTATAATTTACCGGTCCTGTCTACTACGTAATGATACAATATTTCCGATCCCCCATATTTAGGCGTTTGCCTTCTTTATATGGAGTGATATCTCCGAAGTCACTAGTCACTTCCTGTTAGTTCGCTAAACTCATAGACCATCCCGTACAATATATATGTTTAATAAGCCGTGCAGACCGGTCGGGGTCTCATGAGAACTGTGTTACATACAGTTACAAGATTAGCGGGAATCAAAAAAAAAATGGTGGCTTTGACATGATACAGTGTAAACTGGCGCCAAGCGCATAGGAGTGATGTCGGTAAATTACTTGGTAATACGGTTTTTTGCCTGGGCTGGCCACTAATCCGACGGTATCAGCATCCGAACGAGTCGGATGATATGTCAAGCTGACTGTCAAGCTTCATGGATACCGCGTACACGTCGGGACATCTGATGTATGCACAGGTCCGGCTGCGCAAAGGGATGTTGTACTCGAGTACTTGCAACACTCAGTGTTCCAGACCCGAGGAAGCCGCCGAGGACTACGTTTCCCCTGCTCGTGGTTGACCATCGGAGGCGTTATTGTGCTACATACACGCCATCCTTAGTCTCTTTGTTGGAGCAAAGGAAGCCGCTGGATCGGAATCACGCCGAGATCTCAGAAACTGATGCTTTTGTCACGGGATCACCATCTCTATTTCTAATGATTCGCCACGTTCACTTGCCTGCTTCGGACAGGAAACTACTATCAACCGCAACAGCGCGGCCTGCATTCGCAATGACGGAATGTGAAATATGAATATGATCACAAGCATACTGATCGACATCTCATCAACTCAGTATGTGAGTACTCCTTTCGTCCACCTCGATGCTTCGCTATAGATAATTTCATTAATCAAATGTTGCTAGCCCGTCCCTGAAAAATCTGTCATGCATGATATCTTCTCTTTTTCCTCCCAAATGATGTGGCTCAAAACATAGCGCTGATGATGATCAAGCCATTGACGTGCTTCGAAGCTATGTTTAGCTTTCCTGATGCCACGACTGCTGGGACTAGTTTCATGCAATGAATTGCAGAAGAGAACCCGTAAATGCGTGCCCCTTATAAGGGTTCATGGGGCAAACCGGAGAACAAACGCATTTACATACTTGCTGATTTTTATCAGGCTTAGTGGCCTGGATTTGTGACCTTATGACCAAAGCATGGCAATTGTCACAATTGAGCTTTTCTAGGTTCTTTGTCCAAGGTTGTTTACGGCCAGTGTTCGCACTCCGACTTTTCGCGGACTGTTTGATCGATAAGGGCCGTGGAGATTGAATCCGAGGCAAAGGTGCATTTCCCCGTAGGAAATGTCATGGATGGGGCTGTGCATTGGCACAGCAAATTCGGCATTTCGTAGTATAAAAGTCGTCTTTCTCGTTCCGGGAAACAAACGTCTTTTCATCCGACGCTCCCAATGCCAGCTATCATTGGCGACTCAACACAAATCTGGGAACTTAATGTACACTGGCAAATTTATAGCCAGTGTGGAGTCTGGGATCCCGCTAGACGAGGTGTGGATATCTGGGAGTGTATCCGCGATCGTAGGTTTCGATCTCGCACCACTGATTTTCTTCGAGCTGCTAACAACATTTTTTGTAGATCACTCGACCCTTGCCACTCAGCCACCCAACGCGCTGTATTGGAGATTCTTAGGTCGAAGATGATCGTCCAGCGATGTCGACCGCTCATACGCTTGGCCGCCCTTTCAAATTTTACCAAAATATGCTACACATGCTCACTATTACCGTCACTCATTATCGTCCGTACACGATTGCATTTCGTGGGCTTCTTATCCCACCACACATTGTATATATAAATCCGATAACTCACACTCAAATTATTTGCAAGTTCAACGAAATGTGAATCCCACAGCGGGGTGGACGATGGACGATGGACGGTTTTGCATCTCACGGAGGGATGGGGTTTTGAGGGAAAGCCAGCACTGAACCTTCGTGCTTTGGATGGAGTGATCTCGATCAAACATTTTTGTCTTGTTTTGGGGGACTCACATGGCCAAATAAACCAGAGCTTGCGTTTTAGACTAACTGTATATGTACAGTATATATATCACTACCCTCGTCTCCACAACAACGCTCTGACACTAGTGACCACCCCCTCATGCCAGCAATGAGTTCTAGTTATGACGTGCCCAGATACGTCATAACTACTATGTATAGCACGGTACTTGCCGACAACGAGGTTCTGTCTTCTTGGCCTTGTTTAATTAAATGATTGATGTCATCTATGATCAAAGGCAGATCCATAAATCAGCGAACGACCTTCATGATACCTAGCAAGGCATCAGCGCTTCAGCGCTCAGCAAGTAAGTTCATAGGCTCCGCTTTGCTGCACCAATTATTTAAAGGATTCTGGTTATTATTTTTGAGTTTGCTCCAACCAAGCGAATTATTTGAGGTGAATGTAGATGCAGACCTAGTTGGTTCTACATGTGTTTGATCCTCGGAGCACCACCGCCTTCGGCTACAGATCCGCTACCGTCTTCGGTAGGAAATCCTATGGAGACCGAATAGCCCACCGAAGAGGTTGATAGAAGGAGGCATGCTTTCACATGAGCTTGGAAAGCGAGGAGGGCCAGGAAGCATCCTCGACATCCGAACACAGCCCAGAGGATGACGTTATGTGGCCTCTCAACATGAGGCGAACTTTCAACGTGCAGGCAATCTCATTTCAGAATTGATGTGCAAGCCGCAATTATGTAGCTTTGGATGTCGTTCTATGACAGCGCTGGCATAGAACGAATCAATTTTCCGTCGTTACGAGCGTGCTGAACAAGCTTTTCTAGCACGGTAGAATTGGCCCATCTCTCGGGTGGTACTCGCTTTCCTGTTGACCAGTAATAAATATCCCAATCCTGTTCATCAAGCAGCTTCCACCAACAACAAGACATACAGTCAAGAGGGGCGAACGTAGATGAAACAGTGGTCATACCTTGCTATACTCCGTCAACTCGACCCTTTCCATATGGCCCAAATGGTCTTTAGCGAATGTGCTTAGTAATAGATCTGTCTCCAAGATACCACGTTTACGAGACTGGTATAAAAGGCGAGCGCGCATGGTCTCGATTGTTTCATTTGACCGCGGAAGGGGTTGGAAGTCTTGGGAAGTCGTTGTTGCGTTGAGGTGCTCAGGTGTGTTGGGTAGGATCCAAGGATCGGATAAGCGGAATCCATTTGAAGTAAATAGCCGATGCGAATTGCTGTAGGCAGGAAGTCGAGGAAAGCGGCCCATGGCTCTGAGCATTTCTTTCTTTGCTCTTGTTTGGATTTATGGCTGTTGCATAATAGGGCCAAATGACGAAATTAGCTAATTAGCCTGTTCTTAACTTACATTCACTATGCCACCCAGACGATCCTTTGGCTTGGCTGTGAACGAATCTGCGCTTGATGACGATGAAGCACCTAGCATTGTCGAACGGCCGCTGGCACGACGGGTACTAGGACGTCTCTCTTCAGATCAAAGCCAACACAGGCCAAGCTTCACAGCGCGATGGAGAAATAACCAGGATGCTGAGAGTGGTCGAACGTTGTCACATGTTGGTGAACGCCCTCCGATACCCAGTGCATTACAGCCGTCTGGTGAAACATATAGCACACCTTTGCCGGCGTTGTCGATGATTGTGCTCTCGATCGTACGTCCTCTCACGTAATGCAATGTATGTACATCTGATTATTGTTTGGAATCCGGTAGACGATGCTTGGGGAATTCTTATCCGCCAATGTTTCCATGCCTTTCATACTTTTCATGGTCAAAGGTAACTGTAGATAGTCCATGTCATCCGCAGTCACGATAACGTCGATCAGGATTTGGTGAATCTCAGGATGAAGCCGATGTAGCCTTTTGGACTGGTCTACTAGGTAAGCCTATTCGTCTGCCCCAGGATTCTCCAAGTCAACGGATATCCTAGTTGCCGCTTTCTTTATGACCCAGTTCATCACTTCTCTCCTTTGGGTGAGTCGTACGTTTCTATTTCTATATCGTCAGGAAATAAATCGTACACTAGGCCACTGTTGCAGAGAAGCATGGTCGGCGCGCTGTTCTTTGTATATCCCTCTTCGGCAGCGCTATTACATGCTTGATCTTTGGGACCTGCACGTCACTCCGCCAGGCTATTTCTGTGCGACTCCTTCAAGGTATCTTTGCAGGTGCTGTTGGTGTTGCACGTGGCTCAGTGGCATTCGTCACCGACTCGAGCAATGAAGGGCGTGCCTATGCTATCTTGGGGCAAGAACCTTTCCAGTCTTCTAGTCGTTTCCGATTCTCATGTTGCATTTCAGATTTTGTTGGGGACTTGGAGGCGTGGCTGGTGCTATTATTGGCGGAGTCTGTGAGTTCATATTCAAAATCTAGTTCAACATAGCGCTGAACCATCATTATGTTCAGTTGAATCACCTGCGAATAAATGGCCGGGTTTATTTGACAACATTCCGATATTTGTCAACTATCCATATCTATTACCCTGTGGGCTTGCAGCATCGATTACGTTTTCGGGTAACTGTTTTCGAAGCAGATGTGAGCGTCCCGTGAGGCTGACTGCGTTCGCTAGGCTCTGTCTTGGCTTGTTTCCTCGGACGAGACGGCGGACCACGAGAAGGCGCCATCCGTTTAGCACCGGAGAAAATTGACACACAACCGCTGGTCGGCGCGGAAGAAGAGCCTGCTCTCCCAAGTCCCTTGATCGAAGAGTCTGAAAGTCACGGTGTCCTGAGATCCATTCGCAGGAAGGTGTCGAAGAGACTCTCTGGTTATTTTCCTCAGCCCCAGCCTATTGCCGGTACCCCATCAAATTCCGTATTCTCTATGACTGAATCCCCTGTTGCTCTGTCTCATGCTCGTGGAGTGCGAACCTTCTCGCGCACCAGCCGAGCTGACGGATCTGCGTATGGATACGACGGAGAATACAGGAGTAGGTTGGGAAGCACAGCTACTATGGGGACGAGGAAGGGCAGCATGAGCAGCTCTCTGAGGAGACGGAGGGGGAGCAACACCAACGGCCCACAGGCGGGTGAAGCAGCTGAGCTAAACTTTGCTCAAAGATTGCTGATGGCAAATGAAAATGCTGTCACCAACATTGCTGACTTGTGGGTCGCGGCGGCAATGAATGTGGACAACGAAGATCCATTCCAGTCTGACCCAGAAGAACCTGAATCAGAGCCTGAATCCAACGAAGGAGAGCCCGGGGTGCACAGCGGAGAAGCGAACGCCATCTCTTCTACACCGACTGGTCGTAGCCGCTTATCGTCTACTGCTGATTCAAACTCTCCTAGACCACCAACAAACCGTCGACTCTCTAGGGTGGCATTTTCTCCCACCTTTGGATCACGACGCCCTTCCACGTCAACACAAGGCCCCTCTACATCTGTCCGTCGCATGTCTTTACCCCAAGATTCACCTCGTAGATTATCTTCTTCTGTCCCTGCCATTTTCTCACACCCTGGGGTGCGAACTCCTCCTGCCGTGATTGATGCTCAGCAGCTTCTTGCACGGTCTGATGAATTTCCTAGAGTCGACGCGCTCTCTCCCATTATGGAATCGCATGCTACCTCAGGTGTAGAGCATGCTTTTTCTTCTCGATACGAGCAAACGCCCTCTCTTTCCTCACAATTACCACTCATGATCATCGCTCAGTACGGGTACCTGGCACTACATTCGGCGACACATGATCAAATATTCATGTCGTACCTTGTTTCGTTCGTGTTTTTTTCCACAAGACATACCCCGTGTGGTTGATATCCGCTCATCTTAGTGACTATGATGCTGGTGGACTGAACTTGAATGCCGGCCATTTTGCTCAACTCAGTGAGCTCCCCTCCTGATTTTATTTGGATCGCACACTAAGCGAATTCCAAGCTGCGCTTATGTGCCTCGCTCAAATTGCGTATCAGTTTTACCTCTATCCGTGAGTACAAGTATTTCCGCAAAGGAGCGAGCATGATTATTCTTATCGCCTACTTTCTATTATTAAATCAGCAATATTGGGTACGTAGCTTCCAATCTCGCCGTACTTCACGGAGCTGACAAGGGTTTGAACTAGTCCTCCAAGAGGTCGCTTCTCCCATTTAGCCATGTTCCGTATCGGATCCGCTCTTTTCATTCCAGCGTACCTCACGGTCATTCTCTATCGAGCATTTGCCAGCTCCGAAGATGACGGGAATTTCATCGTAATGGCCGGTGCGTCTATATTTCCGTTGACGTGATATCTCATCGTATTCATTTTTATTAGCTCTCGCATTGAGCACGTACGTCTTTCTTCACCTCGCAACCTCATGTGTAATAACGTAAAGTTTATGTAGAGCGTTACGGTATTGTGCGATAACTTTTGCCTACACTTCGATTTCAATTCTTCTCAATTACAGTAGGCATGATGTATTCTTTCATGGGAATTACTTCCTGACGATTTGCTTCAGTGACGCCCCCAAATGCCGTGGGTATAGCGAACGGTATCGCTCAAAGTATTGTCAGCCTTGCACGATGTTTCGGGCCAGTAATGGGAGGCTACGTAAGTTCTACGGCTTAGCGATCCACGTTTCTGACAAAGTCGTATTTATCAGCTGTGGTCCATAAGCGTGCAAGACAATCCGTCAGGCTACCCCCTTGGGTTTCTTGTTGTTGCCTGTGCCTGTGGTCTTGCCGTTGTTCAAAGTTTCGTGATTCGATGAAAGGGACTAGTACTCATTACATTCTATTATATATCGCCTCATATTCTCATCGAGACTTATCCTCACAAAGAATGTCATTGTTCGCATATTCGGGTCGTCTTTCAGAGGAAGATCCCTGGCTGCTAGCCAAACACTTTGTTCAAGCGCTAATTTTAAGTGTCTAAATTTATCAAAGAACATATCTGGTTTAGCGCTCGTCGGCAATTGGACTTTTGCGGTTTCTTCCTCGACGGCAGTCTGGCCTCCAGCCAGTAGATGCTCGGCTTCGAACGACTCGCAGTGACGCCGCCATTCCAGTACACAAAATACATTAGGTCTCGCTACTGAGAGACTTTCAATCGAAATGGTGTCGTTTCGCCCGGCTCCATCAGATCCCCCAGAGCCTTCACGCCGGTCCTCTCAAGCCGCCTCCTACTTCTCTCATCTATTTACAAAGCTGTCCCACATCGGGGAAAAAACTCACGACATCCAGTCACATTCTGGTGAACCACAAACCCACCCTTCTTTGCAGGAGGACGTGGCAGGAATAGGAAAGGTGGCGATCGAGCAGACGGATATGTTCATTTGTAGTGGGGCTGTGGATGTCGTAAAGCTGTTGAGGATTTCACGAGCGTATTTGCTCGAGAGGGCAATAAACTTGGGGGCAAACGTCTTGGTTGATGAACAGTATGTCGCTGTCCTGCAAGTATTATCTCAGAGCTTTCAACTATCAACTGCAGATGGAGATGTACGATAAAATCTCGACAAGAGAGGACTTTTCGAGTCAATGTGAGTTCACCCATTGATTTGTTGTCCAAGGCTCATTTGCCCTTCTATGCATATTCCAGATACGTTATTATGCATCCGCCACACGCTCCCAAAATCCTGATCCCCACAGGCCACCCGCCCTTGACCAAGCCAAAGGTATCCAGGGTTTGATGACTATCGTCTTTCGAGAGGGAATGAGCGATGTGAGTCGGACATCCCTTACTCGACTTCTGTCCCCGCATTAAAAAAATGTAGTCTACTAATCTTTTCCGTTATTATTTACACACATATAAGTATCTTTACCCATGTTCTCTGTATTCTTGGCATTCAACCCTCTATTATTGTAGTTATTTATGTATTCGGATGGAATGAAATCACAGAAGCCTAGCGTAGCAGATACCAGCTTGTGTCTTCCATTGCACAACAGTGATTTGGTTCTTGGGGGGTGCTTGATGCTTGGGGTAACTCGGGAGCGTCGTACGCACCAGGAAGGGCACTGAATACACCGCACTTATCGTAAAGCCCTGCAGCGTGAGTTGGAATAAACGTGAGTGGTCCGGTCGGATATGAGGAGGTTTCTGAGTGCTACAAATTTTTGAATGAAATCATTCCACAATTAGTGTCCAAATATTTTGTACTGCGAACAACTAACGCACAGTGATTTTGAGACGATCAGTGTGATGGTAGTGATGTTGAATCACCGTGGCTCTGAGACTCTTTTCGGTGGCGACGCTTTAGCTCAAAACGCCATCAACAAACATCTTCATCTCCTGGGTATCGATGCTGTCAGTCATGACAGCCTTGGTATTCCTGATACCATATGCCCTGTTCCGTCAATCCCGACGACGTCATATATCGATTTCACTTCCAGAGCTGTGGACAAATTACGGGGCAACGACTTTGATTGAACCTTGTTCAACGGGGGCTATCTCGATGGCTGCAAAAGCGTGTCTAAGTTGAATGGCAGCAGGCGAAACCACAAGATCGAGGGAAATCTGAACTTGGTACTCGGGAGTGGGTTGCTGAATCAGTTCTTAAATGAGGTAGATGAGTACTTTGGTTGGTGGAGAGCGCCTTTGAGACAAGTTGTAGGATTTCGTCACCTGCTCCTAGCATATTGTATCATTTCAGCAAGGAACTTGAAACTAATAACCAGGTCGGCTTGGAATCCGCGGAGAAAATCCACTATAGCCTACCGAGGACATGGTTTCTCTTGACGGTATAATGCGATGATATAACGCACGGCAAGACTGGGCGAGGCGGTTCAGAATGAGCTTCTGGTGTAGCCTTGTCAACGGGTGTGGTAGCCTCTGTAACGTGGCCCTTGCGGAAAAACGACTGACAGTGGCAATGAGATAAGGGGATGCGGGCAAGGTCTGAGCATATTATTTTCACAGGCAAATATGGTTCTTCATTCCTGCCCTGGAGTCGATTCGAAGTTGCACAGGATAGACGTATCCTCAGGTTGAACTAAAGGTAGGTCATCGCCAGATGTCTCTTCCGTTGCGAGTAGCATAGCCCTTGCAATTCGTTTGACACGAAGTCGTGAATATTACTGGATCTATCAGCACTGGTGAAAAGCCCTATGGCTATGTATAGAATCTTCAATGAAGCAATGTCAATGACCAGATGTGTGATTTTGCCGACCTGAAGAGACAGCTTCAATTGAAGCCAGCGATATCAACTGCCTTTCGTAGGTCAAGCCTTGATTGGAGGAGCAATTGAATACCACGGAGGGCAATTCCTGTGTCGTGAAAGCAAAACACACGAAATAAATGCGGTGATTTGAATAGCATTCCGTGGTAGAACCCATGGCCTTTGGGTGATTGTATCTCCCCGATCAGATATCACTAAAAGTAATCGATGTGATATCGCACGAATACGGACGGTATCTCCGTGACCATCGAAACCTTGGTTATACTTACGGTCGCAGTTGCATTTGACATTCAGAACATACACTGACGAGAGAAAGGTCAAACTTACGATGGAAAAACCATTCTGGGACAAGGTGATCAGATCACCATCGTCGAACGACGCTCTGACTCAGTGGTTCAGCCACACAACCGGAAATTGCCGAAGTCGGAGGTCGATTACTAAACTTTTGAGCGAAGGTCCATCGTCCCCCTCGTCGACGTTCTCTGCGCTGTCTGCAAGCCTTTTTGTGGCCATTCCTTGCTGTATTCCTTAGACACAATCACGCAAATCCATTTAATCCTACATCTTTCATTCTTGTCCGTAATCTCCCAAAATCATCAGAAAAGACGCTAAAAAAAACACAATCGCGCAGGCATCATGACCAACACTTCTTCTTCCTCAATTCACCAGAACGTAAACCCTTCGGAGGTCGGATGGCAGTTTGTTCCAAAATATTATACTTTTCTCAATCAGCAGCCCCATCGTTTGCACTGCTTTTACACTAAAGCCTCCACCTTTATTCATGGCGTCGAAGGCGAGGACGGAAAACCATGCCATGGTCAGCTCGTAAGTCCCTCGTTCGCCTCTTTTTCACGCCCACTCACACGTGCTTCACTAGGAAATACATACCAAGATAACCTCGATGGGCTTCCAGGACTGCAAAGTCTTCATCCACTCGGTTGACGCACAGTCTTCCGCCAACGGTGGTATCACCATCCTGGTTATCGGCGAGATGTCCAATCACAATGGCCCTTGGCGCAAATTCGTCCAGAGCTTCTTCCTGGCTGAACAGCCAAATGGGTACTTTGTCCTCAATGACATGTTCCGCTTCCTCAAAGAAGAAACTGTGGAGGGTGACGATGCCAGCGAGTCTGAGGGCGCTGCGGCTGCCCCAGAAGTCGCTCCCGCTGCAGCCGCTGTCCCTGAGCCTGTTCCTGCCCCCACTCAGCCCCCTTTCGAGTCCCAGCATGCACACCCTCCGGCTCGCACCACCTCACCTCCTTACGACCATGTTCCTGCAGCCTCTGAAGAAGCCCTTACTCCCGTTGTCGCCCTCCAAGAACCCCCTTCCCCAGTTGCCGAACCGGAAACCCAACCTGTTTTACCTCCAATAAACGGCATTCACAACGAAGAGCCTGAGCAGGCTCCACGGACCCCTATCGAAGATTCGACTCCCTCCCTACCCGCATCTCAGCCTGTCGTCGCTACTTCCTCTCCGTCCACGGCTTCGGTTACCCTCCTTGCGTCGGCAGCTACGCCTACTGCCGGTCTGCCCCAACTGCAGCCTCAAATGGCCTCACTGTCCGCTGCGGCGCCTGCAAGCACGCCTACAGCACCCAAGACATGGGCCAATCTCGCCGCTGCCAACTCCAAGAAATGGGGAGCCGCAGTGGCTCAGGAGTCCCGCGGCACAACAGAGGTGCCGGCTACAGCGAGCACCCCACCGGGGAGTGGAACACAAACGCCTGCAACTCCGCATGCACATAGGGGTTCCGGACATGGACACCTTCATCAAAACTCGCATTCGCACCAGCACGGTCGCGGGGAGCACGCCGCCATCCTTGCTGCACAAGGCGTCACCACGGCCCAGTGCTTTGTCAAGGTTCGCAAATACCATGATCTCGCATTCTCTTTCCCTCATTCTTTCTTTTCTAACAAATCTTCTGACAGGGCGCTTCGGAGCCTCTCTCGACGCAAGCACTCTCCACCGTCCTCACCACCCGTTTCGGGCCGATCAAAGAGATCGAGATCGTGCGTTCCAAGGCCTGCGCTTTCCTTGAGTTCGCACAGCTCGACTCCGCCAAGAAGGCCATCATCGCTTCGTTACCGCCGACACAGGGCGGAGAAGGTGGAATCTGGATTGACGTTGGTGGTGACACTGGGCAGATTAGGATTTCGGTCGAAACCCGGAAGGAGCGTGGCGACAGGCCAGTTAGTCGACCGCGTGGTGGTGGGACTGTTAATGGGGAACCACGCGGGGGTGGGTATAGGGCACGAGGCGGGGGGCGGGGGCGGGGTGGACCTCCTGGCAACAAGTAAAGTTGGATGCTCTGGAGATAGTTTGGAGGTGAAGGTGGAAGCGAACGGGGAATACACGAGCTTACTTTTTTTTACGTGGGTTCGAATCAAAAGCTTTCTTCTTTTTCTTGTTCTTGCTTGATGTTCGCATTGTCGCTGTCTGTCCTGTCCGTTGGCTCATAGTGGAATTTTATAATTCTATGCTACGTTCACAATATGGATTTGCGATTAAATAACGTCAACGTTATTTAGGCCTCAGGCCTAGATTACTTGTAATATTCAAATTGTTCCGAATGATGCATCAGCCCGTCCTTAAGAACTGTCGTCCTTGTATTCCTCCTCGTACCACCGCCTATTATCGAGCTGGTATGGCAGGTCGAGGTGCCTTGTCACTTGATATTGATCCATGTTACCCAAGTGTTCACTTTCCAGACGATCTAGGCAGCAACATGTATCAAATTCTTCCATAGGGCGACGTATTGAGCTTACAAAAGTTCCATTGCCATCTTCGCAGCATTTCCAACATAGCAACGATAAAATACCAGAGATTGGCATAAGGGCCTTGGTGGCCTTGAGGGATGTAAAGGAGCCAGGCAAACCTCAGAAGAACGTTGGAAATCTTCGCGGGTTAGGTATATTTGTGATAGTTACTCGAGGGTTTAAACTTACGATCGCAAAGTAGTATACCTGAAAATCTTTAGTGACATAGGCATCCAAAGGACCACAGTTGCTTACCGAGATGTGATTGGCGTATAAAAGATCTGTGCGAAGCAGAGGATACCTCGCCTTCGGTCTCAGCACGGACCAGTCCACCACCAAATCCTGAGATGAAGATGCAATGAGCAAACAGTTGAAGAAGAAGAACTGAAAAAAACATTCACCCATGCAGATCCATACACTGTATAGAACGTAGAAAAGAAACACCATAGCACCAGATAATGACCTGCTCAGACTTACGTTTACAATGAGAAGTTGACAAGTGATCACCACTTACCACTATGCTTCCACAAATAGTAGTAAAGGTAGCTGATGGCGCCTGATCCATATTTCCCGCTCTAGAGTAGGTAGAAAAATAAGAGTGAGCTTCCGTCTGGGCATAATGATATAGATAAAGTGGGAAACTGACGTTTATGAGATGCGAAACCATCCTCGATTCACTGTACCGCTTCAAACTCTGCACCACTCGAATCAATAGAGGTAGCGCTGCCAGAAGGAAGAAATATGGCCATTTTTTTGACGACGAGCCGCATTGATCAAAAGCATTCTCAAATCCATTTGTATAAGAGCACCCGATAAAGTACAGGTTCGAGAGGAAGAAGATCATGCTGCACGTCTGGTCGCTGAATAGGACATTTAGTGATTATACTGAAGCAAGTAGAATTCAAAATAATATACAAACCCTAACCAGAAGTCCATGAACTGGGTGGGGGGAATCAGAATGGACGCAATTTGATGAGTGACATCACTCACATCAACACGGCGCGTCCCAGGGATCAGTAACTTGCCGAGGTGCTTCACAAACCACCACCTCGTGGGACGAAACATAAATGGAAGAGGAAAGAACAGGACCGTGGCGACAAAGCCAAGCCAAATAAGAGGCCAGGTCTTCGCATCGTGGACAAGGAATGATGCCATCTCCGAGAAAGACAGCCAGAAGGCGAGACAGAGAGTGGAGAGCAGGAGAGCAGGGATCTGAGATGCGGTGTGTGAGAAGAGTGGAAACGTCGGAAAGATATGACTCGCCTCAAAGTATTCACGATAGTCGAGCCGTGTTTTTGGCTTCAATTCTGCGCGTACATGACGTTAGTTATGGAAAAACACTGGTGGTGCAATCCCTCACCGAAGATAAATACATAATTTATTCTTGCTCGCGCCCAGGCAAGAATATTGAACCCGACCAGCAACGTAAACAGAACAGGGACAAAAAGGACACCATATACAAATAAAAGGGCCTCCCATTCTGGAATAGTCGCATGCTGTTGCTGTTTGAGAACTGACGGACAGGGCATATGTCAGAGTTTCAAAAGGACGGCGGACGAGAACGGAAATGTACCCAGTAAAAGTCCAGAGCCCAAGGTGGGTAGGGCGGAACCCAACAGTATACCCGTGCGGAGAATGCTGGAATAATGGCTAGCGTTCGGGATTGTTGGACGTAAACGAGCCAGCGCCCTTCTCTTGTCGCCATCGGCTATAATCCGTGGTTTGCGGTAATAATGGCGGAAGGGGACGAAAGCCTCTCGATCAGAATCAAGGACCACGATAGGAAGGCAAGTGCGCTCACCGAAACACCGAGAAAATGATTCCTCTATCCCCCTTCTCAGCTCAGCGACAATTTTATCGGACGCGAAACCGCTGGGTTCAACCTAATAGACGAGTTCATTGCGAAGGAAGGGGAGCATAGTCAACACTCGTCGATCTGAACAAGGATACAAAGGCTTGGTTACCTTTTCTTGCATGTAGGCTTGCATAGCGTGAATCTGGACATATGGCAAAAGCAGGAAGAACAGCATGGTTCAGTTCGACCCCACGCTGGCATTCCTGGGATAATGCACCTTGCTAACTTTCTCGAACTTTTTGAGGACTTTCCTGAAACCAGTTACATTGAGTACCTGCGTAAAGCGTTCAGTTAGCGAAATTGCAGTTTTGAGCTAAGGAACAAGCGATGGCGAGTGTATATACCCGATAATTGTTGAGCATTTCCAAAGCACTAGAGACGACAAACGGTTAGCCCCAAGCCGAAGCCCCACAGACAGGAGAGATTGGCAAACTCACCGGTAATGCTCTACCACTGCCTTTTTCAGTTTCTTTTTGGCATACAAGTAATTTTCGGAGTGCATCGTTTCCTGCTGCGGAGATTTGTACGAACCAGGTTTCATTGGAAAATCATCGAACGCCTTCGTCGGAGTGCTTCTTGCGGTGATGTCATTCGTGTCTAATGACTTAGAGAGCCTGGTCTTCTGCTGTACTTTACTAACGACATTCTCAAGCGCCCTGCTCTGTCTCCGGATCTTGGACTTGACATATCTCAGAGCTGGGGACCACCGGGTGTCAGAAGTCGCGGACGGCTGGTTGACCTCCTTCGGGTGTTAATGCAAGAACCTGTCAACACAGGTTTAATATAAACAAAGTAAGCACATACGTGGACGTATTTATGCTCGTATAGCTCATCCAACTGGACTAGCAGTTCTTCGTTACGCTCAACCATCTCCCTCTCGCGATCACGATAAAATTTCTCGACTTTTAGCAGTTCCGTATCCAGGTCGTTGAAGAAGAGCGTCTCCTCAGTGGGGAGGAGGGGTAGAAGTTCGTGCAAAGGCAGATGAGTCGATACAGGCGACAAGGGACGATTAGTATTAAACGGGGACATGTGATCCGCTATCACGACAGGATGGGAAAGTGACGACAGGCGGCCATCGTCGTGGGGGAACAACGAGTCGGCGCATTTGGTCGGTTCAGGTGGTTGGGGTGATTCTCCACACAAATACCCATCGACTTCTTGGAAAGTGGATACGGAGTTATTAAAACTGAGAAATGAGATTCCTGCATCGCGGAATCGTAACTGTATTGCAGGAGGCCGGGGAAGCTCAGCTTCTTCCGAGTGCTCGCTAAGGGAGTGTTCGTAATATAGTGGCAAACCAGTGGACGCGAGAGGCGACTTGGAGGTGGCCATGCTGCCTGCCTGCGCCTTGCGGATGGCCGCAATTCGCTTCTTGAGGGCACGATAGTCACTGAGAGGGGGCACAAGGGTCAGTGGTTGTACCACGGGAAGCTCACACATAACAGACATGTAGGCTTTCTTCCATTCAGGCGTCTGGCAGCTTGTGGTGAGCGATATCGATATGTTCCAAATTGGACATGACAAACCTGCGTCTCATGCAAATAACTTGCAGGAGGGTGAGATCGACACGATCATCAGTGTGGTTACTGGACATACCGTGCAAACTTCATGGTCGTACGAGAGCAAAAGGTGATGGGTGACAGACTGTCCACCGGTTCATTTTGAGGTGAACAGAAGCATCCACGATGAATGTTCTCTGTGGTAAACCATGTTTCACGTGTCCTCCTTGAGCGGGATGCCGACCTCAGATTCTTGTCATGTGGGAATCTTATTCTGCAATATTTGGTTCCAATGGTCTTGCCAAACTCACCTGACGTCTAAACCACGCTAAAATAAAATATTACTGACCGGGTCAGCACCTCTTCCGCATCCACTACGGGCGCGGAGCGCTGGGTTTAAGTTATGGTCCATTTGGCAGCTGGTTACATCACCTTGTGTGTGGGGCATTAGGCTCAGATATGATCGACCCGATAGATTCCGAAGTCCTGAGGTTAGTGGCACACGACCAACTTATGATGTGATTTTCATTATATTACTCCCCTACAAATAACGACCGCTACGTTGTGATCTTGAGAGTACATTTCTTCCATATCTTTTGATCTGCGACTCACTGACAAAAGTCCAAAGGATAAATATAAATGGGCATGCACATGGATTCCCCCATACCCGTACCCGGTTATTTGTATGCCTCTCGGATCTTGGTAACGTAGAGGATCTTTCTCACTTACATAAATCATCAACCACGCTGCAAGTGGAGAATCACGCAGCCCCAACAACTGACATCTCACGCCAGATCCTGTCCCTCTCCAGAACGTACAATGTGTCGACCCCACTCGCCATTGCGTTTCTTTACGCCTTCCTGCCCCAGTCTCTCGCTTGCTTGAAATGATTCAGTCGTTTGGAGAGTTCAAGAGGGACACTCCCAAGAAGCTGGTCATCTGGAGTGGGCTCCCGATGATGGACTTCATTCTTTCTAGTGTACAGTAGAACTTGATCAAATAATTCATATGCCATCGAGCCTATCGGACGATGATTTCTTATAGTGCGTGGACATTTTCCCAATGTAACTGAGTAACTGAGAACCAATATTACCACCGGCTACGAATCAGAACTTCCTTATAGCCGTTCCTGATCCCGCCACCAGCGGGCTACAAACTTTGCAAATATCCACTGTCGATAAGATATGTAACTTGATAAGTTCATAGACCGTCGTTCGTATCGAATCTTTGACGTTGTCTGACGAGGATCGTGGAAACCGAGGCGAGCTCCCAGAATGTCTGGCTAGCTTGTGAGTGCAGGTGAAAGAACTGCAATATCCATCCAAAACATCGTTCCGATCCAGATCCGTCTGACACGACAGCTCCCGATGTCTTACACGCTGTGCTATGCACATCCATACAATGTATCCAGTTTCTTTAATCGTTTCAGCCGGATTCCGATGGTAGCTTCTGCAAAGGAGATGCCGTCCGATGTCTTTTCAGCCATTTACGTCCAGAACGCCGGTCCTCTTCGCTATTTTCTTCCTTGTCCGACTCACGCACAAGTTCGTCATGTGCGTATGGTAACGGTACTTCTCTGGTTACGCGGTATTGATCCATGTTTCCGATATGTTCGTTCTCCAACCGGACTTTTTGGGGGGAGGAAGGGGAGGGAAAGAAAATGCGTGACGTAAGTTATTTTAAAACGACAGAAGAACTCGACTTACAAAGATTCCACTGCAGTCGTCTGAGCATTTCGAGCATCGCACAGATGAAACTTCTCAATGCAGCGCTGGGGCCTGGAACTGGAACGTAAAAGATCCAGATAAACCTAATAACGACATTCGAAATCTACCATTTTTATGAATATACAATGTGGCTCTGGTTGCCGATCATGCTTACAATTGCAAAATAGTATAACTGCACCAGAAGCGAGCGTCAAGGAAAGACACACATCGAAATGTGTATATTGCTCACCGGAATGTGGTCTGTATAGACAAGTTCTGCGCGGAGGAAGCGAGGTTTGACGTGAGGTCTTAACATCGACCAGTCCATCAACGTGTCCTAGTATCACGATAAGAACACAAATCAATGACGAAGGCGAAGACATTTACCCATGAGGCGGCGTAAATCGCGTACAGTGTGCTAAAGAAACACCACAACACAAGGCTAGCACGATGGCCTGGGGGTTTGCGAACCACCATTCAATCGAAAACTTCGAGATCAGCCGAGTTCGCCACATACCGTCATGCCTCCAAGTGAAGTAGAAGAAGTAGGCAATAATCCCGGTTGCATATTTACCTCCCTGGAATAGACAAACATAAGACTTCACCAGACCAGCGAGGGCCTCAGGAAAGCAAGACTAACGTTTACAAGATGTGTAATCAGCTTTGAATCAACATATCGCTTGACGCTTTGCACAAATCTCAGCCAGAGAGGCAAGGCCGCCAACACGAACGGGACCACCCAGTTTCGTGTAGCGCCACATCTCTGCAGTGCATGGTCAAATCCGGTAGTGTATGCGCATGCGACTAGATATAAATTTGAAAGGGTGTAGATCAGACTGCAAAATTGATCACTGAGACAGGATGGTCAGTGCTCTGAGGGGAAGGTTGGACTCGAAGAACAAAGCATCCATACCCCATCCAGAAATCCGCGAACTGGTGACAACGTCAACACTGATTTGAGACCAGAAAATCAGATATGGCGCACCTCAACGCGGCGTGTCCCGGACACCAATACCTTTCCGATACTTATCAACAGCCACCATCGAGAAGGCCTGAAGAAGAGTGGCAGGGGGTCAATCATGATGAAAGCCGTGAGGCCAAGCCAGAGAAGTGGCCATGTCGTTGGAGATATTAGGGACCCTATGCGAGAGAACGATAGCCAGAACGCATAAAAGAGTGTTGCAAGCAGAAAGGATGGAATCTGTGAAATGAACGACATGTCAGTGGATAGAGCAAGGGGTTGATTAAGACGTGGCGATCAAGACGTGGCGATTAAGACGTGGCCGACGTGCCTCAAAATACTTCCTGCTAGATAGTCGTGTCCTGACGTCCAATTCTACACTATAGATCAGTCATATGCCAGGAAAGATCACAGGCAAACGACTCACCGAAAATAAAAATATAATTGATCCTTGATTCTGACCACACCAAGATGTTTAATCCGACGAGTAGCGAGAACAGAACAGGGAGAAGAAAGACACTGTACACGAACAAGAGTGCGTCCCATCCTGGGATAGCCGCACGTGTGTCCTCCTGAAAAGCTATAGATATAGCCCGGACAACGTCAGAATCTATCTAGCGATCTAAGAAAAAGATAGCGCGTACATTGATACAATCCGGACACCAGTGCAGGTAATGAGAGACCGAGAAGGAGCCCTGAACGGAACGTGCTGAAATGATGGCTCTTCGATTGTGAGGTTGCACGCAAGTTAGCCATGGCCTTTTTCTTGTCTCCTTGTTCTAAGGGTGTCGCCATGATGAAACGTGTCGATTGATTGACCAAGGACTTTTAGTACGCACCAAATCGGGCGGTAAACAATTCCTCCATCTCCTTGATCATGACAGCAACACTTTTACCAGAAGCAAAGGCAGTGAGTTCTACCTTCATCCCAGAGTCAGACTTGAAGGCTACAAAGAAGGAAAACCTCGGAGATTGCCCACTTTCTCTTGCATATATGTTCGCTGAGCCGGTATCTAACGTCCAAGGACGCAAAGATTCGAGATGAGAATGAGCAGTGCCTCACACACCATGAACCATATGCATATACCTTGGTAACCTTCTCGAATTTTTTTAGCGCCTTGCGAAAACCGGTGAGGTTCAAGATCTATTCAATGGAAAAGGGAAGATTGATGGAGAAGGATAAATCATTGACACAGTACATACCCGATAATTGTTCAACAGCTCCAAAACGCTAAGACGCCACAAAAGAGTGTCAGTGACATGATGCCATTGGTAGGGACGGCTTGGAAATTTGTCACCGGTAGTGCTCTTGAACGGCTTTCTTCAACTTCTTCTTCGCATGCCCATAGTCTTCGGGGTCAAGCATGCGGGGATTGACCGGGAGTGGTGTGGAAGCGGAACGATTGTGCAAACCCGACGTAGATGTCCGAGCCCCTGGTGATGCTGACCGCGCTCGACGGCGTTTCATCTCATCCCCACCGTCCCCTGTCACCGTTCTGTTTTCGTCTCCGACGTCAGAAAGCGAATGTTTGTGCAAATTATCGGATGCGAGGACGGTCTCGCCGAATCTTGGAATCTGCTGCCTAAATTTCGCTTTGGGTAATCTGGACCTGATATGGGCGAGAGGTGTCCAAAGGTACATGTCGGCAACTTTTGGATGTGTTTCCTGATGATCCAGTAGCATATCAATTGATTTATTGCAGGGAGGGCAGATTGAAGGGACCTACGTAGAACAACTTTCTATGTTCCACCAAGTCCTCCAGCTGTTGTTCTAGCATTCCGGTTCGCACAAGCAACTCCTGCTCTCGGTCTAGATAAAATGACTCCACTTTGTTCAGTTCGACATCCAGTGCTGTGAAGAACGATTTTTCGATGGGGGTAAGAAGAGGGAAAAGTTCCAGCAGAGGCAGCGGAGAGGACATGGATATATGACGAGAAGTGTGAAATGAAGGGAAGTGTGCTGTAGGGCCATTGTCAATGGGATTGCAGAACGAGGGAAAAGTGCGGGATACAGACAACGGGTAAAACTAGTATTCTTTTTCTGTGTGTGCTCGTCTTTGCGGCGAGTTGGTCGCCGATCATGGTCCGATTTCGTGACGGTCGTTTCATCAGGGCCCTGTGCTAGCCGCGGAGTGATAGTATCTGGTGAAGTTCCCTCTCCGTAGTCATGTCGATCTGATGATCGCGGACCGATGGAGCTTGAAGCTAGAGGTGGAGATGTCAAAGGAGCTCCGGAAGGCGTTTGAAAGTCACTCGAGGACGGTTGGGGGGTCTCAAAAGGGGGCGGTGAGTGAAACAAAACATCAGTAGCTTCACGAGATTTCCCGATCTCTGCGATGAGCTTCTTGAGACCGCGATAGTTTCTGAAGAGAAGACGATGCAGGTTGAGATAAACAACGAGTAAAGATTTTCACGGACACATAAGCCTTTTTCCATTCTGGTGTCTAGCGAAAAAGTAAGCTGATCATCTACAACATCTAGTACTGAAGGTGGTAGCATACCTGGGTTTCCTCTAGATATCTGGTGGGGGGTCGTGTGAGCACGAAGAAGTTCAAAGGAAAGATGTGCGCTACCTCCCGAACTTCATTTCCGAATCGTGATAACTTTATCTGAGCTCGTGTAGGGTATACGCAGTGAATATCTCGGATCGATGTGGTAATAATGCGGTGACTGAACAGGAAATTCGCGAGTCTACAATAATGGCCCTAACGTACTACTTACTTCGACCAGTTCGGATACACTTGGTGTTACTGGGTGTGGGTGAACATCGATTAGGGATATATGAAGAAGTTTCGTACGCAAGTACTCCTTATCCCTGGTTGACCTCTCAAATCGTCGTGAGAAACCGTGACATACAAGGAAATTACATAAGGTACGGCAACTTCCGACGATGTCGCGGCGAGGACAGCGCCATTGGCTAAGTTCATGGCCTCGAAGCACACAGATCCTGGCCATGCAGACTCATCAGACCCTTCTCGCTACCCCCCACCCATATATTCCACCGACGCCGTCTTGTCTTCTGTCCTACCACTACCCCCCAACCCGTCCATTGCTTATGCTGTCTTCACTCCCCTTCAGAGCGATCCATTTCCCCGCCATAATACCATCGAGTTGGCTCGGAGACAAATTCTCATCCGAAATGGTGCCTCATCGCTCTTGCAGTCCTGTCTGTCGAGTGTTCATATAAACCGAGAACCTGCTTTATTCATCTACTTCATTTCTTCGCGCGACGGCGTTGCGCAATCCCTGTCTATGCTACACGATCTCCAACTTGACGGACTAATCGGTGAGTGCTAGTCTCTGGCATGTTGGCCCTTTTCTTTTCTGGTCGCGATTTTTTGCTCTACCCAATGATCTAACTACCCCAACAGCGTCTGAGCTTTCCTCGTTCACACCTGACGATATTTACCCTTGCTCCCCTGCATGTTCAACTTTGAGGGAACCTTGCTCTTCCTGTCTTAATTCGCGACCGCTGACGCAATCTCCTTCCGCATTGGCACAACCTCTCGAATGCTTATTGCCTCGCCAACCACTCCGCCGTATACTCTCCCACTTTTTGGAAGCAGTGCGTGACAGATTGATCGATGATTGTTCCAAGTGTTCCAAGAATAACCTAAATACTCCACCTGTTGTAAGGCTGAAAAGTGGATTCCTATTAAGCCTGCATCGTGCTACCAATGAGTGGGGGATCGGTTGGGAGCAATATACGTCGGCTCGGTTTGTGCGGCTGCATTGACATTAGAGATATTACTGAATGTCTCTCAACCAGACCGATGGTTTATTGCCATCTCGAGCTCGGTCTCACACCCTCTCGCATTGTCATACATCCAGTCCTCCGGCCTACTCATTTCCTCCCATTGCACAGTTCACTCCCATTACCATCTGGATCACCCATCATCCTCATTCCGCATGCCACTCCTGCGTATTTCCTGGCCGTTTATGTCGGTCCCACCTCCGTGTTGACAACCGAATTTGACAACTCACTGGCAGGCCTTGGGGTGGGAGAATGGAAG
>Ga0209006_10000861_pt1 | contig 28032 bp, 52 predicted proteins | sample JacPin_JW_Ref_O2_FD_188567 | JGI IMG/M metagenome (GOLD analysis project Ga0209006, IMG submission 188567) | Forest soil microbial communities from Algoma, Ontario, Canada - Jack Pine, Ontario site 1_JW_Ref_O2 (SPAdes) (version 2) | ecosystem: Environmental > Terrestrial > Soil > Boreal...
ACAAACCGTACCCATCAACTCCTACACCTACAACGGATCCGGCAACCCGGCGTTTTCAGCCAACCTTGCCAACTTTGGAGTGACGACGCCGGGCACCCTGCACTATAAAATCGTCAAGTCTGGCGGGACGGCATCTTTCCAGGTTTCTTTGAACGGCGGGGCGAATTTCATCACGCTAACGACCCATCCAATCGGAACTGTGGCGGACGGGGGTTACTTTATGGTGGGCGGCGGCGGAGGAGGAGGGGTAGTCCTCGATGTTTTTTCGCTTGTCGTAAACTAGTACCTTCGCTTCATTCCCCTGTCCATCTTCGCCTGCTACTCTCAGTGGCATGAAAACCTTTTCCCGCACATCTGTAATCTTCCTGCTGGGCCTTGGGCTGCTCCGGGCTTCAAACAACGGTTCTATCGTCGGCTCCCCAACCTTTGCGGCTGCCAAGTTCACGGACGGGCTTACGAGCACATCCGATTCGAACTACGTCAGCCTTCCATCCGGGCTTTTCTCGACCGGTTCATCTTTCACGATCGAAGCCCAACTCAAAAACACAGTGTCATCCGCAACCCAGGTAGCGATCGCCTCAGGGCAGAACACCAACAACATTTGGATGGGAATCAGGAACGGGCGGTTTTACGCATCGGTCAACGGGTCCGGGGCGTTCGCATCCGGCGCCGCGATCGATTCCACCATTTCAATCGACGATGGCTCTTGGCACCACTGCCGCATGGTGATGTCTGGGGGAACTACTATGTACCTGTTTGTCGACGGAACCCTGGGCGCAACTGCAACCGGAACCATGAACGCCGTGAGTGTGACCAGCGGAACCCTCGGAAGGTTCGGCGGAACGGGCTACGGATGGGGCGGGGAAATCGACGAAGTGGCGTTCTGGAACTCGGCCATCTCGACCAGTAGCTTTACTCCGCCGTCCTCTCCCTACACGGGCACGGAGGGGATGGTGTCGGTCTACCACCTCGAAGGGAACGCGTCAGACAGCGCCGCAACGGGCACGGTGGTCTATCCCAACTCATCGGCCATCATTTACAGCCCGTTCAACTGGGTGGTTTCCGGGTCCTCAGCAAACACGATCAATTCCGGGGCGTACTTCCGCACTCTGTTTTCGGGAACCTCGGCCAGTCTGATGACGGACACCAGCGCGGACGCTGCGCCCTACTCGGAACTCTGGGCGCGCGTCGACGGCGGGCCGTGGGGTGAGTTGATCCTTTCTGCGGGGAACCCGACGCTCTCGCTCGCGTCCGGGCTTGCTTCCCGAAATCATCTACTCGAAGTGATCGTAAAATCTACATCTGAAACCCTAGCCCGCTGGTCCAGTTCGCAAACCGTGGTTAGCATAACCGGGCTGTTGCTGGATACCGGGGCTTCCTTGTCCCAACCCAACCGGCGAACGAAAAGCATTCTGATCTTTGGGGACTCGATCACAGAGGGCGTTCGGACCAAAAACAGCACGGCGTCAAACGACACAGACCGGAATGATGTTCTGGGCGATTACTCCTATGCAATCTCGACCGCCTGCGACTGCGAAGTTGGGATTGTGGGTTTCGGGGCAACCGGGGTAAACACCAGCGGATCGGGCAGCGTGCCGGCTCTGACCAGCTCCTACGCCTACGTGTACTCTGGCGCTGCGCGTTCCTTCACAACCCCGACGGTGGATTTGGTGATTTATAACGAGGGAACGAACGATTCCGGCTCCATCACCGCCGGGCTCGAAACGGTGGTCAACGCGATCCTTGCCATTGCGCCGGCGTCCCAGCATCTCATCCTGACCCCGTTCAACGGAACGCATTCGAGCGACATCGCGGCGGCCGTTTCGGCGATCGGCTCCAGCGCAACGCAGGGGAACACCAGCGGATTCTTTAACTCGGCTGATTCGTCGGACGGGGTTCATCCCTACGACTATTCGCACCTGAGCCTGATCGCTCCGCAGTTGTTCCCGCTGATTGCTCCGCTGCTCTAAACTGGAGGAACGATGAAAACCAAAATCATTCTGCTCTTTCTCGCACTGCTGAGCATCCCGGCTGCGCAGGCGCAAACCTGCGGAGCGGCACCACACTGCGTCATCCTCTCGTGGGTCGCATCGGTCGACACCAGCACAACCGGCTATAACATCTACCGGCAGGTGACCACGGGAACCTGCCCGGCTTCGGTCACCAACACGACGGGTTTTACTAAAGTCAACAGCACGCCCATCGTGGGACTCACCTACACGGACACAACCGCTCAGAACCCATCGACGGATTGCTACGTGGGAACGGCAACCAATGCAGCGGGGGAATCAGGACCCTCAAACGTCGCCAGTGCGACGGTGTCTTTTCCGCCCTCCGCGCCGCCGACGGTGTTGGGTGCTGTTTCACACTAAGTTCTGCCACTGAGTTTGCGTCCCGTGAAGCGCACCGGAAACGGCCTCTTGCTTTTCAGAGGACCAGACCTGTAGAATTGCATTCAACTGTACGAGACGTTGTTTTTTCTCCAAAACCGAGCCGGGCTGGTAATTCGCGGAATCGAGTGTCCGCGAGGTCTAAGCAGCCCGGCTCAAAACCTGCCTCTTGACACGAGCATCCCAAACGCGTTAGATTTGTTTCCGTCACTCCCGTTCGCAAGCCGGATGGAAGGCGTTATGTAACCGGTTTCTTTTTCCCGCCCCAGTAGTTTCCCCGCCCTTTCCCCCGTTCGATAAACGTCCTCCAATCCAAAGTACTAGAACCCGTTGAAAACACAGCACCGCAAAACAGTACTTTAGGGTGTTGCATAAATGGTAAGTTCTGGGACACAATGGCGGGCATGCAAACCTTCGAAATCCACTATCTGACTCCTGACGTCCATGCCCCAGAACCGCACATGCGCAAGAACGCTGTGGGCGTCAAGAGTATTCTCCTAAGCGGATCAGTTGATTACGGCTTTCCCAAAAACCTTAACGGATTTTGGGAGGACGATGAGAACACCGTGTGGATTCCAGCCGCCGCCATCATCCGCGCGAAACTGATGGTCCAATGAGGGAAAAGGTTCACGGCGACTTCCTGCCCAGTTTGCAAAGAGCCCCTGCTGGACAGCGAAGACGCCACATTCAGCCCATACCATGTCACGTGCCATTACGGAGCGGATGCATGAAGCCCGTAGCCATCTATGCGCGGGTATCCACAGCAGACCAGAACCCGGAAGCGCAGCTCGCGGAGCTCCGCGACTACGCACAGGCCCGCAAATTCACTATTCACCGGGAGTACGTTGACCGGGTCACAGGCGCGGTTGAAAAGCGCCGGGCGCCAGCGGCCTACGATGAACTGCTGGCAGACGCGAAACGCCACCGGTTCGGCTGCGTCCTGGTGTGGAAGTTTGACCGGTTCGCCAGATCGCTCCCCGCACTGCTTTCCGCGCTCCAGACCTTCAACGCGCTGGGAATCGACTTCATCAGCGTCACGCAGCAGATCGACACAACCATGCCGATGGGACGGCTGATGTTTTCCGTGGTGGGAGCTATCGCGGAGTTCGAACGTGAGTTGATTTCAGAGCGCACACGAGCCGGGCTGGAGAACGCAAAGCGCAAAGGCGTGCAGTTGGGCCGCCCGCGGCACCCGGAAGTTGAGGAACGCATGCGGCAACTGCGCGAGGATGGTTTGGGGGTTCGGGCTATCGCCAGGCGGCTGGGGAAGTCGGCGGGGAATGTGAGCCGGATTTTGAAGGGGAAGGCATGATACCGGAGAAAGCGCTTTTAAACCATATAGCCATCCTGGGAAAAACCGGATCAGGCAAGACGTACACAGCCAAGGGCATTGCCGAGCACCTTCTACGGGAGAAGCGCCGGGTTTGCGTCATAGACCCAATCGGCGCATGGTGGGGCCTGCGTTCCGATGTCACCGGCAAGAAACCGGCCTTCCCCATCGTGGTTTTCGGGGGAGAACACGCCGATATCCCGCTAGGGCAGAGCCACGGTGCCGCAATCGCGGAAATCATCGGGACAACCGAGACATCAGCCGTGCTCGATACCAGACTGATGACGGTAGGCGAGCGAACCCGGTTCTTTACCGACTTCGGGGAAACGCTACTGCGCAAGAACCGCGGCCCGCTGCATGTGATCCTTGACGAAGCGCACCTGTTCATCCCACAGGGCCGGGTGAATGACCCTCAGTCCGGGAAGATGCTGCATGCTGGGAATAATCTAGTTTCACTCGGCCGCGGAGTCGGACTGCGGGTGATCATGATTTCGCAGCGACCGGCGAAACTCCACAAGGACAGTCTGACCCAGGCGGAAACGCTCATTGCTATGCGGCTGATCGCACCGCAGGACCGCGCCGCGGTCGAAGCTTGGATAGGCGAATGGGCCGAGCCAGCACAAGGAAAAGAACTGCTAAAGTCCCTGCCATCGCTTTCAACCGGCCAGGGTTGGGTGTGGGCGCCGGAATTGCAAATCCTTCAACGGGAGACCTTCCCGCGAATTACCACCTACGACAGCAGCCGGGCGCCCGACAGCGACACGGCCGCCAATCTCGTTTTGGCCAAGATAGACCTGCCCGCGATTCAAGAGCGTTTGGAGCAAGTGGCCGCTGACGTATACCAGAATGACCCGGCCCGGCTGCGCAAGCGGATCGCGGACCTGGAACGGGAACTGAAGTGCCGGCCGGAAGCAGAGCCCAAGGTAATCGAAAAGCCGGTTATCACGGATGAGCAGGTTAAGCGGCTGGAAAGCCTGAGCCTGGGACTCGAAGAACTGACATCCGATGTCATTGAAGAGATCCGGGTATTCAAAACTTCCATAAAGGATCTAAAGCAAGTCGTCGCATCATGGGAGCGGGTCACAGGAACAAAGAAACCGCTCCACACAAGCCCAGTGCCGCCACCGCGACCGCCGCAGGCAATACAACAACAACCGGCCGGAGACCTCGCACCGGGCCAACTGAAACTACTCCGAGTGATTGCCCAATACCCCAGCGCGAACCGCGAGCAACTAACGGTGCTCTGCGGATTCGCCCGGTCAACCCGCAATGAATACCTCCGGCAATTGAACCTTGCCGGGTTGGTCAACCTCGCAGGCGATGAAGTATCCGCGACCCCGGAAGGCATCAAAGCGGCCGGAGATTTTGAACCGCTGCCCACCGGCTCCGATCTGGCAGACTTCTGGTTTGAAAAACTCCCACCAGGAGAAACCAAGATCCTGCGTTTCCTCTGCCAGCGCCGCGGAGCGATCGACCGAGAGCGGATAGATTCAGAGTGCGGATTCTCCCGATCAACGCGGAATGAATACCTCAGGAAACTGATCATCCGCCGATTGGTGCGCGACGACGGCCGCGGCTTCGTTTCGGCATCGGAGGAACTGTTTTGAACATACCCAAGGGCACCATCATAGAGATCACCATTTCGGTGAGAGCGGAGAATGCCTGCGAAGTGGAAACCGAAAACATCGGGGGAATAGGGGAGACCGCGCTTGATGCTCTGCTCGACAGCTACCCCGACCTGTCAAGGCGATCCAACGGATACCGGATCGACCGCCGCCGCAAGCTCAGAATCAACCGCCGCCGCGCCGGGGACCGCCAACGGATGACCGAAATCCCGGAACCACCCGCCGGAGGCAAAATACAGTGAGCGCTTTGCCTTTACCTCCGGCGCACACTCTGAACCCCGTATCCGCGTTGGCGGTCCCCGGCATGCTTCCTGTCTTTGAGCACTCGCGCGGGGTCATCTACTGCGGGGATGCTGTATCGGTGCTCCGTGAACTGCCGGAGGCCTCCGCGCACTGCTGTGTGACCAGCCCGCCCTATTGGGGACTTCGGGATTACGGGACGGCGGCGTGGGAAGGCGGGAGCGCGGAGTGCGACCACAGACCAGATGGAGAGCGTCGGCAGTTGCCGCATGGTGATGGCCGGCTAAAGGATTGTTACGCCAATGAGAGAGTGCTGATTCCCGGCGCCGGCGCCAATTACAAAGACGAATGCGGCAAGTGTGGCGCGCGAAGGATCGATAAGCAGTTAGGACTTGAGCGAAACCCGGAGGAGTATGTCTCGCGTATGGTCGAAGTCTTCCAGGAAGTTCGCCGGGTGCTCCGAAACGATGGCACGCTGTGGCTGAACATCGGTGATTCATATGCCACGGGCGCTGGCAAAGTCGGGGAATGTCCCGGGGGCGGAGAACAAGGCGAACGCTGGAAGGGTAATCGCGGGGCTCACACATCAAGGAACAGCGGCGGCATGCATGGGCGCTGGATGGGCCCTCGAGTCCAGCCGAACCGGATGCGACTGCCCGGCCTGAAGCCCAAAGACCTGGTGGGAATCCCCTGGATGCTCGCCTTTGCACTTCGCGCGGATGGCTGGTACCTCCGATCCGAGATCATCTGGGCCAAGCCAAACTCGATGCCGGAGAGCGTCACGGATCGGCCGACAAAGGCACACGAGCAAATCTTCCTGCTGGCCAAGAGCGAACGGTACTACTACGATGCCGAGGCAATCGCGGAGCCAACCCATGGAGCGCATGGCCGGAACGCATTCCGCGCTGTCACTGAGACCAGAAACAAGCGGACAGTCTGGACCGTCACTACTGAACCCTTTCCTGAAGCCCACTTCGCGACCTTTCCGCAAGCCCTAATACGCCCCTGCATACTCGCCGGGTGCCCAGAGGGTGGAACTGTGCTCGATCCTTTCAGCGGGGCCGGAACGACCGCGCTTGTAGCCAAAGAAAACGGCCGGCGTTTCCTCGGGATCGAACTCAACCCGGAGTACTGCCGGATGACCGCGAAGCGCCTCAGCCAAGAGGTTCAGCCCTATGCAGGGCTGAGGAACGCAAAGTGATGTCGCCTACGCTATTTGAATGCTCCGACGCCAGCGCGGGCCGGATAAACCCATCGACAAAGGGCCATGTTGAGGAACGCTCGCGCCCAGTGTTGGTCATGAACGCGAAATCAGGAACGGGTAGCTTTCCGAGCCGGATCAGTTCAGCGATGGCCCCGCTTTGCGTACCACCCCCGCAACTCCACACCTGGGCCGTTCCTGCAAACGGCGCGGACGGTTCCCGCTTGGCTTCACCGGCAGGCAAAGAATTCACCCCCACACCCCCGCCGCCGCACCCAGCACAATCCCGGCCAGAACATCTCCCGCAAAATGCGATCCAATCGCTACACGGGACCAGCACACGAGCCCTGCAAAGAGCGCAGTCCAAACTGAAGGCACCGCTACTGCAAAGGCCACGGCGCACGCGGCGTGTTGGGAAGGAAACGAAAGCGACGATGGGAAATCCCGCCACCAGTTCCAGCGCGCGAGTTTCTGATTTTTGATGCGGGCCATCAGGTGATCGTGCGGACGCCGCCGCCGGATCAGGACCTTCAGCGCGGAGGAACAACCCCAGGCGACCAACACACACCCGGCAACGTGCCCAGCCGCAAGCCGGTGTCCCGAGTACCGGCCCCACAGCACAAACGCAGCGTACAGCCAGCCGTCCCCCATCCGGGAGATTGCAATCGATCCCCAGGAGTGGTTACGGAGCTTTCGGGTTGCTGCCCAGTCCCAGGCGGAGATCTTGTTCATCGCAACGCGCCCGCACCAAAGTAGGAATAGGCAGAACCAGCAGAGCCAGCCGGCGACGGTTCGGGACCATGTTGTTAGGGAGGGGGTCATTCCGGCCACTCCACGTAACAACCGGCTCTCTCCATGTGCGCCTGGTCGGCTACGATCCGGCATTCCGGGCACCTGTGATCGCCCCCGATCGCCTGCCAGCCGAAGCCGATGGCCGCGCTGTCCGCAGCTATTCTATCGGGAAAGGTCGCGGCGGATTCCTTCAGCGATTCGAAATGCTTCACAATCTCTGAGAGGTTCATCAGCCCGCCGTGCCCTACACGTTCTCCCAGCGGCTTGCCTTCGGGACTCATGATCCGCATGCAGTTGCAGCAGGCTACTGAAATCATTTTTGCTTTACCTCCGGCGCACCCGGCTCTGCACCGGGTTCGGCGTTGGCGGTCCCATGTTTTTCCCAGATCACAGCATCAAGGGAATCCGCGACAGATCGCATGACACGAACCACTTCCACACCTGGGAGCAGGCTTTCTATTGCTAGATCGTAAAGCCTTTGTTCGAAAGCTCCCGCGCTCACTTTTCCTTTACCTCCGGCGCGCGTTCTTGCGCTGTGGGTCTGACGTTGGCGGTCCCCAGCGCGTCTACGACCCTGAAGGCAGCAGATTGCATGTACCAACCAAGGGAACAAAGACCCAGAACCACGGCGAGCCCATAGCGCTTATAGATAACACTGGCGCCTGCCGCTGCCGTCAGAATGCTTGCACCCACCGCGTATGCTTCAGAAGCACTCACGCCGCCATCCTCCCGCACTCCGAATCATACCGCGCATTCAGTTCCTCGATCAGCGCATTTCGATCCAGTCCGTAGACCAGCCAGAACCTCTTTCCCAGCGTGTGGATTGACGCTGTGCTGTTCCTGTCGTGATGTCTCCAGCACAATGGGATGCAGGTTCTGTCCGGTGACTTCTGGCTGAGGCCGTGCGGCCCGGCGTGGTGCGCGTAGATCGTGCCGAAGTTCAGCAGCCGGAGTTTTTCGCAGGCGCAGCACTGCTGGGATTTTATGAAGGACATGTAGGAGAAGTCCCTTGGGCGCTGTTTGTAGGTGTTCATGGTTTTTGTTTGCCTGCCGGTGAAGCAGGCTGGGAACCGACCGCACCGTTTTCAGGAACGGCCCGATGTGGCTTGCCCAATTTTTTTCTACGGATCTCCTCAATCTTCCCCTGTATGCGTTTTAGCTCCGAGTCCGCCGCTATGCCCAAGTCGATCCCTTGGGCGAAACACAGTGCGGCCAAGGTTACCATTACGCCTCCCACTTCCTGCTGTTTTTCTCCAGCCGGTCGGCCATAAACATAATCCACCAAACCCTTGGCATCCTCCCTGGACATACCGCACGTTTGAACCAATTCCAGGGCCTCTTCAAGAAACCGAAAGTTACGCTCGTGCTGGTCCTCGGCGATCACACCACCGAAGCAGCGATGAAGCCAATCCGTGACTTTGTCTTGGAAGTTCCTGGGGTTCATGATTTGCAATTCTAACCGCCCGTTCCCCTGCAAAGAAATAGCCCGTTGGTACCAGATGCTTCACGGGACGCAAAGCGAGAGCGCTGGGACTTTATGAAGGACATGTAGGACCAGTCTCGTGGGGCGCTGTTTGTAGGAGTTCATTCTTTACCTCCGGCGCGGAGCTTGCGAGATTTCCGTCTGACGTTGGCGGTCCTCGATGGTGCCTCAAGCATGCAAATCACACCCGCGCGGATGAGCGCAGCAACCGCTATGCCGATATCCCGCCACGTCCGGGCTTCCATTTCCCGAATGGTGCAGTCGAAGCACATTTCTACCAGCAGATCGTGGCGATGCCCACAACCGCGACAACGCGGGCGCCACCAGCAGAGGTCCAACAGGAAACGCATCGATTGCAATTCTACCCGTCCGTTCCCCTGCAAACAAATAGGCCGTTGGTACCGGAACGCTTCACGGGACGCAAAAAAGGACTAAACTTGGGGGCATGAAGTATCGATCCATCCTGCTCGCTGCCTTGCTTGCCGTTGTTGCGCTGGGTCAGAACACACCGGCCCATTCGGCAATTGTGACCTGGACGGACACCCTCAACCCAACAGGAACCACCTACAACGTCTACCGCGCGGCTGGAGCCTGCCCGGCAACCCCACCCACCAGCACCACGGGCTTCACGAAGCTCAATCCCAACGCAGCGGTGAGCGGGCTCACCTATGTGGATTCCTCAATTGTGTCGGGGACGTATTCCTACCTGGTCACAGCAGTCGTGGGTGGCGTGGAAACCGCGCCGTCGCCTTGCGGGCAGGGAACTGTACCCATTGCTGGGGTTCCTCCGCAATCGATCAAGATAGCAATTAAGTGATGCCTTTGCCTGCCGGTGAAGCCTCGAAAGAACCGTCCGCGCCGTCGATGGGAACGGACGAAAAGCGGGAAGTCAGGAAAAGGCCTTCCGCCGAAGTTGAGTGCCCGCGTTGTGGATCGACCGTGACGCTGATTGAAGAAACAGAACAGTGGATCGAGAAGGACGGGCTTTGGATTCACGACGAATACGGCCCCGGCGTCGGCGACTGCTGCGGGCTAGTGTTTCTCGATGATCCGTGGGGCGGCATTCAGTGCTTTGTGCTCGAAGAAAAGTGGCCCGTTCCTGCAAACGCCAGCGACCCGGCCCGCGAGGCTTCACGGGACGCAAGGTAGCATGCTGTTCCTCATCGCCCTCCTCTTCCAGTTCCCGCCGCAGTCCATCACGGTAACCATCGATCCGCATCTAGCCGCGCTGACAGCAGCAGATGGAACATCCTGCACGCTGGACCGGACGCCGGGAAGCGCAACGCCGTCGCTCGACCTGAACTGCGTCACGCCCGGCCTAACCGGGACGCAGACCTACACGATGGGGTCGTGGCTTCCGAGTGGTTACTACGCGCAGATGGGGGACGTGGTCTGCTGGCTCGGCATGAATCCGCTCGGGCCGCCGCTTCCAGGAACCCCACTTCTCCCTCCATGGACGTTCTACCAGATTGTGGGGCCCTGTTGCACTACGCCACCCGGTACCGTCAGCCCGTTCACACTCCAGGTTCCGTATTACGGCGCGGCGTGGTCATGCACAACCAACATCTGGAGTGGTGGGGTGGTCACGTCCCAGACGCCAATGGTTCAGGGTACGGCGGTGTGGCCTTAGCCGAGGTTGCCCGCAAACGCGGAACTCCAGGGGGTCTGAAATGCGCCTGCGAGTACTGCGGGTTGGTTTTCTCCTACCGCCCGCACAAAGGCCGCATCCGCCGGTTCTGTAGCTTCGATCACGCCAACAAGGCCCAGCCGCGCAAGGTGCCCAGTCGGGACGTTCTGTTCGGCCTATACTACATCAAGCGCCTGACGACGGGGCAGATTGCGCTCCGGTACGGCTGCAATCGAAAGGTGATCTGGAGAGCCGTCAAACGCGCCGGGATTCCGCCGCCGGTTTCTGCATCCACTTCGGTGGCCGCCCGCGCCGTTTCTTCCCGCCCGCCGCAAGGCGCTCCAGCACCACGATAGCCTGCTGAATGCGCTCCAGCTCCGCCCGCAATTCTGAGATGTACTTCGGAAGGTTGTTCATGAAACGCAGCCTACCCGCCCGTTCCCCTGCAAACAAATAGACCGTTGGTCCTAGGCGTCACGGAACGCAAAACAGGCTTGTAAAATTCTCGGAACCGTGAAAAGATTCATTCCGTGGGATCGCTTCCAAGGGCTTCCTGGGGAGGAATGTCCGCGACTGACCGCCAAGAGCCTGTCCCTTCCTAAGCAGGTGGAGGAGAGCTTCGCAGGCGATCCCCGAAAAGAAACCATGACAGATATCGAAAAGCAGTTCCTTGAGAATGTGGCCGAAATCAGGCGCGGACCCGGCCCGCCGCTGCCATCTGCAGAACTTCCACGGAGAAGGAAGGGTGTTTTCACGATGGTAGCGGAGCAACTTGAAGAGGAAGCCCGCGAACAATTGCGGCTTGCGCTCCGGCTGGAAGCGCTGGGTATCGTGCTGCCGCACCTTCCTGCCGGATGGGTGAAACCACACGTTGCATTACTGGCCCGTTCCTGCAAACGGTGCGGACGATTCTCAGGCTGCCTCACGGGACGCAAAAAAGAAGTAGCAAAACGTGGAAATCGGTACTTCCGTTCTATTGGGAGCAAGCAGGTTTGAGGGGTAGGATTGGGGCATGCCGGAGAACACCTTTAGGTCAGTCAAAACCCATACCATCGCCGAGGCTTTCGCCAAGGCGCATACTTACGCGAGTAGGGCTTTCTACAAGGAAGATCGAAAGCTGTTTTTGGAAATCGCGCGGCTCATCTGGAACGCATGCGGCGAGCAATCTCCAATGCCCTCCACGTTGCCCCCGAACCTCGCTGCGCTGGGGACCTCCAACGCCAGCGACCGTTCCCACACGGACCCGCCGGAGGTAAAGCAAAAACCTTAGCGTTTTCGGTACTTCCGGTCCATTGGCGCACGCAACGCGGCGGTTTAGGATTGGGTTTCGAAGGAGGAACGCGAAATGGCAAAGTGGATTCGAGGATTCATTTACTTTTCGATAGCCGGAGCGTGCGCATCAGGCATGGTCTGGAACTTCAAACAGGGCTACTTTTACTGGGCAGCCTACCTCGGCATATGTGCGATCGATGGTTTGTTGCTCCAATATCATCGGACCGGAGACGCCGAAATTCTGGAAGCGCTGGGGACCGCCAACGGCGCAGACCGTTCCCACACGGACCCGCCGGAGGTAAAGCAAAAACCTTAACGGATTCGGTACCTCAGATCTATTGGCGTGTGCGAGTTTGCCGGATAGGATTGGAGCATGAAAAACACCAACCCCACCCCCGAACAGATTGAGTCCTTGAAGCTTTTCGCTGCCGCAAACGGTCGCCACTGGAAGTCCGACCTTCGCCAACTTTGGATGAACGGCGGTTACAACTATGCCGTGATGGGCGGCGCGGATTCCGCGCATCTTCAGCAGATCCGCAATAACTTCGGGCCTTCATGGTTGAACAAGTTCCGGCTGGAGGTTGCCGCGTGAGGAAGGCGGAACAATCCGCTTCCGAAATACGGCCCTGCAAGGCGATCCGATTAACGGAGCGCGACCTCAAGCGCCTGGACAACGATATCGAAAAGACGATTCTCCGGCTGGCTGAGCGTTTCGGAGATTGCGATGGCGGAATTGAGCGGATGCTGGATGTTTTCTTGGCCGACACCCGGCAGTGGGCGAACGAATTGCGGGAATACATGAAAGAGAGAACAGCGGACGGGGAAACATGGGAACTCTAAAACTGACCGATCAGGACGCCGCACTCCTCCGCCGCACAGTCACGGCGCAACTGTCAGACGATGAGCACGCGCTTTTCATCCGGGCCTGCTCGAGATCCGGGCTTGACCCGTTCGCCCGGCAGATCTATTTCATCCGGGAAGCCGGGAAGCTGGTAATCGAGGCCACCATAGACGGCATGCGGCTGGCAGCAGAACGCACAGGCAACTACGCCGGGCAGCTCGGCCCGGATTGGTGCGGACCAGACGGAATCTGGAAAGACGTGTGGACCGGGACCCAGCCCCCGCACGCCGCCCGCATCGGAATCCTACGCAAGGAATTCTCAGAACCAATCTGGGGCAAGTGCCTATTCTCCGAACTGGACCAGGGTAGCGAGTTTTGGCAGAGGATGCCAGCCAACCAACTGGCCAAATGCGCCGAGGCCGCCGGATTCCGCAAGGCGTTTCCAAACCAGTTCAGTGGGCTGTATACTCCAGAGGAGCTTCCGGGTGGTCCTATGCTGGTATCCTCCGACTCCAGCCGCCGCGGTCCTTGCGCGGCAGCCGTTCCCGACCGGGGCATGGTTCCTCCGACTGTGCCCCCGGCTTTACAACCGTTCATCGCTGCTGGATTCGGAGACAGACGCAACGTGCAGGCTGCTTTCGGATTCCTTCAAGGCGAACTTGTAGCAGCGCACGGGGAAGCCGGGACCCGGAAGTTTCGGGAAATCTATCTGCGGTTGCCCCGGATTTTCAGGACGAAAGAGGAGTGCCGGGCTGCTACGGTTGCTTGCTGGCTGGAGATGTGGAATGCGGTTGGCCATCAGAAACAGGAGGCTGCATGAGTTCGAGCGCGGTTCTTTTGCTTTGCGGATATGCGGCTGCTGGCATCGCGGCTGTCAACGTTCACTTCGGCACTTATGACGGTGCGGTGTTTGCTGGCCTGAATTCAATATCGTGCTTCCTCCTGGCATCCCGGCCCGTTCCTGCAAACGGCGCGGACAAGGAGAAAGCCGCATGAAGATGGTTTCTGGAAAGCAACTGTTCGAAGGATATTCGCGTATCGGTAAGTCACTCGATGCCCTGGGGCACATCGCGGCAGGCGAGACTCAGTGCAAGAAATGCAATGGGACGGGTTGGCATCCTCCATCCAAACCGTCCCTGTTGCTGAATTGGTTGCGGTCGTTCCCATTCAGATTGGCGCGAAAGTCCGTTCCTCCAAACGGCGCGGACGGTTCCCGCGCTGCTTCACCGGAGGTAAAGAAAAGTGCTCTTTAAAACCTGCGACTGCCGGGCCGCTACGATTGCCTGTTGGCTGGAGATGTGGGAAGCGGTGAACGCGAAGGAGAAAGCGGCATGAGTGGAGAGAAAGACTTTGGGATCGGTGATGCCTTTGTCGTCGGGCTTTTCATTGGAGTCATCGGTATGTTTGTGACTGGGTTTGTTGTGGACATACACGATTCAACCGTGGCCGCTACGTTCAACAACCAAGCCGCCTATCACGCGGAAAAGACGCTGTCCGATGACGGGCACACGGTTGTAAGGCTGGTCCGTTCCCCGTGCGGGGTTGACGATTCGTCACTCGAAACGCTGGTTAACGGCGTCCTGCAATCGCGCTCGAAGCCGGGCTACTTCCACGATTTGTGGTTAACGTCCGTTCCTCTAAACGGCGCGGGCGGTTCTCAGAATGCTTCACCGGAGGCAAAATGAAAGGCGATCCCACAGCCCTACGCTGCAAGTTTGAGACCTGGAAGATTCGGAAGCCCAACGCGATGACCACCGAATTGCCGGGCACCTTCGAAGTGGAGATCCGCCCGCAGTACACCGGGAAGAAGTATCGGCTTCAGGCCGTGTTACTCCCCAGCTTCCAACAAATCGGGTTGGAGACCTTCCCGGAATCCAAACTGAAGGAGTGCCAGGAGTATGTTCAGAATCAGTTCAAGACTATGCTTGGGGAGTGGGAGGAGGTCAGATGAGGGATGATTCTTTGCCTGCCGGTGAGGCATCCGGGGAACCGACCGCGCCGTTTGCAGGAACGGGCGGGAAGCGCTGCGTCCTCTGCGGATACCCGAAGGCTCAGCATCCCCGCCCCGAATGCGTTAAGTTCGGCACGATGGATCTACCGGAAGGTTACACGTGCAGCGATTGCGGACACGTCCGGTTCTGCCTGCAATTCATCGGCCCGGACATCGCGGGAAACACTACCTGCGATTGGTTTCCGATCCGGTTTGCGCTGCCCGTTGCAGTTCCAAAGCCCGTTCTTGCAAACGCCAGCGACCCAGCCCAGGATGCTTCACCGGCAGGCAAAGAAGGCTAACTCAGCACAGCCCACGCCGCTAGCCCGGCTAGCGCAGCAACCCCAAAAGCCAGCGCCCCGTCCGATATCCCCAGAGAAGCCGCCAGCGAGCTGGAATCCGCTCCTGAGTCATCCCCGGATAGATCCACCCCACCACTCCCCGCAACCTGTAGCGCCGCCTGTTGCGCAGCGGGCAGGTTCGCCTGCATAGCCGCCTGGTCCGCCGGAGTTCCGCCCCAAGCGATTTGCAGGTTAGCCGCGGATCCGTTCCAGATTTGGAAGGCCGCCGCCGCGTTTGTCGCCGGGTCCCAGAGCTGCGTTGGATCGGACAATCCCAGAACAGACAGCGGATTCGCTCCGGGGCTGATGTTGATTTGCCAGAGGCCCCAGGAGTTGTCAGGCGGGGTTTGGTTCAGTGCGGTCGGACACCCCGCTGATTCCCGCATGGCGATCGCCACCATCTGGGTAGCCACGCCCTGCCCGGGCGGGTTATCCGGGAAACCGGCTTGGGTTGCGTACTGGTAGATTTGCGCCGGGGTTAGAAGCGGCACTGAGCAGGCTGCCCCGAGACCAATGGCTACCAGGGGCACCATCATGCCAATCAAGCCCCTACTTCGCTCTTTGCCTCCGGTGAAGCAGCCAGAGAACCGGCGGATACGTTTGCAGGAACGGGCGGTTCGGGTAGCGGCTCCTCGCGGATAATCTCCACCAGGTCATCCCGCTGAATGACGCCGTTGGGGTTTTGTTTTGCCCCGCTCGTTTCCCACACCCCGGTTGTGTCCACGGTCTTGCCGTCGGCCATGTAAAGCAGTCCCTTCCAGCAGGTGCGCCTTACAACCTCTCCGCCGGAACGTGTCTCACTGAACTCGAAGGGTTCGAGCAGCCGGGCGTTTTTCGAACCGCGGGTTTGGAACAAGCCGCGCCGCGCGCCGCCGGGGACAAGGTTCATGGGCATGAATTTAGACTAACCCAGCTGATCTGTCAATACAATGGGGGTAGGTCGATTGTGGGAAATGGGTTGCTGGGATTTTTTACCTGCCGGTGAGGCCGAGTGGGAACCGACCACGCCGCTTAGAGGAACGGGCCATGTGGGGGTGTGACTGGCAGTCTGGCGCGGCACCCCGACTGCCAAGGGTTGAACTACTGCGTACCGGAAAAGATGCGCAATGCCGCTAAGTCGATCCTACACCACCGGGGACCGCCAACGGAACAGACGGTCGAGAGCCGGGCGCGCCGGAGGTAAAGGCTAAGTGATTACTCGACCCCGCCCAGGTGTAGCAATTGTCTTATTCGCTTCTTCGAGCAGTGCGAGTCCGACATTGTAATCCCGCTTCACTTCAGCGAGTGCCAGGGTTTTCAAATCCTTTTCGGCTGCGTAGTGGGCCTCATGTGCTTCCCGGTAAGCAGTGGTGACGGCGTTGTTGACGCCGTTCGCCTTGCCTAGCTCGACAAAGAAGGACCGCTCGGTATGCCCGCGTTGCTCGAAGGCGGCCAGTTCTTTCTCCAATAGATCGATTCTGCACTTGAAGATTTGAAGGTTGATTTTGTGCTGTTCGAGTTGCTCAGGAGAAATCATCATACGCGCACCTTCAGCAGCAGTTCTTTGGCGACGTCCAGCAGCGGCCGGTTGAGCGACTCCGCCACGTCCATGTCCTTTTCGAAGTGCTCTTTTAGGAACCGCCGAAAGTTGCGCAAGTCTTCAGAGATGCGGCCGTGTTCTGATCCGATCGAAGATTGCACGGTTTCAACCGCCTGCCGGGTCATCAACTCCTGGAACCCGCGGGCGAGCTCGCACACCTGATTGCGGGCGGCCGCGGCGGCATCCTCGAAGTTCTCAACAGCCGCGTATTGCTGATAGAGGAGTTCCATCGCTTCCAGTTTGCCCGATATTTCACACTGCGAAATAGCCTTGACCGCGATCGAGGCTTCAGACGCCGGCGTAAGCTTTCCATCTTCATCCCACATGAGGGAGGGGATTAGCTCTGTTACCTGTAGCTCTGCGTTTTGGATCAGGCGCTTGTTCTGGGCTTCCAATTTGGAGAGCTTTTGAAGTTCCGGCCGTGCCAGCAGGGAGACAAGGAAAGAACGGATCACCCTATTTTGCCTCCGGCGTTGTTGAGTTGGCCGCGCCCGTGCCGTTGGCGGTCCCCGGCGCTATCGATGCGGTGATTTCGATCAGGTTCCGCATCTCTATAACCAGGCAACCGGATTCTCCGAACTCGAGCCTGACCTTTCGATGCGCCATTTCAAACCGGGTGAGGGGCCTTCCGATCAGAGCTCTGATATGCGCCGTGTCGGTATTCTGGGGAACACATGTGATGCTATCCACCACAACCTCTTGCTTGTCGGGATAGATTTCGGTCGATGGCCGGATGTCCGGGTTGAAATTCCTCACCGGGGACCTCCAACGGCGCGGACGGCCGCCTGATTCTGCTCCATCTTGCGAATGAAACTTTCCTCAACATGAAGGCGCTTCGCTTCCGGGTGGGTCCACCCAGTTTCGGGCGTGAAGCCGTGACCCGCCAGTGGGTGATTACGCCATTCCACTTTGGTGTGGTTGCGCTTGTCCCGGCATGCCTTGCAGATGTTCACTTCGTCTCCGCCGCTTCCTGCTTTTCGAGCACGGCAACAACCTGCCGGAGGACCGTGAGATACATGCTGGGCTCGGGCGGTTTGCCGATCTGATTGCTTTTCCGAATGAAGTTCGCGATCAGCTTTTCGCCTTCCGCCTTCGCGGATTCGACCGTCGTGTGCATCGTGTTCATAAGGCTCAGTCCGTACGCTTCGCATGGGAAATCATTGAGCGGCTCGATGATCGCCAGGATCTCCTCCCCGCGCACCGCGACATGGCGGTTGTCCTTGAACTTGTGCCACTCGACCGGCTGCTTCTCAACTGCTGGTGTTTCTTCCATCTCACTCTCCTTTTAAATTTATTGAGGACCGCCAACGCCAGGCCCGGTGCGCAAGAACGCGCGCCGGAGGTAAATCAGAACTCCCACCGCTCCGCCCACCAGGAACCCCACTCGCCCTTTTCGCTGAACCGGTAGTGACACCTGACTTTGTCACCAGGCTGGAGCGGATTAACCAGCCCTTCGCAGAATGGGCACCGCTGATTTCGAACACTCCCTGACCGGGCATGCGAAAACTGGAACTCCTGCCCCACCCGCCCATCACCATCGACGATCAGCGGCCGCGATTGCTCATCGTCCCGCTGGATCGCCCGCCGCATCATCATCTCCTGTTCCCAGATGGTCTTGAAGCATCTGGGACACCAGTAGGCGTAGGTCTCTCCGATGAGCTTGATTTTGCCATCGGGTAACCACTCCTTCGATACGGTGGTCTGAATGGTCTGGGTCACCGGGCCGGTGAGGCCCCAGCCGGAGTGCAGCACTGTGCCGAAGACGAATACAATCTCTTCCCGGATGCCATGACGCCAGGCCAGACCAGGGAGTTTGCGTTTCGGAAATGGAGCGGATGCGGTCACTTCGCTTTTGCCTCACCGCCCCGCCGGAGGCAAAGAAGGGCAACCTCATTCAACTCGCTCCGGTACTCCGCAATCCATCCGGGAAGCTGGCCAGAGACAAACATCCGATACGGCACGAACTTCTCTTCAAATCGGCTCACCGATTCATTGATCCGCTCCGCCACTTCAGCCGGAAGCGGGTCCACTGGAATTGAAAACCCGGTGCTCATCCGATAGTTTCCTCTTCATCTTCGTCGTCGTCATCTTCCGGGAGTTCCAAGTCACCTTCGATGACATCGGTTGCTACTTCCACTAGTTGGTACGCCGTGTTCGATTTCAAGCCCGGAAACTCCCCGGCTAGAACGACGTAAGGAATCGGCGTTTCGGCATCGCAGCAGATCACAAACGGATCCTCCGACACATCCTCTGGTCCGAAGGTATCCCCCGCTGGGGTTTCGATCTCCGCGATCGTTTTATCCGGGTTGAGACGCAAAGTTACCGGCATGGGAATTAGGCTGCTTTCTCCCAGTGCGCCTGGGCTACACCAGAACCGGGCAGTGAAATCACGATGACGCCCGGCACAGCGACATCCTGCGTATCGGCACCGTGACCCTCCTCGACAAAATTCGAGTCGCCGCGCTCCTGATCCGGCTCTAGCGATCTTTTCTGGAGATCACCCGCGACATCCTTGAGCAGGTAGGCGTTCCCGGCTGCATCGGTCAGATTGCCCTTGATCAGAAAGATGCTGGAGCCATCCGAGCCTGGTGTGAACCGCGGATAATCCCCGTCTGAGATTCCGTCGGCCAGTGAAATCGTACCGGTCAGTTCAGCTTTCGCCTGAGCGACCTTATACGCGATTAAGAGCTTGGTAGCATCGGCAGGAGTGGCGTAAAGGGACGCGTCAGCGGTGGGAACTTGGCCGCCGTTAAATGTGGCTCCCGGAGGGACCGAAAAGGGCGGGCCGGATGGTATGACTGGCGCGGTTGGATCGGTTGGTTGGGCTTGATTGTGTTTCTTTTTCTTGGGCATGCGAAAAGTCTATCACAAAAGGAAAAAGGCCCAACCCAGTCAAGGGTTGGGCCTTTCTTGCAATTTCGGTTCCTACTGCTTGGTCGTTGTGGTTGTGGTGGTTGTCGCGCCGGGAGCCTGCACGGTTGCCAAGCCTCCGAGCGCGCTATTGATCGTGGTGATTATGATTCCCTCGATCTGCTGGGACTTCGGGTTGTGGATGAAGATCGGCACGATCTGCTCGGCCTCTCCGAGGATCGCTGTGATGATTTTTAACCAACTGGGCATGGACGGCTCCTTAGTTTCGGTTGATTCAAACGCTTTTGGATTGTAGCATTTTGCCTCCGGCGGTCGCGCTGCCTTTGGCGGGTTCGACGTTGGCGGTCCCCAGTTCTAGGGCCATTTCGACCAGGCGCTTGAGGCGCTTCACTTCAACTGTGTTGAAGGCCAGGGGCCAATCATTCGCCGCCGCGCGCCGGAGGACGAAAAGCATTCCCATGTCGTCTTCCGGGATTTTCATCCGAGAGCCGCCCGGCAGTAGGCACAGAGCCATTCAAGAATGCGGTCGATACTGAAAACGACAAACAGAAACCCCGCGAGCAGCAGAAACACAGCGACAATGATGGACCACTCAATCCAGCGCCTACGCACGGGTTTTCATCGAATGCGGAAACGGAACACCCGGAACGCGCTGCCTCAGGAATCCACAGAGGGGATACCAGCCGGTCGAAACATCGAACACCAGCAGGTCTTGAGGACGGTACTTGAAGTATTCCAAAACCTCCGCATTGTGCCGGCGGTAGCGCTCAATGAAAACCTCCCGGTCAAACCTCATCCGTCCGTAGAGCAGCCGGTGAATCCGATGTGTGAATGGATCTGTGTCCCAAACCGTGCGCCATGGGTTTTTGGGGGACCAGTGCGCCCGGACGCTCTCAAGCCAGTCGTCTTCGTTGCGAATCGTGAGGATGAATTTGGAGCCCGGATACGCGGCGTCGAGTTCCCGGTAGAGCAGGGGAAATGGAAGATCACAGAACGCGTAGGATTTTTCGAGTGTGGCCGATCGGCCTTCCGCTTTCATTTCGTCCCAGATCGCTTTTGCCCAGTGCGCCGTCTTCCAGTGCGCGGAATCGTAGCCCAGAGTTTCGAAGGCGTGATGGAGGGATGTTGTTCCGGTTTTGTGCATCCCGATTCCAAAGATCCGGGTAGGAACCGGCTGGAGTTCGATCGGCTCCGCGCTGAAGTTCTTATAGAGCACTCCGCACCCGAACTTGCCCCAGTTGGCGATGGTGAGTTCCCGACCGGGGTTCACGTCGTCGTAGGCTGGAGGATTCTTGATCAGGTGCGGATACTCGCGGAAGCGCATTTTATCGTTGTGCGTGATCGCGTCCAGGAACTCTCGCGGGATTGACTCCCCGGTGAAGCCCAGTTCATTCAGGCGCCGGTGAAAATCCTTATCGTCCGATCCCCAGTGCTGATAGATTTCGTCGTATCCGCCAGCGAGTAGGTACGCGTCCTTGGTCGCTGCGATCCGCCCACTGATCCCCCGCCGCATCTCGCCTTTTTTCATGATGGCGTAGTGGAATCGGTTATCCCAGTTCTGCGCCGCGAGGTAGGCCGCGAAGCCTGGACCCGTGAGGTTATCCGCGTCCAGATTCACGAGGATGTCTCCGCCTTCCAGGATTCCCAGCCGATGCGCGAGGTTCTTCGCGTGCGCCATGCGGAAGGGAATTGGTTCCGTAAACCGGTAGACGGAGAGTTGCCCGCTTTCGATTTCCGCCGCGTGCGACTCGCGCATGTAGGATTCGAAATGATCCTGGGAGTTGTAGTTGACCACTACGAACTTGGCGTCTGGATTGTTTTTGAGATTAACCGGCAGGGTCAGTTCAAGATGCTGCGTCCGGTCTTTGCAGGTGGTGCAGAATACGACTTTTGGCAAGGGTTTGTTGGCCTTTCAGAAGCGGTTGTTTCCGAAAGAGCAATCCTAGCACACGCTGTTTTGCTTCCAGTGAAGCGAAGAGGGAAACGGACGCGCCGTTTAGAGGAACGGGCCACGCTCAGCCATATACGCCTCTATGAACGCTTGCGCGGCTTGCGCAACAATTCCATCGCCGTAACCCCGCAATCGTCCCACACGCTGGGGAGTCCCATGAGCCAGCCGGAATGCGCCGCGCTCAACTGGCCGGAGGCCGGGACGATCTCCCACCCGTTGGGGCCGAGTAAGAACCCAATCGGCTGATCTCCAAAAGCCGTTAACCGCGCCTGCCCGCTCAGATTTAGATTGACTTGGGAATGGTCCGCATTCCCGTACTGATACTCCCCAGCCTGAACCTTCGGGGTCGCCCAGCCCGCCAGCCTCACTTGATCCTGAAGGTTGACCGCATGGCCACCCGCTTCCCGCGTCTCCGGTTCCTGTCCCTGTCCCCTGAGGCTGTTCGGAGTGCAGGCGGTCGGTGTGGCCCAGCCGCTCAACTTGGCTTGCTCGCTCAACGACCGCGTGTTCTTGTCTAAGGTCTCCTGGCTGGTTTCCCCGCTCTTCCAGTCCCGCGCCTGAGGGGATGCCCAACTCGATAGCGCTGCTACTGCGGTCATTGTGTCCGCTATTCCCCGGGTGTGACGCGTCCCGCTCGACTCCGCATCCTCTGCGCGAGTCGTTGGCCAGCCCGCCATCCGCACCGCTTGGGTCAACGAAGTCCCGCTCATCAACTCCGTGAGCTGCCCCGACCGCTCCCCGTCCGTTGCGGTGCCCGTCGGCCAGCCCGCCAAGTTCACGATATTCCGTAGTCGTAAATCGCTCCACAACGGTTGCCCCGTATTCATTCTCTCCGCCGATTTCGGCCCGTCGTTCTTGTGATCTTCGGTGGTTGGAGTCGGCCACCCAATAAAGACGCTGCCTTCGGTGAGGGGCTCCGAAGCCCGCAGCGCAGAGATCGACCGCCCCGCAGGTGTAACCCGCGTCATCCAAGTCAGACTGAACAAGGTCGAGCCAAGCGAGTCCGTCGATCGACGCAACCTGTTCGCCAAAGCAAACGACAGGTCTTCGTGCTTCGATGAGTGGAAACCAGACTGGCCAAAGATGCCTTTCATCGTCGAACGCTTCGCCTTTGCCGGCCGCGCTGAAGGGTTGGCAGGGACAGGAGCCGGTCCAGGCTTCCCTTTCATCTGGCCAGCCTGCGAGCCTGAGAGCGTAGCTCCAGATACCGACTCCGGCGAAGAAGTGGCATTGGGAGTATCCGGCGAGGTCGGCAGGTCGAACATCGGCAATTGATCGCTCATCGACATCCCCCGGCGCAATGATGCCGCGCGAGATCAACTCTCGCAGCCATGCGGCTTTCTTCGGATCGATTTCATTGTAGTAGGCGCCCAACTGGAGCCTCCGCCTGAAGTTTCTCCGCATGTGCTGAGCGTCTGAAAATACCTCGGATCACATTGAGTATTCGCGTGTGTTTCCGCTGCCTCTCCTGCAAGCCCTGCATAGCCTTGACCACCATGCGGCTGGTCACTTCGGATTCGCGGTAACGGTCGAGCCAGGCTTGCGATGGTCTCACCGCGGGAACCCGTCCCAGAGAATCCGGCCACTCTCGGTACCCAGCACCCGGAAGAATCGCGCCTCCTGCGTCAAACGTGCAAGACGGGCACGGGAAATGAAGAATGCCACTGTGAAGCAGGCCAGTGCGGGAATGATGAGCATTTTATTTTGCCTCCGGCGCGGCTGAGTTGGCCGCGCGGCTGGCGTTGGCGGTCCCCTGCGCGGTCATGTAATCGGCTATTACGTTCCGGCAGAACACCGACGGGCTCCAGCCCTTTTCGGTGGCGGCTGTCTCGATGGCCTCGCCGACTTCGGGAGGGAAACCGATATTGACGTTCCATGTTGTTCGCATTGCGTTTACGCTGTCCATTACCAGGGAATGAATCGAGGTTTCGGCTTCTTTGTTTTCCATGGTTGCAAAAGTACAGGACCGTTCCTCCAAACGCAATAGACCGTTAGGACTAAGTGCTTCACCGGAGGCAAAACAGTACCTTCCGGTCATTCCAGCATCCAAACCCAAACCCCAAACTGTACCCATGCTGATCAACGACGAACGCTACATGGATCTACTGGACAGAAGCTTTCACGGAGAGGTATTCCACTCAAACGAGCTAGCCGAACTCCGGCGCGGAACGGAAACCCACTTCGGGCCGAATAGGGAATTCGCAACCGCTGTGGTCCAACTCCGGGATGCTGGCGTGCCAATCGAGGACGCACAGTGGGCGGTAGGCCAAGCGACTATCCGAAGGCAGAATGGCGACCGCTACGAGTTGATCGCCATCGCCAGGGAGGTTTTACGCCGGGAAGACCTCGCGGCTTGAGAAACCGGTCTCCCTGTGGAAAACCCATCAAACCAAAGCCTTAAACTGGAAACCGGTCTCCCGCCAATTGGAAACCGGTTTCTTTTTCCACCTTATTACATACTTGTAATCTCTTTCTTGGAATCTCCAGCCGGGAGGGGTTGTGGAAATCCAGTGGGACCACGGGCGAAGAAAAATCGGCTGTTGACAAAAACTAACCAAAGGTGTAGTACAATAAAGACGGTGTAGTCCGAGGTTCACCGCCACGGATTAAGCCGGGGAAGCTGCAGTGGAACACGAGCCCCATTGCAGCTCGCCCCGGCAAACTTCAGAAAGGCTCGTGGATGCCCTCACTAGAACGTATTCCAGCGAATTCAGAAATCCTCCCCCGCTCCGCAACCCAAGGTTACTTCCAAGTCCCCAACTCAGTCGCTGAGAATCAGGCGCTTTTGACACCGGCTGAAAAAGCCATGCTACTGATCATCCTCCGGCGCGGCCACGCGGCGACATGCTCCGATGATCACTGGAAAGCCTGGACGGGCCTTGACCCCAAAATGAAACGGCACGCGATAAACGGACTGAAGGCCGGAAAGGGCTTGAGGCAGTACGGCAGGGGAGACCGGGCGCGATTCAGTTTCGACCGCTCCGCCTGGGACGGCTGGGTCAGAACTCGCCCACGCCACGAAAAAGCCCGAACAGCGGGGCGTTCAAAGTCCGTAACGGCCAAGCCCGGCCAGCAGATTCACCCGGAATGCCGGGAGCGCGGCTGCCAGCGGATGTGCGAAACAGAGTCGGAAGCGAAAGCCGATGTAATTCAGATAAGTCCAACCACCGCAACACCGAATTGGAAACCGGTTTCCGATTCACCCCCTCCGGAATCCCCGCCTGAGACCCCCTCGACCGCAGTTGTACTCGCCACGAAACCCACACCCAAACGCAACGACTTTAACGAATTCATCGGCGCCTTCCTGATGGTAGGCGTTGAAATGTCCACTACCGACCTCGACAAGTGCCGGAAACTCTGGGCCGGGCTAAAGCCCCCCGAAAAAACAGCAGCGCTGGTCGATGCGTCCACCCGATCCGCTAACGAATGGCAGGAATGCGCTACGCAGTACGTGCCGCGGCCCTGGAATTACCTGATCGAGAAACGCTGGACCCGACAGCGGGTTGTAGAGCCGCGTGAGTCCAGTATGAGTAAGGCCGCGATCGCGCAACACCGCGCCGGTAAGAGATTTATGAGCGGAAAGGATGACTTAGACTTTTGAAACCGACCCAAAAACAAATCTTTGCCGCAGTGGGACGCCTCGGCGCGCTCGCTATGTTCCCATCGGATCAGGCCGCCCGCGAGGGAATCATGCGCGCGATCGAAAGGTGCGTAAATACGGTCGATGAACTCAAATGGTTGGTCGAAACGATGATGGACAAGGTGGGTGTATGGCACGGGCCAACCGAGTTACGCGGCGTATTTTGCAGTCGGTTCACGCCAGTGGATGGTGGTGAAGACACAAACTGCATCACAACCCCAGGATTCACAGCGGCGGATCAGGAAAGTCGCTACTTCGAACGCGAGGCAGACGAAACAGCCAAGCGCATCGCCGAATGGAAGAAACAAGCCAAAGCCCTTCCAGCGTCCGAGGAGTGGGAGAATAAACAACTCACCGAGCAGATCGCGGAGCGGTTGGCGATCAAGGCCGGCGAGCCGCTCCCGAAAGCCAAGCCCATTGCGATTGGTCCCACTCCGATCCGCACCGAGGAACAACGCGCCGCCGAATTACGCAAACTCGAAGAGCAACTCTCAGCCCGTCAGACCTCACGCCCCAATTGACACCCCGATCAGCGGCAGGCGGAACTCGAGGTCGAGCGCAAACCCGACAGCGACCCGTGGCTAGTGCTTATGGGTTGGGTTGATTGGGAGATCGAGAAACTTCTTTTAGAGCCGCCTCAAGATTCTTAACCCGGACTTCCAGCTCGCGCGTGATCTGGCGCACGAGTTTTTCAAGACGCACCTTCAGTGGCCCGTACGCCGAGCCGTGCGCGTGGAATTCTTTCTTACACTGGTCTCCGCAGAATTTCTTGATCTGATTCGGGGATTCGTCCACGTACATCTTGAAGCAGTTGGCACACCGGCCACGGCGTTTTGGTTTGCGATCCTTTAGCTTCGCGGCGAACGCGCGGCGCTCTCTACGGACCTTGGGAGATAAAGACATGGCGCAACGGTACCACAATGCCGTAAACAGCACAATGAGAACTGTGTACCGGTACGTAAAACGGCGATTTTTACTCCAAGGGGATACTGAAACCAGCCCCTTGCGGCGGGTTTTGAGGAACCTGTAGTTTCCGGTACGCCGCTTCCATGGCGGGCATGCCCTGGAGCGAAAGAGCCATCATCATCTGGGCCATAGGTTCAAGCGCGATCGCCACTCCTACCTGCCACTGCTCACCGGAAGGAAGCGGAAGTTTTGCGATCTCAAACCACATGATCGGCTGTAAGGATTCCATGCAGGCCCGGAGCGCGGTGCGGAAGTTCTGCCGGTTGGATTCTATGAGAGAGTCCAACTGCTCATCGGTGATGGGTGCGCGGTCCATTTTATTTTGCCTCCGGTGAAGCCGAGTGGGCAGGGTCGCTGGCGTTTGTAGGAACGGGCCGCCCAAATTCCATGGGGTAGTCGGACATTCCGACTCGCGGATTGAATTGCATCGTGCGGCCGATTTGCACGCGGATATCGAATATCCAGAGCGCCCATCTCATAAACCACTGGCGAGTCACACCGGACCGACCGGACACCAAATAGAACCCGCCGCCCAGAGTTGGATAGAGGCACAACTGGATTTCGATGTGCTCTAAAATCCATGGAGAAAGGTAACCCGACAAGGCGAAGACAACAGAGAACGCCCCGAAGCGCGGACTGATGAGTGCTCGCAGTAGGGCCGTTCCCAAAGACGGCGCGGTCGGTTCTCTCTCGGCTTCACCGGTAGGTAAATTATTCACGCCGCACTCGCCTTCTCATTCTGCTTCTGTATAAATTCATCGTACCCAAAGAACTCAGCGAGAAACTTTTTGTACTGATCTTGGGTATCCTTCACTTCCGCCCACCACGCCGGAACCATACGCACGAGCTGATCGAAGCCAGCGGGGGTCAGCGTGTTCTTCAGCATCATGTACGCCTTCCGGCCATCAGGCACTTCAGCGCCGCCGGTTCCATTTCCCAGCACAAACTCTGCAAATGAAATTCCACCCAAGCCTTGATTCTCTCCCCAGTAGTGGACTTTGAACGCTGGAAGAATTTGATTTGCCCACGTGAGCCAGGCGCGCGGATCTTTCGCAGGGAACTGGTGCTGCTGGGTCTGTTGCTGTTGGGGTTGCTGCTGAGGCGGCGGCGCTTGGGATTTCTGAACCGCCTCTGCCGGTGATGTGGCGTTACCCTTACCGCCCATCAGATTGAATACGATGTTGGCGCCCAATGTGAATATCATCGTCAACCCACCCATAAACTCCGCTGGATGCTCCGCGAGCGCATCCCAGAATCCCTTGGGTGGCGGGCCGGAGGCTTGAGGCTCATTTCGGATAGCGACCTCCGCGCCGGGCCGCCGCCAACCCATCACATCGGCCATCTGCTGGAAGCGGGTGATCTCTTCCATGAACCCGGCTGGCTTAGCTTGCCCCTGCTCCATCACCCACGTGCCGGATTCCGTTTTCTTCAATCCGACCACCGAGCGCATAAACTCCAGGTTCTGGGTTTGCATGTCCTTCATGGCCGTGATGAACATGGCCGCTTCGCTCTTGTCGGCCGCCAACTGAACCGGCCTGACGATCTCGACAGCAGCTTTCAAAACCTCCAGTGTGTTGTCCGGGCGCTGCTTTTCCTCCCGCGCCATACCGACCAGATCCTTAGTCACATCCGACATAAGGGAGATGGCCGCCGAATCCACATTTGCCCGCTTGTCGCGCCCCTGCTCCATCTCTTTTTCTTTTTTGTCGGCGTCTTCGCGGGCTCGCTCTGCTTCCGCTTTCGCCTGATCGATCAGCACGGCAGACAGTTCCTTTTGACTCTCGATGGACGTCTTATTAGAGTCGCGCAGGATCTCCGTCACCACGCCTAAAACTTCGTTGGCCATTTCTTTCTCCTGTTCCTCCGGGGTGTCACTCCACGGGGTTTTGATTC
>Ga0209006_10000862_pt1 | contig 28032 bp, 20 predicted proteins | sample JacPin_JW_Ref_O2_FD_188567 | JGI IMG/M metagenome (GOLD analysis project Ga0209006, IMG submission 188567) | Forest soil microbial communities from Algoma, Ontario, Canada - Jack Pine, Ontario site 1_JW_Ref_O2 (SPAdes) (version 2) | ecosystem: Environmental > Terrestrial > Soil > Boreal...
ATCCAGGAAATCCATCGCGCGTGGAAAGAACGAGTCGTAACGCTCCGACCAAGCCTCGGTGGGATGGTTTTGCTGTTTCCACCGGAGGCCAAGCTCAAGTTCGGGGTTGTGCCAGAGACCCGCCGTGCCTTCCGCAAACCAGGCGGAAGCCTGCGAGAGCCGCGCATAGACCTGGGCGGATGTCCGCTCTTCTTCGGCCCATGCGATCAAGCGGATCCAGCAGCGCATGAGGCTCTCGTGGGACAAATCGACAATCGATCGGGACTCCAGCAACGTTGTTGCCGGCGGCATCAGAAAACTCCGGCCCGGCCGCCGAAAGATCTCAACGATCTGGGTTACTTCCAGTTCTGACACTTCGCAAATCGCAGAGAGCTGCCTTATAGAGGTGGGCCGCCGGATACCTCGCGGATCCGAAAAGGTGTCGGTCAGCGCCTTTAAGATGCGTTCCGTAATTTTTCGGTTAGCGTCGGAGCCGGTCTCGACGAATGCCTCCTCGGCATGCAGAGATAAGGCTTGCTGCAAGGTCCCAACTGCTTCGTAGTCAGCGATATCGATAGGCTGACCCGGGCTTCGCTGCCGCTCCCAATGGTCCCAGGTTCGCATTAAGGCGTGCTGCAATAAGGGAAGCTGGTCCTGATTGTCTCCCAAGTCGTTCAGCAAACGTAGAACCAGGCGCGGGGCAATCTCTCCGCCGGCGACCGCGATCGGCCCGGTAATGGCGGAACGCAGCTCGTCGCGGGTCATGCGCGGAACCAGGTACTGACCTGCGTTGACCGCCTCCGGCAGACCCGGATACTCCATGCAGTCCCCGATGAAGTCTGAGCGCATGGTTAGCACAACGTAAATCGGGATCTCCGGCTGTTGCGTCCCTTCCAACAGCAGCTTGACGAAGGCCACGGCTTCGTCCCGGGAGTTCTCAATCTGGCGACTTCTGCGGAAGCGGAACAGTTCCTCGAATTGGTCGACGATCACGAGAAGGTTGTCTTCGCGCGGAATTCGCGCCTGGCGCACCGCATCTATCAGGCCTCGAGTGCTGCGCCGCAGGGTTGCTTCCAGCAGCATACGGTTGGTGCCTGCCATCTCTCCCTCGGTTCCGAGCACGTCGGATCGGTTCAGCGCCTCAGCCAGGTGTCCGACAGGGTCTTCCCCCGGCCGGAACGTCGCAACCCGCCAGGTCGAGCCGGCACTTACCATGAAACCGCTGTAAAGAGAAGGGATCAGACCAGAGCGAACCAACGATGATTTCCCGCTGCCGGAAGTGCCCACGACCGATAAAAACCGGCTGGCACGAAGCCGGCGCAGCAGTTCGTCGATCTCCTTTTCGCGGCCGAAAAAGAGATGATCTTCTTCGGCCTCGAAGGGACGAAGGCCCGGGAAAGGATTGAACAGCAATCCAGGTGGCATCCAACCCTTCCTTAGCCTTTCAGGCTAGAGATCAATGGCTGCAATGGCTCCGCGGAAAATCCGTCCCACTGAGGGATGACCATTGCCTCGTGGGTTCGGAAGCGGTCCTTCTCAGGTGTTCTCGGAGGCACCAGGGAAATGGCCACTGTCGGTATTGGCTTGCTGCGGCCATAGCCGGGGCTTTTCTGCAGTTCCCGCAGCTTTCGGCGCAGCCAGCATTCGTTGCCTGAGCCGTAAAAAATCAAGGCTCCATCGCAACTCCGCAGGTTCTCTTCGTGATATTCGCGAATTTCCGCCTCGTCGCCCTCGAACACCGGCCGGAGGAGTTCCAATTTTTGCTCGAACAGAAAATCTTCCCACGGCGAAGTGATGGCCGCGTCGCGCTGATCGTAGATGAGGTAGAGCCGCGCGTGCTCGCGGCTTGCAACCACTGGAGTGCTGGGCCGGGACGGTTCGGGTGCTGGCACCGGCGCCGGCTTTTGCGCTTCCTTCAGCCGCTCGTGGATCACGGTCCTGAGATCTTCGAGAAAGGTCTCCAGCAGGTCCGCTCCCTTTTGGATCCGGGGATCCATTCGAAGATGCTCAATGACGTTTCGTTGACGTTCGTCTTCCACCTGCAGGCCGGGAGGAATCCACAACAGACGCGAAAAATCGGCCTGAGTACTTCTTTCGATCGCGAGTTCGTTTTGAATCTCTAGCAAAGACTGAACACCTCCTTCAGGGACAAGGCTGAAATTCTTGCCTATCAGGTGAATCGACATCCGGCATCGTGCCAGATCCCGGCGAACAGCCTCCTTCACTTCCGATTCAACGTGCGATAGAGGAGCGGCGGGAAGTACGGTGTAACCGTGCTGCTGCAAGTCTCTATTGATAACTTCGTACTGCTGTCTGAGATCGAAAGTGGTTTCCGCCAAGAAGACAACTTGGTGAGCATCAGCGGCCGGAACGACTGCCGTTCCGGTGGGCTCCAACATCTCAAGCAGGCAGCAGATATCATGGGCCAAGTCATCCAGCCGCATCCAGAAATCCCTTTGCGCCTCGGGCCCAAACACTTCATCCAACTCCCGCACTCTTCCAGTGTCCGGGTCGATGTTGAAGAACTGATAGCCCAACATGGACCCCAACTGCGGGGGATGCAACTCCAAGGGGACGAACGTCTTTAGGACTTTAAAGATTCGGGCCTTGTTGCGAAAATGGACGCCACCTTGCGCTTCCGCCGCCTTCCAGAATTCGGCCAGTTCCCTTCGCGCCCATTCTGATTTGACGTAGCGAGGCGAGACGACAGATACCAGCGAGGCCACACGGCGCAGTCGCTCCATTAACGTCTCCCCAAAGGCGTCGTTGCCCTGCAGCTTAGGATCGCGCCAGATTTCAGGGGATTTGCCGAGGAGTTGTCCAACTCGGATTTCCAGAGCTCGGTGCAAGTTGGTAACCCACCCCTTGCGTCCTTCAATCAGCTCGACATTGTCCAAGTGTGCATAGCTGATGAAGGCATCCCCTTGAAAGTTCATGGCTTCCTCCGAGAGGGCAGCGAGAGTGGGCAGCCGCCGGTTGCGGGAACTAAATCGGGAAAGCGGGTCATGTCAGTGTCAACCGATTCGCGGGCCCAAAGCGCGACTCCACGTTTGAGTCTTATATTCCATGCCCAAGCGATTAGCAAGTCATCTCACCACTTCATACAGGCTCTCCGGCCACCGTCTTGCGACGCCCAAGACAGCCGCGGCAAGCCAAGGAGCCCTTCCGACACCCCCGCGGGCTAGTCTGCCTAGCCAATCCTACTGCTATTGCCACAGCGTGGCGTACGGCGAGGCGATCGTTGATGCGATTCACAGCTGCCGCATCATGATATTGGTTTTTTCCTCAAAATCAACCGCCTCTCCCCACATTCCCAGGGGATTGAAAGAGCCGTCAGCGCGGGCGTGGCCGCGATTCGGTTCGCATCGAAGACGTATTGCCCGGCAAATCCCTCGACTACTTCATCGGTAGCGTGGACTGGCTCGATGCGCTCACTCGACCACTCGAACAGCATATCGAGAGACGGGTGGCGGCGAACGCAAAGGATGCCACGATCTTGGCTTGATGTACCACTGCGGTGAAGGAATGGCGAAAGATCTGAATCGCGCCGCCGGTCTTTTCAAGAAAGCGTGTGAGGCGGGCGTTAGCCATGGATGCGAAGACCTCGCCACCTTGCAGAAGTCACTCTAACCTGACGGGTGGATTCAGGCGCTTGCCAGGTCGTCCGTCAGCTTGGCTGGTTGTCGTCTTGCGACTCAGGACGACGTAGGTGGGAAAGGTTCCGTACTTTTTTGCCATCGGAGTTTGCCCCACATAATCGCAGCGGAACTCCTTCACCCCTTCCGCGGCCGCGAGTGCGGCAAATGTCTGACTGGCATAGACTTGACCTGTCGGAGTGATCGGCTCAATGCGCGCCGCCCGGCTGACATTGGCCCCAATGTAGGAGGTGCGCTCGGTCACGGGATCACGACAGGAATAGACGAGTCCGGCGTGCAGGCCGATGCGAAGGTTTAAACCCGGCAGACCATGCTTTAACCAGTCGGTGTCGCGGACTGCATCGCGTAAATCGAGAGCGAATTGGCCGGCCTGCCGAACGTTGGCGAAAACAAAGTAAAGACCGTCTCCCCAGGTGTTCTTGGTCAGAGGGCGATGCGCTGATTCTGCTGCTAGTCTGCCGGTAAGTCCAAGAAAGTGCTGAGCAAATAAAGGGACCTCTTCATCGGTGAGTTTACTGAATCCCTCCGCATCGGCAAAAAGCAAGGCGCGGATTTCCGGAACAAATTCAGATGAGGCGTCGCTGCCCTGGTTCGATCTGGCCTGATTCAAGACGGTCGCAGAAGATGCAGCGGCCGGCTCAGAGATGCTGGGACACTCGCGGCGGAGAATCTCCTCCAAATTGATGATTTCCACCTGAAGACCAAGTTGCCGCCAGCGCTCCACGGTGTCGCCAGTGCCCCCGACGCCCGTTCCCGATTTACCGTCCCATAAGGCTACGGGCACGAGTTTGGTTTCAAGTTGCTCGGCACGCACGCTTGCCAGCCCCTGAAGCATCCTATTGGCAAACTCATAGGAGACGCCGCTGCCCATCCGGTGCTGTTTTGAAACCTCCTGGGTTTCAATCGCTTGGGCGATTACTTTGTCCAGTCGTTTTCCCCAATCGCTCCCGTGAACAATCTCCACGCTGTCCTTTATAAAACGATCCTTTTCATAGGGCAGGATCACGTGACTCTCGCCTTTTCTCTCGGACATGACTTCGTGGAAAAGGATGTCGGAGCCGCAGGCTCCCGATGCGTAGCCAAAACCGGCATTCAATTTGCTTAGACATTCCCGGATTGCGTCCTTCACCAGGGGTTCGAGTCTGGACGGGAATCGTGGTACGGTTCGGTCATCCCGATCGACCATATGGCCAGTGAAGACCACCACACTGGGAAATCGAAACAGTTGCTCGAGGCGTCCTCCGTCTTCACCTGGGGCAAGGGATTGCATCAACAAACGAGCATTGTGACGGGTGGATTGCAGGTTCCCCCAATCTCCGCGTCCTAGCTCTACGGCTTGGCGATACCAGTTTTCCGCTTCCGGCCAGTCGCCTAATAGCAGTGCGGCTTCTCCCAAGGTAGAAATCAGCCAGTAACCCTCCGCGCTTCCCTCTGCCACTTCACGAAGTCTCTGTCGGCACTGCTCCTTGACCAAGCGGGCTAAGGCGGCCGCAGACTCTCGATCTCCCAGCAAGAGCGCAAGTGTGGCCGCATTGATACCGCTCCAGTAGCCCCCGCTAGTCTTATATCCTTGCGCATAGAGTTCATACGCACGGCGCATGTGCTGCCTAGTTTTGGAAACATCCGCTTCTTCACGGGCGAGGTCTTTGTAGGTACGGGCCAGCAGGCCGAGGGTTTCCTCGTCCCGGTGCCCGTCTTGATACAACTGCTCTAGCACTTTGTTTGCGGGCTCCGCCGCACCACTTCGGGCCAGAGCCAGCGCCAGAAGCTGACGCAGACGCAAGTCCTGCGGAAACGACTTCATGCCTTCCGCGACCACGTCATAGGCTACCAACGGTTCGCCCAGCTTCAGTATTCTTTCGCCAAGTAGCCGGTACTGTTCCGGACTGACCGACCAACCCTCGGGATCATGTGCACGCCAGAGCGCCTGCAGCCGCCCCAGATCTGGTTGCGAGTCATCTCTCAGCAGTTGCAATACGCTGGCGAGTCCGCTCCCTGACTCGGGAGAAGCCGTGTCCGACGAAATGCGCGGTCCCGTTGGCGGCTGTATCGTGTAGCCCATTGCCAACAGGGCTTTGATGGACTCCATGGCGGTCTGGCGGTCGTATTGCCTTTCTGATTCAGGGAGTTGCTCATACGGAACCAGGCCAGGATGTTCTTTTAGCCGATCATCCCGTTGAGGTCCGTAATGCCATCCTTCCGCGATCCGAAGCTTGGCCCAATTTTCGTGAGCGTTCCTGGCGAGCATCTCACTCAATTGGGCGATCTTTGGGGTGAGTGCCAAGGTCAAAGTGTCGATGGGTTTGGGTTTGTAGTCCAAAAGGACGGCAGCTCCCGACGAATCTCAACAAGAAGTGGTGGGTAGAGTATAACCGTTTGCGGCGACTCACTATGGGGCTATGTGTATGGCGAATGGGCCCATGCGATCCCTCTCGCGCTGAGAAGAGATGATTCGTTGGTGCCCTTTGCGCTCTTTTGCGAAGATGTTTTGCTCCGGGCCGCGAATGGCACAACAGTCCGACGTGGGGTTCCTCCATGTAGACCCGCGGGTCCGCGAGCGGCCCCACACTTGTTAGCGGGTGTATATTGCGAGGCAAACTCTCAGGTCGCAGTATTGTCGGAGAAGTCTGCCGGACTTCATCCACCACTGCAGTGCTCGTCTTATCGGTAGGATCGAGCCCGATGCGTCGACTCCACTGGGCAACGAAGCTCTGCAGAATAAAACTGGGAATAGCAAGCAAAACGCGGACCTCGACGGGATGCGTTGATATCGTCCACCCGATTCTCGCTGCGCGGTTCCGGGGCCAGGTCTTGTAAGCAGGTGCGAAGGCTCGGCGACCTCCCGGCCCCACGCTAGATTACCGCGGCGTCTCGCGAAAGGAGGTCCGCACGTTCTGTGCGAGCTGTTCGAGTGGTGGAGTGAGCGCATCCAGCCAGTGAACGCCACCGATGAAGTAGTCAAGAGGCTTGGCGGGCATCACATCTTCGATGCGAAACGGAATGATTACCACGCCCGCGCTGACGGCTCTTTCAATCTCCTTGGGGACGTGGGGACAGATATTTGATTTTGAGGAGAAGATCAAAATCATCACGCGGCAGCCGCGAATCGCATCAATAATCGCCTCGCCGCAGGCTATGCCAGGGAGCACGTTGCAGGGAGCGATCCAACAGCCTACTGAACGTGACTCGAGCAATGTGCAAACCGCGTCGGCGACACTTTTGTCTTCCGACGCATAGCTGATGAAAACGTCGTAAGCCATCGTAGGACCTTCGCTCCGGCAGATCACTACCCTATTCCTACTTGTGGCAATAGCAGTGTGTCGCTAGCCACTGAATCGCAGAGGCAATTGGCCTACGGGGTATGTGAAAGGACGCTGGCGGCCAAAAAGTCGCGGATCGTGATTGGCATGCACTAGCGGTATGAAGAAGGTTAATGCGATTCGGCCTCTGGCACGGTTTTTCTTGGGTTGCTAGGCTCTGCAGTTGTGAATTTTCTCAGCGTAGCTGTGGCACAGCAAACTGGGACGCGAAAGTTGGCAACGCGCAGTGCCCGAGATGGAAGGACAGACAGTGCTTTCTGCAAACTGCGCCGATTTGCAACGAAGCGCGTGTAAGAATCTGCGGGTATCCAATCGTTGGCGGACTGCAAGTCGTTGCAAGGGCAAGACCAACGATCCCTGGAGCGTGGCCTCGCGCGCACTGGAAGTCCAGCCATAGACTGCGAGGTACTCCAGCTGGTCGCAGGATTGCAATTGAACAAACCCTCCCGCAAGGATGGCGGCGCCAGGACAATTCGGCAAAGTGGTTGAATCGCCGAGATTGTCAGAGACGCCCGTCTTCGACAGTTACTCACAATGCTCTGGCCTTAAGAGCATAATGCTCTTAGAATTGCCGCCTGTGAAGGTGTTCGCGAAGAAATCGCAATGAATTTCGAGCCCTTGCTTAACTCATTAAGGAGGATGGGATGCGAAAGGCGATCTTGATCGTGGGGTTATTTGACGATTTGTGCCGGCAGGGCTCTGGCAGATCGACCGGAATGTTAATTACAGCGGACTGCTCCCACAAATGCAATTCGTGCTGGATCGGATGACGCCCGAGCAGAAGGCGGCCATGGGCATTGGCACGGCGAAGATATTCAAGACCTGCAGAACTGCCGACCAACTGAATACGTCCTGGGTTCAGGGCGACCAGAACACCAGAACTCCAAGTGGCCAGTGCTAAAATCGACGGCCAGTGACCTTTAACGCCCCGCGGGGCATCGTGCAGAGCAGGCAGGAACGAAGGCTTGAAATCGAACGTAGACGTAAAGATTCATGCCGCCGATTCCGAGCATCTTCGCAACACCATTCATGCCCTGCCGACACGAAGTGAATACGCGAGTGAGCTGCCGGCGCCAGAACACACACAACTGGCTAGCAGACTATGTATCCACGCAAATCACGAAGCATCGGCCGCTGAGCGGCGGGGGGGGTACTATGTACGTTGTCACAGGTGCAACGGGTCACACCGGAAATGTGGTCGCAACGAACTTACTGAAGCAGGGTGCAACTGTTCGCGTGATTGGCAGAAGTGCAAAACGCCTTGAAGGTCTCACTGCCAAAGAGGCCAATCCGTTCATTGCGGATCTCACCGATGCGGTCGCGATCACTGAAGCTATGAAGGGCGCACAAGGGGCATATGTGATGATGCCTCCCAATCTCTCCACTCCTGATCTACACGAATTTCAAACGCGAGTCGCGGATGCGATTGCCGCTGGGGTCAAGGCTTCGGGCGTGACCCACGTAGTCGCCCTGAGTAGCATTGGGGCCGATAAAGCTGAGCGTACAGGACCAGTGATCGGGCGGCATTACCTGGAACAAAAGCTTAACCAAATCGACGGTTTGAACGTGTTGCATCTACGTGCCGGCTACTTCATGGAAAACACGCTTGCACAAGTTGGCAATATTCAGAAAACGGGCTCGGCTCTCGGCCCGCTTCGTCCAGACCTGAAGGTGCCTATGATTGCTACGAAAGACGTCGGCGAGGCGGCCGCACATGCGTTGATGGCGCTGGACTTCAGCGACAAGCAATCACGTGAGTTGCTCGGCCATCGGGATATCAGCATGAACGAGGTTGCCCAGATTCTCGGCCAAGCCATCGGCAAACCCGACCTCCAGTATATTCAAGCGCCAGATGAGCAGGTACGACACGCGTTGATCCAGCTTGGCATGTCGCCTAATATGGCTGAGCTGACTCTGGAGATGTCCGCCGCCTTGAACTCGGGACATATGCGAGCTTTGGAATCGCGTTCAGAACAAAACACGACACTAACTTCATACGAGACGTTCGTGAATGAGGAGTTTATTCCTCTTTACCGACGCGCCTCGGCAGCGGCGTAGTGTAATCCTTACAGCGAATCCTTCGCTCCCGGCAATTCGCTCATGGCGGGTGCGGAAGAGGTGCTCGTCGGAACTACTGACGCTCCAACCAAGCCTCGGATTCGGCCGATCGTTTTCCTTGCAGGTTGCGTACCTGTCTTGGGCTGTGCGAGTTACTTCAAGCCTGAACCATACCGCGCATTCTATGGTGGGCTCGCTGCCTTTTTCGCATTCGCGATCATCGTCCAATGTCGCAGGGAAACTATTTTCGCGAGCAACCACTCTCGGCAATCGCACTTGTTACTGGCTATCGAGTGCGAGGCAAAGGCGTCCCGCATTTCGGAAAAGGTGTGCCCACGATCAAATATGAGTTCCTCGCCTTCGATAGAAGACGCACCATGGAGAAACCGGCTGGGGCACAGCCGGTCTGCAATTTAGCGAAAGCTTGCCACTCCCAACCGCACTAACAGCGGACGGAATCGCGGAGTCTTAATTTCTGCAAGAGCGCTTAGCAGACCGCACATAGACGAACATTATTCGCCTGTCCCACGATTTCCCCCCCCGAAATAACGACTCGGGAGGGCTGCGAATAAGACATCGATCTAGTGGCCACATTCCTCGTCGTGATCATCGCAGTGTCTCTCATTAGGAAAGAACCGCGAGATTGTGTACAACCTCAGGTCTGTCCAAGTCGCTGAAGGGGTAACCGTGGGTCCACAGAGCGGGGGCAGGCCAGCAGGTACTAAGGATCCTGGGGCGCCGGCCTCCGTGTTGAGGCAGTTCAGTCCCGGGTTTGCTTCATTGTCCACGTACATCGCGTTGCCGAGCTTCACGATATTGGCTGGCTGGAGCAGACACTTCGGCGCGCCGTCATCCGTCAAACCGCAGAAGGACCCGGCCGTCGCCAAGACCGCGCCGTTGCGGGAGTCGAGCTCCACGACTTGGTTGTTCTCTCCGGAGGTGATCCAGAGATGATCGGATTCTGCATGCCACCGCTCGTGATGTTTTTCGCCGTCGAAGGCCATATGGTTGGGCCCGAGGAGAATGCTGGGGTCGTGAAAGAGGACAGATGGCGAACCAGTCGGGGGCACGAGCAGATTAGTCGGAGAAGGGGGCTCGCCCAAATTGACGGGCTCTACACCGAGAGTAAAGACGAAGCTGGTGCTGAAGTTTGACATGTAAAGGTTCTTGCCTTTAGGGTCAAAAACCGCAGCCGCGACGCCAAAGGGCGGCGCAGAGTTCGGATCGACGTTTAGTACCTCATTGGAGTAGAAGATGCCCGAAGTTCCATCTGCGGGATTGAGCACCCAGATGTGGCCGGTCTCGAAGTTGGGGCTAAAGACGAAAGCAGGGCCAGCGCCATTATCCGCCATGTACAACCTGCCGTCAGGGCCGAGCTTCATGTCGTTAAGAGCGCAGAAGGGCCCCCCATTCTTGACCGGAAGACCGAACGCGACGAGAAATCCACCACAGATATTGTAGGTGGCGTCGGGCGTGCTTATGTCGGTGAGCGGCAGCCGGTAGCGATCCACCTGTCCGTAAAAAACATCGATGACGTACAGCTTGTTACCGACGGCCTGCATTCCTAGCGGAGCGCCGCATGGGACAAAAGGTGTCTGAGCTACCAGACGACCCCAGCGGTCATAGGTGAAGATGTAATTGAAGGCATTAGGAGGTGATGCGGGGAGCGAAAAGCAGAGGTTGCTGATATCGAACGTGTTCACGTGGAGCAATCCGAAATCATCGGCGGTCATTCCTTCAGGATTACCGGGATTGAGCGGCGGTACTAAAGGGAGCGTCGCGAAGGTTGAAACCGGGATCGAACGGACGTCATCGCCCTGCTCAGCAACCGTCGAAGGGGTAATCAGCAGTGCGAAACTCAAGCTTGCAAACAACAATAGCACCGTCGGCCTTGTCATAGGATCCACCTTTTCGTCGAGGTCAGAGAGGTCAGAGCGCTTAGAGACACACTATCGCACTCCCCTTGGGCTTTCAGGAGCACTTGTAGCTCCAAAACAGCTGACAGCTGACCATCATTATTATTTGTTACAGCTTACGTGCCACTTACGCTTGCACTTACGCTTGCGGCTCCGAATCTTCAGGATCAATCTGTTGCACACCAGCAGCATTCATTTTGCGTATATCGTCCCGAAAGCTCAATCCAAAGCCATTGAAGCAAACAGCCGCTAATTGCGATGTCCAGTTTCGTTAATTTGGAATTTGGCCGCGGTGGTGTTGCTCTTACCCCGTTGCCTGCGACCTCGCGGTAAACGCCTCCGTAAAATCACGCAAAAAGTCGTCGAAGCTTATCGGTTTCCTCTTCGTCACTTCCTCGACTGTATTGGTCACAAACCCGCAATACCCTGCGCGAATGGCCGCGTACAACTCATTTAGGCCATCTGCCACCGACTCCGGAATGCCCCAACCTAGCAACGACTTTTTGAAATCTTCTGGGGTGACGTTGACATACTTCACCGGCTTCCCGATCGCTGTGGAAACCTTGCGGGCCACCTCGTCATACGACAATGCTTCGGGGCCTGTAATCACGTAAGTCTTTCCCTGATGCCCATCTCCTGTCAGCGCCTTCGCGGCGACTGCCGCGATGTCCCGAACGTCGATATGGCTTACTTTGCCGTCAGCCGCCGGTTGGTAAAACTCACCCTGTGACACGATGGTTGGAGCCAGTCCAAGAATGTTCTGCATGAAAGCGTTCGGCCGTAGGTGCGTGAATGGGATCCCGGACGCTTCCAGTTCCTTCTCGCCTTCGGCATGCCGCCGCGCCGCGCGAACGGGTGAATTCACATCGGCACCGGCAACCGAGAGTTTCACCACGTGGCGTGTGCCCGCGCGTTTCGCTGCGCGGATGAAATTGACCTGCATTTCGACGCTACGCTGATCCTCTGGAGGAATCAGAAATGCTTTCTCCACACCCCGCAGGGCGGCATCCAGAGACACCGGATTCAAAAAGTCGCCGACCGCGACCTCCACCAGCGGACCTTTGACCTCGGCAGCGGAATTAGGATTGCGGACGAGAGCCCGCACACGAACACCGGCGGCCGTTAACTCGCGAATAACCGCATTCGCATTGTTACCAGGTGCGCTTGTTATCAGAAGCATCGAACATTTTACCTCGACGTTGTAAGTTGCACTCGATGCGCAGAGCGCTGACACCAGCGCACCGATTACGCCCCGGGAAGCTACCACAAGAATTTTCATTTGTCAATGTTTTAAAATGTTTTAAAAAGTTTTTAAGGTTTTAAGAAGTTTTGGCAGTGCCTGAAATGTGCACTTTTCAGACACTACCGATTAGTTTTCGTTTGAATATTTGCTAGACTGCGCTCCGCCTATTGACATGAAGCGGCAGAAGGATAGAATGACTGGCGCGCCGCGCAGCGGGGTTTAGCAAATACCAGCTTGGCAGCGGCAAAAGGGCGGCGCAACTCTTCATCAATGATGGGGGTATGTGATGACTGCGCAACAGCGTCAATTTGATTACATCGTGATTGGCAGCGGCATTGGTGGGTGTGTGACCGCCAATCGACTCTCAGCCGACCCCAACGCCAAAGTTCTCTTGCTCGAGGCAGGTCCTCGCGATGACGATGCCGACATCCACAACGTGGAACTCACGTCATTGTTTGCTGTGTGGCAGAAGCCGCAATTCGACTGGGGGCTGACGACCGTAGAGGAGCCGGGGCTAGACGGGCGCAAGATGCCGCTTCTCCAAGGTAAGGTGGCGGGCGGAGGTAGTTCTGTGCACGGGCGCATTTTCATCCGCGGCCACCGACGCGATTTTGATCACTGGAACTACCTAGGAAACGAGAACTGGTCGTTCCAACAGGTTCTGCCGTATTTCAAAAAATCCGAAGATTACATGGGTCCACGTTCCGACTACCGCGGCGTCGGCGGACCGCTGCCGGTGATGGATCTGCCAAAGGACCGGCGCAGCGCCGCCTCCGAAGCCTTTGTCGCCGGTGTAAGTGAGCTCGGTTTCAAGAGCGATTGGGATTTCAACGGTCCCCAGCAAGAGGGCGGCGCGGGCTTCATTCAATCGACTACCACACGCGATTTTAAACGTGCCAGCGCGTTTACCGCGTATATCGACCCAATTAAGAACTCGCGCAAAAACCTCGTCATTGAATACGAAGCGTTTGCTACGCGGCTTCTGTTGGACGGCAAGCGCGTCGCTGGTGTCCAGTACCGTCAGAATAATTCGACCATAGAAGCTCGCGCCTCATCCGCAGTCGTCGTAAGCATGGGACCTTTAAATACGCCAAAAATCCTGTTGCTCTCCGGTATTGGTCCAGCCGAGCAGCTCAGAAAATTCAATATTCCGGTTGTGGTAGACCTGCCTGGTGTTGGCAGTAACCTGCAGGACCATCTGAACGTGCGCATGTGCTGGGCATCGCGGATCGAGCAGAAGATCCCGATGATCATCTGCGAGAGTTCGCTGTTTACCTTCACGCGCTCGGGCGTGCCGAATGCCTCGCCCGACTTGCAGCTGTTTTTTGGCGGCTTCGCGTTTCCTGGTCTGGGAGCCGATTTCAATCGCGGCTTTGCCCTGGTTCCGGTTGTGTGCCGGCCTCAAAGTGTCGGTCGAGTTTGGCTGCGCTCGAGCGACCCCGTGCAACCTCTCAACATTCAGAACAACTATCTCACTTGCGAGTACGACATGTCTGTATTGCTCGCCGGAATTAAGCTCGGTCGTGAGATCGTCCAGACACGACCTTTTCGCGACATGCTCGGTTCGGAGCTTTTACCCGGGCCGCAGAATGGAACGGACGAAAGTAAACTTCGCCAATACATCAAAAATACCTGCATCACGGATTGGCATCCATCCGGCACCTGTAAGATGGGTCTGGACGCGATGGCGGTCGTCGATCCCCGACTTCGCGTTTGCGGCATTGACGGATTGCGTATCATCGACGCTTCGATCATGCCTTCGGTGGTCAGCGGGAACTTGCAGGCATCGCTTTTTATGATTGCAGAAAAAGGCGTTGACATGATGCTCGAAGACGTCGGCAAGATCTCAGCTGAGACCACTGCTGCGGCGAGCGCGGTGCGAGCCAGAGCGTCCTGAGAAAACGCTGGCGAGGGGGCGCGGGCCTCAACAGTAGCTCGCGACGCTCCTTGGGGAGACAAACCAGAAACCAGCCAAGCGCCGTTATCGCCTCGCCTTGCCAGACCCCGGCCTCCCAGCAGCAACGGGCGCGCGTTTAACCGGGCGTCAGTTCTTTGGATCAGTAAACTTGTTGTTCCAGTGTGCTCCGTCGCAGAATGGCTTGTTCCTTGAGCCGCCGCAACGGCAAAGGGTATAGTGTTCCCGCGATGCGCCCTCACCCCAGGATTGATCCTTCAGCTCAACACCCCCGGTTACTCGGTAAGGTCCGTCCTTCGACACCGTAATCGTTGGCTCTCGCTGTTGATCGCGAAAGGCGACCCCATTGACGCTGCAGCTGAGAGCACCTGAGGGACACTGGCGAACCTGATTAATGATGGCTTCAACGGTTGCACCGTTTGGTTCAATCCACGGCTCCTGGCGCAGGCGGAACACTTTAGACAAGTTATCCGTGCAAAATCCGGCGTGCTGACAAATCCCACGATTGTCGTGAATGGTCACACCCGCGCCAACATAGTCGTCGCGTCGATCAGGAACGAGATCTGGACGTTTGTGACTGGAGAAGCCGATCCGCGTATGTGTACCATCACAAAAGGGCTTATTCGCAGAGCCGCCGCAGCGACACAGGGCCATTTCGGGATCTGCCCGAATTGGCTCACCCCGCGAATTAACAAGATTTGAAACATTGGTTACCAGATATGGACCATCAAGTTCAGGTTCAATCGCCCTAGTCTGTTTCGCATCAACTAATTTGAATTGGATCACCTCGGCGGAAGCGTTCCACGCGCGATCGGCCGGGGCGAACTGGACCGCCAAAGCTTCTAGAGCGCTCGCCGCTTCCCGCAGCTCACTAGGCACAGCAGCGTTGCTCCGCAGGCGGGTAGCAACCAGAGCAAGATTACGCAGCCGCTCTCCCAAAAAAACCCAGGTCGAATACTTGTGCGGCAGCAAATGCACATCTCGGTTGTAACCGAAACCGGGACCTGCCATCATTCCGGCGAATCGCTCTCTCCCGGCCGGCATCTTGGTTAGCGCTTCGCCCAAGGGGCGAAGTACGGTGGTCATTAAGCGCAGTGCCGCACGCGACAACATTTGAAACTCGGCATCGGTCTCGTCGGTGTGCGCGAAGAAACGAAGCAGGATCAGGAGCATAGTGTCATACGCGACATTAAACAAGTCCGCGACCTCGTGAGTCAACGGATCCGCAATAACAATACCTCCCGAAGTGTCATCATAGAACCTCGTCATTGGGTTCGAGATGACTGGACGAACAGGCGCAAAGATTCTGTTCTCTTTCTTCGCTCGCTCACATAACTCGGCATATTCGCAGCGAATATTATCGAATAAGATAAAATGGGCGTCCGGGTGTGCAGACGAGGGTGCCTCCCCTTGCTCGATAATCATGTCAATGGCGCTGCAGGCTGAGGCGCGATCGACAACTTCCACGAGTTCTCCGGCCAAATCGAGCAACTGGCCGCTGGCCTGTGCTTCACGCGGTCCGATGAACAGTTCCGCTTCCGGGATCATCAAAAAGCCAGTTTCAATTTTGTGGTAAAACTCCCCAACGGTTTTGAAGTCAATGTCAAATGGTTCACAGGTTTCCACCGTGGCATCGAAACTCGCGCCGCCAATGGGAGCACCTCCATCCTGAGTACTGGCCGCGCCGTCGCCGCATTCTAGTGCAACAATGCGATCGCGAATGGGCTGGTAAATTGCCGTCTGCTCCGCCGTCAGAACTCCCTCTTCCGGCATCTCATAGCAGACGAACCGCTCGATGAGCTGCTGGGAAAATGGCTCGAGCGAGAGCCGAAGCCCAAAGGGGAACGCGGAAGGCGGTTGCGGAAAATTGGTTCGTTTGAAATGTGGCGCTCCGCCGATAGCGGTCAGCATGTTGGATACCTGGGCAAGGTGCAGCATCTCTTCTACGGCCACTTTGGCGAGCTTTCTCTTCCAGCCGCGCACGATTTCGGCTTCCGCGTCCGAAAGACCACCTTCAGGGGCACCGTTCTTAAGGGAGTGGGAAGCAAACAGATAAATACAAGCCAAACCGTGTTCGAGCTCGGAAGCACGTGACAAGAGATAGATCAGCTCCTCGCGCGTCTTTACCGGCGCAACGTGAGAGCGATCCAGCTGAATGCTGTTGGCCAGAGTCGGTTTAGTAGCCATTTCCAGTCCTCATGATTTTCCAGTCTACCGGCTTCTTCCATATCCTGATTGGCTAGCTGCTAACGCATCGGTTGCCGGTAACTGTGCATAGACCCTTCCCGGTCCCGATACGCGCCCGCATAGTTACGATTTTCAGAAATAATCCGAGAGTAAGTGGCGATGGCGTCATGCTAGAGGCGATGGTCAACGGAGATCTGAGCTGGCTTTCGACGTGAGCGCCGCGTCTTATCAGCGCCGAAATCTGCTTCCGGTTCTTTCACAAACACTCTGCCCTCGCGCAGGCTGTGGAATCGCGCAAAGCAAACGGGATTGGCACATTTCTCAATCATCGTAGGTTCGATTCTCGTGCGCCTCGGCAATCGACTTTTGCCTGTGAGCAGAGGAGCACGGATTCAAGAGGCTGATCGCCAGCGACGCTCTTTCGCCTATGCTGCCTGCTCTGCTACGGGTTTGCACGTCATGGACGTCAATGCCCGCGCGACCTGTTCGACAACCACGAGGGGCTCCCGCTTAGGTACCACTCCAATCGCGCCGAGCCCACGGAAATATTCCACGTATTCTGCGTGGAAAATGCCTCCCAAGATCAAAATTTCGAAAGAGGCGCTTTGAAGACTTGCATCGTGCAGAATTGTCGCAGCGTTAATTTCTGGCGGATGATCACCAATCAACACGAGCCTGAAAGCCCCGGTTTCGAGCAATTGCCGCGCCTCGGCTTCGTCCCAAGTGATGGTGGTGTCGACTTCCTCAGCTTCGAGCACCTGCTGGAGCGTAATAAGCATTTCAGGATCGGTGTCGAGAATGAGCACTCTCCGCAACAGCTCGCGCATGCCTGTTCTCCCTGACGAACGTTGTCATGATTCCGGATCACTGAGCATTAATGCGGAAAGCTGCTGATAGTACTCAAATGCAAGCCGTATTAAAGTATAAGCGAACATGATACGCCTGCCTGTCAAGCATACGACCCAAGTTTTCGGAGTGCGTGAAAAAGGGAGAGTCTCAAGTCTCGACGTGGCGCGTCGGCTGTAGGTCCTAAATAACCTTAAATATCAGCACCACGCGGTCGTCCGCGATAGGGCCCCCGTTGGAAAACTGATTGACCTCGGTCAACACCTTCTCCACGATTCGTGGTGCGGAGAGAGAACGGTTACTGCGAATTAGATCCACCAGTCGAGCAAGACCATATTGCTCTTCCTGAACGTTCATGGCCTCGGTTATCCCGTCGGTATAGGCGACGAGAAGATCGCCAGGAGATAGTTCAACGCATCCGCGGGCGTACTTGGCGTCGGGAGCGACGCCTAACAGCATACCGCCCTCGCTCAGCTCAACTTCTCCGTTGTTACGAATTACCGTAGGCGGTACGTGTCCGGCATTGATGTAATGCAAAGCCCGATGGCGGTCGTCAATCACGGCAACAAACATGGTAAGCAGTTTTTTAATCCGTGTGTCACGAACAATCGTATCATTGACGAAGGTGACCAGACGCTCGAGGGCGTGGATGTTAGAGGTCAAGGTGTGCAATATCGCATGAAGATTGGCCATCATCAAGGCGGAAGCCAAGCCTTTTCCTTCTACATCAGCAACGACGGCCAGCAGGGAGTCTGGCTGAAGAGCCATGAAATCGTAATAGTCGCCTCCGACCGCTGATATCGGTGCGTACGCCACCGCAATGTCGAAGTGTTCGAGTTGGGGGAGTTTCTCTGGCAACAACCCTCGCTGAACGTTGCGCGCCAGCATCAAATCGTGTTCCAGGCGCTGCTTTTCGAGGATTTCGCGATGGAGCTGTGCCTTTTGCAAGGCCACTGCGACGTGTGTCGATAGATGCCCAAGCGACCTCTCATCCGCTGCGGTAAAAATCCCATTCTGCTTATTGACCAGTTCCAAGACGCCCATAATGCCACCGTCTTCCGCCCGAATTGGTACGGCCAGCAATTCTTGAGTACGGTAGCCCAATTTGTGATCTACCGCGGGATCGAAACGGGAATCCCTCGTCGCATCTTCGACCCGTACCGCTTCGCCATACCGTGCAACCCAGCCCGCGATGCCCTGGCTGCTTGACAGCCGGATCTCGTGTGTGTCTAAACCGAGCCCTCTCAATGACCAGATCTCGTCACGCTCTCGATCGAGTAAAAACACTGTCCCACGGTCCGCAGCACACAACCGTTTGGATAGCAAAAGAATGACGTCGAGCAGTTCGGGGAGGTCGAGCGTGGAATTCAGCAGCTTCGTCGCCTCTAGCATTTCCGAGAGGTTTAAGACCGTCTTTTCTTCTGCGGCACTCCCCAAGGCAGCTGCCGCAATTTGAACGAATTTTTCAAGAAGCGCCTGTGTGGTGATGGTGAGAGGTTCACGCGCATAGATTTCTAGAACCCCCAAAAGCTCTTCATTTCTCCTCAGGGGCCTGGTCCAAGTTTTTTTCGATTCAGCGGGAGAGTCGGCTGGTGGAATTGTTCCGCTCTGTTGCGAAAACCTCGGCTCGGTTTTCTCCGAATACAGCCGAGCCCCGGTAACCTCCGGCAAAACGGCAATGATGTCCACTATCTGCTTGGACAATTCTCCGGCATCGTCACCAGGCACCGGAGGAGATTTGGTTAACTCGAGGTTAGGCTGGTGCTCGTTATCGGCTCCGGCAAACACGGGACGAAGGACATTATTTGAATTCATGGATCACAGCCGTTACCAGAAATCGATCTCCGATAAATCAGACCCTTCGCCTGAACCTGGGAACTGCTATTAAAAAAACCTGATACCGCGCCCCAAGCCAATTCTACGGAATGAGCGCCAGAGCGAAGGTGCAATTAATCAGGTCGAATACTGCCACGTTCGCACAGCCCCGTCAATCCCGATTTGGATCTGCGCCGCTAACCTGCGCTTCATCCTGATTCGCGTGAGCACTCAGTAGCTGTCACCGAGTTCTGAAATTTTTTCTTCCATTCCTTAATCTTAATCGCGGGCTCGACTGTTTTCTTGATCCAGCGCGGCTCACGCCCATATTCTCTCCCTTCCATGCCATTAGCCGTTCTCGGGAAGGAACGAGAGAACGATGAAGGGTTGGACTAGGACCGGCTAGGGGTTGGGAAATCTGGCTGCACCAGCTTGCGATCAGGTATCAAATAAGAAAGCGCAACGAACACAAAGATGAAAAAGGCGATTCGAACATCGAGAAATGCAAGCGGTGCCGAGGCCATGTAAAGGAACAACAAATAGAGACTCCTGAACTGCAGACGGCGATGGTACCGAACCAGCTCGGGATCGTCTTGGTGGTGCTGAGCAATGGCGAAGTGCAACAGCAGGAAAGAAACCGTGCATAGCGACAGTACAATGCCATACAAAGCCACCGCGCGAGGATCGCGATGGTGACTCCCCATGTATGCAGTAACAAAGGGCACGAGCGATATCCAGAACAGCAGGGTGTTATTCGACCAGAGCAGGCGAGCGTCGACCCGCCGAGCCGAGTGCAGCAGGTGATGATGATTCACCCACATAATGGCGACCACGAGAAAGCTCATAATGTAGCTGAGAAACTGGGGAACAAGGCCGCGCAGCGAAGTGAGCGTAGTGTCGCTCGGAACCTTCAGCTCCAGCACCATGATTGTAATGATCACGGCGATCACGCCGTCGCTGAAAGCTTCGAGACGGTTCGTGCCCATAAAAGATCCTCCTCAGGTCACCGTAACACGGCAAGATGTACCGCTTTCTTCGAACCGCTAGCAGGTACGTAACCTCATTCTCTTCCAACGAGATACATGTCTCTGATACGGTATGACTCACCATCTCGCTGAGTCGGTGCCGTGACGTCCATGGATCTGGCCCTACCCTCCGGTTCCGGGTCGCCGATCACGCGCAGTTAGTTGAAGCAGTCCAAGCTGTCTCCGATGGCCTTCATGGTTGATGTGTCTGCCCAATGGTGATCACTCTTCGGCGTCCGGCACCGTCAGGCGCTATTCAGGATCATGTCCGCCGCTTTCTCGCCTATCATGAAGCAGGGTGCGACCGTGTTGCCGCTCGTCACGATGGGCATCACGGAGGCGTCAGCGACTCGGACGCCTTCGACCCCACGGACGCGCAACTGTGGATCTACCACGGCCGCGAGGTCGTGGCCCATCTTGCAGGTGCCTGCCGGGTGCCACAGCGTCGACGCCTGCGAGCGCAAAAAGGCGCTGAGATCGGCGTCAGCGCCGGGGAACAGTTCGCCCCCATTTATCGCCGAGAACGCCTTCGTCTTCGAGATCTCGCGGCACAGCTTCACGGACTTGACCAGCACATCCACGTCAGCACCGCATGCAAGATACTTGGGGTCGATCTTCGGCGCATCCCTAGGGTTTGCCGATCGCAGTGTAATATCACCGCGGCTGAACGGCTGAAGGAGGGTTGCCAGGAAGATGCAGGCGGGCCCACCGAAATCCAGCATCGGCATAAGCGGTTTGGGCACACTCGGCGTGAAATTCAGCTGGAGATCCGGGGACGCGGCGGCCATGCCCTGTCGTGTCTTCACGAATAGCGTGTTGCCCGTCAGCAGCGTCGTGTTCGGTAGGTTAATCTTCGACCGGAAGACCACGCGCAGATGGAGATGGTCCTGCAGGTTCTTGCCTACGCCAGGCAGGTCAGCTACGACAGACACGCCCGCCGCCTTCAGGTGGTCAGCCGGGCCAACGCCCGACACCATCAGAAGTTTCGGCGACAAGAACGCTCCCGCGCTGACGATCACTTCTCGCACGACTGGCACTCGTCGAACTTGTTCGCCCTGGCGGTATTCGACCGCGACAACGCGTCTGCCCTCGAACACAAGCCGGTCGACCTCAGCTCCCAATTGGATCCTCAAGTTCGGACGATTGGCCACGGGCGCCAGGAAGGCGCTGGCCGCGCTCGCACGAGTACTCTTCCGGGTGATATGGAACTGTAACAGTCCCGCCCCGTTTTCCTGCCGCGCCCCGTTGTAGTCCCAGCGCGGGCCGTCGTAGCCAAGCTCGGTCGCGCCGACTAGGAAGTGCTCGCTGCGCATCGCCTCATCCGGACACACCCGGATCTGCAGCGGCCCACCAGCGCCGTGGTACTCGGAAGCCCCTTCTTCGAAGTCCTCGGACTTTTTGAAATACGGGAGTACGTCCGTATAAGCCCAGCCGTCGCCGCCCAGGGCGTTCCACAGGTCGAAGTCGCGGGAATTTCCGCGCACATATATCATGGCGTTAATTGACGTGCTGCCACCCAGCACTTTGCCCTGGTTGATGGTGATTTGCCGCCCCAACATCTCGGGTTGCGGCTCGGTAGAAAATGCCCAGTCGACCTCCGACCCCCACAGCTTGACCAAACCATCTGGTTGCTGGATATCCTTGCGCGTGTCCCACCCGCCCGCTTCTAGAAGAAGTACCGAATTTGCCGCGTTGGCACTCAAGCGGTTGGCGATGACCGCACCGGAAGCGCCGCTTCCGACAATGATGTAGTCGTATTCAGTGACCGCCATGACCGATTTCTCAACTACCGCGATCCTCTAGTTTGGTCGGGCTGTGATCATTCGTTGCTCGGTACTATTGCATTAGTTGGCCCGGAAGGGCCCTCAGATGGAGCTATCTAGAATCGCAGGGTGGTTCCCACCACGACATCGAAGGCCCTGGGACTGAAACCTGCAGAATGCGCACCGAGGAACTTTACCCAGAGCTCATGGGATTCCGTCACCTTGTAGTTGAGGAACGTGTATAGCGCTTCAGTCGGATCGAACCGCCCCGTATTTGGGAATTGTCCATCGCCGCTGGTACCTGTGATCGGATAATAGGCAAACACGCCGTAGCGGTACTTGCCAGTTACGAAAATAAAGTCGGCAGTAACCGAGACCGAGTGGAAGTTGACCGGACAGTTATAAATTCCAGACCCAAAGTCACATTTGTCCCACAGGTACTCCGCGCCGATGCGGAAGATCGGCATCTGCGCCCCGCCCCGCGGCAGCACGCGATACATCAACTTCCCCTGGGCGATCTCGCGCGAGTTGCTGGGTGTATTACCGAGGGCCGCGCAGTTCTCTTGGCAACCGGTGTAGTAGAACTGCGAGAACGTCGGGATAAAGTCGATGTACTTTCCGAGAGGGATCTGAGCCGTGGCCCCGATATTGCGGATCAAGATTTTTTCCTGGACCTCAGTGATCGACTCGGGCGCAAAGAACTGCGCGGTATCGTCCTGGAGGAAGGAGTCGTGCTGACCGCCGAAGACCGCGTAGTACTCGCGCCCGGGGTGCCGGTTCCAGGTGCCTTTTAAGTCATAGAGGGTCCGGTCGGGTGCTTGCGGATAGAACGTGCGATTGATATAGGCGTAGCCGTCGAAGTTTTTGTAGTACGGCTCCCAGAACCCATTGACTGTGATCTTCTGAAGCGAAGTCCAGGCGCCGGTCGAGGGCGCGGGCGCACCGAAAAACCCATCGCCCACCCACACCGTGGCCTTCCCAAGCGACGTGTGGAACGACGGGCCGCCGCCCCAGGTCACGAGTTGCGTTTTGTAGCCGTTCCCGAATCCGTGACCGAGGAACGTCCAGGATGTTCGCTTGGCCAGCTTCACGCGGCGCAGCCCGTCCAGCGCGTGCTCATTCTTGGGGTCGAGAGCAAGCACGGCGTTGAAGAGCTTCTCGGCCGCGAATGGACGATCCAGGATGAGCATGTACTCCGCGCCGCCGAGCATCCCGCCAATTTGCGCCGCCGCCGGAGGCGGAACCCTTGCCGACACTATCGCGGCTTCGTCCGGTGTCGCCGTCGACGTCTGCTGGGCCTCAGCCGAGCCCGCCGCCAGGATCCATACCACCACTAGCACCCACCACAATTGCCTTTCTCGATCGTGCATCCTTCGATCGGGCGCTCCACCGGCGCACCGGGAATCAAGCTCGCTAAACATATCTCTTTTTTCTTCGACTGACATCGCTTAGACTCCATAATTTCGGCGACTTCCATTGTGTGTGTGCTCGTCGCACTCCGGCTAAGCGGCTGCCCGAGCTGCTTCATCAACCTAGCCTCATCCCAAACGTCCTAGAGCTCGGGTATTTGTCTATTCTGGACGCGGAAGATCGTCGTGCCGATCAGGCTGACCTTCTTCTGAGTGGGCGCCAGACCGAAGAAGTTTCCGGTATGGATCGCGGTGGCCGACCAGCGCACGGCGGCGCGATCGGCCCCTGCAGCGCGTCTTTGATCGAATAGTGAATGTCCGGAATGCATTGTTCGCAAAGTCTTCCTCGATGTCGGAATGGTCGGCTACTTGGCCCATGGGTTCCTGCGAGATACGCGCATCGCCGGGTGCGAAGTCTTTTGCCCTTCAACGGCTGTCAACTTTCCGAGCCGATGCGCTAACTCTTCCAAAAGCCCGGTGACCCCGATCTTCACTCAGACCTCTTTTCAAACGATCAAGGTCATCCCGGAGATCGTTGCCCACACTCTCGGTCGCTCAACCGATCTTCTGAGCGAAACTGTAGTGAACTTCAATCTTTCCGTCGCGCATGTGCCACGCATCACCGACCGCCCATCGCCCGGTCTTGGAAGTGAACACCGCTTGGAAGAATATGGATTTCTCTGTTTCAACGAAGTTGGTAATTTCCTCCACATCGATGGACCCTTGCCAGTCAATGTATACCCGGAAAAAGTCCTTCAACGCCTGGTTCCCGCGAATCACGTGCGGAGGAGGGGTGGGGAGCACATTGAAAGGCGAAATCAGGACTGCGTCTTGTGCGTACTGGTCGTCAATCATATCGTTAATCTTGTTGGCATAGATGTACGCCATGTGCTCATTAAAAAACTGATGTCCCTTCGTTGTTTGCGAGAGCATTGCTGAACTCCTTTTGGGCTTCGACATGGATCAAGCTACGCCCGCTCGCGCCACCGCGCGTTTGAGCACCCTTTCCGTCAAAACCCGGGTTAGATGTGCCCGGTATTCGCTGGAAGCGTAAAAAGTACCGCGAAAGACGACGCCTTCGCCAGCACGACTTGCCGCCGCGCCGAGCGCGCCGTCATCGGGCCTGGCACCAGCCAGCCTCTCAACGGCTTGCAGCCGCATTGGATACTGGGTGGAACCGGTCGCGGCGACACGACATTGCGTGACTATGCCTTGCGCCGAAAGCGTCACGCTAGCGGCAACTCCACACAAGGCGAAGAGAGTAGCCGGATCCTTCATTTTCTCGTAGGCTGCACCGGTTGAAGGCTTGGCGGAAGGAATGATTATGCCGGTAATTACCTCCGTGGCGGACAGTGCCGTCCGGCCTGGTCCGGTGAAGAACTCCGCGGCTTCGACCGAACGCGATCCTCCCCGGCCGGTGATATCGAGGGTCGATCCGAGAACCAACAGCACCGGCACGATGTCACTTCCCGGGTCCGCCTCGGCGATTGCGCCGCCGATTGTTGCCCGGTTACGTACCTGCGCATCTCCGACCGCGGCGGCGGCGTCGGCTAGCACAGGACATATTTTGTGGACCAGATCGCTGGCCGCAATCGCTTCGAGTGTCGTCATGGCGCCGATGCGAAGTCCGCCGCCGACCCGTGACTGGATACCTGATAAGCCGTCCACTTTGCGGAGGTCCACTAGCAAGGATCCGGCAATCTGACTCCGGCTGGGTTCGACCAGTAGGGTCTGGCCGCCAGCGAGCAAGTGCGATCCAGGATTGCTTGCCAGCAGCCCAACAATTTCTTCCAGTTTCCTGGGTGCAGCGTATGCGCTCTGACTCATGTTGGTTACCCGTGCATCACCCGCCAGATCTTCTCCGGCGTCACCGGAATGTCCATATGTCGCACTTCCAAATCTGAGAGCGCGTCACAAACTGCATTGACGATAGCGGGAGCCACGGCGGGCTCGCTGACGTCGCCAGCTCCCTTGGCGCCCATGGGATTCACTGGAGTCGGCGTAACCGTGCGGCTCAACTCGAACTTGGGCATTTCACTGGGCCGAGGGATTGGGTAAGTTCTGAAATCGCCAGTGAGCAGATTACCCTGATCGTCGTACACAACTTGCTCACACAACGCCGGACCGATGCCGAATGCAACGTTCCCTTGCAACTGGCCCTCCACGATCTGCGGGTTGCCAACAACCCCGACGTCGTCCACGCCCACGTAGCGAACAATATCCACGGCACCCGTTTGCTCGTCAACCTCGACGAGTGCCGCGTGCGTGCCGAACGGGAAGTTGAAATCCTCGGGATTGAAGTATGACGTAACTTCGAGGCCAGGTTCCACCCCGCGAGGCAAGTCCCAGGCGAACCACAGCGCCGAGGCGATATCCTGCAGCGTCTTGGCCTGCTGCGGGTCCTTCTTCAGCTGCACATTGCCGCCGGAATAGATCACCTCGTCTTCGCCGACCCCAAGCATGTGTGCGCCGACTTTAATCGCCTTCTCTTTGACCTTGCCGGCCGCGATGTAGATGGCGGCACCTTCGACGCTGAATGTCCGGCTCCCGTAACTACCTTGACCGTAGGGAACGCCATGACTGTCTGAGTGCAGCACCTCAACCCGGTCGATACTGATCCCAAGTTGTTCCGCAATGATTTGTGAAAAGGTGGTAACGTGGCCTTGGCCATGTGGCTGGCTGCCCGTGATCACCGTCACGTCTCCCGTCTGGTGGAGACGAATAATTGCGCTACCCCATGTACTGCCGATCAACCCTTCGCGGCCCATGCGCGGTGAGGGGCCAACTCCGCCGATGGTGACGTAGGATCCGATACCGACGCCCAGCCGTTTCCCACGCTGACGCGCTTCCACCTTGCGGGCTGGAATGTCGCTGTACCCGATCCCCTCCAGTGCCAGGTCCAAAGCGGCAACATAGTTACCCGAATCGTAGGTCCATCCCAGTCCGTTTTCGTACGGGAACTTGTCCGGGGGAACCATGTTCTTGCGGCGCACCTCGGCCGGATCCATCCCGATCTCTCGGGCAAACATTTCCACCAGTCGCTCTATCAGTAGCATCGCTTCCATACGGCCAGCGCCGCGCGCGGGACCTAAACTCACCGTATTCGAAAACGCAAGGTAAGCTTCGTAGAAAGGATGGGGGATGACGTACGCACCGGTAACACTGCGGCCGGTCAGCACCAATGGCGCTCCCGGACCATTGCTGGCCGGGTACGCGCCAAGACTTACATAGTTCGTAACTGAAAGAGCGCTGATCTTGCCGTCGCGATTGCCGGCGAGCGTGCCATACTGCTCCTGCCCTCGGGAATGCACGTTGGTGCGGGCGACGCCTTCCCGAGTGTCCACCCACTTCACGGGCCGGCCCACTTCCTTGGCCAGTACCAGCATAAGCGGCGCATCCTGGTACAAGTAGCCCTTCGAACCGAACCCTCCGCCGATGTTCGGCACAATCACCCGAAGCTTGTTGTAAGGAATCCCCAGCACCAGGTTGCAGATCATGAACCGATTGCCGTGCGGGATCTGGGTGTTCGTCCACAGGGAGTACTCTTCGGTCGCGGGGTCGTACTGAGCTAGCGTCGCGCGAGTCTCGATAGGGTGGTGGATCTGGCGGGGGATGATTTGCTTCTGCCGGATCACGACTTCGGCGCTCTGAATCGCTGCGTCGGCAGCTGCCTTATCACCATAAGTCACGTGGGTGCAGAGATTACCAGGGACTGTGTCGTGCAACTGGGGTGCACCTTCTTTTAGGGCATCCTCGGCGCCCGTGACCACAGGCAGGGGTTCGTAATCGACTTTGATCGCCGGCAGCGCATCGTAAGCCTGCTGGCGAGTCTCCGCCACCACCGCGGCTATCCACTCGCCAACATACCGGACCCGGTCGGTGGCGAGCGCGGTTTGCGCGCCGGGGATTCCGTAGGGGTGCGGCGGGAAGTGGCTGTCCACCCCTGCAGGCTTCCAGATGCAAACCATCGGCATCAGTTTTCCCGCCAGATCTGCGCCCGTGAAGATCCTGATCACCCCGGGCATCTTCGCGGCGGCGCTCGTCTCGATACCCTTGATTTTCGCGTGAGCGTGGTTGCTGTGCAGGATAGCAACGTGGGTCATGTCTGGGAGGCAAACGTCCGCGGTGAACTTCGCGTCCCCGTTCAGGAATTCCGGATCTTCACGGCGCTTGATCGAAGCGCCTAGTCCTTGCGCCGCCGCGGTGTCTTTCGTCTCCTGCCTCGGCCGCGCGTTCACTTCCCCGGATTTCGACAAACTCTGCACGGCGTTTACCGCGTGCTGATACACTCCGCAGCGGCACAAATTGCCGTCGATCCAACGCCGGATCTCCGCCTCGGCCGGAGCCGCATTGCGCTTTAGCAGATCCGTCAACGAGAGAATCATGCCGGGCGTGCAAAACCCGCACTGAACGCCATGGTGCTCCCAGAACATGGCCTGCAAGTCGGTCATCGAACCAATAGCGGAGAGACCCTCGATCGTTACGAGGTCCGATCCGTCTACCTGGGCCGCCAGCATCGTGCAACTTTTCACTGATACGCCATCGACCAAAATGGTGCATGCCCCGCAGTGGCCGGTCTCGCAGCCCACCTTCGTGCCCGTTAACCCAAGCCGGTCGCGCAGCAGGTCCGACAGAAGAAGATGGGGGGGGACTGAAACGCCGTATACCTCCCCATTCACCTTCACCGAAATTGGAATTTCTTCCGGCGTGGCCATTTTTCCTCGTCCTCAACGCGGTTCCGAAATGTCCGGGAAACCATATGGCACAGCCGAAGAATTGTCAAGGACTCCGTGCTCGTCTGTGTCAAAGCTTTTTAGAAATGTCCCCATCGTTAACTTATTAGAAATGTCCCCTTTTTGGGTTGTGGTGTTTTCGTTGGAATGCGCACTGAAGCGAAGCC
>Ga0209006_10000863_pt1 | contig 28022 bp, 17 predicted proteins | sample JacPin_JW_Ref_O2_FD_188567 | JGI IMG/M metagenome (GOLD analysis project Ga0209006, IMG submission 188567) | Forest soil microbial communities from Algoma, Ontario, Canada - Jack Pine, Ontario site 1_JW_Ref_O2 (SPAdes) (version 2) | ecosystem: Environmental > Terrestrial > Soil > Boreal...
GCCGGAGTTGCCCTTGGCGCCGGTGCCCGTCGGCCACGGCACTTCCTTGCCTTCCCCGACCTTGCTCTTGAATTCGGGGTCGACCGCCGAGAGGAAGCTAGTGAATCCGGAGGTTGTGCCTGATGAGTCCGAGCGGTGGATCACCGTGATCGCGGTGCTCGGGAGGTTTACCCCTGGGTTCAAAGCCTTGATCTCAGGGTCGTTCCAGGTCTTGAGCTTGCCGATGAAGATGTCGCCGAGCGTCTTACCGTTCAGCTTCAGGCCACTCTTGACCCCGGGCAGGTTGTAGGAGACCGTGATCGCGCCTAGGAACATCGGGATCTGTACCGCCGGGCTGCCGTTCTTGGCGATCGTTTCTTCGTCTTCGGGCTTCAGCGGCGGGTCGCTGGCCCCGAAGTCCACGACTTTGTTCTCGATCGCCGTGATGCCGGCTCCCGATCCGACCGCCTGATAGTTGACCGTCAGGCCGGACTGCGCCGATGCCCATTGTTCGTACACGGGGGCGGCGAAGGTCGAGCCGGCGCCGGAGATCGTTCCCGAACCGCTCGGAGGCGTCGTTGCCGTCTTGGAGGCCGCACTGGCGCTGGCGCTGGTCGACGAGCTGGTCGACGGAGTGCTCGACGACGAGCCTGAACTTCCGCACGCGGCAAGGCCGACCGCGAGTATCGCGCAACCTGCGAGCGCGCCCAACTTGTTCTGGATCACTACATCTCCTCTGACTGGATTGTCGATTGAGGCGCATCGACCCGCGTTGCTCGGCCGCGCCGTCGTTCCAGAGGACAGTCTTTTCAACCGCTTGCAGGCTCCATGTGAACATCTCGTGAAGGCTGGGGCTGAAATCTGTACCCGAAGCCCGGATGCGTGTGAATGAATCGACGGTCCGGCAGCGCCTCCTCGAGCTTGCCCCGCAGCTTGCTCACGTAGACGTCGACCGACCGGTCTCCTACGCGAAGCGCGCCGCCCCAGACGGTCATGTAGAGCTCCTCGCGGGTTATGATCGAGCCGAGGCGCCTGGCCAGCGCGACGAGGAGTTCGAACTCGCGCACGGACAGCGTCAGGGCCCGGCCGGTCGCGAGGACCAGCCCTTCCTCCAGTCGGATCTCGAGCTCGCCGGCGTAGAGGACATCAGCCTGGATGTCCGCGCTCTCAGGAAAGGCCGCCACGACGCGGAGCGTCGCACGCTCAGACGCTCAAGGAGTTGCAAACTCGTGATCTATCGGTGAAAAATCCGTGAAAGCAAAGATCGCCGCGGCGCGGGTCGGCTCGCGGGTCCAATATTCTCGCCGCATGAGCTTTCTGCGCCCTGGCCTCGACAGCGTCTTGATGGATCTCGTCGAAGAGGCAGGACGCAATGTACAGCGCTGTGGCCTGTTGCTGCACGATCTGCTGAGGGACTACCCCGAGCGCGCGACGCTTGCGCAGGATCTGAAGGTATGCGAGCAGGACGGCGATCGCATCACCCACGACATCATCCATCGCCTCGCGGGGCGCGGGCGGGTGCGGGCGCCGTTCTCCGCTGGAGACGGCTACGCGCTGGCGACCGCGCTCGATGACATCGTCGATCACGCCGAGCAGGTCGCCGCGCAATTGGGCCTATACGGCGTGGAGGCGCCGATGGAGCAGGCCGTCGAGTTCACCGAGGTGCTGGTTGGAGCCGGCGAGCAGATCGCGCAGGCGCTGCGCAGCCTGCGGACGAACACGGAGCTCGGCCCGCACCTGGTGGAGATCCACCGCCTCGAGAACGAGGGCGATCGCCTTCAGCGCGATGGCGTCGCGTCGCTGTTCGCGGGTGGCATCGACCCGATGGTCGTGATCCGCTGGAAGGACATCTTCGAGTCGCTCGAGGCCGCCGTCGACGCGTGCGAGACGGTCGCGCACGTGCTGGAGGGCATCACGCTCAAGCAGCGCCGCCGGTCCCGCTGAGTTCCTCGCGGGCGCTGCCCTGTAGTCCTGTTGGTTGGCGGCCGATCCGGGCCTCGATGCGCGGCGCCTTTACATCGCCTTCACATTCCACATAATCCAGACTTGCAAAGTGAACAATAATCCTGTAAAAAAGTCTCAATTGTCCTGTTTGAAGATCGGAGTAATGGGGTATGGAGACTTCCGCGCATATCGGCCTTCGCGTTCAGAGCGTCGGCAAAGCAGCCGCTCAGGCAGGCGTCGCTGACGCTGCCCGCGCGAGTGGCGCGGAGCCGGCAAGGGAGGCCGGGGGCGGACCTGAGGGCGACGCGCCGACGCTCAGCGTGGCGATCCTTGACCGTGACTCAGGCTTCCTGGTGCCTCTTGCCAACCGCCTCGAACGACTCGGGTGGAAACACCGCCTCCTCTCTGCGCGGGTATCTGCCAAGACGCTCGCCGCGATGGATGTCGACGCGCTGATCGTGGACGTGGCGATTCTGGGCGCACGTCGCTGGAAGTGGCTTGCGCGCCTGTGCGAGCAGCGCCCCGACGTGCGGGTGATCATCTGCACCGGTCCCTCGACCGTCGCCGAACGCGTGTGCGGGCTGCGGCTCGGCGCCGATGACTGGCTCAGCAAGCCGTGCCATCCGGAGGAGCTGATCGCCCGCGTCGAGGCCGTCACCTCCAATCGACGCAGGCCCGAGAGCCGCGATCTCGATCCGGTGACCGTCGGAGAGGTCGAGATTCGTCCAGACCAGTACCAGGCCTTCGTGCGCGGTCGTAGCCTGCGCCTGACCCGGCGTGAGTACCAGCTGATCGAACTGCTCTCGCGCGCCAACGGCGAGGTACTCGCTCGCGAGGACATCTACGAGTGCTTGTGGGGCTGCGAGATGATCCGCAACGACCGCTCGGTGGACGTGTTCGTGCACAAGCTGCGGCGCAAGCTCGAGCGCTCCTCTCCGGGTTGGCGCTACATCCACACCCACTTCGGCGTCGGGTATCGGCTCGCGGGTGAGCGGACCGACGGTGCGCCGGTCCACGATCTGACGCGGATCGAACAAGCGCCGGCGGAGGCCCTGGCAGCCTGAGCGACACACGCCGGGAGGGAGACTCGAGTCAGCCTGGCGTCGTGGCCGGCGCGCTGACTTCGAGCTGTGCGCCGGTCGGGCTCCCGACGAAGAAGATCTGAAAGGGCGTGGCGGCACCCGCCGACGCTGCAGGCAGGACGGCCCGCCCGGCAGCGACGATCTTGCCGGCACGCCTTGCAAGGGCGTTGACGACCAGTTCCTGCTGGCTGACCTGCGAATGGTTGACGACGTTGCCTTCGGTCTCCCCTTCAGCGAGATGCGAGCCCTGAACGCTCAGCTCGGGTACAGCAGCGTTGGACGGCGTCCCTTCTCCGACCTTCGCGGTGACACTCACCGGGAGGCCGCTGGCCTGGACCTGATCGTCGATCCATGTGAGGACTGCGTGTGCGGGGATCAGCGCGACGGAGGCGAGCGTGGGGGAGAGGCCCGGGATGTCGTTCGTATAGAGCGAGGCGCCATCTGCGCTGCGAACTTGGATCTGGACCGGCACGTTGCTCAGCGTCGTGTTCGAGGTGTTGCGGAGCGTCACGATTGCGGCGTCGCCTTCGCGTCCGCGGACGAGCTCGGTGGACACGATCTCGATCTTCTTGCTCACCCGCGTGATCGTCAGCGCTCGCTGGGCGAGGGCTCTGCGCCGCGCCGCTTCGCCCTTGTGCTTCTCGGCGGCCCTTTCCAGCTTGGCGCTTCGTTCCTGGTTGGACTCGCAGGCGGTGAGCGCGAGCGCCGCGAGGGCGAGCGCCGCGAGCCTCACCCGAAGGCCCCGCTGATGTAGTCGCGAGTGCGCTGCACCGTCGGCTGGTCGAAGACCTGCTCACTGGTGCCGTACTCGACGAGGTCGCCGAGGTGCATGAACGCGACGTGGTCGGCCACGCGGAACGCCTGCTGGAGGTTGTGGGTGACGATCACCACGGCGACGCTCTCGCGCAACTCGACGATCAGCTCCTCGATCGTGGCGGTGGAGATCGGATCGAGTGCCGAGCAGGGCTCGTCGAGCAGCAGCACCTCGGGCTCTGCCGCGAGGGCGCGAGCGATGCACAGCCGCTGCTGCTGTCCGCCTGAGAGCCTCAGCGCCGAGCGCTCCAGGTCCCCGGACACCTCGTCATAGAGGCCCGCGCGGCGGAGCGCCTCGGTCACAGCTTGCTCGATCTGGCGGCTGCGCCGGCGACGCCGTCCTCCGCGGCCGGGGCGCTCAGCAAGCGCGTAGGCGACGTTGTCGAAGATGCTCATCGGGAACGGGTTGGGCTGCTGGAAGACCATCGTCACCCGCCGACGCAGGTCGTTCACCTCGAGCTCGTGGATGTCCTGCCCGTCGAGGATGATGCGACCGCTGCGCGCCGCGCCGGCTGTGATCTCGGTGAGCCTGTTCAGCGAGCGCAGCAGCGTCGTCTTGCCTGAGCCCGATGCCCCGATCATCGCCAGCACCTCACCCTGGCGCACGGGCAGGCTGACGTCGCGCACCACCCAGTTGTCACCGTAGGCAAGCCACACGGACTCGATGCTCATACGGTCGCGTACTTGCGTTGCCGGTGCGCGCGTGCTCCGCAGCCGCGTTGCGACGGCGGTTGCCGGCGAGCTGCCGTTCCCGGCGGTTCGCGGCGGTGCGACAAACGGGTCGCGGTCGACGGCTATCCGCCGCACCGGCGGCGGCATCATCGGGTCCATCGGATCACTCCCAGCGAGATCATTCCTCGGACCCGGAAAAACGCATCAACAGCCAGGCGCGGGCCCGCCGCTGGCGTGGCTGTCCGCCCCTGTTGGTGAGCCAGGTGACGATCCCGTTTAGGAACAGGACGACGATCAGCAGCACGAAGGCTGCGGCGTATGCCTTCTGCGGGGCGCTGCCTTCACCAGCGGGCGAGTTTTCATAGATGTAGCTGGTGAGTGTCGAGCCGGTTCCGCGGAGCGCTCCGAGCAACGGTACGTGACCAACCGGCTGCAGCGTCAACGACACCCCGAGCAGGATCCTGATGATGGCCGTGTCGCCGATGATCCGTCCCATGCCGAGCACGGTCCCGGTGGCGATGTCCGGACGGATGGCCGGTAGCAGGACACGCCGGATCGTGGTGGCGCGGGTCCTCCCGAGCGCATAGGAGGCCTCGCGCAGGCGATCGGGAAGCTGTGCAAGACCCTCGCGCGTCGAGCCGACGATCAGCGGCAGGGCGAGCAGCGCCATGACGATGCCGGCCGCGAAGAACGAGCGACCATAGACCGCTCCGCCGGCGTCCGTCTGGGAGAGAAATCCGAGGAACGACTGCGCGAAGATCAGCAGTCCGAAGAGCGCGAGCACAACGCTCGGCGCGCCGGCGATGATCTCGAGTGCGGACTCCACTGCTCGGGCGAGCCACGACGGGCGCGCGTACTCCGAAAGCCACGCGGCGATCGCCACGCCCAGCGGTGCCGCGATCACAGTGCCGAGCACCGCGACGACCAACGTGCCCTCGATCGGATCCAGGAAGCCGCCGCTTTGACTCTGGATCTGCGACGGCGCCGGGGATTCGAACAGGAGGCCCGGGTGCAGATAGGCGATTCCCTTGATCAGCATGAACACCACGATCGCCAGCGCGATCAGACACAGCCCGATCCCGACCGTCCAGCAGAGCCAGTAGCCGACCCGATCGGCCAGGGGCCACGAGCTCGTGCGTTCACGTGGAGCGAGGGCGATCGGGGTGCCGGGCGGCGGAGCGGGCGCGAACTCGGCGGTGGACATCAGGCGCGAATTCCGTAGCGCTTGAGCCGCTGCTTGGCCGCCCAGCCGGCAAATGAGAGCATCGCCGCCGAGACCAGCAGCACCGCTCCGATGGCATAGATCGTATGAGCGAGCGCCGGAATCGACAGTCCTTCGGAGTTCTGGAGGATCGTTGCCGCCAGCGGGCGCACAGGCTCGAAGAGGGCGGTGATCCCGTCGAGCAGATTCGGCGCAAAGCCGCGACCACCAGAGACCATCGCGAGCATCACCGCCTCTCCCAACGCGCGTGCCGTCGCGAGGATCGTCGCGGCCACGATCGCGGGCCGCGCCGTGCGCACCGACACCCGCCAGATGGTCCGCCAGCGGTTGACGCCGAGGGCCAGTGAGCCCTCCCGCCACGACGCCGGCACCGCGGCGAAGGCGTTCGCGCTGATCGCGACCATGATCGGCAGGATCATGATCGTGAGAATCAGCGTCGCCGTCATCACGTCCTTGCCGTTGAGCTGCACCACGTAGCCCACCGAGGCCTTGCGGGCCCCGCTGATCAGGTGATCTTCGATGTACTGCGCGACCACGAGGATCCCGATCAGCCCGTAGATGACAGACGGCACGCCCGCGAGCAGCCGGATCACGGGGTCGAGGATCCGCCGCAGCGCCGGCGGCGCGAACTCGGTCAGGAAGATCGCAGCGAGGATCGAGACGACAAGGGCGATCAGTACGGCCAGGACCGTCGTCAGAAGCGTGCCCCAGAGCAACGGCCACGCCCGGAAGTAGTAGATCGAGTGCCCCGGCAAGGCCTTACTTTCGGCCATCGCACGGAGCTGAGTGTCGACGTCGCCACCGGGTCCGAACCAGCTCAACCCATTGTGCGAGAACGACGGCCACGCTTTCACCATCACCGTGGCGAGCATCGCCCCGATGAACACGAGCACCATCACGGCCAGCGCGCCGAGCGTTCGCTCGACGCGCTGGTCGGTCCTTCCTGTGGCCCACCCGCGGATGCGGTGCCGACCGCGGGAAGGCGCGGCTGTCAGTGGATCGCGATCCACTCGGAGCTGACGATCTTGCGCACGGTCAGGTTGCCAGGCTTGGTGACCCAGTCGATGAACTTCGCCGCTTCGCCCTTGGGACTGCCTTTGGTGACCATCCAGAAGTTGCGCACGCCTGCGTACTGGCCGGACTTGGCGTTGGGAAGCGTGCACGGGATGCCCTGGTAGTCGACGGTGTGCACGCCGCCGTTGAGCGTGGCTGCAAACGACGTGAAGCCGATCGCGCTTTTGTCGGCGCCAACCGCGTTGACCTCTAGTCCCTCCGAGCTCTCAGCTGTGGCGCTCGGCGAGATCTTCAGGGTTTCGCCCAGGAAGATGTCCTGGAAGGCATCCTGTGTACCGGACACCGATTCGCGGTCGAAGAGGTCGATCGGCCCGGAGATCTTCGCACCTGGGACTTCGCTCCAGTTGCGGACGTTCCCCGTGAAGATGTCCTGCACCGTTTCCTGAGAGAGGTTGGGTAGAGGGTTGCCGGTGTTCGTGATCACGCAGATCCCGTCCCGTGCGACCTTGCTGAACACCAGGCCTTTTGGATCCACGCCAGGGATCGGGTCGCGAGAGGCGTCGCCGATGTCAACCCTGCCGGCGGCGACGTCGTCGATACCGATGTCGGTCTGACCGCCGCCCACTTTCGGCGCCGGGATCTCCCGGTATGCCTTGTGGTATGCGGCGGAGAGTTTCTGGACCAGCGGCAGCATCGCCGTAGAGCCGTCGATCAAGAGGCGCTTGTGTGCTGCGCTCGCGGATGCGGGCCCGATGAGGGCAAGTCCGAGGATGAGGGAAACAGTGAGGGTGCGGTGCGCACGCACGATTGTTGCTCCTTTACTGTCGGGAGTTGGGTATGACTTGAGCGTCTGGACGCTCACGCGGCGTAACAGTTCGAGGTGTTAATCGATGCGGTATGCGCGATGGACGTCACCCCGACGCGAAGACTGTCGCTCGCAAGTTTGCTTGGTGTTTCGTTTTTGTGAACGTGCGAAACAGGCTCATTGTGAAGTTTCTGTAAACGCCCTTTTGAGTCATGTGTTGTTTTTGTGAACGGCATTGCATTTCCGTCCAGCGCGTGTGACGCTGGCTGCGATCCGGAACTCGGCGCTGCCCTGTGCGCCGTCCCAGTGCACCGTGGCGCTCAGATCGAGCGGCCGGACGCCCTTAGCCCGAAATGACAGACGACTCCGCCCAGCCACCATCCCCGACCCCGGCCAGTAATGGCGCGGGCTCCTCGCCGGCTGCAAAAGCGACGGTGCGCTCTGGTCTCGCCAATCGCCGCAACCCGGTGCTGGTCAGGATCGCCGACATCGCTTCGGCTACGCGTCGTCTGGTCTTCCGCGATCCACTCTCGCTGTTCTTGCTGCTTGCCTCGATCGGGCTCGCTGTGGCCTTCGCGACATTGCTGGGGGCGATCCAGCCCAGCAGTTCCGGCAATGAGGTGCCGATCAGCACCGTCCTGAAATTGGCCAAAGGACACGAGATCGCGACCGCCGTGCTGCTCGACCACGACAATCGCGTGGAGCTGAGCACGACGACCAAGGCGCCGCCCGTCGGGGCGGGCGGAACGCTGCCGTCTCCGACCACGACCGTCACGGTCGTCAAGGGAAAGCACGGACACGCATCGCACACGGTCACGACCATCGTGCAGCCGGCCGGCGCCGGCGCTGCCCAGACGCTTTGGGCCGCGTATCCGGCCTCTGGTGCGCAAACCGAGCAGCTGGCGACGGAACTGTACAACAGCGGCGCGAGCGTGACGGTGGATCAGCAGTCGGGTAAGCCCGTGAAGGCGCTCATCGTGCAGTTCCTGATTCCGATCCTGTTGCTGGTCTGCCTCTTCTCCCTGTTCATGCGGATGGGCGCCGACGGTGGCGCGGGAGGACTCGCGGCGTTCTCTGAGTTCACGGGTAAGGGCCGCAAGAAGGGCAAGGGCACACGCGACCGGATTACGTTCTCCGACGTCGCAGGCGCGGGCGAGGCGCTCGCTGAGCTTCGCGAGATTCGTGACTACCTGCAAGACCCGAGCAAGTATCTGACGGTGGGCGCCGCCGCGCCCAAGGGCGTGCTCCTGGTTGGACCTCCGGGCACAGGCAAGACGCTGCTCGCGAAGGCGGTCGCCGGCGAAGCGGACGCGGCGTTCTTCTCCGTGTCGGGCTCGGACTTCGTCGAGTCGCTCGTCGGCGTTGGGGCCGCGCGCGTGCGCGATCTGTTCCGCAAGGCGCGCAAGGCCGCGCCGGCGATTATCTTCATCGACGAGCTCGACGCCGCGGGACGCAAGCGGGGTGCTGGTATCGGCCAGGGCAACGACGAGCGTGAGCAGACGCTCAATCAGATCCTCGTGGAGATGGACGGCTTCGCCGGCGATGGTGGTCTGGTGGTGATGGGCGCCACGAACCGGCCGGACATCCTCGATCCGGCGCTACTGCGCCCGGGCCGCTTCGACCGCCAGGTCGTAGTGGACGTACCCGACGTGCACGGGCGACTCGAGATCCTGCGCCTTCACGGGAGCAAGCGTCCACTCGGTCCCGACACGTCGCTCGAAGAGGTGGCGCGTCAGACCCCCGGCTTCAGCGGAGCCGAGCTCGCCAACGTGATCAACGAGGCAGCCCTGCTCAGCGTGCGCGACGGACGGGGAGAAATCGACCAGGCAACACTCGAGGAGGCGATCGACCGGGTCGTTGCCGGCCCCGCCAAACACCACGTCCTCAGCGAGCACGAGCGCTGGCTGATCGCCATCCACGAGTCCTCGCACGCGGTTGTGACCGAGGCGCTGGGGCACACCACATCCACGCGCAAGCTCTCGATCGTCGCCCGCGGGCGCCAGCTGGGGATCGCGGCGCACATGCTCTCCGATCGCGACCAGGTGATCATGACGAAGCCCGACCTGCAGAGCCAGCTGATCGTGATCACCTCGGGTCTCGCGGGGGAGCGGATCGCGTTCGGGCACTCCTCCACGAGTGTCCACGACGACCTGCACGCCGCGACGGCGCTGGCACGCAGCATGGTGACCTCCTTCGGCATGTCCGAGGCGCTCGGGCTGGTGACGATCGGCGAGAAGAGCGGCGAGGTGTTCCTGGGAGCCTCGCTTCAGGATCTTGGCTCGGTGGGGCCCGAGACACTCAACCTGATCGACAACGAGGTTGAGCGTTTGGTCGGGGATGCGGAGGCGAGGGCGGCGGTGGTCCTCGACCGCAACTGGAGCACGGTCGAAGAGACGGCCACGGCACTGCTCGAGCAGGAGACGCTTTCCGGCGTGGCCCTCGACGCAGTGCTTTCGACAGTCAGGGAGGCTTCGCTGGAGGAGCTGAGCCAGGTGCGTCGCGCCTCGCCGCCACGCTTCACCGCACGCGACCCCAAGCAAGCACAATGACGTGGCGCCCGCGCCTGCCGTCACCAGCGATGATCGTCGCGCTGGTCGCGCTCGTGCTCTCGATGACCGGAGCCGCGGATGCCGCCCGCCGGGCTGTGATCAGCGCAATCGACGGGCATCCGGTCAGCACGACGCCACACGCAGGCGGTGTGCTGCTGCTCGGCAGGAACCGGAAGTTTCCGGCCTCGGCGATTCCCACGGTCAAGGATGCCTCGCGGGTCGGAGGCAAGACAGCGGAAGAACTCGCGGGCACGTGCCCTCCGAACACGGTGGATCTGGGTACATGGTGCCTGGACTCGGCGCCTTACCCACTCACCAACGCGGATGCGGGCAAGAACAACTACGTCTGGGCCAGCAAAGCGTGCGAGGCCGAAGGCGGCTGGCTGCCGAGCGCGTCGGAGCTCATCGGCGCGGCTGCGCGCGTGAAGCTCGAGTCGACGATCCACGACAATCCGGACGCCGCCACCGTCGATCAGGACCCAAGCCGCGGCTTGAAAGACGAACGCGAGATGAGCTCGACGCTGGTGACCACCGAAGCCGGTTCGGCAGCGGCGGGCTCGGAGGGAGTCAGTGAAGGCGCCACCGGCGATCCCCGTCAGGGCCAGGGCAATCCGATCCCACTCTCGGCCAACCCGCTGCCCGGTTCGCTGCAGTACGTGACCGTCTACGACAACGACAACCAGGGTGGCTTCGCGGGCTCGCAACCGGTCTCCGAAGCACAGGACTTCCGTTGCGCCTTCAATCCGACACCCGGCGCCCTGAACAAGCCGGAAGAATGAGGCACGCGCACGGGCACCTCACGACGATCGCGCTCGTGGGGTTCGCTGTGGTCGTCTGTGCGATCTTCGCCCAGAGCGCGCATGCCGTCATCCTTCCCGCGGTCACGATCGACGGCCCCAGCGAGGAAATCGTCGGGTTCGGCGGTATCGCGATGGCGGAAGACGGCACCGGAGGCGTGGTCTATCTCAAGCGTGTGAACGGGGTGGCGCACGTGTTCGTCGCGCGCTACGTGGAAGGCCATTGGCTGCCGCCGATCCGTGTGGACACCGAAGAGCAGTACGCCGCCAGCTCGGCACGCATCGGTGCGTCTGTAGGAGGTGAGCTCGTGGTCGTATGGGCCACGCCGTTCGCCACGGAAAAAGGTCAGCCCGTCGACGAGATGCTCAGCGCGACGCTGGGCCCCGGCTCGAGCAGTTTCGCGCAGGCGATCGTCGTCGATCCTGACATCCGCGAAGGAAGCGGGGCGAGCCCCGACCTCGCGATGAGCTCGACGGGTCAAGCCGACGTCGTCTACCGCGTCATCGAGCCGACCGGCACCACCACGCTGCTGCACGCCGGCGACGTCTCCGAGCAGGTGCGGGTCGCTCACTACGACGGAGAACGGTGGACTGATCTCGGCGCGATCAATCGTGATCCAGGCATCTCGATGCGCCCGCCGACGCAGGCCAACGCCCCGCAGATCGCGATCGGCCCCACCGGTAACGGCATCGTCGTCTGGCAGGAGCCCGAAATCAGCGGCGTGGCACGGATCTTCGCCCGGCGTCTGTTCGGCGCGAGTCTTGACTACGTGATGCCCGTCAGCGCCACAAGCTTCGCGGGAACGCCGATCAACGAAGACGCAGAAGCGCCCGCGGTGGCGTTCTCCCGCTTGGGCGAGGCAGCCGTCGCCTACCGGCAGGGCGCAGGAGCCTCCTCTCCGCTGCCCGGATCGCGCGTGTTCCTCAACATCCTGCCCAACGGCGAAGCCTCCAGCGGTGCCGAGTTCCAGGGAGCGAGCGTGGCGGACAACTCCGTGTCCGGCGGAAAGGCCGCGTCGATCGGGCGCCCCAGTGTCGACATCGACGAAAAGGAAGCCCTGCGGCTGCTCTACGACAGCAACGGGACCCCGCGGGTCGTCGAAGGCACGGACGTGGGACTCTCGGGAACGGTCAGCCTCGGGCCTCCATTCGTCGGCTCGCGGCTCGAGCCCACGAACGAACTGTCCGCGGCGAGCGTGATGAACCCGGAAGGCGGCGGCGTCTCGTCGTGGCCGAGCGCAGACGCTCAGGGCGCTCCGGCCGTGGCGGTCCGCGAGGACTTCCCCGGCGGCGCAGTGCAGACCGGGCTCGTCAGCGGCGGCGCGGGTGGGCCGATCGGGGAACTGGCTGTAGGGCGCTCGGGGCTCGGGGATGGCCTCGTCGCCTTCCAGCAGGGGGCGCTGGGTGACGCGGCGATCGTCGCGGCCGAGGTCAGCGCGCCGCCCGATCAGTTCGTCACGAGTGTTCCGAAGGGATGGATCAAGCCCTCCCAGGCCCGCATCTCCTGGCAGCCGGCGGCCAGCGCCAGCGGACCTGTGAGCTACACGGTCGTGCTGGATGGGCATCGGCTGCCGACACCCTCCGGTGCCTTTGCGCTCAGCATCCCGTCGCGCGATCTGGGCGACGGAGTGCACGAAGTGCAGCTCCTCGCCACGGACACCGACGGTCAATCCACGTTGACGCCACCGACGATGCTCAAGATCGACGATCGGCCGCCCGCTGTGAAGGTCATGCGCTCCGCCGGCGGCTATGGCGTTACGGTGGGCATAACCGACGCGCAAGCTCGCGTAGACACGCACGCGGTGAGCGTCAGCTTCGGAGACGGGCAGCGGGCAAACGGTCGCAGGTTGTTTCGTCACCGCTACTCCCACGCCGGCACCTACACGGTCATCGTCAGCGTGCGCGATGCCCTAGGCAATCACGGCACGACGAGGCATCTGGTGACCGTGCGATGAGACATGTGGCGCTCGTGCAGGCGGGGGTGATCACGACGATCTTGCTGCTCGTGCTCTGTGCGCCTGTGCGGGCAGACGTGTTCGGGCCGATCTCGCTCGCTTCCGACAATGCGCTCGAACAGGCCGACTACGCTCACGACCCTGTCATCTCCGGCAACGGCGAATTTATCGCGTTCGACGGCTACTTCGAGGGTCTTACTGGCGTTTGGCGGCGGGACTTGAAGGCGCCGTACGCCGTCGAAGCGGTGTCCGTCGGCGAACCGGGGACGCCCGCCGGCAGCGCCGAGTTGCCCTCGATCAGCGAAAACGGTCAATACGTCAGCTTCGCTACGGCAGCTGCACTGTCGCCGGTCAACGACACGAACGTGGGGCCAGACGTATACGTGCGGGACATGGACGTGCCGGAAGAACAGCCCTGCGCGGAAGAGGAAGCGCTCGCGCCCGCACAGCCATGCGCCTTCACGCTCGTATCGGCGGTCAACGGCTCGACGCATGGGCTGAGCTACGAATACGGAGAAGGCCCGAATCGGGAATACGAAGAAGGTCACTACGGCGCCGTGGCGGCCGGACGCTCAGCGATGAGCGCCGATGGAGAAAAGGTCGTGTTCATCACGACCCTGCCGTCGGACCTGGACGGACCACAGACCCCCACGCTGCAGGTCGCCGTGCGCAACCTTCGTACAGGCTCCACCGAACTGGTGAGCGTCGCGAGCGAAGGCACGAGCGGCATAGCGCTCCCCGGTCCCGAGCCAGTACCTGTCCAGGAAGGGCTCGGAGCGGTCTACAACCCCGGTCCGTTCGAGGCTCCCGCGCCGTATGTGGTCACAAGGCAGGCGCCGGCGTCGATCAGCGCGGACGGCTCCACGGTCACATGGCTGGCCGAGAACGTCGGCGAGCAGGCGCAGACGCTCCAGGACGAAACGCTCTCGCCGAAATACACAGAACCTCTTTGGCGACGGATGGAAGGCGGCGAGTGGGCATCGACGCGGCGGGTGTCGGGAGGCTCAGACCCCGGCAACCCGGCCTGCGTGGCAAGCGGCGAGACAGATCTGCCGGAAGTGCCCTCGCCGTCGGACCCGTGCCAGGGGCCGTTCGCGACCATCCGGGGCTTCGGGATATGGACGAACGCGAACGGCGTCGAGAGCGCTGTGCCGCGGCTCAGCGCGGACGGGTATACCGTCGCCTTCATCGCCCAGGCGCCGCTGGTGGCGTTGGGCAGCGACTTCGGCGTCACTCCCGAATCTCGCAACGGCGATCTCTATATCGCCAACATGCACGGAGGGCTCACGCGTGTCCAGGCGCTGACGCCGCTGACAGAGCTGGCCAGCGGGAACGAATCGGCGCTCTCCACGAACGCTTCGATCGTGGACTTCGGCATATCCCCGGATGCAAGCCAGGTTGCCTTCACGACCATGCGCACCCAGTTTCCGCTGGGCTCGCCCGCCTTCGTGAGCGCGCCGGCAGCTGTGCCCGGGATGCTGGAACTGTTCGACGTGGATCTCGCCAACGGCACCCTCACACGTGTCACTCACGGTTACGGCGGAGGTCCGAGTGAAAGTCCCCACGAAGAAGTCACGAGCAAGGAAGATCAATACATAGAAGTGGGGAGTGGCGACGGCGCACTGTCGCCCTCGTTCTCGAACAGCGGCAACCTCGTCGCCTTCTCCTCGACGGCCTCGAACCTCGTGTTCGGAGACGGCAATACGCCTCCGCTGACGAAAGTGGGGTCCACGATCAGCGACGGCAGCGACGTATTTGTCATCCCGCGGGAAACGTTCTCATCGGCCCCCGCGCCTCAGAGTATTTCGAGCGCGCCCGCCGAACCTTCGCCAACGATTCCGTGGAGGTTGGCTGTGACGGCCGTGTCGCTCTCAGACGGCGGCGTGCGTCTGTACGTCGAGGTGCCGGGCGCGGGGACCCTCCGAGCTCTCGCCGGCAGTCGGATGCTGATGCGCGCGAGCCGCTCCTCGCGTAAGACGAAAGGCTCGGATCCCGGTGCCCACGGCGCTCGCGCGAAGGCAAACGTGGTGGTCCGCGATGTCGCGAGGACCACGGGCGCCAGCGACGCAGGCGCGGGCGGCTTCCTGACACTGACGCTGACCCTGTCTGCGCGCTACCGATCGCTCTCCGCACGCGCGGGCGGCCTCACGGCGACCGTGAGTGTGACGTTTACCGCGCCGGGCCATCAAGCGCTGCACCAGAGCGTCGCGGTGCATTTTCGGCGCAAGAGCTCGGCGCACGCCGCCGGCTCCCAACACGCGGCCCGAGGACGGAACCGTCGATGACGGTCTCTCGCACACGGATCCTGCTGCTGGCTCTGCTCGCGCTCGGCATGCTGGGCGCGCTGCTTGCGCCACGCTCGGGAGCTGAACCCCTCGCAGACGATGGCGAAGCCGAATGGCGCTTGGAACAGCCACCGCCGCCCGCGCCGCCAAGCAGCGTCGAAGAAGTCGCCGGCACCCCGATAGGCTTGGGGCGGATCGGCGACATCGCATTCTGGTCGCCCGACCGTGGCGCCCTGATCACGGCTGGCAACGGCAGTACCACACCGCCGGGAGTCTGGATCTACAACGGCGAATGCGCGGAAGGTGAGTGCTCGCGAGGCTGGCATGAGCTCTCCGAAGTCTGTGGCGCCAGCGATGGGCGCATTGCCTGGTCGGGCCCAGACGAATTCTGGACGATCTCCGACGGCCGTCGTGGGCAGATCGGGGAATCCAGGGGCGAGCTGCCGCAGATCGAAGACGACACGCTTTGTCGCTTCGGCCCCGGTAAGGCCGGCGATCTGGAAGTACTCGACTCCTATGCGACGTTGGCCTTCCAGTCGACCTCCTACCCGATGATGTACGCGGCCGCCTGCATCGAACCGTCCGACTGCTGGTTTGCAGGCGAAAAGCTTGCGGAACCGGAGGTTGGCGCCTTTCACCTGCACTGGAACGGCGCCACGTTGACGCGAGAACCCTACCTGCCTGAAGGTCACACGGTGAGGGACATGAGCCTTTTCGAACGCCACCTGTATGAGAGCGTAAAGCTGTCATCCAACGATCTCGTCCTCCAGAAGCAGGGGAAAGCCGGTGAAGTGCCGGCTGTGCACCTCATCAATCCCGAAGGAGTCTCGCCAACCTTCGAAACGTTGCTGGAACTGCCTCTCCTGGGAACCGGGCCGTGCCCGACGCAGGAAGAACCAGCGAAGACGTGCACAGAGTTTCCACAGGCGCTCGAATTTCTGCACCTCAGTGGTGATGGTGACGCTCTCTGGGGCGCAGCCGGCCCCGTCCCGGAAAATGAACGACCCGAAAAATCGGGAAAAGCGGGTGTGACGGTCGTGCGCTACTCGGACGTGCAGTACTCGTCCTCGTCGCGCGAATATGAAGAAACAGGCACCCCGACGTGGAAGCAGGTGATCGGTCCCAGCACGTTGCCGTCTGGTGAGGAAGTCTTTCCGAAATCCGGCGTCAGGTCGATCACCGCCGAGCCCGAGACTGACAGCGCGTGGGTCGCGCTCGACTCCTGGATACCCCAGGAACTGGAAGAATTCGAAGAACCGTCCGGTCCGACGACGCGCGCAAGGGTCGCGCACGTGTCGGCTGACGGAACCGTTTCGGACCAGATCCAACTACCCGCGCCAGGTGAAGGAACCGGACCAAAGGGCGCGGCAGAAACGATCGTATGCCCTGCCGTCCACGATTGCTGGATGACCACGACCCAGGGGTGGCTGTTTCACCTGGCGACGGCCACAGAACGTGACGAACCTCAACCGAATGGCGATCCGGCGTTCTCAGGCGGTTATCTGATCACGGAACGTCCGTCGGATGAAAGCGTTCCCCAGGAGACCTCGGACGCGTTGGCGATCGACGACTCGGGGCTCGAAGAAGCCGAAGCCGCCCACGCAGGCGCGCTGGTCAAACAACCCATCGTCAACCCGTTCGCGACGATCACGCTCCCACTGCTGTCCAAGCTTCATACGCGCCTAATACACGGGACGACGCTCGAGCTGAGCTTCCACCTCTCGGTGAAGGCGCGCGTCCGCCTCATCGCCAAGCGCCACAAGCGCGTGGTCTCCAGCACCTCCAGCCACGTATTCCCCGCTGGCAACCACAACCTGCTGCTGCGCCTGAACGTGCACAGCTGGCCGACGAAGCTCGACCTGCAGACGCATGCACTCGCGCCGCTGAAGACGACCTCGACCCGCGAATCGAGCTCTAGCACCGACACGGTTGCGAGCTCCCTGGCCTTTCCCCGGGCGCGGGGGCTTCTGCAAGCTGGACTGCTCGGATCGGACCTGGAGCCTTGAGCTCGCGCTCAATGATCCTGCGCCGGCCCGGTTGGCGGACGTCGGTTGTGCTCGCAGCAGTCCTGGGGGGCGTGGCGCTGTTGGCGCTGACTGGCCTGCCGGCGAAGACCCCCCGAGCTGTCGCTCAAGTCAGCGGGGAAGAAGCCGGAGAAGTGACGCCGCAGACCGACGCGTCGGTCCCGGCGACCCACGTGACGATGATTGGGTCCTCGCCGAAGGAGGCGCCTGGCGAGACGTGGGGATTGGGGTTGAACCGGGCGGGCGCCGCGACGCTCGTTCGCTACACACCCGAAACGGGCTGGGTGCTCGGCGCCGGGCTGCTCGACTCAGGTGGACAGGCGCTGTCTGACTTCAAGCTCGATCAGCCGGAAGCAGACAGGTTCAATAGTCCGAGCCCGCTTGCCGGCGAGATGACCGAAGACGGAAGCGGCGTGCTTGTCGGCGAGGTCCCTACCGGAAAGACGGGCGAAGGAGCCGGCGCCGAAGCGACCACGCCGGTGCTGCTCGTGCGTAACCCGGGCGGGCCTTTTCAGGAAGCGCCGGCCTTCCCCATAGAAGGGGAAGTTGCGCTGCACAATGGCGAACGACTGTTCGGCGTAGAACGCGCCCCCATGGTCGCCGCGCTCGAAGAATCGGAAGGGCGTGCGGGTGTGCTGGTCGTCCCGGTCTACGAAGGCGCAGGCACAGGATCCGAAGACCGGGTGTTGCACTGGGATGGTGAATCCTGGAGCAGCGAGCCGATCCAAGTGCCAGCGCAAAGCAAGGGCGAATTCGAGGTGCTGGCGATCGGCGCGGGCTCGCCTGAAAACGCCTGGCTGCTCGCGAGGCTCTCGCAAGCGCACTATCCCCCAGGCTCCGTCGCACTGTTTCGCCGGAGGCTCGGCAGCGGCGGCGAACCGACGACCTGGGTGCCGGTTGCGCCGAAGGCCGGCGGCGAACCTGGAGAACCGCTGTCGGTCCCAACCGAAAAAGGGGAAGAAGTCCCCCTGAATGTGTCGAACGACGACCAGTCCCAGGTCCTCACGGTGACCTCGGGCGGCGTGTGGATCGACGGCGAGCGCGCGGACGTGGATGCGTCCACGACGATGTTCTTCGAACCGGAAGGCGAAGATCTTGGTCGTGTCGTCGAATCGTGGTGCAGGCTCTCGGGCAACGCGCCCGTGGGCACCTCCCCCTGCGACCGGGAACTACCGGAAGCGCTCTCGACGACTCACGTGCGCAGCTTCGCGTGGGCCGATTCCTCGAGCAAGCTCGGCGAGCGGGTGATCACCGGGTTTCCCGAAGGCGTGAGCCTACGACTCGAACCGACTGGAGACTTCAAGCGCGTGCTCGCGCTCGGCGGTTCGGCCAATCCGGAGCAGGATGTCGGTGCCAGCTTCGGAGCGGCCTTCTCGACGCCACGGGAAGGATGGCTCGGGCAGTTGCAACTGCCTGTGCACCTGACGCTCAAACCCGATCAGAGCCTCCTCGCGCCCTGGCCTGCGCCCTTCCGTCACGCCCTGCTCGCGGTTGCGCCCGCGCCGGCTTCTACCGTCGGCTCGCTCTCCAGCGACGCGCTCGCAGTCGGCGACGAAGGTGAGGTCGCGCGCTACGCGCCCGGCGAGGGATGGCTGCCCGAAAGCCTGCTCGGCATCGGCGGAAAGCGCGAATCGCCGCGCCTGCGCGCGGTGGCATGGCCGACCCCAGAGCGTGCCTACGCTGTCGGAGATGCCGGCTCGATGTGGCTGTGGCGTGGCGAAACCGGTCTGTGGGAATCGGATCCCGCGACGCCGGTGAACTTCCGCGGCAATCTGCTTGGAATCGCCTTCGACCCCGAAGAACCGTCGCGCGGTTACGCCGTCGGCGAGACCGGTGTGCTGCTGCGCTACGGCAAGACCTGGACGCAGGAACCGGAAGAATCGATCCCCCAGCAGGCGCGTGGCGCGAGCTTCACCTCGATCGCGTTCGCAGGCGGGGAAGCGATCGTCGCATACCGCAGGCTGATTCCGTCGACGGAACGCTTCGAAGGAGGGCTGATCGTCAACGACGGCTCCGGCTGGCAGATCGACGAAGGCGCGGCGAGCGTGATGGACGACAATGCCCCGTGGGCGGTCGCCGCCCTGCCCGACGGGGGAGCCGCCTTCACGACGCGCGGAGGTCAGATATTCGAGCGCCAGGCGGCAGGCGATCCGTGGCAGGAAACAGCTACCCCATACCCAGGCGAAACCGCCCCCGGCTCGATCACGCTGTTCCGCGAAGCAGGGGCGCTGCGAGCGGTCACCGCGGGTAGCGAACCCGACACGACGGAAGTCGAAAGCGAACCCAACCCACCTGCGGGCTTCCCGCCCAACCTCGTGCAGCCTTATCCGCTCCCATCCGACCAGGAAAGCGCTGTGCTGCGCCAGACGGCGACGGGCTGGAGCGACGAGGAGCACGAACTCAACAATGCGGAGGAACCCGAAGGGGACTATCGGCGCTACGACACCGTCTACAGGCCGGATCCCGTGGCCGCGGTGATGGTCGATCCCACCGGCTCGGAAGGGTGGGCTGTCGGAGGGATCGTCGGCGAAGGCGAGCGCTCGCCGCTCGACACGGCCGACGTTTGGCGCTACCCGGCTACCAGCGGCGAAGAACCAACGGGCGTCCGGCACGAATCGATCGCAGCGGAAGCGCCGATCGGTGGAGTCAGGGTTGCGATCGGCGGAGGCGCACAGTGCGCGGCGCCCTGCGCGGCTCGCGCCGAGGCTAGGATCGGCCCAGACGTTTGGCTGCAGCGGGCTCTGGAACAGACCGCCGATATCGCGGGCGAACACGTACGCGCGTTCATCTACACCGGGCCGCGTGTCACAACTGGTGAAACGGTCGGCCCGGCGACCGTCGCGATCCCCTATCAACGAGAGCTGTATCGCTACGCTGAAATCCTGAGTCAGCGCGTCGGCGGAATCCCTGCCTACGCCGCTGCCTCGCCGACCGATCTCGCCCTCGAACGCGGCGAGGGACTCTTCGAGGAAGCTTTCAGCGGGTTTCCCGAACCATTCGGGCGTCAGACCCCCGCCTCCGAAGTGGAAGCCGCGGGACGCTCGACAGAAGAAGCCCACGCTGCTTACTACGCGCTTGTCTCCGGCGGAGTCCGCATGATCGTCCTCGATGACACCACAGATGTCGAAGCACCGCAGCTGCAATGGCTCAAAGGCGAGCTTGAAGCTGCCGGCGCTCGTAGGCAACCCGCGATCGTCGTCGGCAACGCCGACCTCCAGACGCAGATCGCCGCTCGCGATCGGAGCGCGGAAGAAGTCCTCGCCACGCTCGTTGGCGGCAACGCGTCCGCCTACTTCTTCGACTCGCCGGAAAAGGACGTGAAGATCGAGTTGCAAACGGCGGCGGGGTCGGTCCCGGCATACGGCTCGGGAACGCTCGGCTACATCAATCCCAATGAACAGTCACAGAGCGATTTCATTGGCGCCAGCGGCTTCTTGCTTGTGGAAGTAGGAGCGCTTCTCAAAGAAGGCAAGGCTCCCGTAAACGTCACTCTGATCCCCGACATCGGTGAACTGGCGCTCGAAGCGGACCAGGGGACCTTGCTGCGTCGCAGCGAGCCTGCACGGTTCCAGGCGCTCGCTCGTCGTCCGCGCGCCGGAGGCGACGCTTTCAACGCGCAGCGTACCGTCGAGACCGATCCCTACACCCCGATTCCGCTCAACTGCGTGGGCAGCGCATGCGCGGAGGGGCTGGAACCCGCTTACAGATTCAGCTCCTCCGACCCTGAAGTCGGCAGCTTCGTCAAGCAGGACCCGGCGGAACCGACTGGCCTGGAGCCACTCTTCAAGGCAAACGGCGAACCGGTGCAGGAAAGCCCACAAGACGCCAAGTCGGGCCTCTTCTGTGCGTTCAACCCGGGGACCACGACGGTCACGATCAGCGCAGGCGGGCTGTCGTACTCGTTGCCTGTGACCGTGGAGGCCGGAAGCGTACGCCAGCCGTGTGGCACCGTGCCCGCGGCCAAGGCTCGGGCGCAGCAGCAGGCCGCGTCGGTGCCGCCGCCTCCACCCACCCCAGCCCCGGCCAGCGCGGCGCCGGCGTCCGCCCCCCCAGTGGTTCCTGTGCCGCCCGCCCCGACGGTCGCCGTCGTGTCGCACCCGGCGCCGCCAGCCCCGTTGCCGTCGTTCGTTCTGACGCCGACGCCACCGTCCTCCGTGCTCGCTTTCGTCCCGCCTCCGGTTCCGACGCCCGCGCGGCCGACGCCGCCGAGCGGGACTTCCGCAATCACCTCGCCGGTGGAGGCAGCCCAGCGAGAAGAAGAGTCAGAGGCTGCGCCCGAGTCGGTGAGCAATGAGGCTGTCGCCTACCGTCCACCCGAACACGAGCCGACGCCCGCCTACATTCTCGGACTCGTGGTGCTGGCCGCATTCGCCGGCGCCACGGTGGCGCGCAGGCGGCCGCGCCGTGGGGAGCGCCACGTTCAGATCGCGCCGGCGACGATCTCGACGATGCGAAGTCAGCGCCGGATGACAACCCGCCGTGGAAGGCCACGCTGAGCGCCACTACCTCATTCACGAGCGGTTCACGGCTTTAACACACCATCGCCGGTGTGTGATGGCACTCTCCGGCAACTATGTATCACCATAGCCCCAGACGCCACAAGCCCGAGGGCGTAACTGATCGACCACGTGTTACCGCACGTCCGATCTCATCGCCACAAACAGATCGGAGAACGATGCCTGACCTGACAAGTGTCCTTCGCCGCCTCGCTATCGCACTGGTGGGGATCACGGCGACCGCCACGGCAGCGGCCGGCGCAGCGCAGGCCAGCACGAGCTGGGGCGAACTCGCTCACTTTGGCGGACAGGAGGGCCCCGGCGCGGGTCAGTTCGAACCGAGAGAAGGCACGGCGGCAATAGGAGTCAACCAGGAAAACAACAGTGTCTTCGTTGTAGACCTACCCGACACCAACGGCGAATTTCGCATCCAGAAGTTCGAATACGTGTCGGGCCACTATAAAGCGGTGGCCTCGACTATCTTCACTCCCACCGACAAGGAAGGTCCGGAAGACCCGGACGAGATAGAGGGTGTCGCAGTCAATCCGAAAGCGAAACGTATCTACGTGCTCGCATCCGAGGGCCGGCCGGCAAACCGGATTGACGCCGAAGACTATTCCGCGGCCGAGGTGTTCGCGTTCTCCACCGAACAATCCGGTGAAAAGCTGGTTCCCGCCGAAGGCACTCCAAAAGCCGGTGAACCCAACGAAGCAGTTCTCGCGGGTACCGCCGCGCTGAATCCGCTCTCCAACAAAGCGGGCGAATCGCTGCTCGAACCGACTGGCATCTCCACCGATCCGCACACTGGAGGAGTGGTGCTCTTGGGGGAAGAGGAAACGAAGTCGGGTCAGCCGCTGGTTGCTGTATGGCAGATCAGCGAAGCGGGAACCTTGACGGGGAGATATCTCGACGAAACCGACTTCTTTGAATCAAATGAAGGTGGAGGCGCGACGTCGCCCGCCGTTTCCAAAGAAGGCAACGTGTACGTGACGGGTGAAGAGAACCTCAACGAAATCGATGAAATACCAATGAATGCGGGGAAAACGGCTTTCGAAAAGAAGACGCCGACGCACTTCATCGAATTCGCTTCGCTCGAAGAACTTGCGAAATTTCCCGCTGAACCACCGCCGGAAGCCGGCGGCAGCATGTCCGTCAGTGAAGAAGGCGCGATCTATACGAGTGGGAGCATCCAGGAGCAGTTCGACAAAAATCACGAATACCCAGGGATCATCGCTTTCACGGCGGCCGGCGTCGAGGAAGGGTGGACCGGGGGTGGGAGCGTGGCTACGAGCGGCGAAGGTGGCCCGTGTCAGATCGGCATCCGTGCCCCCGAGCAGGTGGCGGCTGGCAAGGAACACACTGTGTTCGTATACGACAGCGGCAAGTACAACCTAACGAAGAAAGAATACGAACCAGAAGTCCAAGAGTTCGGACCGGGTGGGAGCGGCTGTCCCACAGCAGTCGCGACGGCGCCGCTGGCGACCGTCAACGGCCAGCCGGTCGCCGAAGACGAAGTGATTGCCGCGGCGGACGAAGTGACGCTCTCTTCCACTCTCACTCAGGCGAACGCACTGAGCGTCGAATGGAGCTTCGGTGACGGGTCGTCTCCGGTGACGCAGGAAGCGCGACAGTTCCAGATCACATCGGTCACGCATAAATTCGCCAAGCGAGGCGTGTTGGAAGTGACTGAGAAGATCAAGACGGACGATCTTGCGACGCCGGAAATCGTCGAGCACAGCAAGGTCGACATCGAAACCCCGGCTCCCACGGCGAAGACGGGCGAAGCCTCGCCTGTCGCAGAAACGTCGGCGACGCTGCACGGGACCGTCAACCCGAATGGGGAAGGGGTAAGTGAATGCCGGTTCGAATACGGCGTGAGCGAAACCGTCGAGAAGAGCGAACCCTGCTCGCCCTCGACGCTGGGGTCGGGTAATGCCGCGGTAGCTGTAACCGCCGCGCTCTCAGCACTCAGCGCCCACACCACCTACCACTTCAAACTGGTTGCGAAGGGCGCGGGCGGCGCCGAAAGCAAGGGCGCGAGCGGAACGTTCACAACGACCGGTGGCGGTGGCGGTGGCGGTGGTGGCGGCGGTGAAACACCGCCGACGACCACGACGACTGGGACCACCCCGACCGTGACGACGAATACCGGCCCACCGAACGGCGGAGTGTTGAACAACATAACGACGAAGACTCCGACGACGCCTGACGCCAGCCTGGCGAGCAACTCGACGACCGTGAGTGCGTCGGGGGCATTTACGCTCAAGGTGAGCTGTCCGGCTGAAGCAGGCAGCTGCACCGGGACCGTGACTCTGAAGACGGCCAAGGCGGTAGTGGCGAGCGCCGGGCATTCGGCAAAGAACAAGGCGAAGATCCTGACGCTCGCTGTGGGCTCGTTCACGGTCGGGGCCGGGCAGGTGAAGACGATCACGTTGCACCTGTCCGCCGGCGCGCGCGCTCTGCTGGCGCGCACGCACCTCGTGAGCGCTCGGGTGACGATCGTCGCGCACGGCCCCAGCGGGCTGACCCATACGACGACCGTGAGTCTGACGCTGCGCCCCGCCAAGCGGGCGAAGCACCACTAGGCTGGCTGGTCCCGCCGCGCTGGACGCGCGGCGGGACCAGCTTGCCGGGACGCGCGCATGGCGCGCGGCCCGGCCTCGTAGACGATGTGTGTGCCCGCGCGAGCGCATGCGGAGCCCTTAGGGGCTGCGGTGCGAGTCACGCGTGCTAACCGCATGCGGCGTCGGCACGAGATGTGACCACGCGGTAAACGGATGTGACCGCGGTGTAAAGAAGGCGTGACCGACTGGTTATCGTGGTGCCGATGTGAGGCACAGTCACCTCTGGGCAACTTTGTCAACGCCTCCTGCGAGCAGAGTGCCGGTCCAGAGGCACAGGACGCCTCTGATCACGGCCGACCCGGGAGATCCGCTTCCGGGTCGACTATCAACCGGCCTACCAGGAGGTAGAAACGCAATGAGATTCCTATCCGCGCGCTGTGTCGCATCGGCGTGTGTCGTATCGGCGGCCGCTGCAGCGGGCCTTGGCCTACCGGGCGCGGCGAGCGCGGCCGTCGGCCAGCAGTGCTCGGGCGCCAGCATCACCGCTCAGGGCTCGTCCCTGCAGGCAGTGGCCCAGCAGGAACTTTGGGGGCCGGGGTTCCACACGTCCTCGGATTCCCTCGCGTGTGACGGCAAACAGGGGAGCAAAGGGGTTCCGACGATCACCTACACGTCGACCGGCAGCGGTGCAGGCCTACGGTCGTGGGGCGCGGAATTCAAAGAAGCAAAAGAAGTTTCGTTCGGACCGGGCAACGCCTTCGTCGGCACAGATGAACCACCGAACGAAAAACAGCTTGCGGAAATCGAGTCGAATGAGTCGACCCCGACACCGGAAACGATCATGAGCATCCCGGTCGCCCAGGAGTCGGTCGCGATTATCGTCCATCTTCCGACTGGTTGCACGGCGACCAGCACGGTAGCCTCCGGGCGTCTCGCTTTCACAAACGCCGACCTGCAGGGCATCTTCGCGGGGAGCCGCAAAGAGTGGGGCGAAATCACTGGCGGCGGTGACGCGATCACCGGCTCAGGGTGCGCGACAGATCAGATCACCCCGGTGGTCCGCTTCGATCAGTCCGGCACGACGCACATCCTGAAGCGGTACCTGAGCCTGATCAACTCGGAAGCGCTGACGACAGAAAAAGGCAGCGAGACGTGGAGCGAACTTTCGGAAGGCAGTCTCAACACCGTCTGGCCGACGGCTGCAAACGTCGTGAAGCCTGCCGCCAAGGGTGGCGGCGAAGTGCTGGCGAAGGTCGCCGCGGTTGCCGGTAGCGTCGGCTACGTGAACATCGCGGAAGCGCGTAAGAGCACGTCCTTCGTGCCACCGAGCGGTGGAGCCAATGAGGCGACGTTCTGGGTGGTGCTCGAGAACGGCCACAAGGGCACGGGCAAGAAGGAAAAGGTTACGTACGAGGACCCGTCCAACAACGGCGACTCGGCGACGCTCGCGGCGGCAAACTGCGCGAAGACGGTGTACACGAACGGAACGGAACCGTTCCCGCCGAGCAGCGTGTTCGAAACATGGAACACCGTGACCACGTCTATCACGCTGAAGGAGTCGACCTACTCCCTGTGTGGGCTCACCTACGATCTCGCGTCGCCGGAGTACAGCCTGCTTCCGGGCACGTCCGAGGCGGAGGCCACCACGGTCAACAACTACCTGAAGTTCGTCACGAACAGCAAGCAGGGCCAAAAGCTGCTGCCGGGTGACGACTACCTCGGGTTGCCGAAGGACGTAATCAAGAAAGCCGAAGCAGGAGCAGCGAAAATAAGCGACTGAGTGGGTCCGCGTCGCTGAGGCGACGAGGATCAAGAAGTCAGATGGCAGACCGGCTCGACCGTCGCGAAGGTGCGACGGGCGAGCCGGTCTTTTTCTGCGAGAAGGCAGTTTACAAGAACGCGACATCTCCCACCAGACAAGTGAGGAATACTTCCGGGTCGCAGTGACGGAGGACTAGGTCCGGCGGCGATGCGGGCCCTAGGAATGGAAACCTGACGATCCGGAGGTACTCAAGTAATGAAGGTCCTTTCCGCACGCCGACTACGACTTATCCCGGCGTGCGCCATCTCAGCGGCCGCTTTGCTCGCCGCGGTCTCACCGGGCGCGGCCAACGCCACCGGCAAAGTGGGGCAGCAGTGCTCGGGCGTGGCGATCACCGGCCAGGGCGCGGCCATCGAGAAGGTGGCCCAGGACGTGTGGAGCAACGCATTTCATACGTCCTCCAATGCTCTTGCATGCGACGGCGCGCAGGGCAGCAAAGGCACGCCGGTCGTTACGTACGACTCGACCAGCAGCGGCGCGGGGCTGAGGTCTTGGGGCGCCGAAACCAAAAGTCCAACTGAACTCTCGTTCGGGCCCGGCAACGCCTTCGTAACGACCGGCGAAGCGCCCAACGCCAAACAGCAGGGGGAAATCCTGGCCCAGGAGAGCACGAACACCGAAGGGACGCTCGAGACTCTCCCGGTGGCGCAATTCGCCCTCACGGTCTACGCGAACCTGCCGACGGGGTGCACGGCCAACAGCACCGCAGCGTCGGGGCGGCTGGTCCTGAATGACGCCGTTCTGCAGGGCATCTACGCGGGCACGATCACGAAATGGGGCGAAGTCGTGGGCGCGAAAGACGGCGGAGACACGTTGTCGCCCGAATCGTGCGACAGCGATCCGATCGTCGTCGTGATCCGCAAGGAAAAAGCCGGCACGACGAACGTCCTGAAGAAATTCCTCGGGTTGATCAACACTGGGACGCTGACGACGCCGTCGGGCAGCGAGACTTGGGACCAGCTCTCTGAAGGCACGCTGAACACGGTCTGGCCAACTGGGCTGAACACAGTCAAGACGACCGTGGAAGGCGACGCCAACGAGGCGGAAACCGTAGCGGCGAACCCAGGCAGCGTCGGCTTCTCGAACCTGGCGGAACTGCGAGTCACGAGTCTGTTCAGCGGCTCGGGGAACGGTGCCGGCACCGCGAAATTCTGGGTTGAGATCGAGAACAGCCACAAGGGCAGCGGCAAGAAGGAAAAGGTGACCTACAAGGATCCTGCGAGCAACGGGGATGTGGCAGCCACCGCAGCCGCGGACTGCGCCAGCACGGTCTTCACGAACGGCGCTGAACCGTTCCCGCCGCCGAGCGTGACCGAAACATGGAACAACGTGACGACCTCGATCACGCTGAAGGAGAAGACCTACCCGATCTGCAACTTCGCATACGTGTTGGCCTTCACGAAATACTCGCTGTTGACGGGAACCTCGGAAGCTGAGGCGACAACGGTCAACAACTACGTCAAGTACGCGGCTGGCGCGAAGGCCGGTCAGGCGCTCCTGAAAGCCAACGACTACTACGCCGTTCCCAAGGACGTTACGAAGAAACTGGAAGCCGGAGCAGCTGCGGTCGGCTACTAGTATCGCCGTCCCCAGCTAGGTCGAGAAGCTCGACCCGGCGAGGGGGCACGCTGGACCGGAAGGCGGCGGCCGGCGGCTCGCGTCACATCGAGCCGTCGGCCCGTTCGTCTGTGGTGCGGGCACGTGTCGTCGGACCCAGGCGTTCCGGCGCGATGCGGCGCCTACCGGCGATCACGAGATCTCGACATCTGGTCGGCTTCTGAGAGCGAAGATCTGACAGGCCCAGCTCTGTGGGTTTCGTGGCGGCGAGCAAGGAGGCGGTTGGCGCAATGAGTGTCGAGAGCGAGGGTGGCCTTGGACCCGGATTGATCCTCTCGAGCACTCTGGAGGACCAGCGTTCGTTGTCTGGGCGTGTGGTTTTGGGGTTGGGGCGTTGGTCTGGGGTGGGTGGGGTTGTGGAGGTGCGTGGTCCGGCTGCGTG